>Ga0302320_10011290_pt1 | contig 18921 bp, 15 predicted proteins | sample Bog_T0_3_FD_202130 | JGI IMG/M metagenome (GOLD analysis project Ga0302320, IMG submission 202130) | Peat permafrost microbial communities from Stordalen Mire near Abisko, Sweden - Bog_T0_3 | ecosystem: Environmental > Terrestrial > Soil > Wetlands > Peat | place: Sweden: Abisko, Stordalen Mire...
ACGGCAGCCGGAGTGGCTGGCGAACATTACCGATTTTCATCAGCAACTCAGCGCGGAAGACTATAGTCACCGGCTGGCGAACTTCCTCGAAAAGCGCGCGGTGCTGAAGCCGGCCGCTCTTGACTTGGCCATGTTTCGGCGGCATGAAATATTGCGTATCGTTTTGCGCGACAGGATGGGGATTGCTTCCTTGGCGGCCATCACTGCTGAGATCTCGAGTTTGGCCGACGCCATTCTGTCGTGCGCGCTCGCCACTGTCAAAACGGATGTCGAGTCTCGTCACGGAAAGCCACGTTTAGACGGCGACACGGTTAGCGCCGGGTTCACTGTGCTTGCGTTAGGCAAACTTGGCGGCCGCGAACTCAACTATAGCTCCGATGTTGACCTCATGTTCTTATATAGCGGGAACGGCGAGACAACTGGTCCACAGATCATCACCAACAAAGAATTTTTCAAGAAAGTGTCGAACCGGTTCACAAATCTGCTATCGACGTACACAGCCGCCGGCGTCTGCTACCGGGTGGACCTTCGCCTGCGTCCTGAAGGCATGTTGGGCGAAGTTTGTTTATCTCTCGCGGCGGCAAAAGACTATTATTCCAAGCGCGCGCGCGACTGGGAATTGCAGATGCTCATCAAAGCGCGCGTGGCGGCGGGCGACCAAGCGTTGGGGCAAGCCCTGCTGGACTTTGTCGAGCCTTCCATCTATTCAACGACCCTTGATTTCTCGACCATCGAGACGATGTCTGTCACGCGTGAGCGCATTACCGAAAAGCTGGCGCGCAAACGTTTCAACAAACAGGTCATCGATGTAAAACTGGCACGGGGCGGTATTCGCGATATCGAGTTTTTAGTGCAATGCTTGCAGCGCTTGCACGGCGCGCGCGAAGCTCGTGTGCGGCAGGGAGGCACGCTGCTGGCGCTGGCGCGTCTGCATGATCGCGACCTGCTTTCGAGCACGGAATACTCGCGCCTGGTAGATGCCTACGAATATCTGCGCCGATTAGAGCACCTGCTGCAGTTAGAAGACGACCGCCAAATCCACACGCTGCCCTCCAATCCGATGGACCTGGAGCTGCTGGCGCGCCGCATGAATACGGCGCAAGATTCGCCGCAGCCCGCGACTGGCGCCAGCACTGAATTGCTGAAGCAGCTCAACCAGCGTCTCGAAAACGTACAAGTGATTTATGAACGCATAGTGCACGCGCAACGGCCGCTGCAATACTCAGCGCTGAGCTCAAATCACGCCTCAGGCAATCGTGAGCCTGCGCGCGAGGAACGGGGCGATGCCGATATCGCCGGCGAAGTGTTAGACGCACTTTTGAAGCCTGCGCCGCTCTTTGCGGAGCGCCTCCGACAGCGCGGCCTGTACCGCTCGGAGCGCGCCCTGAATACATTCTTGGCCACTCTGCTACGCGATAGGGAGCAGCTTCCGTTGCTCAACTCTCATCCGGCGCTCGCCGACTGGATGCTCGAAATCTTCGAACTGAGCCCGTATCTTGGGGAGCAACTCTTGCGCTTTCCCGAATTGCTGGAAGAGATTCGCCGCGCGGTGGATCATCCCACCCGCCGTTGGGCGTTCGAAGGGCTGGCCGCGCCGCTGAATGATATTGGAGGTCTGCGCCGTTTCTACCGCCGTGAGATGTTTCGTATTCTGGCGGCCAGCATTTGCCTGCGTGAGCCGGTATTCGCAACTCTGGACAACACCTCCGCGCTAGCGGAATTCGTGATCGCGCGTGCCTATCGCATCGCTCTGGAGCGAGCCTTGGCGCATGCGCGTTCCCGATCCTCCGGGCAGCAGCCATTCTACGATCCGCAAAACGAAATGATGGTGGTGGCGCTGGGACGTTTGGGTATGCGTGAATTTGATCTCGCTTCCGACGGCGATCTGCTCTTCATCATCCCCGACACCGAAGGCCATCGGCACCGCTTCTGGACGCGCGTTGCCGAGCACTTGATCGAAATCCTCACCAACTATACGGGCGACGGCACGATTCTCTCCCTTGACACGCGCCTGCGTCCGAACGGCCGCGAAGGAGTCCTGGTGCAAACTGAATCCACCTACCGCGAGTATTTCTCCAGCAAAGCCGAAGCCTGGGAGGGTATCGCGTACATGAAAGCGCGCGGCGTAGCGGGCGATACAGACCGCGCGACTGCGTTCCTCAATGAACTGCAGAAGGTGGACTGGCGCCGCTGGGGACAGAGCGGCCGTTCCAGGCAGCACCTGCGCCAGATGCGTCTGCGCCTGCAACGCGAACAAGGAACAATCGCTCCGCTCAAGGCCGCGGAAGGCGGCTACTATGATGCCGATTTCATTCTCATGTACTTGCGCCTGAAAGGCGCGGGCATGTTCTACAAGAGTCTGAATACGCCGGAGCGTATTGAGGTTGTCGAAAACATGGGACATCTGGATTACGCCGAGGCCCAGTTCCTGTTAGAAGCCACCACCTATTTCCGCGCGCTGGATCATGCTTTGCGCGTGGTGACCGGCCGCACGGAAGAGCGCATCCCGTCAGCGCCGGAGCAGCGTGAGATGATTGCTGAATTGATGCAACGATGGACCGGCAAACGCATTGCGGCCGCGAGTTTGGACGCCGATCTGCTCAGCCTCCAAACGCGCATGCGCCGCGTCTTCGACAGCGTATTCTCACACTGAGGCAGTGACGCTACTACGGGAGAGCATGCAAGAAACTCCCGATTGCGTTCGACATCTGATAGTTATTTCGCTTGTCCTCATTGATGGCCCAGAACATCGCACCCATAAATTCTGGATACGCTGCCGGATGCCGTAATTTGTAGCTTGCCCCCGCGTATGGCTTTCCTTCGATCAAATAGCGAAGCGCATCTTCGATCGCCGGAATTTCCGTGTAATTCCGTGCCGAACTGGGCGTCGCCGGCAGACCAATCGCCACCTTCTCCGGTGGCAGCGGCGGAAACATCATCTTCCGATCACCCGCCACCGGAAATCCGTGAACAAGCATCTCCGACAACGCCACATGATAATCCGCCTGGCCCGGGAAATAATAATTGCCGTCAAGCCCTTCCAGGGGCGGCGTATTGTAATCCTGCGCGTCCACGAAAGACAAAATATCCCGCGTGCCGTAAATCACCGGCAGAAAACTCCCAAACTGGCCGCCGTACACAACCATCCCCGATTGCGCCTGCGCCGCCTCCGGCACTTCGCCAATCATGAACTTCGGCCCAAAGTGTTCGCGCATCTGTCGCATGGCCGCAATCAAATTGACAATTGAAGGTGTTGTCGGATTTCGAAAATCCGTATCTCCTTCATTGATCAACAGCGACGGCGTTTCGATATCCAGATCCACTCCATCGAATCCATACTTTTCCACGATCTCGGTCACTGACGAAACGAAGTCGTGCAAATCTTGCGGCGTATTGATCGTCACCACCTGCCCGCCACCACCGAGCGAGATCAAAACTTTCTTACCCAAACTCTGGAGATAAGCCACATCCGCCTTAAACTTGTCATCTCCCAACGCGGCGGGTGGCGAGAAATGCAGAAGGCTTGTCGAGCCTTTCACTGGAGTCGCAAACGTAGCAATCACGATGTCCCACTGTGGCGAAACATCTCTGAGAGGAGTGGGATTTCTCACAGAAGAATATCCCTCCCAATAGCCAATCAACTTATGCTTTGGCGTACCAGCCGCACCGGGCAATGGTGAGGCCGCGGGTGGCGTGTATGTGGCGCGGCCATTCGTACACGGCAACGCCGCGGAGGTCAAAGCCCGCGCATCGGGAAAGCTATAAACCACGCCGGGCGTTTGCGAGAACCAAGCTAACAACGCCATGTTCTCCAGGTGATAGGGCCCAACCTTCGCCGCGTTAGCGTCCGGCACAAAATCTGTTGGCTGCTCCAGCAGATAGGCACTGCTCTCACCGCCTCCACCGCAAGACCGGTTCACCGGCGGCTTTAGCCAACGAGGAAATTTATTCGCCCGCAGCGGATCATTCAACCATTCACCCACTTGCTGCGTAAGCCCTTGCACATCCTCGTAACGCGGGATCGCTCCGTGATCGTAATAGGAGCCGATGACGAAAGACTGCGTCCCAGAAATGCCGTGCGTACCAGTGGAACAACACACCGTCGCGTCTCCCAGCGAATAGAACGCGGCGTTGCGCGTCACAAAAACCACCAGCTTGTCCGGCGTCACTACACTTGGCAACTGCGCAAAAATCTGCTTCTGCACAAAATCGAGATCAACCACGGCCAGCGATTTGCGCGTCCGCCTCGAATGCAGCAAATATCCATTGGCAAGCGGAATCTCAATCCGCAGTGGCGCCACAACAGTTGGCTGCCCCAGCAACGTATGCCACTCACGGCCGGCGGTTTGCCCAAACTCAGCGCGCTGCAAAGCATCGCCGTACTGTGCCTTTTCGTTAGCAAACACCACAGGCTTGAACACCGGCGAATGAACGAAACGCTGCGCGGCTGGCGCTGCATTCACTAAACCCCGCGCCCCAAAAGAAAGTGTGACGGGGACGACCACTGTCGGAATCGTCGTGGTGCCTCCAGAACCAGGTTTCTGCCCCACCATCGTGTACGAATACTCTTGGCCGCCGGTCGTAAATGTTCCGCTGAACGTCGGAATCGTTTGCGCCGGCAGATTCTGCAATGCCATCAGGAAACAAAGGGAAATAATTCGCATATCAACTTTTCGAAAAAAAAGTACGCCACGTCGTATCCACCAACGCATGCGTTAATGCCGACGCCATCAGTGTCCCGCTCTGCATAAACGCCGACCCGTAAAACCAGCCCGCCACTGTCGCCAAAAGCACATACTTCCAATTCGGAAACGGCGCATGCAAAATGTGAAACAACCCAAACAAGCACGAAATCAAGACTTGTCCCGCGCGCGGCGACCGCATGTTCTCGGAAATCAGCGTTTGTAAAAATCCGCGAAAGAACATTTCTTCCAGCAGCGCGATAAACAGGAAGATCTCCAGGAACGTCACTGCAAAATCCACCATACCTTTGTGCAGCGGATGCCATTCAATAAACCGCAACGCCAACCCAGCCGGAATGGCAATCACGATGAAGAGCAAAAAGTTCGAAGCCGCCGCGCGGCCTACCGCCCAGGAAAATCTAAATTCGTACCCTAGCTTAGGCACGGGCCGTAGGAAAACCCAACTCCCTGCGGCAACAGAAATCAAGAACAGCCTGCCCATGAAATCCAGATTCACGGGCAGGTTCCAAATCCCAATCAGTTGATGCGTCATCAACGCCGCGATCAGGCAAACCGCCACCACTAAATCTTGCCAAGCAAAACGCGCCAAATCACGAATGGGCATCAGCCGGTAAATCGCCACTAATAACGCACCCAAGCCCAGCAACCGCGCAACAGCGGCCCAGCGGAAATCGCCCGTACCCGCCGCGTATAGCAAATAAGGCGAACACCAGAGCAACGGCAGCAACCAAATCAGCTTCCCGTCAAGGCGCGCCCGAATCCGGGGCCGCAGCGCCTGAACCCCAGGCGCTAAAGCCAGTGTTAGTGATACTAAAAAACAGCCGTAGATCCCTAGTACCGCGCGTATCCCAAGCTGGAACCGTTCCACATAAGGCACTGCGGCGAGGCCAAACACCCCTGCCAAAGCCAAGAACCCAGCGGCCACCGCAAAGCTCACTCCGCGTTTCGACTTTGTCATTTCCATGCGTCTGCTCATTGTATTTGAGACGTCTTTTTCTGCTGCGGCTGCTTGAATCTAAACAACTTAGCTGCCAGCAATACGCGCCTGAGACAAATCGGCCTAGCCCACTCTGTTTTCAATCAGTTAACCTCTGAATCAAACGTCAAATGCCGTTGAACTTCCAGCCCGCTTTTTGCGTTTAATCTATTGAAGTTTTGCATATGGCAACCGCAGCAGCGTTTCCACTTTCGGTAGACTCGAAGATTCTGGCAGGCGTGAAAGCCTTGGCCCCCCAAGCTTTGTCCAACTGGAGCTGGGCCAGCGCTTCTCCGGCCGGGTTGGGGGCAAGACGGCCGTTGGACGCTGAAATCAGTTTGATCGAGCGCTGCTTGAGCGGTGAGCAAAGCGCTTGGGACGAACTCGTCAAGACACACACTAAGCGTGTGTACGGCATCTGCTATCGCTTTACTGGCCGCGATAACGAGGCGCAAGATCTGACGCAAGACGTCTTTATGCGCGTCTTCAAGTCGCTCGGCAGCTTTCGCGCCGGCGAAGGTTCGTTTGTGGTCTGGCTCACACGTTTGACGCGCAACCTTTTGGTCGATCATTATCGTCGTAGCAAGCATGATCGCGTGACCGACGCGCTGGAAGATAAAATCGCCACTTTAGAAGAACGTACCGCCCAATCGTCGCGCACCGATGGTATGCTCGCGGGCCGCGAAGCCGGCGAATTGCTGCAAGCTGCGTTACAAAAGTTGTCGCCCGAACTGCGCGAAGCAGTGATCCTGCGCGACTTGCAGGAAATGGAATATCGCGAAATCGCGAAAGTTTTAGAGGTACCTGAAGGAACAGTGAAATCGCGGCTGAATCGGGGTCGCGCTGAATTAGGAAAAGTTCTAAGACGGAACAAGGTAACGGTATAAAAAGGCAGTTGGTCTAGCTTACTGGTTTAACTAAAATGAAGTGCCCTGAATTTGAAAGCATCCTCGCCGACTACATCGACGGCGCGCTCAGCAACACTGAGCGCGCGGCCGTCGAGTTGCATGCGGCCGAGTGTGCTCCCTGCGGGGCCTTTATGGCGGAAGTCACGCACGGCGTTTCGGTCATCGCCACCATGGGCGAAATTGAGCCCCCGCCTGAACTCATCACGCGCCTGGCCTTTCAAGCTCCCATAGGACGTGTCCGCGGCCCTTTTGAACGCCCAACCATCTGGAGCCGTTTCAGCCAGAAATGGCTGCAACCGGTGCTTCAACCCAAATTTGTGATGGGCGCGGCTATGATGTTGCTCTCTTTCACCATGCTCTCGCGCTGCACCGGAACAAAAGTGGAGCGCGTGCAGCCGGCCGATCTGAACCCCGTTCGCGTTTGGGGCGGCATGGAAGGCAAAACCGTGCGCATGAAAGACCGCATGCTGAAGTATTACGAAAATCTGCGCGTCGTTTACGAAGTGGAAGCGCGCCTGCGCGATTTGCAGCGCCAGCAAGACGATAACGATAGGGCCGCCGCCGCGAAAAAGCCGGCCGCCGATGCGACTCAGCCGCCAACGCCGCACCAGGAGAAACCATGAACTGTTACTTGCACTCAGAAACACCTGCCACGGCCTTTTGCCGCGATTGTGGCCGCGCTTTGTGCGCCGCCTGCCAACATTCCTCGAACGGAACTATCTTTTGCCAGGAGCATGCCATCGTGAGCACAGCGTACACAGAACCTCCGAAGGCCGCGCCGGGCCCGAATCCATATCAGCAGAGCCCATATCAGCAAGTCAGCACGCCCATGCACACCTCTCCTGGGCTGGCCTTTCTTTTGGGCCTCATTCCCGGCGTCGGCGCTATCTACAACGGCCAATACGCGAAGGGTTTGGTGCACGCCGGCATCATCGGGATACTGATCAGTTTGGCCAGCGCTAGCGAGGGCTCGGGACAGCCCTTCATCGTCATGATCATGGTTGGCTTCTGGGCCTACATGGCCTTTGAAGCATTCCACACCGCTAAAAAGCGCCAAGCCGGTTTGCCAGTCGACGAATTTTCGAGCCTTGTCTCAGCGAGCGTTTATTCGACGCGCGCCCCCATCGGTCCGTTAGTGCTCATTGCCTTGGGAGTCTTATTTCTCTTAGATACTTTGCACCTGTTGTCCTTCCGCGAGTTGGCGCGTTTCTGGCCGGTGCTCTTAATCCTGGCCGGCTGCGTGATGCTGTATAACCGCATTTCGAGCCTGCAAAGCGCGCGCCACACGGCCCACCTGGAGTCAACCCATGAAGACTAGAGGCTCTTTGTTTGCGCAGGCTGTGCGTGGCCCTATTATGCTCATCACGGTGGGCGCACTCTTCGCCATGCACCAAGCGGGAGTGATTTCATTTACTCGCTCGTGGCCGCTTATTCTCATCGTGGTAGGCATCATGAAACTGCTGGAACGTATGTACGTGCCCTACGTGCCACAAGCCGCAGCGCCACCACCGCAGGAGCGCCCCCAATGAGAGCGCGCGGCTCGTTCAGCGGCCCACTGGTTCTCATCCTTATTGGCTTCATTTTCTTAGTCCATGAAATTTCCCCCAACTTTCGCCTAGCAGAGCTCGTGGGCCACTATTGGCCCTACGGTCTGATTCTGTGGGGTGTTGTCGCGCTGGTGGAAGTCTGCATCCGCTTTCTGGGAAACGGCCCTATCCCGCGCAATGGCGTCTCTGGTAGTGCTTGGGTACTGGTTGTCTTCCTGGCCCTGCTCGGCTCGTCGGCTTTTGAGATCCAGCGCCCCAATAATTGGCTGCGGCAAGTCGGCTTCGCCAGCGGCATTGAAGCCTTTGGCGAAGAGCATCAGTTTCCTATCGAAAGCATCTCCCGTAGCACCGGCGCCGCGCCCCGCATCATTTTGGAGGATTTCCGCGGCGATGCCAAAATCACCGGCACGGAGGGTTCCGCGGTCACCGTTACCGGCCAAAAGACCGTCAGTTCTTTTAACGGCGAGGATGCCGATAAAGCCAACACGCAATCGCCCGTGGAGGTGACCGCCGAAGGCAACACCGTCACCATCCGCTGCCATCAAGAAAGCTTCAACACGCGCACGTCCATAAACACCAACCTCGACATCAGCGTCCCCAGAGGCTCCAGTATTCAAGCTGCCGATTCGCGCGGCAGCATTGACGCCTCCGCTGTGAGCGGCGACGTGGATCTCACCGGTGGCAACATCGAAGACGTCCGGCTCGACGATGTAGGCGGCAATATCAAGCTCGATGCACACAGCACTCGCTCCATCCACTGCAGCAATATTAAGGGTACGATCGATCTGCATGGCCGTGGTTCCGATATCGAACTGGAAAACGTTGCCGGGCAAGTAACGGTCAGCGGCGATTACACCGGCACCATTTCCCTGCGCGCCTTGGCTAAGCCCGTCCGCGTTGAGAGTATGCGAACGCAGTTAGATGCCCGCCAAATCAACGGCTATCTGCGCTTGGATCGCGGCAGCCTGGATGCCAAAGATTTGATCGGACCAGTCAAACTTTCCACGCACGCTACAGATGTTACCCTGGCCGGTTTCACCGAAGCGCTCGATCTGAGTGTGGATCGCGGCGATATCGAACTTCGGCCTCAACATTCAGCCATGGGACGGATTGCCGTTCACGCGCGCTCAGGCAATATCGAACTCGCCCTGCCTGCTTCGGCTCACTTCGCCCTTAACGCCGACACCGAAAATGGCGAGATCGACAATCAGTTTGGCGACGGCCTGAAAGAAAGCTCCGCGGGCCGCGGCGCGCGATTAGAAGGATCTGTCGGCAGTGGGCCGGACATTAATCTTGTCACTCAACATGGGACTATTACTGTGCGAAAAGCGACTAGCGAAGAAACAGCGGAAACGAAAGCGGCCGGTCTTCGCCTCAACCGCTAACGTTTTTTGTGCCTGGAATGGGCTATAGTGAAATCTAGATGAAAAAGAAGCCGATCAGCGAACCGATTATCGCTCCGCAGATTCTGGAAATGGCGAAAAAGTCGGTCGATGCCGAACGCCCCGCTGCGCTGCCCAAGCTGTGTGCGGTTTGTGGTGCGTCATGTACGCCGTTGACCGGACCGAGCATTAGCGCAGACGAAGAGAGTCTTTGCTGGGTCTGCCGGCGCCTGAAGATCAGCGCATGGCGCGATTCAGATCATCAAATGTCCGCTCAAGAATAGAAGCGCCCGTTAGTGGCCTGCGGCTTGCGGGACCGGATCAACCTTCAGACCTTCGCGCGCATTGTCACCGGGGTTCGGAATAATCGAATCACCGTCGTGCAAGCCGTTAAGCACCTCAATCCGATCGCCAAAATCGCGTCCCACCGTTAGCGGCTGCAGATGAATCGTATGATCGCTCGCACGCACGACCGCTACGAGACTCGTACCCGTGCGTACAATGAGAGCATCGCTCGGAATCATCAGCGGAGGAGTGTCACGCGCCGTATTCAATTCTATTTGGCAATACATCCCCGGCATCAACGCCCCATCTCCATTCGGCACATGCAGTTCAACCAATAGCGTCCTCGTCGCCGGGTCAAGAGAATTCGCCGTGCGCGCAACCGTTCCCGTGAACGTGCGCCCCGGCAGATTCGATACTGTCAGCGTCGCCGTTTGTCCCGCATGAATCGTACTGGCACTCACCTGCGGCACATTTACATATGTCCGCAACGTGCCTGTCTGGGCCACTCTATAGAGCAGCGTATTACCCGAATTGACCAGCGCTCCCACATCCACATTCCGCTGCGTAATCACGCCGTCAAACGGCGCGCGTACCACGCGATAACTTTGCATGTTGCGCAGTCGCGACAGATTCGCTTCCGCGGCCGTGATGTTGCTTCGTTGTGCCGAGATTGCCTTATCCAGCGCCTGTAGATTCGAAAGCTGCGCTTGATATTGCGCTTGATATTGATCGTTGTCCTGCTTCGAGACCACTCCTTTAGCCCCAAGGTTGCCCCAACGCTGCGCGGTAATCTTCGCCAGTTCCATGTTGGATTTGCCTTGTGCGTAGTTCGCTTGTGCCTGTTCCAGGGCCGCTTGCGCTTGTTCCAGATTTGCTTTGGCTTGTAGCACCTGTTGGTCTAGTTCAGGCGCCTCAATTTCGGCGACGACTTGATTGGCGTGAACCCGGTCTCCAATATCCACCGTGCGTTTGCGAATATAACCATCGGCGCGCGCCAGAATGGGGGCTTCCGTCACCGCTTCGATGCTGCCCGGAAGCTGTAATTCGCTCTTTCCAGCGGCGCGCTTCACGGTAACCACTTCCACTTTCGGCAAAGCTGTGGCCTGCTCCGAAGCTTCCGCCCGCAGCGTGGCATTGCGCTTCTGCAAAGGCACAAATCCAGTAACGAACGCCACAACAATCAGCACTACAAGCGCTAGAAACAAAGAAACGAGCGTCAATCGCGAGGGCCGCCACATGGTGACGGGGGCTGCCGTATGCGCCGCTGCCGGGCCGTGCGCCTGCAATTCCGCTATTTTGCGCTTCAATTCTTCGTTTTCCCGCAGCAATTGCGTTTGGTCAATCTCTGTCGGGTTTGGTTCGGGCCGAATCATCTAAGGCTCATTTCCAGTTCGTCTGCTTGTTGCTGCTCCATTAACTGGCGTTCGTGATCGACCGGAGGTTTCGTACGCAGGTAACTATAAATAATCGGCACAATAAACAGTGTGGTGACGGTGGCTAGCGACAGACCGCCAATCACGGCCCGCCCGAGCGGAGCGTTTTGCTCACCGCCTTCGCCCAGGCCTAACGCCATGGGAAGCATGCCCAGAATCATGGCCGTGGCCGTCATTAGCACCGGCCGAATGCGCGCGTAGCCCGCCGACAACATAGCTTCGCGCGCCGAATTGACCACCGCTCGCTCATCATTAGCAAACGTCACCATCAAAATACTGTTCGCCGTCGCCACGCCAATACACATGATTGCGCCCATCAAAGATGGCACGCTCAACGTAGTGTGCGTGATGAAGAGCATCCACAAAATGCCGGCCATGGCGCCAGGCAGGGCTGTGAGAATGATGAACGGATCAAGCCACGACTGGAAATTCACCGCCATGAGCAAATACACCAACACCACCGCAAACACCATGCCCAACCCCAAGCGCAGAAAGGAAGACTGCATGGTATCAATTTGCCCGCGCAGATCAAGGGTGGTACCGCGCGGCAAGTGCGGCGTCTCTTCTTTCATAATTTTCTTAACTTCATCACCCACTCCGCCCAAATCGCGCCGGTCCACATTGGCATAAACATCGAACACCGGCCACACATTGTAGTGGTTCACAATCACCGGGGCTATGCCCCGCTCCACAGAGACAAGGTTTGAGAGTAATTGCGTAGAGTTAGGCATCGCGCCCGGATTCCCATAAGCGAGCGATGAACCGTTCGGTGAGACGCCGACGTTGGAACCACCTGCGTTCAGGCCGTCTGGCGTTGTGGTCCGGACATTATCGGAACCCGCCGAAATGGGCGTACGCAAAAGAGCATCAAGCGAATTCATCTTATATTGCGGCGTTTGAATGCCCACGTTATAGCTCACGCCATTATTCCAATTCACCCAGAAGTTCGGCGCAAGCTGCCCATTGCCGCTCAACGAAATGAGCATGCTGGTCGTAACGTCGTGCTGCGTTAAGCCAAGTTGCGCCGCTTTCACGCGATCGACGTTCAGCCGGATCAGTGGTTGATCTACAATTTGATGAATGTGAACGTCGGCCGCTCCCGGTATACGCGACACGCGTTCCGCCAACTTCTGCGCAATCCGATAGCCGGCTTTACTGTCGCGTCCCACCACTTGCAAATCAATCGGCGCGGGCAATCCAAAGTTCAAGATCTGCGTCGTAATATTCGCGGGCGAAAAGAAAAACGTCATATCGGGAAACTTCTCATGCAAGCGTTTCCGCAGATTTACTTGATAGTCGGCTGTCGGGCCGTGTTCTTGTTTCAAAGAGATTTGAATGTCGCCGTCCGCGCTCGAAATGTTGGGCGGGTCTCCCTGCGCAATCGCCGTCCAACTATTGGGAATGCCAATGTTGTCCAGTACGTTCGCAATCTCTCTTTGCGGAATTACTCTGGGGATTTCGCTTTCCACGGCCGCAAACCGCGATTCCGTTTCTTCAATCCGCGTACCGGCGGGCGCCCGTGCATGCAGGCGAATTTGTCCGGCGTCTACGTCCGGGAAAAAGTCTTCTCCTACCAGCCAAACCAAACCAAGCGAGCCAATCGCGAAAGCCATGAACGAAGAGAGAACGATCCCGCGCCTGCGCAGTGACCAATCGAGCAAACCTACATACCGATGCCGTAAAGCTTCAAATCCCTGATTGAACAGATGATGCGCGCGCCAGAAGATTCCCTTCGAATGGCCGCTTGCTTCCTCACCCAACCTGTACATGCTTACTTCACCGCGCAGCAGGTACATCACCATCGTCGGCACCAGCGTTCTAGAAAGCAAGTAAGAGGCAAGCATGGCGAACACCACCGCCATCGCCAGTGGCGTAAAAAGAAAGCGCGCCGTCCCTGTCAGCAGCAGTACCGGGACAAAAACAATGCAAATCGAAAGGGTGGCCACCAGCGTCGGAACCGCGATTTGGCTGGCGCCGTCCAGAATCGCCTTCACCAGTGGCTTTTGTTGTCCAATGTTGCGATGGATATTCTCAATCTCTACCGTCGCGTCGTCAACCAGAATGCCCACCGCTAACGCCAGCCCCCCCAGAGTCATGACATTGATCGTTGCGCCAATGAGACTCAAAATGGAAAGCGAGGTCAAAATTGCCAGCGGAATCGAAATACAAACGATCAGCGTGCTGCGCCAGCTTCCCAGGAAGATCAGAATCATGAATCCTGTGAGTCCGGCCGCAATTAACGCCTCGCGTTCCACGCCCTCAATGGACGCGCGCACAAAGACAGATTGATCCGAAAGCGGGGTTACCTTCAGCTCAGGCGGCACGGTGGAAAGAATGCGCGGCAGGGCGGCTTTCACTTGATTGACAATATCCAGCGTGGAAGCCTTGCCATTGCGCGTGACGGTAATCAAAATGCCGCGCGAACCATCGGAGCGTACGATGTTTCCCTGCACGTTGAAGCCGTCCTTCACCTGTGCAACGTCTCTTATGTAAACAGGCGCGCCGTTCACCGTCTTAATTGGCAGGTTATTCAGCTCTTCAATCTGCAGCGGACTGCTATTCACGCGGATTTGATATTCGGTTTCGCCAATCTTCGCGGTGCCGGCGGGCAAAATCAGATTCTGTAAATTGATCGCGTTTGAAACATCAATCGGTGATAAATGTTTGGCATAGAGCTCGTCGAGATTCAGGTCAACCATCACCGAGCGTTGCTTGCCGCCGAATGGATACGAAACGGCGGCGCCCTGCACCGTACCCAGGGGAGTGCGGATGAAGTTGTTGGCGATGTCGAAAATCTCCGCCTCGCGCAACGTCTTGCTCGAAAGGCCTAATTGCAAAATCGGTACACTGGCCGCGTCGAACTTTAAAACGTTGGCCGGCAGCATGCCCGGCGGCATTTGGCGCAAGTTTGATTGCACGCCCGCTGTGACTTGCGCCACTGCCATATCGATCTTGACGTTGGAATGGAAGTAAATCTTGATGCAGGCGTAGCCGTTATAAGACTGCGATTCAATATGTTCAATGTCGTTGACATTGCTTGTGAGACTGCGCTCGAAGCCCGTCACCACGCGCTTCTCCATCTCCTCCGGCGCCAAGCCATTGTAAGACCACATTACGCTCACGATCGGGATATCAATGTAGGGAAAGATATCCACCGGCATCGTCACAATGACCGTGCCGCCAAGGATAGCGATCAAAACGGCCATGACGACAAAGGTGTACGGACGGCTAAGCGCGAGACGAACAATCCACATAAGACAAGAGTTCGACAGCCAGAAATCGGGTTACGCTGCTTGGCGAGTCTGTTTTGGCCTGGAAATTCAAAGTATACTACCGTCGAAGCCGGAACTTCCTCTTCCGCAATTCCGTAATCTATGACCAGGAGTCACTATGATTAGAACCTTCCTCGCCACGGCCGCTTTGGCTTTCCTCTCGCAATCGGCCTTCGCCGACGATTGGTCTAAACACTGGAGTGTCTCCGGTAAGCCCGAATTGCACGTGTCCACCGGCGATGCCTCCGTCACCGTTGAGGTGGGCGACGATCATGTGATTGACGCGAAACTGACCACCGTAGGCTGGTCAATTGGTCCGGGCGGGGTACATATAGAAGAACGCCAAACGGGTGACAAAGTGCAAATTGAAGTGAGGGTACCTACGACTCATTTTAGCTGGGGCAACCACAGTATCCACCTGGAAGTTCGCGTCCCCCGCGACTTGATTGCCGATCTGCATACTGGTGATGGCTCCATCACCATGCGCGGTCTCCACGGCGACATCCGTGCCGATACCGGCGACGGCAGCATTCGCGGCGAAGCGCTTGACGGAGCGCTGGATGCCCACACGGGCGATGGCAGCGTGCATGTGTCCGGTCGTTTCGATCGGCTGCAGTTGCACACTAAAGATGGTTCCGTCGAAGTGGAGGCAAAAGACGGGTCTCGTATGAATGGCGATTGGCATATTCAAACCGGCGATGGTTCTGTTCACATGCGCCTTTCAAAGAACCTGGCCGCCAACCTGGAAGCGCACACCGGAGACGGAAGCATCCGTGTCGATCTGCCGTCGGTCACCGATCGCGTGAAAAGCGAACACTCGCTGGAATCCAAACTGAACGGCGGCGGTCCCGCGCTGCTTCTCCGCACGGGCGATGGATCCATCACCGTCAGCGCATTGTAATGCGGTATATGCTACTGGGATGAGATTTTGCTTGCTATTTCTGGCCTTGCTGACGCCGGCGCTGGTTTTCTCCGCTGACGACACTTCAGCGGTTCGTGCGGTTCTCGACAAGCAAGTCGCCGATTGGAATCGCGGCGATATTCCCGCCTTTGTCCAAAGCTATGCCGAAAACTGCACCTTTATGGGCAAGACAGTCGTGGAGGGCCGCGCGGGCGTGGAGGAGCGCTACCATCGCAATTATCCGACTCCGGCCGCCATGGGCCATTTGACCTTTACTGAGTTGAAAATAAAGAAGATCGACAGGCGGGTAGCGGTCGTAACCGGGGCCTATCATCTACAAAGGGCCGCAGGAGACGGCGGCGAGGCAAACGGCGTCTTTACCTTGGTTTTTGAGCGCAAAGGCCGGGTTTGGCAGATCCTGCTCGATCACACCAGCTAGCCGGCCCTCCTGCGAAAATACCCCGGACGTGTAACCTAACTTATAGCTGGATACGCCTGATTTGTTTGAGGCTGAAATATATCCGGCGGGACAAACCCGGATATGTTGGTAGAGCAAGAACTGATCGAGAAGGCGCGCGGCGGGGATGGCGGCGCGTTTAACGATATCGTTCTGGCCTATCGCAAGCGAATCATGGGCACGATTTCCCGGCTGATTGGTCGGCCGGAAGACGTGGAAGATGTTGCACAAGAAGTCTTTGTGCGCCTTTACTACTCCCTTGATCAATTGCGCACCCCTGAAGTTTTTGAGCCATGGCTGTATCGCTTGACGGTGAATGCCTCGTACGATTATCTGCGCCGCGCCCGACGGCGTAACGAATCGCGGATGGCAGATCTGAGTGAGCAGCAAGTCATGATGGCGGATTCGCTGGCTAGTGGCCGCCAGGAGGGTCTGGAGCGCCAGAAGGGCCAAGTTCGCGACTTTGTGGACGCGCTTTTTCAGAATGTCTCTGAAGAGGATCGACTATTGTTAACCCTGAAGGAGGTGGAAGGTTTATCTCTGAAGGAACTGGAAAAAATTTACCGCGTCAAAGAGAATGCGATCAAAGTTCGATTGTTCCGGGCGCGGCAACGGGTCTTAAAGGCCCACAAAAAAGCAAGCGTGGATGGTAATTTGTAACGAAGAGCGATAAAACATGATGAACGACGATTCCAAACTCGATCAGTTATTCCAAACCTACCGGGCGGCCTGTCCGGAGGTGGAACCCAGCACGAATTTTATGCCGAATCTCTGGCGGAAAATTGAAAGCCGGCATTCGTTCGGGTTCGTGTTTAGGAGCGTCGCCCGCGCTACCATGACCGCTTGCGCCGCCCTCTGCTTGTTATTGGTTTTCCTAAACTTCGCTTCACCATTCCGAGACCGTATGGCGCAAGTGCCGAACTATACCGACGTACTGATGGCCGAGCACACCGCTGAAAATACCGACTACACGGAAGCCATTCAGGAGGTTCCCGCCGCTCACAACCGCTAACCGGTTGAGCAAGCAAGGGTATCGGCTATGCAACGCAATCAGTTGGCTGCGGGGGGTTTTGCTGCGCTTCTTTTTCTTGGTGGAGTCGCCACAGGTGCTTTGGGCCATCGGTTTTTTGCGCCCGCCCCGGTGATCGCGGCTCCCGACGCTGCTCGTCACCGCTACATGCAAGAGATGCAAGACCGCTTGAAGTTGACGCCCGCGCAAGTGACGCAACTTGAGACGATTATGCACGAGACTAAAGCGAAAACGAAGACCGTGCGCGATTCGATTCATCCGCAAATTCTGGAGATCAAGCACGAGCACATCGCGCGCATCCGGGCTATCCTCACACCTGAACAGATTCCGGCTTACGAGAAACTGGTCGCCGAGCGCGAGCAGCGTTCACGCGAGATGGATGAACACGACCGCAACGCTACTCATTAATTCATGCGCAAATCATGCCTGCTCCTGGCGGTACTGGCCTTTGGCCAGTGGAACGCTGCTGCCCAAACTGCCACCATTGACCAGGTTTTGAAGGAACTGGAATCGGTTCGCTCTTTTTCGGGCGTGGCCATTTCACCCGACGGCCACTGGGTCGCGTGGGTTGAGATGACGCCCGATCACAGTGGGCATTCCGAAATCTACTTGCTGGAACGCGCTGATCCGGCGGCCAAACCGGTGCGGATTACAGATCAGCCCGCGAACGAGCATAGCGTGGTCTGGTCGCCTGATAGCAAGCAGTTCACGTTCATGCGCGATCAGAATCAGATCTTTGTTGTTGACGCGAGCTCGCATAATGTACGGCAATTGGCCGATTTGAAAGGCTATGCGACCGATGTGCGCTGGCGGCCGGATGGCGGAGCTTTAGCCTATCTGCTGGCAGAAAACGGTGGGGGTGGCGGGCCGTTGGAAGCGGTGCCGGCGCAGACCGGAGTGATTGGCAGCGAGAACCACAATCAGCGGATTATGGTGTTGGAAAAGGGATCGACGGTCGCTGTTTCGCCGGCGGACTTGAACATTTACGAATATGATTGGGCGCCCGATGGGGAGCGCTTTACCGCGATTGCGGCGCCGGGTCCGGCCGATAACAATTGGTGGAAGGCTAAACTCTACACGCTCGAGCTTCGCTCGAAGGAAATGAAGTTGGTGTACACGCCACCGGTGGATCGGCAGATCGCCGTGCCGCGTTGGTCACCGGACGGGAAGACCATCGCCTTCATCGGTGGATTGATGAGCGACGAAGGCTTTCTAGGGGGCGACCTGTTCACGTGGACCGACGGCGGGGTGAGGGATTTGACCCATGGAATGAACGCATCGGCGACCGGTCTCCGGTGGCGGGGTAGTAAAGACATCCTTTTTACAGAGGACATTGACGGCGGGGGTGGGATCGCGTCTTTGAACATCGCCAATGGTAAAACGGAACTCATCTGGAAAGGGCCCGAGCAGTTGCACGAAGACGGCAACTATCCGAACTTCTCGCTGGCCAAGGATGGCGTGACTGGTGCGGCTATTCGCAGCACCTGGGCGGCGCCGCCGGAAGTTTGGGCCGGCAAGATGGGCGAGTGGAAGAAGCTAACCGAGGCCAACAGCGAGCAAGTGGCTCACTGGGGCAAGGCCGAGAGCGTGACTTGGCGGAGCGGAAGCAGCCGGGTGCAGGGATGGCTACTTTACCCCGACCACTTCGATGCGAGCAAGAAGTATCCGATGATTGTTGAGATCCACGGCGGTCCGGCGAGTATGCGCGGCGTCGGCTGGCCGGGTTCGCATTTCGATCTTTCGGTGATGGCCGGCTTGGGCTACTTCGTGTTCTTTCCGAACCCGCGCGGCAGCTACGGCGAGGGCGAAGATTTTACGAAGGCCAACGTGAAGGATTTTGGCGGGGGAGATCTGCGCGACATTCTGCGGGGGCTCGACGCGGTAGCGAAGATCGCGCCCATTGACCCGAAACGCATTGGCGTCAGCGGCTGGAGCTATGGCGGCTACATGACCATGTGGACCGTGACCCAGACGCAACGCTTCAGCGCGGCGGTGGCTGGGGCCGGAATCGCCAATTGGCAAAGCTA
>Ga0302320_10011292_pt1 | contig 18918 bp, 15 predicted proteins | sample Bog_T0_3_FD_202130 | JGI IMG/M metagenome (GOLD analysis project Ga0302320, IMG submission 202130) | Peat permafrost microbial communities from Stordalen Mire near Abisko, Sweden - Bog_T0_3 | ecosystem: Environmental > Terrestrial > Soil > Wetlands > Peat | place: Sweden: Abisko, Stordalen Mire...
TGTGATCAGCGCGAAGTATGACGACCCCCGCAATAAAACGTTGGTCGAGGATGAGATTCGCGAGTTGATGCGCATCCGGCGGAAGGTGAAGGTGGAGGCGGACGACACTTTCTATATCTTCGGGCCGGACTCGCTGACCGAACTATGGGGTCAAATTACTGGCGGATTATTCGGGTTCATGGTGGCGGTTTCGAGCGTGGGCCTGATGGTGGGCGGGGTGGGTGTGATGAACATCATGCTGGTGAGCGTGACCGAGCGGACGCGCGAAATCGGCATCCGGAAAGCAATTGGCGCCACCAAGCGCACGATCATGACGCAGTTCACTGTTGAGGCGGTGACGCTGTGCGCGGTGGGCGGGGTGTTTGGGATTCTGGTGGGCGCGGTGCTTACCTGGATTGTTTATTTCTTGCCGATCGGCTTGCCGGCGACGCTGTCGACGATGTGGGTGGTGATCGGCTTCGGCATCTCGTGCGCCATCGGGTTGATTTTTGGTATTTATCCGGCATGGAAGGCCGCAAATCTGGACCCGATTGAGGCGTTGAGGTACGAATGAGGCAGTGGTTAGTGGTTAGGGGTTAGTGATTAGTTGTCAGTTGTCAGATCTGGACGGTTGTGGAGTTTTCGGGATCTTCCTTTGGGAAAGTTTTGTTATGCAGTTTAGTGAGGCATTCAAACTCGCGCTCCAATCGCTGTGGGCGAACAAGCTGCGCAGCATTCTCACGCTGCTGGGCGTGGTGATTGGTGTTGCGTCTGTGATTACAGTGGTTACGCTGACCAACGGCGCCAAAGAGTTTGTGACGACGAAGATTAACACTTATGGCGCGAGCGTGGTGACGGTGAGCAAGATGCCGCAAACGTTTATCACGCTTGAGGAGTATCTCGCTTTCAAGAAACGTCGTGACGTGACGATCGACGACTACCGGGCGATCCTTTCCGACTGCCGCTCGTGTGTGTCGGTTGGGGCGTCGCGCAGCAGCACCGGCAAGGTCGTACACGGAACCAAGTCCACCACGGACACAACGATTCGCGGCTGGACCTGGACCATGCCTCCCATTTCGAATCTCAATATTGCCGAGGGACGCTCGTTTACCGCAGCCGAGGATGAGCATAGCGCTCATGTGGCCATTGTGGGGTCGGACATTGTGGACAATGTGCTGGGCGCGGGCGACCCGCTGGGCAAAGAGATTCGCGTGGATGGGGCTCCCTATACCGTGATTGGGGTGGGCGAGAGCCAGGGCAAGATGCTGGGCCAGAGCATGGACAATTGGGTCTCTATTCCTCTAATGGCCTACCTGCATGCATACGGCGCCAACCAGAGCATGACGGTCTTTGTGAATACGGGCGGGGGCGGCGAAGTGATGGATGCCGTTTCAGACGAGCTGCGCGTGATTATGCGCTCCCGCCGTCACCTGGCGCCGAGTGACGTGGACAGTTTTTCGATTGATTCGAGCGCGACGTTTCAAAATCTGCTGGGAAAGATTCTGAACAGCTTTGGTGCGGTTGTAGTGGCGATTGCGAGCATCTCCCTGGTGGTTGGCGGCATTGTGATCATGAATATCATGCTGGTGTCGGTGACCGAACGTACGCGGGAGATTGGGGTGCGCAAGGCGCTTGGTGCCCGCCGCCACGACATTCTGCTTCAGTTTTTGATTGAGTCGGCAACCATGTCGCTTGTGGGCGGCGTAATTGGTGTGATCGGGGGCATTGGCGTGGCAGAGCTTATCACTCTGGCTATTTCTTTTCCCTCCGTCGTGGAGCTCTGGTCGGTCCTGGTCGCCTTATTCGTGTCCACCTCTGTTGGACTGTTTTTCGGGGTATACCCGGCGCATAAGGCTGCACAACTCGATCCGATTACGGCCTTGCGCGCGGAGCTTTAAAAGCAGTTGTCAGCGATCAGTTGTCAGTTGTCAGTTCAAAACCCGGGGTTCGCGGCACGGAGGTACGTTTCTTGGCTCAATCTTTTCGAGATTTAACGGTTTGGCAGAGATCGATGCAACTTACCGTTGCGATCTATCGGATGACCAAGGAGTTCCCAGATGAGGAACAATATGGATTGACGAGCCAGATCAGACGGTCTGCGGTTTCTGTGCCGAGCAATATCGCAGAAGGCCAGGGGAGACTCACACCTGGCGAATTCCGGCAATTCCTGGGTATTGCTCGTGGTTCAACCTTCGAGGTACAGACGCAACTCGAAATTGCTCGTGCGCTCGAATTTGGAGATCCCAAGTCAATCGATGCTGCGGAGGGCCTTTCGCACGAGGTTGGGAAAATGATCTTCGGGCTTCTGGATTCGATCAAGAACTAGTTACGTGCTGACGGTGTCAAACTACTGAAAACTGACAGCTGATCACTGACAACTGGGAGCGATAGCGATGCGGCTGAGTGACTCAAAAGAATCGGTGCGGATGGCGCTCGATACTTTGCGCAAGAATAAACTGCGCTCGGGGCTGACGGTGCTTGGCATCTCGATCGGCATCTGCACGGTGATTCTGATCTCGTCGGCGATCAATGGTCTCAACACCAATATCGATCAGTTCGTGAAATCTCTCGGGACGGACGACTTGTGGGTCTTCCGCTTTGAGCCGTTCGGGCAGCGTCCCACAACCGAGGAGCTGAATCGCAAGCAGCTTACCTATGAGGATGGCATTGCCATGCGCAGCCTTCCTCATGTGGCTGCCGTCGATCCGAGCCTGACTTACCAGAATTTTCAGACGGGCCTGGGCAGCGTATCTGTGAGCGCTGGCACGCACAAGATATCGAACACGATCATCAACGGCGATACCTCCGAGGTGAAAGAAACACAAGATATCGAAATAATCGAAGGCAGGATGTGGACTGACGATGAAGAAGAACGCCGCGCGAATGTAGCCGTTCTGGGCCACGATGCCGCCGAAGATCTGTTTCCGAACGAGTCGCCGATCGGCAAAGATATCGATGTCGAAGGCTCGATCTTTACGGTAATTGGTGTGCTGGATGTGCAGCCGCAACCGTTTGGAAGCGGACGCAATACTCAGGACAACTCTGTTGACTTCCCGCTGGAAACTTTCCGCAAAATCCATCCGGAGATCAAGGACTTCTGGATTGTCGTGAAGTATGACGACCCAAGGAACAAGGCGCTGGTGACCGAAGAGATTCGCGAGCTGCTGCGCGTGCGCCGCAAGGTGCGCGTGGAACAGGATGACAACTTCGCGATCTTTGGACCCGACTCGCTGACGAGGCTATGGAATTCGCTGACGGGCGGGCTGTTTTTGTTTATGGTCGCTGTGTCTTCTGTTGGCCTGATGGTTGGCGGTGTGGGCGTGATGAATATCATGCTGGTATCGGTGACGGAGCGGACCCGCGAGATCGGCGTGCGCAAAGCCATTGGTGCTACCAAGAAGAACATCCTCTTGCAGTTCACACTGGAGGCAGTGACCCTTTGCATGGTGGGAGGGATTCTGGGGATTCTGGCTGGGGCCCTGCTGACGCTAATTCTGCATTTTGCCGTTGGGTTTCTTCATGCGGCGCTCTCCCCGATGTGGGTTGTGATTGCGTTTGCGGTCTCCTGCTTCATCGGGCTGGTGTTTGGGATTTACCCAGCGTGGAAGGCTGCGTCGATGGACCCGATTGAGGCGCTGAGGTACGAGTAGGACAGGGAACAGGGATCAGGGATCAGGGATCAGCGGCAAAGCAGGCGGCGCCAGGAGAGTTTCAACCATTTGAATGTGCGGCCGGAGCCGGTATTCTGTTTTTCTATTCTCTGTTCCCTGACCCCTGTTCCCTGCCTTTCCGTTACACTTACCCCTGTGATGCCGCACATTTTGGCTCAATCCGTGGAAGTTTTAACCATGGTGCTGGCCGTGGCTGGGATGGGTTACTTTGTTGCGGCTATTGTGGCGGCGCGGATTTTTCTGTTCCAGAGGCGCGGGAAGCTCGGCTGTCCGCCGCGGCGGACGCCGGGTGTGAGCATTCTCAAGTCGCTGAGGGGGGTGGACCCCTTCATGATCGACGCCTTTCGGAGCCACTGCCGGCAGAGCTATGCTGGCGAGTTTGAGATTTTGTTTGGGGTTTCGTCGCTGGCCGACCCCGCCGTGGGGGCAGTTGAGCAACTGAAGCAGGAGTTCCCGGAGCTGGCCCTTCGGCTGATCGAATGCCCGGAGCGGCTGGGAACCAATGGCAAGGTGAGTACGCTGGTCCAGCTGGCAAAGCATGCTCGGTTCGATTTTGTGCTGATCAACGACTCCGACATTACGGTTTCGCCGCGCTACCTGGAACGGGTGATGGCTTGCTTTGCGCCTGAGCCCGAAGGCCACCGCAAGAAGCTTGCGCCGGTGGGGCTTGTGACTGCGCTTTACCGCGGACGCGCGCACGGAACGTTGGCTTCGCGATTCGAGGCGTTGGGAATTTCAACAGACTTTCAGGCGGCCGTGCTGCTTGCGAGGGTTGTGGAGGGCGGGCTGCACTACGGGCTCGGCTCGACCCTGGCTGTGAGCCGCGAAGCGCTGGAAAAGGCCGGCGGCCTGTTGGCGCTGGTGGACCTGCTTGCCGATGACTACGAGATGGGCGCGCGCGTTGACCGGGCCGGCTATCGCGTGGTGCTGAGCGCCGAAGTGGTTGAGACGGCGATTCCCGCGTACGACTGGCGCGGATTTTTCGATCACCAGTTGCGCTGGTTCAGGACGGTTCGCGATGCGCGGCCGGGCGGATACGTGGGGCTGATTTTTACGCACGGGCTTAGCTGGGCGCTGGTGAATGTGCTGGCCAGCGGGATGAGCCTTTTGAGCCTGTGGCTGTTGGGGTTGAGCTTCTTTCTTCGGTTGTCGATGGCGATGACGGCCGGCGCTGAGGTTCTCAGCGACCATCAGGTATTGCCGAACCTGTGGCTACTGCCACTGCGCGACGTAGTGGCGATGGGCGTATGGGTTGCTGGGTTCGCGGGGAACACGGTTGTCTGGCGCGGGGAGCGATTTCAACTTAAGAAGGGAAAGCTGGAGCGAGTTAGCGAGTCAGCAAGTTAGCGGAATCGTGGCGGGTGAAGTTGTGTCGATTCAACACAGCAATTTGTTCGTTGATTTCTCAATCTCCTGTGGTCACGGTCGAGCGATCTTCGGCGGTGATGGATTCTCCGTCGATGGACAAACAGGTTCCCAGCTCGGTGAAGTCTTTGTCCCATCGGGGCCGGTCATCCTCTGCCAGCGAGGTGAGCGCATAGCTTGAAGTCCGCATGATCTCGTACCAGATGTTCTGGGCCTGCCAGAGATTCAGATCGAAGGGCAGCTCGATCAGCGTGCGGGCGAGGGAGAGGGCACGGTCCAGCAGTTCGAGGGAGCCGGAGGACATCTGGAGCTCAACCATGGCGCGCTTCATGCGCAAGTCGGCGATGTAGGAGAGGTTTGCCGTCTCAAGCGGAATCAAGTCTGACTTGGCAAGCGACAGGAAAGAGCGTAGCTGTGCCTGATCGACTGGTTCGGTTTCCAGGGCGCGGCGAAGGCCGGCATTGATGGCGAAACCGGCTGCCAAGGCGAGCGCAGGCGGCTTGGGCAGGCCAGCTTGAGAGAGATAGTGAAGTAGGCTGGCGTGGTCCTGATAGATGGTGGTGAGGGAGTTCTCGATGTCCCAGAGCGTGGAGTTGAGGATGAGCTGCACGATGCGGCGCTGCTCATCTCTGAAGAGCGACGTCAGCGAATAATCGACATGGCCGTAGTAGCGGTCGATGAGACGGATCACCTCAGGGAATGAGGCGCGCTGGACGTGATCGGCGGCCTGGCGAGCGAACGCTTCGAATTCGCCGGCGTCGGCCTCGGTGTACGCCTTTACAGCTGCCGTAATGTTCTGATCGCCGAAGTGCAGGACCGCAAAGGAAAAGCTCTGGCGATGGCCGGTGATGGCGCTGGCGATGTGCGTTCGGCCGAGTGCCAGACGTCCGCGTCCCGAGGCGTAGATTTCGTAGGAGATGCGGCGCACGTGATAGGAGAAAAGTTCAGTCTCCTCGGCAAACGAGGAGAAGATGCTGGCGATGGCGTAGTGGGCTGCCACCTGTTCCAGGCCCAGCTCCATGGAGGCGACGGATGCTTTATAAATCTGTGCGCCATTGCCGGCGCTGGCCACATTGGAGCGCGCCTCAGCAAGGCGGGCAAGAAATGCCGGCTCGAGCGATTCGGCCTGCTCGGCAAAGAGCGCACTTGCCAGTTGGAGCACGCGGGCGGCGTAAGCGATAATCTGCACGGTCTCAATGCCGGAGATGTCGTCAAAGAACCATCCGCAACTGGTGTACATGAGCTGCGCGTGGCGCTGCATCTCCATGAGGCCGAGGGCGCGTATGCGCTCGGGTTCAGAGAGCGTGTGGCTCCGATGTGCGCGGAAGAAGCGATCAACGGAATCCGTGCCGCGGTCGAGGACCACGTCGATGTAACTGTCGCGTGCGGCCCAGACGTCATTGAACAGCTTGGCGCCCTCCTGCTCGGTGAGCGGAGCGACGGCATCGCGCAGCTCGTCGAGGGCTAACCGAAGCGGTGCGCGCCACTGTTGGTTAAAGCCCGGAGTGCCGCCGTTGCAGCCGCAGTTCGAGCGCCAGCGCTCTACGCCGTGGACGCAGCTCCATGAGGTATTTTCGACGATCTCGCACTCGTATTCAGGCGGAAACTGCTCAAGAAAGCTGCCGTAGTTGGCCAGATTCACCGTCTTGTCTTGTTCAAGGAGGCGGAGGGCGTATGCCAAAGCCATCTCGCCATGCTTATGGTGGTGGCCGTAGGATTCGCCGTCAGTTGCCACGTGGACCAGTTGGGGCTGGGAGTTGTCTTTGAAGCCGGATTTTAGACGCGCGGCAAAGTTTTCTCCGGAGTTGAGCAGCCCCTCGAAGGCAATGGCGCGCGACGCGGGGCCGTTGTAAAAGAAGACGGCGAGGGAGGCGCCAGACTTGAAACGCACAAGGTAGGGGCGGGTGGTGTCGACGCTGGCGTTGGGGGTGTCGGTCCAGTTCGCGGCGTCCTGGAGTGGGCGAATGCGCTTGCACTGATGGGGGGCGAGGAGGGTGAACTTGATGCCGTGCTGGGCGAGGAGTTCGAGCGAATTTGTGTCGGCGGCGGTCTCTGCCAGCCACATGCCTTCGGGAGGAATTCCGTAGTTGTTCTTGTAGTCGGCGATGCCCCAGCGGATCTGGGTGATGCGGTCGCGGTCGGAGGCGAGCGGGAGAATGATGTGGTTGTAGACCTGGGCAATGGCTGAGCTGTGGCCGCGATAGCTTTTGCGGCTGCGTCGCTCGCCGTCCAGGATCATGCGATAGGTGCGGGGCGCGTTTTCCTTAAGCCAACTGAGCAGGGTGGGGCCGAAGTTGAAGCTGATGCGCGCGTAGTTGTTGACGATGCGGATGATCTGGTTCTTGTTATTGACGATGCGGGCTGCGCCGTTGGGGGCGTAGCACTCGGCGCAGATGCGCTCGTTCCAGTCGTGATAGGGAGCGGCTGTGTCCTGGGTCTCGACCGTCTCCAGCCAGGGATTCTCGCGGGGCGGCTGGTAAAAGTGACCATGAATGCAGACGTAGCGTTTGGTTGCGGCCATTAAAAACAGCTCCTAGCTTTTAGCTTCTAGCCTCTAGCTAAAAGCCACCTGCGCAGCGACCTTCAAGGAGGCGTCCTGCACCCGATTCGATGGTCATTCAGGCTATTGTTGGTAACCATAATCGCTAGAAGCTAGAGGCTAGTAGCTAAAAGCTGCATTTGATTATTGTAGGCTGGAGCGGCCGGTGGGCGGTGTGCCTTTGGCAAGATCGCAGGCGCGCCAGAGGTACCAACTGGCCACAGAACGGAATGGCGCCCAGCGCTTTCCCCTTTTGAGAAGGACTTCGGGTTTTGGCAGGTCGGCAGCTTCAATGGGCCTGGTTTTGGGGATCCGCTGGAAGGTGAGGGCGAATCCTTTGCGGACGCCGTAGTCGGTTACTGGGAAGACGTCGGGGCGGCCCATGCGGAAGATGAGCAGCATTTCGACGGTCCAGGGACCGATGCCGCGGACGGCGGTGAGACGCTCGACAATTTCCGCGTCGGACATTTTCTTGATGGCGGCGTGGCTGGGAACGGTGCCGTCGAGGGTTTTGGCGGCCAGGTCTTTGAGGGCGCGGATTTTATTTCCGGAGACGCCGCAGGCGCGGAGGCGTTCGTCGGGCGTATCGATGAGGAGCTGGGGCGCGGGATCGCCGCCGAAATGCTGGCGGACTCGGGCGTGGATGGTGGCCGCGGCCTTGCCGTGCAACTGCTGGTAGAGGATGGATTCGACCAGCGACTCGAACGGCGAAGGCGCGGGATCGAGGCGGAGAGTGAACGGGCCGGCGCAGTCGATCAGAGTGGCCAGTTTGGGATCGCTGGCACGCAGATGAGCGACTGCTTCGGCGGGATCGAAGGGGAGCTTGCGGCTTTTCCCGTTGTGGATCATGGGAGGAGTTTATCGCAGGAGGAGGAAAAACAGGGATCAGGGGTCAGGGATTAGGGGTCGGGGACGAAATATGATGATGGTCATGAACGTTGAAACCGGACGCAAGCGCGTGGGCCAGATTTGACCTGGCCGGTTCAATCATTCGGTCGTCAGGAGACGAGCAGTGTTGCGGAATTGGCGAATCATGCGTCCTTGCGTCGTTATCGGCTGGGCTCTCGCTTTGAGCGTCACTGTCGCCTCGCTTGCCCAGGACGGGAAGCGGCAACCTTCTTTCGAAATACTGACGCACCGAATGGATGTGGATGTAGACGGAGCTCCTAACGCTTACGGTCCCCCGGGCAAAGAGACACTCGACTTCCTGCTGAATGCGCATTATCTCAATCGCGCGAACAAGGCAATCGTTGGTTATCTGATTGACGAACACGGTCGACCAATCTTGCAGGGGCCCAGCGATCCCTTTCCCGGCTATTACATTTCTCAGACCGCCTTCACCGATATGGAGAATCGAAATGAAAGGGATCCGCGGCGCTATGTGGACGCACGAAATATCAATTACGTCGTTCGCGGGAACGTGGCCCGGCGGCGCGGTGTAAGGGTGGGTGACTTCGTGTCTGTCTATTCGAAGCGCGCGCGCAGGGGCGTGTTCGCAATCGTCGGAGATACGGGTAATCCCACGGGCGAAGAGGGATCGCTTCACTTGTTGCAGGATCTTGGGTATCCGTTTCACGACGGCAAGAATGACTCAGTGGAAAGACCTGAGATCGTCATCCGGTTCTATCCGGGCTCCAACCCCCAGCATCAGTTTTTCTTTACACAGGGCGAACTGGATGAAGCGGCCAGGAAGCTTGGGCTGAGCAGGGATTTCTCCGCCGCTGCCAGGACCCATCCGTAAAGAGCAGTGAATAGGGGTCAGCGGTCAGAGATCAGCGTCGGAGTGGGTGTATTCAGTTTTGAGAAGCGGATGGGGATGGGGTTACGAACCAGCCGGCCAGATCCGTCATATCGTTATCGACGTACTCGCCCACCGAGGTCCGGTGCTGGATTTCATAGCCGTCGGGAGGTTGGAAGAGCGCGGGGTCGGGTTGCAGGGAAACATGTTCGAGACCCGAGATGGTCTCTTCGTTTTGCGGATCGCCGTCGATGATTTTGACGACCAGGTTCATCTCCTGCGAGATCCAAACCTCGTGAATCGTGACGATGGGCTGCTTGTTGCCGAAGTGCCCCGCTGGAATTGTATTTGTTGTCCTGACGCCGGCTGCCTGGATGCCTTCGATATCCTTCTCGCCGAGATCCTGTTTGGTGATGATGGCTCCGGTGGTGTCCCAATCCAGCTCGTTGGCGGGCATTGCCGAGGTGGAGTTTTCAGCGTCCTCCACCTGCGCCGCCGACAGCTTGAGGACCACTGCGGAATGCGCCGCTCTCTCACCTTCGGGCCAATGCGTGATTGTCTGGGTGAGGGGATCGAAGACGAAGGCGCTCCAAACCGGGCAGACCTCTGGCTCGGGCGGTTGGGGTAGATTGCAGTCCGGATCACCCAGGGGGCCGATGTCTTGCATGTAGATGCGCCCTTGCGCATCGCGCGCCAGTTGCACGGGGAATTGTTCGTTGCTGAGGATTCTCTGCTTGCCGTTGGGCAGTTCCTTCACACGGCGCGCATATTTGATGGCGGAAAAAGGGTGGCCGGTGACTACGGCGTCGCTTGCGCTGGGCGGAGCACTTTCTTCAACAGTGGGCTTACCGTTGTTGCTCGTCGGTTGCTGCGCGCTGAGATTCGCGAGCGCCAGGATGAAGGTCGTGCTGACTGTGATCGTTGACGTTCGCATTGCATCTCCGAAGGCTTAAAGCTTGATCTGCCTGGCACGGGCGCAGGGGAGCGTGCCTTTGCGAGTCACACGGGATCTCTGGAGGAACAGACGCAGGTTGGAAGATATCGCTCGTGAGTGAGCTTGCGTGCATAACGATGTTCACCGCAAAGTTGACAGTGCAAAGGACGCACAGGAGTGACATGATAGTTGTCATGTTCCATGGCTACACGCCGTTACACATTTCGAACATCCTTGTGCATATACTGGCCGGTGTACTTGCGATTGCGTGCGGGACTATCGCAATCCTCAGCGCGAAGGGTGGGCGGGTTCACGTCAGGGCCGGGAAATTCTTTGTGTATGCGTACGTCGTGTTAGTTACCACTGCGATCTTTGGTGTGGTTGTTTTTGAATTCCGGTCGTTCCTGACGGTTGCGATCATTGCAAGTTCGTACGATGTATTTGCCGGCTACCGTGCGCTTCAACTTCGGGGACGCCGTCCACAACGCATCGACATCATTCTGAGCACAATCGCGCTGCTGGCTCCGGTAGCTTTTGTCCTTGCGATTCGCGCATTGCACAAGCCATGGTCTCCGGCGCTGACGTGGTCGGTGCTCGGAGGACTGATGGCCCTGGCTGCGTATGACCTTTCGCGGGTTGTGCTACCGCAATCGTGGCTTCGACGCGTGTGGCTTCAGGAGCATCTCTACAAGATGCTTGCGGCTTATATCGCGGCGGTTGCAACGGCCGGGGCGACTATCTTTCCGCGGCTTGCACCGTGGTCTGCTCTCGGCCCGGTGATCGCTGGAGAGCTTCTCACGCTTTATTTCCTGTTTGCGTGGCGGTCCTCAGCACGCCAACTTCGGCGCCTGGAGCGGTAGCGTAGACAAGAAGTTCTGTGGCGAGTGGTACACTTCGGTCGATTCGGTGCGTGGGGGAAAGCTCTTATGAAACGTCGGGAATTTGTTCAGGCTCTGGGGGCAGTTGGAAGTGGGCTTGTGCTTGGGCCGGGGTCGGCTTTTGCTCAGCAGGCGGAGCAGGACGCTGCCGTCAAGCGGGTGATGGTGATGTTCAAGTGCCACTTTGACGCGGGGTTCATCGATACGCAGGCGAATGTGGTTCATAAATACTTTACGCAATATTTTCCGCACGCTATTGAAGTTGCGCGCGCGGCGAACGAGGGCGGCAAGCGGCGCTATGTGTGGACGACCGGTTCGTGGCTGCTGTTTGAGTATCTGGAACAGGCATCGGCAGAGGAGCGCAAGGCGATGGAAGAGGCCATTGCGCGGGGCGATATCGCATGGCACGCGCTGCCGTTTACGTGGCAGACGGAGATGATGGGGCCGTCGATGATTGAGGGCGGGCTGGCGTTGTCAAAACGGCTGGACCAGCAGTTTGGCGTGACGACGACCGGGGCCAAGATGACGGACGTGCCGGGACATACGCGGGGCATCATTCGGCCGCTGGCGAAGCATGGCGTGAACTTTCTGGAGATTGGCGTGAATGGCGGGAGTACGGCTGCCAAGCTGCCGCCGCTGTTTCTTTGGAAGGACCCATCGGGGGCGAGTTTGCCGGTGATGTATCACGCGGACTATAGCGGGATTGCGCACGTGCCGGGGTCGGACCTGGCGGTGGTGACCCGAGTGCGGGGCGACAACAGCGGGCCACACACGGCGGAAGAGATAGCGCGGATTTATGCCGAACTGGCGGGGCGGTTTCCGAATGCGGAGATTCGAGCGGCAAGCTTGTCGGAGATGGCGAGGGCGATTGAACCGCATCGCGGGGGGCTTCCTGTCGTAACGCAGGAGATTGGGGATACGTGGATTTATGGATGCGCGAGCGATCCGCTCAAGGTGGCGCGGTTTCGGGAGCTGGCCCGGCTGCGCGAGGGATGGATTGCGGCGGGAGCGCTGCAGATTGGGGACGCGACCGATTTGTCGCTGCTGCGGCACGCGTTGCTGGAGGCCGAGCACACCTGGGGAACGGACACGAAGACGTGGCTGGACTTTGACAACTATGAGCCGGCCGACCTGAGCCGGATGCTGGATACGAAGAATTACAAGGTGGTGGAATTCAGCTGGGAGGAAAAGCGCAAGGACCTGCTGGACGGCGTGGCTACGCTGCCGGAGAAACTGAGGGCGCAGGCTGAGAAGGCGTTGGACGGGCTGAAAGCTACGGAGCCGGTGATCTCGGCGAAGGCGGTTCGGCATCCGGCGGGAAAGGCGACTGAGACGGCGCACTTCAGTTTGGGGATCGATGCGAAGACGGGGGCGATTACGCGGCTGCGCAACAAGGCGACTGGGCGTGAGTGGGCGAGCCCTGACCATCCGATTGCGCTGTTGACTTATCAGACGCTTTCGCAGGAAGACTACGACCTGTTCCTGGGGAGTTATCTGACGACCAAGGCGAGCTGGGCGCTGCGGGACTTTGGCAAGCCGAATATGGAGAAGTATGGGGCGAAGAGCCAGGAATGGCATCCGGAGCCTGCGGCGGTGCATGTGGAAGAGACCGCAGATGCGCACCGGATCGTGATTCAGACGCAGTTTGCGGACGAGGAAGCACTGCGGTCGGGGCGCGCTGCGTTTCCTCGCAAGGTGTGGATGGAGTTGCGGCTGCCCAAGACGCGGATGGAGATGGATATCAACGTGTCGTGGTTTGGGAAGCCGGCGACGCGGCTGCCTGAGGCTCTGTGGCTTAGCTTCAATCCAATTGTTGCGGATCCGAAGGGTTGGAGGCTGGAGAAATCCGGCGAGCCCGTGGATCCGTTCGACGTGGTGGCTTCAGGGAATCGGCATATGCACGCCGTGGATCACGGATTCGGCTACCGGGAGGCTGTCCGGAGTTTCGATGTGGAACCGCTGGATGCGCCGGTGGTTGCGCTGGGAGAACGGACGCCGCTGCTGTTTTCAAACGACCAGCCGGATCTGAGCAAGGGAGTGCACTCGTGTTTGTTCAACAACGCTTGGGGGACCAACTACATCATGTGGTATGGGGAAGATGCGCGGTTCCGGTATGTGGTGAGAGCGTAAGACGGAACTGCGCGGCGGGTTTGGTTCGGAGCGAATTGGGACGGATTGCCGGCGTTCTGCTTTGGACCTTGCGGCGCTAGCTTTGTTTGTGTGGTTGTCTCACTGCCGCTGCGCCCTTGTAACATCTAGGACAGAGTTGGAAGAGGAGCGGGACAGCCATGAAGATGCGTCCAGGCGAGCAAACGGGATTTCTGCTGTGCGGCAAGGAGTGGAGCGACGGGGATGCGCTGGAAGTGCGTTCGCCGTGGGACCAGGGGCTGGTGGGACGGGTGACGGTTGCTACGCGGGCCGACGCGCGCCAGGCGGTGAACCACGCGGTGGCCTCCATGCGGCGGGCACGTGCGCTGCCGCGCTGGAAGCGGCGCGAGATTCTGGAGGATGTGGCCGCTGCGCTGATTGAGCAGAAGGAACGGTTTGCGCAACTGATTGTGGCGGAGGCAGGCAAGCCGGTGCGGCTGGCGCGGGCCGAGGTGGACCGATCGGTGCTGACCTTCAAGACCGCAGCGGAAGAGGCTGCGCGGCTGGGCGGCGAGAGCCTGCCGCTGGACCTGACCGAGGGGAACGAAGGACGCTGGGGGCTGGTGCAGCGGTTCCCGGTGGGGCCGATTCTGGCGATTACTCCCTTCAACTTTCCGCTGAACCTGGTGGCGCACAAGGTGGCGCCGGCGATGGCTGCCGGCTGCCCGGTGATTTTGAAGCCGGCGCCGCAGACTCCGTTTACCGCGCTGGCGTTGGGCGAGGTAATTTTGAAGGCGGGTTGGCCGCAGGAGGCGCTGGCTGTGTTGCCGTTGAATAACGTGGACACGGCCTGGCTGGCGGAGAAGGAAGACCGGATCAAGCTGGTCAGCTTTACCGGGTCGGCGAAGGTCGGCTGGGAGCTGAAGGCGCACTCGGGGCGGAAGCGTGTGCTGCTGGAACTGGGGGGCAATGCGGCGCTGATCGTCCACGGGGATTGGCACAACCTGGACGATGCGGCGGAGAGAACAGCGCACGCGGCCTTTGGGTATGCGGGGCAGTCGTGCATCAGCGTGCAACGCGTGTTTGTGCACCGCAGTATATTTCAGTCGTTCTTGTGGAAGGTTGTGGACCACGCGGCGAAGATGGTGGCGGGCAACCCATCCGATGAAGCGACGGAGGTGGGTCCGCTGATTCGGCTCAGCGATGCGGAGCGCGTTGAGGCCTGGGTGAAGGAAGCCCTTGAAGGCGGGGCCAAGCTGGTTGCCGGAGGCGAGCGCAACGGCTCCGTGGTGACGCCTGTGATTTTGACGGGAACGAAGCCGGGCATGAAGGTACGAGACGAAGAGGTATTTGGGCCGGTGGTGGCCATTGAGCCATATGAGGACTTTGAGCAGGCGCTGGCGGACGTGAACCACTCGAAGTATGGCTTGCAGGCTGGGCTGCTGACGCGCGACGCGGGGCGGATTCTGACTGCCTATCGCGAGCTGGAGGTGGGCGCGCTGATTGTGGGAGACACGCCAACATGGCGGCTGGATCCGATGCCGTATGGGGGCGTGAAGGACTCGGGGCTTGGACGGGAAGGGATTCGGTCGGCGATTGAAGAGATGACCGAGCCGCGCATGCTGGTGATGTCGGGGCTGAGCTAGGGCGCGCTGTTATTTGGTGGCCATCTGGAGCATGGCTTTTGTGTCGGCGGCGTGAGGACCGTCGGGGGCGAGCTCAAGATACTTCTCTAATGCCTGGCGGGTCTCCGGCGAGATTGTGACGGTGCCTTTGGCGTCGATTGGCGCATCGGCAAAGAGGTCGGAGCCGAGGATGAACCAGGCATTGGCTCGGGTTGGGTCAGCCTGGACGCACTTGCGGCAGGCCGCAGCGGAGTCCTTTGTGTTGCCGATGTTATAGAGGACGGCGCAAACGTTGAAGTAGGCGAGGCCTGGGTTGGAGGAGAGCTCGGCGGAACGATTGTAGGCTTCAATCGCGTCGGGATTGCGGTGGAGCTTGAGGAGGGCGTTGCCTTTGCCGATGTAGATTTGGGCGAGCGAGTCTTTCCAGGCGGTCTGCGGCTGGCCTTCCTCGGGTTTCTCCTGTTGCGCAGCGGCGAGGGTACGGTCGTAGGTTACCAGGGCTTGGTCTGAAGCGCCGGAGTAGAGCTGTGCGTTCGCGAGGAGCTTCAGATTCAGCGAGGTTGGTTGCAGGCTTACGAGTTGCTGCGCGGCGGTGACGGCCTGAGGCCATTGTTTGGCCTGCATGGCCTGGTTGTATTCGGCAGTCAGCGACTGGATATTCCGCGGGCCGGCGGTGTTGGCCGATTGCGGCGCGGCGGGCAACAGGAACACAAAGGGCAACAACACAGTCGCGAGGACGGATGAGGGGCGGCACATGGTGTACCTCCGTTCATTTGACAGACCCGACGTTTGCCGACGATGACAGGAGCCGCCGAATGAATCGCGGTGAGTTGTCATCGACCTATACCAAACGCTAAGTCCCGCAGCGCAAGTATTGTGCCTCGTTGCGCTGCTTACTTGCTCTTTGCTTTCTGCGCGGCCCAACGCTTGCGCTGCGCATCGGCAATCCGCTTGCGTGCTTCGGCGCTCAAGGGGCGGCGCTTGTGGGTTTTTGGTTTGGCTGATGCCGTTTTGGTTGCTGGCGCGGCTACCTTGGTGGGGGCGACCTGGCCGACGTTGGCTAGTAATGCGCGGACCTGTGAGAGCCTTGCAATTTCAGAGTCGATTTGAGCAAGAATGGATTCAGTGGACATTTGTCAAGCATAACTTAGAAAGCCTGGCTTGCACAGCGTTGTTGGTTATTTTGCGAACATACTGGAGTAGAGTGTTGAACGACCTTATTCCGGCTTACCGAGGGTTTTGTCTTTGTATGCCTTTTGCATGATAAAGAATGCCTGTTTCTTTTCTCCCTGGTCGGAGATAAGTCCCTTGCGGTTGAACTCGTCCTGAATACCGACCAAGGGCCTGTTGGGCGAACGGAAATCCATAAGTACCCAGGGACTTGTTCCTCTAAGTTGAGGGATGCGGTTGAGCATCGGGAGTTGATGGCGATAGACACTGGCCTGATACTCTTCGGTCCAACGGTCGGTATCCTTGCCGTGCAGGCCGGCCTTGGCGTCGGCGCCGAATTCGGACATGATCATGGGCTTTTGATAGTCGATGCGCCATTGAGTTATGTCGAGGGTTTCGGGGTGCTTTTCATACCAGCCTATGTATTCGTTTGCGCCAATGACGTCGAGGGCTTTTCCGAGCGGATCGTCGACGACTTTTGTATTTCCTTCGGCGCGCACTAACAGCGCTGCGCTGATGAGGCGCGTGGGATCAAGCTCACGCGCACGGGCGGCGAGAGTTGAGATGAATTGCGTGCGCGCGTCATTGAGAGGCGTTTCGTTGGCCATGGACCAGATGATGATGGCGGCGTGATTGCGCGAGGTTCCGATTTCTTCGTCCAACTGCTGCGTGGCCTTGGCGAGGACCGCGGGGTTGCTCCATTGAATGGCCCAGTAAACGGGGTTCTCGGACCAAACCATCAGGCCCATGCGATCGGCGGCGCGCAGCATGGATTCATCGTGAGGATAGTGGGCGAGGCGGACGTAGTTACAACCAAGTTCCTTGGCCCAGCCGAGGAGAGTTTCCGCATCTTTATCAGAGTAGGCACGGCCGGTACGATAAGGGGCTTCGGCGTGGATGGCGACTCCGCGAAGGAAGACCGGCTTTCCGTTGAGAAGGATCTCGGTGCCGCGTGTTTCGATGGTGCGGAAGCCGATGAGGTCTTCGATGGAGTCCTGACCTGCGGTGATCTTGACTTTGTAGAGCTTGGGATTCTCGGGGGACCAGCGGTCGAGGTTCGATGCAACCAGGTGAATTTGCGCGCGGCCGTCCGCGGATAGAACGCCATTACCGGTGCTTTTGAGCTCGGGGATCTCGATTTGGACTTTGTTGCCGACTTGGCCACCTTCGAGATGGACCCAGGCGTCGATGTGCTCGAGGCGGATTGAGCCAATGAGGCCAAAGTCGTTGCCGTGAGGCAAGAGCGTTGTCTCAGGCGCCCGGCTCAGATGGACATCGTACTGATCAATAAATGTGTCGGGGACATCGATGAGCGAAACGGTGCGGGTGAGGCCGCCGTAGTTCCACCAATCGGTTTCGAGGGTGGGGACGTTGTCTTCGTGACGGGTGTTGTCGACCGCGGCTACGACAAAGTTATCGCCGGGATGAATGGCGGCTGTGACATCGCAGTTGAAGCTGGTGTAACCACCTTCATGCTCGCAGACTTCCTGTCCATTGACCCAGAACCATGAGCGGTAGTTGGCGGCGCCGATGTGGAGGAAGGTGCGGGTATGCGGCTTGGGTTGATAGGGGAAGTCGCGTTCGTACCAGATGGGGCCCTCGTAATAGAAGAGCGAATCTCGCTGGGTGTTCCAGTCGCCGGGGACTTTTAACTTGGGCGCCTTCGAGTAATCGTATTCGGTGGGGAAAGCATCGCCGGGCTGAGGCTTGCGATTGAGGAACCATCCGTCCTTCCTGATTTCGTGGTGAAAGCTGTAGAGTCCGGCGAAATAGGGGTCGACGATGGTGGCCCATTCGCCGTTGAGGGATGTGGCCGGGCGCACGTCTGCGCCGGTGATGATGATCGGCGCGGGTGGTGCGGCGGCGTTTACTGGAATGGGTGAAGTTGCGATGGAGATCAGAGCGGCTATGGAAAGGATCAGTGCGGCAGGGCGGGCAGAGCGGAGCTTCATCTTTCGAGCCTCGGAATTAGAAAATGCGGTTCAATGGTTTCTGCGCGACACGAGTATGGGCGGCATATTGGTTGAACTGGCTATCTTATCTTCTGCCGGGGCAGCGTGTATATTTTGCCTGTCACACGATATGCCGCGGCAGAAGAAAACGGGGACCGGCTTGAGTGCCTGTCCCCGTTGACTTGTGGATCATTCGGCTTGTGTTGATTGCTTAGTTTCCGAGGTACTCTACGTGGACGTAGGTGCCGAGGCGGACGTTGTAGGCGAGGTACCAGCCGGGATGGTCGGGATCGTCGTAGATGACAATGTCGTCGGTGTCCCAGAGCCAGCCGTCGCAGAAGGCCATGTCGGCAGCCGCCACGTCCCAGTACCAGCCGTTGAACCAGAAGCGGCTTGGACCACCGCCGCCGAGATGCCATACGTGGCTGCGGCCAAAGCCACCGGTGAAATGGCCGTGGGCAAAGGGCTGGTCGAGATGGTAGCGCACGTCGGCGGAGCCGGTGTCATGACCGACCCAGACTTTTCCGTCGACGTGGGGGGCGTTGGGGTGGCCTTGCGTGTCACTGTAGTTGCGATTCGGTTCGACGGGGTGCGGGGTGCCTGTGGTTGGTTTGGGCCCGCTCTTCGGTGGCACCTGGTGGACTGCGGGAACGCCTTCATGGTGCTGGGCGAAGGCTGGGACGGCAAGAACAAGCAAGGGGATCAAAGCTAGCTTGGAAAGTTTCATGGAGTCCTCCGGGAACCCTTAGGGTGAGCAGGTTTTCGTTTCCGCTCATGCCCTTTGGCGGGTAAGAGCTGTTCTCCAGTTTAAGTGGCGTTTCGAGTGCTGCGAAAGGTGGCTTTTTCTTAAGGAAAAATCCACGCCGCCGCTGTGCTTTCTTTCCACAGTAACTGGAGAACAGCTGCATCCCCAAATACACCAGATAGAACACGGGCTTTGCAAGCAAGTTGTTGGTAAATTCTGTCTTTATAGGTCTGC
>Ga0302320_10011298_pt1 | contig 18912 bp, 13 predicted proteins | sample Bog_T0_3_FD_202130 | JGI IMG/M metagenome (GOLD analysis project Ga0302320, IMG submission 202130) | Peat permafrost microbial communities from Stordalen Mire near Abisko, Sweden - Bog_T0_3 | ecosystem: Environmental > Terrestrial > Soil > Wetlands > Peat | place: Sweden: Abisko, Stordalen Mire...
GCAGACTGCAATGGCCTAAATGCGCCGCCGCCGGGCGGCCCGAAGCCGCGCCCCTTGTGCCGGTGGCGGGTCCCCGGCATTGATGGCGCCAATGGGCGTCGGAGGAGACCAGGCTTTCATGGGGGAGGGTGTCGAATCCTCGGCCGCGTCGCGGCGCCGTTTTCATGTCGGCTGGGCGGCGGCCTTGCTGGCGGCGCTGGCGCTCGCGGGGTTGGGCGCGGGCGTTCGCCGCGTTCAGGCTCAGCCGAGCCCAGCGCCGGCCCAGTCCGTCGATTCCCTGGTGCAATCCACCTGCGCCGGGTGCCACGGCCCCGGCCTGACCGGCGGCGATCGGGCGCCATCCCTGGTCAACAGCGCCCACCTGCGTACTCTGAGCGAGGCGGAGATCAAGGCCATCATCCATGCGGGCACGGCCGGCGGGATGCCGGCCTTTCCCTACGACGACCATCAGCTCGACGCCCTGGCGACCTGGCTCAAGAGCCAGAACGCCTCCGCCCTGCAATCCCAGGCCCCTGAGCTGGTCGCCGCCGGTCAGGCGCTGTTCTTCGGCAAGGCCGGCTGCTGGCAATGCCACATGGTGCGCGGCCGAGGGGCAGTGAACGGGCCGGACCTGTCCGCTGTGGCGGTGCGCTCAACCCCCAGCCAGCTCGAGCGTTACCTTGACGATCCGACCTCGCAGATGGGGAGCCGGAGCCTGCCCGAGTGTCCAAGCTGGGCGTTTTGTCCGGATACTCAGTGGGCCGTGGTCGATGTGCGCTTGAAGACCGGACAGCGCCTGCGCGGCTTCGCGCGCAACCAGGGCGAACATGACCTGCAGCTGCAGACCTTCGACGGCCGCTTCCATCTGCTCACGGACAAGGACTACGTCTCGGTCGAACACGAGCCCAAGTCATACATGCCGCCGTTCAAGGGGGGCGCCCAGGAACGGCGCGATCTTCTGGCCTATCTCGGGACGCTCGGCGGCGTGCCCGCGGGCCCACAGGCTCAGGGCGCGGAGCCGAGCGCCCAGGACGTGGCCGCGGTCATGCATCCGGCCAAGGGGCAGTGGCCGAGCTACAACGGGACCATGGCGGGGAACCGCTACAGCCCGCTGGATCAGATCAACCGAAGCAACGTCCGGCGTATGACCATGCAGTGGTCGTTCACGCCAGGCGGGGAGGGGCTGCAGACCACGCCGCTGGTGGCCGACGGGGTCATGTATGTGACCGGGGCCGCCCAGGTCTGCGCCCTGGACGCGCGCACCGGCCGCCGCATCTGGTGCACGCCTCGCAGCGCGCCCAAGGTCGGGGCGGCGCCCGCCCGCACGCCGGGGTTCTCGGCGCCGGCGACGGGCGGCCCTAATCGCGGCGCGGCGCTGCTCGGCGATCGGCTGTTCGTCGCCACCAACGACGCCCATCTGTTGGCCCTGAACCGGGTCACCGGAGCGGTCATGTGGGCCGTTTCCCTGCCTGACCCAAAATATCCTGGCGATTATTACGGGGCGGCCGCGCCGTTGGTGGTGGGCGATCTGGTCATCGCGGGGGTCGCAGGCGGAGATTCGCCCCTGCGCGGCTTCCTGGCGGCCTATAAGGCCTCCACCGGCGAACAGGTCTGGCGGCTGTGGACCATCCCCAATCCAGGCGAGCCCCTGTCGGAAACCTGGAAAGGCCGCGATCTGCCTACCGGAGGCGGCGCTACCTGGACGACGGGGTCCTACGACGCTGAGACCGGGACCCTTTACTGGGCCGTGGGCAATCCCTATCCGGCCACCAACGGCGACCAGCGCGGCGGAAGCAACCTTTACACCGGCTCGGTGCTGGCCCTGGATCCCAAGACGGGGACGGTGAAATGGCATTTCCAATTCTCGCCGCACGACCTGCACGACTGGGACGCCAATGAGCCCCTGGTCCTGGCCGACGCCAAGTTCGGGGGACACGAGCGCAAGCTCCTGCTGCAGGCCAATCGCAACGGCGTTTTCTACGCGCTGGACCGCACGACCGGCCAGTTTCTGCTGGGCAAGCCGTTTGTCCGGAAGCTGACCTGGGCCAGCGGAATCGGGCCTGACGGGACGCCTCTGTGGCTGCCCAACAACGAGCCGACGGTGGAGGGGGTCAGGACTTGTCCTAGCGTGCGCGGGGCCACCAACTGGTACGCGTCGTCCTACAATCCCAAATCGCGCCTGTTCTATGTAATGGCCGTCGAGGATTGCAGCATCTACAGCAAGGTCGGCCGGGGCTATGACGGTGACCGCGACCCCACCGATCCCGGCCTGCGCTATTTGCGCGCCATTGACCCGGCCACCGGAGCCATCGCCTGGGAAAAGCCCCTCGCCGGTGCTCAGGAGGCCAATTACGCCGGTGTGCTGTCCACCGGCGGCGGCCTTGTGTTTCACGGCGAAACGGGCGGCGGCTTCGCCGCCGTGGACGCCTTCACCGGCAAGACCCTGTGGATTTTCCGCGCCAATGACAACTGGCGCGCCGCGCCCATGACCTACACCCTGGAGGGGCGCCAGTACGTGGCTGTGGCGGCTGGGGACAATATTCTGTCTTTCGCCCTGGGTCAGGACCCCTACAGCGTATTCGGCGCGGCGCCGTCGACCCGAGCGTCCCGGCGGTAAGCACGCGCGGTAGGAATGCCTGATGGACGAGCATGACTGGACCGGCCGGGGCAAGGTGCGCGCACGCGAATCGGCGGGCGAACTTGTCATCGTGGTCGAGGGCCTGACCAGCCAGGCCAAGTATTACAAGCCCCTGATCTATGAGTTCTTCCGCAAGGAGTGGCGCGGCGCCCGCCCGGCCTGGGGCGATTTTTCGGTCCAGATCGAGATGGAATACACAGGCGATCCGCCGTGGCTCGACCTAGACAACTTGGCGAAGGCGATTCTGGACGCCATCAAGGGCTACGCTTTCCACGACGACGCCCAAGTCGCCCGGCTCTTGGTGGAGCGGCGTGGAGGCGAGCGCGAACGGATCACCGTGCGAGTGACGCCTATCTAGCTGTTCCAGGGCTCCAGCGCGCCCCAAAGGGCCAGCGTCGCTGAGAAGGACACGAACAGCAACACCGTGACCGTGAAGGTCAGTTTGCGCCCGGTGGACCAGCTGTCCAGCCGCCGTCCGCCGCGCCAGACGGCGGGCAGGAGAAGCAGTTGGCTAAAACTGGCCAGGGCCGCCACGAGGGCGCAGGCCGAGGCGATCAGGATAAAGCCGCCGGGCCAGTCAAAAAACGCCTGGGCGTGGTCGGCCAAGGCGCCCCAGCTCCACACCGCCAGGGCCAGCATTGCAACGAGCCACAGCACCGCCGCTGTGGTTTGCAGCGCGCTGGCGCGGCTCTGAATGGTGGTCTGGCGGAAATCGCGCCTGTCGCGCACGAACAGGCCGATCAGAACGGCCAGGCTGGCGATCAGGCTTGCGCCGGCTAGGACGCCCAGGCCCGCGGGCTGTTCGTACCAGCCGACGCGGGCGAAGGACTGCCCTGCCGAAGACGAGAACCAGCGGACCGCACGGCCGTTCTTAAGCTCGAAGGCGGACGCCAAGTCTCGCTCAGGCGCGATAAAACGGCCGGACGGGCCGTCCTGAAACCAAACGCCGTCGTCATCGGGACCGCGGATCACCAGCGTGCCGTCCGATTGGGCCGCCGCCGCCGTTTGGCGGGTCAATAGATCGACGAATTTTTCCAGCCCCCCGTAGCGTCTCCGCTCGCTGAGATAATGCCCTGCGTAGGTTCGGTTCAAAGCCTGGGGATCGTTGGCGGCGGGCGGCGATTCACTGACGGGGGACGCAAAGAAATGCTCCACCACCAGAACCGGAAGGCGACGCACCAGGGCGCCGGAAGTTTCGCTGTTGCCGGCCACGAATACGCCCAGACCCAGGGCGGGCGCCGTGGTTATGCCCGCGTGGGACGACAGGTCCGAGCCGTCCAGTCCATAGCCCTCGACCGCGCCGGGCAACGGATGTTCGAGCAGGCCGTAGGTCCAGCCGGGGAGCCCGGGGGCGGCGCTGAGCAGGACCGTCCGCTGAGCCTGGGCTGTGGCGGGACCGAACACCGTCTGACCGTCCATACTGCCCCCGCCCAGCAGCAAGAGCATGTAGCGGGCCATGTCGGAGGCGGTGGAAGATGCTGAGGCCGCGGGTGCTATCTGCCCGGCATAGGCAAACGGCCGCGCCTGCAGGGATACGCCGGTCCAGCGGAATCCCTGGGCCATGTTGCCGGCCAGGGCCGGCTGCAGCGGCGAGGGCAGCCCCGGAAGGACAGGGCGTGGCTCACGGAACGACGTATGGGCAAGGCCCGCGGGGCGCAGAATTTCTGTTTCGATCAAATCCTCGAAGGACTGGCCCGTCACCTGCGACAGGGCCTCGCCCGCGAGGGCCGCGTCATAGTCAGAATATTCCGCGCGCAGCCCTGGCGCCAGCACGCGGCGCGGACGTTCCTGCCGCAGATAGACTTCCAGCGCCCGCACGCGCTCCGGGTCGCGCTCATACAGCCGCCCCAGGGCTCGATCCTCGAAACCCGATGCGTGGTCCATCAGGTCACGCAGGCGCACGGGCTCGGCGTAGCCCTGGTCGCGCACCTGCAGCTTTTCGGGCAGGTAAAGGTTGATCGGCGCGTCCAGCCTCATGTGGCTGCGCTCGACCTCCTTCAACACCGCGAGCCATGTGAAGGCCGCCGACAAATCGCCCAGTCGGAACAGGGTTTTGTCCGGATCGACGGCGCGCAAGGGCGACAGTGCGGCGGATCCGTAGCCCTTCTTGAGCAGGACCTGGCCGTTCTGCACCACTGACACGACAACGCCGGGAATGTGGTCATCCTGCATGCTCCCCCGAACCACACCGTCCACAAAAGCCTCAAGCTCTGCGGGGGGGATGGCAGCCCCCGGCGCCAGGAGCGCTCCGGGGACGGGCGTCGGCAGGGTCGGCGCCGGGACGGCAACCGCCCTGCGGCGGGTCCACCCGTCGTGAGCGCGCGGGGCTTCGGACGGCAAAGGCGCGGTTTGGGGCGTGACGGTCTGAGCGCCCGATTCCGTCGCGGTCGCGTCTTGAGCGCGCGCGCTCCACACTGTCCCCAAGGCGCTCGCGCAAAGGCTCATGGCTGCGACCGCCAAGGCCGCCTTCACGCGCGAGTTGGAAATCGCCATTGGCTTAGGGCGGGCTGAAGGCGTGAATGGGCAGGCCGGCAAAGACATCCGCGCCCGCCGTTGCGATCATCCCGGCCAGGACCGCGCGCATTGCCCGGACCAATCTACTTCTTCCGGAACTGGTCGAGCGATACGACCTTGGGTTCTTCACCATCCGTGGTGGCCGAGAGAGGCGGGGCCGCTGCTTCCGTGTGCGGCGGCTCGGCGCCGGTCTCGCCGTCGGCTGTTTCAGGGTTGGGTTCGAACTGCAGCAGAAACTGCACGCTGGGGTCATAAAAGCGTGAGACGGCGGCGTAGGGCACTGACAGGCGCTTGGGCTGGCCGCCGAATTTCAGGGTGACGGTGAAGAAGGTCTCGCCCGGCGCCAGGTCGCGATACTGGTGCTGCAGGACGATGGTCATCTCTTCGGGATATTTCGCCAGAAGATCGGGCGGCGCGGACACCCCGGGGGCGTCGGTCTTGAAGGTGATGTAGAAGTGGTGAGCGCCGGGCAAGCCCTCGGGCGAAGCCGCGCGCTTGAGCGCCGAGCGCACGACGCCGCGCAGGGCGTCCTGGGCCATCGCCTCGTAGTGCATCAGGTCCTGGGGCGTGTCGTCCTGGGCCATCCGGCGGGTGTTCCTCACATTCGCGGGCGAACCTAGCGCTTCGCAATGCCGGAGCAAAGCCGCTCTGTGGCCAGGCCATTGTAAATTCACACGCAGAGGACGCCGGGACACACCGCACGGGTGGTGGAAAGTGGAGGGCTTCTGTTGCCAGGCGCCCCCATTCTTTCCTGCAAGACAGCAGGAGGGCGCCGCACGGGTGGTGGAAAGTGGAGGGCTTCTGTTGCCAGGCGCCCTCCGGGCCCCGCCTAGCGCTGCTAAGACACTAGGGCTTTAGGTCGAGCTTGCTCGCACCGCATTACGCGGCGAGGGCGAACTCTTCAGCGAAGTTATCGTTCGCAGTTAGATTAAGGCCCGAAACGGTGAGCCACGCCGAGAGAAAGCAACGTCTTTACACGTCTGTCGATGCTGATCGGCCCCATGCAGCCCGGCGACAACCCGGGGAGTCAATGGTGGAGCCGCCGGGAATCGCACCCGGGTCCAGTCCGCTTATTGCACGCGCGTTTATCTCCATAGTCGGGCCGAAGCCTGACGCGGCCAATATAGGCGCGATTGGTTAGCGGAAGAAGACCCTCCGTGCCGTTGACGCCGGCGCCCATTTGCCGATAGCGCTACGGACCACGATCTGCGGGGGTTCACGTGGGCTTTTTGAACACATTGCCGGGGGTTCCGAGTGTGGAATCGCCGTTTTTTGATCGGCTGTTCGCAGATGCGGACCCGGAAACCCGTCGGGTGGCCGAAGACTTGCGGCGTGATGGGCTGGCGGTGATCGACTTTCCCGAGCCGCAGTTCGCCGAGCTGGCCGACGCCATCATCGCCGAACTGGGCCCCCGCATGCCCTTGGATGGATTCCGCGCTGGGCAAACGTCGGGGCCGCGGATCGAAGGCGCGTGGCGAGAGTCACCGCCGGTGAGGCGCCTGGCCACGAACGCCGCCGTGATCGACCTGCTCGGTCGGCTGTTCGGAAGGCCGGCGTTTCCATTCCAGACCCTGAACTTTCCCGTCGGCACTCAGCAGCACGCCCACACCGACAGCGTGCACTTCAGCTCGATGCCAGAGCGTTTCATGTGCGGGGTGTGGATCGCGCTTGAGGACATCCATCCTGACGCTGGTCCGCTGCTGTATTATCCGGGCAGTCACCGCCTGCCGATTTTCACAAATGAACACATCGGCTTCGCCTCGCATCGTGCGCTCGAACTGCCCACGCAGGGCGTATATGAGGCGATGTGGGACGACCTGGTCGAGGCCCAGGGGCTCAAGCCGGCCCGTTTCTCGCCAAAACGAGGCCAGGCCGTGATCTGGCTGGCCAACCTGCTTCATGGCGGTTCGCCGCAGAATGACCTCAACCGCACCCGCTGGTCGCAGGTGACGCACTATTATTTCGAGGATTGCGCCTACTACACGCCCATGCACTCCAATCCCCCGATGGGCCGTATTGCATTCCGCGACATCGTCGATATCCGCACGGGCGCCGCCGCGCCGAACCGCCATTTGGGAGAAGATATCTCCAAGGCCTTCATCGAGGCCACATCCCTGGGCGGTCCGCACCAGGTCCTGCCGCGACCCAGCCTCGCCCACCGCGCTCTAAGACGGTTGCGTCGCCTCGCTGGCTGAGACGCGCGGCGGAATCAGCCAAGGCCGCGCGTCAGCGACAGCACGCCGGTGCGTGAAAGCTCCACCAGGCCAATGGGTTGCATCAGGGCGACGAACTGGTCGATCTTGGAGGAGGCGCCGGTGAGTTCGAACACGAAGCTCTCATGGCTGGTGTCGATCACCTTGGCGCGGAAAATATCGGCCAGGCGCAGGGCTTCGGCTCGGTCCTCGCCCTTACCGCGCACCTTGATCAGAGCCAATTCGCGCTCGATGCCCAAGGGATCGCGGGTCACGTCGTGCACGGCGCGCACAGAGACCATGCGCTCCAGCTGGGCCCTGATCTGTTCCAGGATCAGCGGCGTGCCGGAGGTGACAATGGTGATGCGAGAGACGTGCGCTTCGACGTCCGTTTCAGCGACGGTCAAGCTCTCGATATTGTAGCCGCGGGCGGAAAAAAGCCCGACCACGCGCGCCAGCACGCCCGGCTCGTTGTCGACGAGCACCGCGAAGGTGCGTTTCTCGATGGTTTCGTTCAGGCGCGGGGGCATGGATCTGCTCTTCCTTCCAATTCCAGCGCGAGCCGGAACCGTTCATTTTAAACACGAAGATCACGAACGACGCGCCAGCCCTTGGCGGCCTTCGTGGTTCCCATTCTAATTTGCGCTATCGCTTCGCTGCTTGAGCGCGCCTACACCAGCATCTTGCCTTCGTCGTCGATCGCCTGATTGAGATCCTGCACCGAGTCGCCCAGCAGCATCTCATTATGGGCCTTGCCCGAGGGGATCATGGGGAAGCAGTTTTCCTGCTTGGCCACGCGGCAGTCGAACAGCACCGGCCGGCGCGTCTCGATCATCTGCATGATCTTGCCGTCCAGCTCGTCCGGACTGTCCGCTCGCAGGCCCACCCCGCCCATGGCCTCGGCCAGCTTGACGAAGTCCGGCAGGCTGTCGGAATAGGAATGGCTATAGCGCTCGCCGTGCAACAGCTGCTGCCACTGGCGCACCATGCCCATCCATTCGTTGTTCAGGATGAAGATCTTGATCGGCAGGTCGAACTGAACCGCCGTGGAGAACTCCTGCATGGTCATTTGCACCGAGGCCTCGCCGGCGATGTCGATCACCAGGGCGTCAGGGTGGGCCATCTGGGCGCCCACGGCGGCGGGAAGGCCGTAGCCCATGGTGCCAAGCCCGCCCGAGGTCATCCAGCGGTTGGGTTTCTCGAAGCGATAGAACTGCGCGGCCCACATCTGATGCTGGCCGACCTCGGTGGTGATGTAGGTGTCGCGGTCCTTGGTCAGGGCGTACAGCCGTTCGATGGCGTATTGCGGCTTGATGATGTTCGCATCCTTCCGATAGGCGAAACCATTGCGCGCGCGCCAGGTCTCGATCTGCGCCCACCAGTCGGAAAGGTCCGTCTTCCTGTGGCCGCGCGCCTTCCAGGCCGCCAGAATATCGCGGGTGACCGAGCCGACGTCGCCGACGATGCCAAGGTCGACCAGCACGTTTTTGTTGATCGAGGATGGATCGATATCCACGTGGATCTTTTTGGAGCCGGGCGAAAAGGCGTCCAGTCTGCCGGTGATGCGGTCGTCGAACCGCGCGCCCAAGCACACCATAACGTCGCAGTCGTGCATGGCGTTGTTGGCTTCGAAGCTGCCGTGCATGCCCAGCATGCCAAGCCATTGTGGATCGGCCGCGGGAAAGGCGCCCAGGCCCATCAAGGTCGAGGTCACCGGCGCGCCGGTCAGATGCGCGAGCTCGCGCAAAGCCTCGCTCGCGCCCGGACCGGAATTGATCACGCCGCCGCCTGTGTACAGGATCGGACGTTTGGCTGAGGCGATCAGTTCAACGGCCTGAGCGATCTTGTCCTGATCGCCCTTGGTTCGCGGATTGTAGCTGTGAAGCGGCCGGGCTTCCTGCGGTCCGATATAAGGGCCCGGCAGGAACTGCACGTCCTTGGGAATGTCGATGACCACCGGGCCGGGACGGCCGGAGGTGGCGATATGGAAGGCCTCGTGCATCACCCGCGCCAGATCCTCCACCCGTTTGACCAGATAGTTATGCTTGGTGCACGAGCGGGTGATGCCGACCGTATCGGCCTCCTGGAAGGCGTCCGAACCGATCAGATGGGTGGCGACTTGGCCCGTGATCACCACCAAGGGAATGGAGTCCATCAGGGCGTCGACGATGCCGGTGACCGCATTGGTCGCGCCTGGGCCGGAGGTGACCAGGACCACGCCGGGCTTGCCGGTGGAACGGGCGTAGCCCTCGGCTGCGTGGGTCGCGCCCTGCTCGTGGCGCACAAGGACATGGCGCAGGCGCGGCTCGTCGAACAGGGCGTCGTAGATCGGCAGGACCGCGCCGCCCGGATAGCCGAACAGAACATCCACCCCTTGATCCACGAGAGCGCGCACGACGATCTGGGCGCCGGTCAGGGTCTCGGTGTTGGCGCCGGTCTGGGCTTTCGGGTCGATGGTCGTCTGGGCGGTCATGGCGGGATCCTCTGGGAGGAAGTTAGGCTGAACTTTGGGCATGAAAAAGGGCCCGCGAGGGGCCCTGAGCATGCGACCGATGTCGGCGTGATCAAACGATCATTCCGAGGTCGGCCGCTCCGAGACTACGAGGTTTGCGCGCACGCGTGCATCTCCTTGAGAGGCGCGCTTGATGCCACGGGTGGCCGGACCGGTCAAGCGCGGCCGTCAACGGCGCGCCCGGTGTCCGCGTTCGTCCTGTCAGAACAAGCTTAGCCGTGGTCGGTCTGCTTTAATTTTTGGCGGCGTTTGGACTGTTGTCGCAGGCGCGGGCGATTAGACGAAGCTTTCATGAAATCACGCCGATCGTCGCGCAGGTGAAAACAATGATGTGCTATGGACCGAGCATGCAGGTTGTGCGCGATTGGTGGGTCAGACGCAGCCCTCACTTCAGGACCGAGGTCCGGATTGAGGTCAATTATTTGCGCGAGGTCCACGGCGCGGATGCGCTGGAACGGGCCCTGGCGCGCGCCAGCGACCCGCATTTGCGTCATTTCCGGCGACTGGTGGCGCTTGAAGCGGCCAAGGCCCTGTCGCCGCCCCCCCGCGAGCCAACGGCCTAAACGGACTGCAAAAAGCGTTCGATCTCGCCTGGGCTTCTCAGCCGGGGCCAGTCGGACGCCTGATTGCGCAGCCAGGTGCATTGGCGTTTGGCGTAGCGGCGCGTTTCCCGCTGAGCCAGAGCCAGGGCCTCCCTGAGGCTGATTTGCCCCGCCAGATGGGCCGCCAGCTCGCGAACGCCCACGGCTTTCATGATGGGAAGCGCCGAATCCAGGCCGCGCGCCATCAGCTCGCCAACCTCGTCAAGCGCACCGTCGCGCACCGCCGAGGCCAGACGTTCATCACAACGCGCGTACAGGGCTGCCCGCTCGGGCGCCAGCGCCACGGCGCGCCAGGCGCCCTCAGCGAGAGTAGGCCGCGTGTCGGCCTGCCACTGGCTCAGCGCGCGCCCGCTAGAGGCCCAGACCTCCATGGCCCGCGTCAGGCGCTGTCGATCGCCCGGCGCGATGCGCGCGGCAGCCGCCGGGTCGACCTTGGCCAAGGCTTCGCGAAAAGCCGCCTCGCCCATCGCTTCGAACTGGGTTTGAGTCTCCAGCCTCTGCGTCTTAGGCGTGGGCGGGACCTCGGCCAGGCCACGTGTTAGAGCCCGAAAATAAAGGCCTGTTCCCCCGGTCACCACCGCAGGGCGTCCGCGGGCGGCGATCTGGGCCAGGATCGGGCCGGCCGCCCTCAACCATCGCCCCACCGACCAGCCGTCCGCTCCGTCGACGGTTCCATACAGATGATGGGGCGCGCGCGCTTCCTCCTGCACGCTCGGCCGAGCGCTCAACACGCGCAAGTCGCGGTAGATCTGCAACGCGTCGGCATTGACGATCTCGCCCCCCACGCGTTCGGCAAGCGCCAGGGCCAGGGCGGATTTCCCGCTGGCGGTCGGTCCGGCGATGAGGAACACGGCGGGGGCTTGAACGGCGTTCACGCTACGCTCCTGGGACGGATGGACCGGCGGCTTTCGCGATCTCGGGCTTGATGCGTCATTGCGCGCGGTCTAACCCGCAGCCTATGCAATTGGCCATCACCCTTGTCGCGCCCGACCCCGCCGTTCTGCCAGCCGCCCAGGAACGGGTGGAGCTCGTGCTCCCGGACGCCGGCGGCCAGGTGCGGGCGAGCCGCCTGCTCGGTCCCGGCGCCCTGGATCTGGAGATCGCCAGCGATCTTACCCTGAGCGTGGCCGAGGTGGTCCGCGCCCTGCGCGAGGAACTGGACCGGGCGCTGGAGGGGCTGGCGGTGGACCTGGCGGTGCAGCCGTCGTTCGGCCGCAGGAAGCGCCTGTTCCTCGCCGACATGGACTCCACCATCATCGGCTGCGAATGCCTGGACGAACTGGCCGATTTCGCCGGGGTGAAGACCCAGGTTGCGGCCATCACCGAGCGCGCCATGCGCGGGGAGATCGATTTCGACGGCGCATTGACCGAGCGCGTGGCCATGCTCAAGGGCCTGCCCGTGAGCGCCCTGCAGCAATGCTACGACGAACGGGTCCGCCTGAACCCCGGCGCGCGGACCGTGGTGCAGACCTTGCGGGCCAACGGCGCGCGCTGCGTTCTGGTGTCAGGCGGATTCACCTTCTTCACCGAGCGGGTCGCGGCCGCCGCGGGCTTTCACCAACAACGCGCCAACCGTTTCGTGGAACGCGGCGATGTGCTGACGGGCAAGGTCGAGACGCCGATCCTGGGCCGCGAAGCCAAGCTGCAGACCCTGCGCGAGGAGGCTCAGGCGCTGGAGATCAATCTCGCCGCCGCCTGCGTCATAGGCGACGGCGCCAATGATCTGGCCATGATCGAGGCGGCGGGGCTGGGCGTGGCCTACCGGGCCAAGCCCGTAGTCGCCGCTCAGGCCGACGCGCGGATCGATCATGCGGACCTGACGGCCTTGCTCTATTTCCAGGGCTATGGCGCCGATGCCTTTGTCTCCAGTTAGGACTGCCCGCCGACGGTCCAAATCCGCGGCCATTCGCCCAAATCGCTATAAGGCCTTGCGGGCCTCGCCATCGTCGACAATAAGAACATCGGCGCGTTCCGCCGTTGAACGACCTGTCGACCGTCTGAAAAGGCCTGTGCTCAACGCTCGTAACGCCATTCCGCCCTCGCGCCGCCACAATCCGCCTCACGTGTAAAAGCCCAACTCAACCAAGCGCCTGATCGCCCAGACCTTGACCAAAGCCAGTCCAGATGGCGTAGGTGTCCGGGCGCCGCCATACCGGAATTGAATTAGGACACGATGCCGAACGCAGATCGAAATCCTCTCGCGCTGGACCGTGGCCGGCCGACGAACGGCGCGAGCATGCGCATCCGGATGATGACGGCGGCCTGCGTGGCGCCCCTCTGCCTGTTGGCCTTGCAGGGCGTGGCCAGGGCTCAGACCTACACCGTCTCAACTTCGACAACCTCGCCGATCGATACCCTCTCCACGGTTGGCAACACCGGCGGCACGCTCGACATCTCCGCGGGCGGCTCGGTCAATCCGACCGTCAGCGGTCCGGCCGTCAAACTCGACAGCAACGCCAATGTGACTGTCGAAGGCTCCATCGGCTTCAGCAATGTCGACTACGCGGTGGGCATCCAGGCGGCCGCCGGCGAAACCGGTTCGATCAACAACACGGGTTCGATCTCCATCGGCGAGACCTTCTCGCCGGGGATCAACAAGGATGGCTACAGCTACGAGCCTTACGCTCAGGGAACAGGCCGCTACGGCATCCAGACGTTGGGCGCCTTCACAGGAGGGATCACCGCCGGAACCATCACCGTCACGGGCAATAATTCCTACGGCGTCTACATCGCCAACGGTCTGGCCGGCGGACCGGGCGTAGGTTTTCTCTCCCTCAGCGGGCCCATCACCACATCCGGCGACGGCGGCGTCGGCGTCTATACCGCGGGCGAGATCACGGGCGGCGTTCAGGTCACCGGCGGCGTATCGGTGCATGGCCAGTACACCGTGGGCATGCAGACCACGGGCCAGATCGACGGCGCGTTCGGCATCTACTCGACGATCACCTCCACCGCCTATGCTTCCACCTCGCGTCCGACCACCAGCACCATTCTCAATGACGTCCAGGGCACGCCCTCCCAGATCGAGCAGAGCGGTTCGGCGCTGATCGTCCAGGGCAACGTGACCGGCGGCATATTCCTGGGCGCGCCGCCGACGGGCACCGCGTCTGGAAGCACGGCCGACCTCGACTTGGACGGCGTCCCCGACGGTTCCGAGGGCACGGGCAGCGTCGTCACCTTCGGCTCGGCGCCCGCCTTCGTCATCGGCGGGGCCAGCCCGATCACCATCGGCGAGTTCGGGTCCTGCAACGGTTTGTCCTACGGTCTGGGCGAAAACTGCTTTGGCCTGATCATCGAGGGCTCTATCGCGGGCGATGGCATTTACGACAGCGTGTCGGGCACGGGCCTGCAGATCGGCGGCAACGGCGGCACGGTCAATATCCTCGGCGGGATCCGCCTTTCCTACACGGGCTATATCTCCGCGTCCGCCTATCAGAATAACGCCACGGCGATGATTCTGGAGTCGGGCGTGAGCACGCCCGTCATCCAGAACGAAGGAACGATCGCCGCGAACATAATCGCGGACTCCGGGGCCCACAGCGCCAACGCCCTTCTCATCCAGTCCGGCGCCTCGGTTCCCACCCTGACCAATTACGGCATCATCAGCGCCTACGTGACCGGAGACAGCACCTCCGCCTATGCAGTGGTCGACAGCAGCGGCACGGTCACCAAGGTTGTCAACCAGGGCCAGATCACCGCAACCGTCACACCGACCCTAGCCACGGACGCGACGACCGGTTCGACCGTGGCCCTCGACCTCCGCGCCAATACCACGGGCGTCACCCTTACCCAGTCCATGGGAGGGCCGAACGACACCTCGCCGTACATCACCGGCGACGTCCTGCTCAGCCAGTCAGCGCCCAACACCGTCCAGTTGCTGGCGGGCTCGGTGACCGGCGCCCTCAGCCTCGGCAACGGCGTCGGCGGACAGCTGACGATTGACAATGGCGCCAGCTATGTGGGCGCCCTGACGTTCGGCGGTTCCGGTATCGCGGTGAGCATCCCAAACGGCACCTTGCAGGATAACTCTCCGACGACGATCAACGGGACCAGCCTGTCCCTCGGCGCCAACAGCAAGCTGATCTTCGCGCTCGACCCCAAGCAGTCCGCATCCGGCGGGACCAACACGCTATTCAACGTGGGCACGGCGACCATCGCCAGCGGCGCATCGTTCGGCGCGACCTTCCTGTCGGCGCCGACGTCCACCCAAACCTTCACGGTGATCAAGGCGGGCGCCCTGACGTCCGGCGTCAGCAGCCTGAGCGCCACTTCGCCGTTCCTGTTCAACACCACAGCCCAGACGAACGTAGCAGCGGGAACGGTCTCCTTGACCGTGGCTCCGAAAACGACGGCCCAGCTCGGCCTCAACAAGGCGGAAGCCGCCGCGTTCCCGGCGGTCTACGCCTCGCTTGGCCAGGACGCCGGCATCGAGGACGCCCTGCTCAACGCCACCACCAACGCGTCCTTTCAGTCGGCTTACCGATTGATGCTGCCCGATTCCGCCGGCGATGTGTTCCAGGTGGTCACTTCCATGTCCAAGGCCGTGGCGCGCGCCTCCGTCGGCGCGGCGGGATTTGACGGCAGCGGCGCGGTCGGCCGCGGGACCACGGACGACAGCGACAACGAGGAAGACGATATCGGCAGCCAGGGCGGCCTTTGGGCCAGCGAATATGTGATCGGCATCAACCAAGACCGGGCCGATAACGAAGCCTATCGCGCCGTCGGTCTGGGCTTGGTCGGCGGCCTGGATTTCGACGGCTACGGCGCGGACGTTTCCTTCGCCAGCGCCAACGTGGTCAAGCCGCATGATCCGGGCGACAGCCTCGTGTCCATCAACCGTTTGGAAGGCGGCCTTTACGCCACGCCCCAATTCGGAATTCTGCATACCGAGGCGCGCGTCGCCGCCGCCTATCTGAAGATTTCCGAACGCCGCGAGTTCGCCGCGGACGTCACCAGCGGTGATCTTTCAACAGTCAGCACGGTGTCGCGGACGGCCAATGGCTCATGGTCCGGCTATGATCTCAACGCGCGCCTGGGCGCCAGCGCGCCCTTCGACGTGACCCAGCACCTGTACTTCATGCCGCAGGCCCACATCGATGTGTTCGATGTGCATGAGGGGGCCTACGCTGAAGGCGGCGGGGGCCAGGGCTTCGATTTCAACGTCAGCCCGCGCAACAGCACCGAGAGTAGTGTGACGGCCAGCGTGGTGAGTGGCCTGCACTTTGGGAGCACCTTTGTGTTCAAGCCTCAGCTTGAATTGGGCTGGGAAGAAGTGCTCACGGGCGGTCCCGGCGCCACCACCGCCCAGTTCGCGTACGGCGGGCCGCGTTTCACGGCTCCGGCCAATTCGGTGAGCGGCGGCGCCGGCGTCGTCCGTCTGCAGCTGGACGGCGACGGCGAGTACGTGCACTTCGCGGTCGAGGCGGGCGGCGAATTCCGCAGCGATTATCAGAATGCGGACATTCGAGCGGTTTTCCGGATCAGTTACTAGGCGTCTGTCCCGATTGAGGTTTAGCGCGCGGGGGCTTCGGCCTTCGGGGGGTCTGCAACGGCTTGAGCACGATAGCCGCCGGTAAGGTCTGGGCGTGAATCGGCAGAACCGCCTGCAACCGCTTGAGCATGCCGTCTTCGCTGTCGAGCGGCAGCGCCCCGGTGAAGGTCAGATCGCCCAACGACGGTGGAATCAGGCTGATCGGCCGGTCCACGTAACGGTTGAGATCGATCACGACGTCGCTCAATGGCGCCTTGTCGTAGACCAAGCGGTGGGTCTGCCAGGAGAAGGCCATGTTCGGATCGATGTTCCGAGTCGGCGCCGCGGCCTGCCCTTCGATCCAGATCATCTGATCGCCCGGTCCGAGCACGCGAGGCCCTTCGCGGCCTTTGACTTCGCCCACCGCGACCTGGCCGCGCCGCACGGTCAAGGTCGCCCTGACGGCGCCCACGCGCCCGTAGCGCCGGAGGTCGAAATCGGCGTCACGCGTGCGAAGATCCCGATCGCCGACCGCCATCTGGAACGGACGTCCGTTGGGCGCGACCATGAACTCAGCCTCGCCGCCCTCGAACACCGCACGCCTCAGGCGATCTTCGAAAACCACCTTGACCGAGGTGGCGCCATTCATCCGCATAAGACTTTGGTCACCCAGCTTCACACGGCGGGTTTGCCCCTTAAGCGAAATGTAGGTGGTCCAAGCCGGCGGGGGCGGGCGCACCAGATTGGGGCCCCACAGTCCCAGGACGATGGCGCCGGCCAACACCGCCGGCGCCCAGGCTCGGCGGGATCGGTTCGGCGGGCCCGCCGGCGGCGGGGCCGGGGCCTTGTCGGACGCGGCGTCGGTCGCTGTGCGATGATCGTCGCTGGCGTTCAAGCCTTGAGTCCCTGTCTGGTCCAGTTGCGGCGGATCGGGCCCGGCGGGGCGTCCCGCGCCCTCGAAACGGGGCCCGGGCCTCAATTCAGCCCCGCTGTCCCTGCAAGCAGCCCTTCACTAGCACGGCTGCTCTGGTCGGGCATAGTCGGCCGTCCAGGGGCGCGCACGATGGGATCGTGGACGATGAAGCTTCTGAAATCGGCCGGAAATATTCCCGACACGCCCGCTTGCGAAACTGTCACTGTTGCCGATAAGGCGCTGTCGGCGCCGGCGTCGATCCCAAGAATATTGCACTGAAGCCAGGCTTCCGTTGGCCAAGTCGAAGTGTGCAGGGTCAAAAAGGATTTAGGTTGTCTTCTACACAGAATTTCGGACAGGCGGCATGACCACCACGCGTTACGGGCGCTTTGCCGCCCTGGCCTGCTGCATCCTAGCGAGCGGGTGCGGCCCGCACGGTAAAAAGCCCGCTCCCTTGCCTATCGTCACCGTGGCGACGCCCGTGCACAAGCGCGTCGTCGATTGGGACGACTACGTCGGCCACTTCGATGCGGTGGACCAGGTGGACCTGCGCCCGCGCGTGAGCGGCTACCTGCAATCGGTCGGCTTCAAGGACGGCCAGGTCGTGCGCAAGGGCCAAGTGCTGTTCGTGATCGATCCGCGCCCCTATCAGGCCGCCCTGGACCTGGCTAAGGCGCAGGCCGCGCGCGCCCAGGCCACGCTGGACAATGCCCGCATCGCCCTGACCCGCGGAAAGACGCTGCTGGACGCCCGCGCCACCAGCCAGGAAGACTACGACAATCGCCAAGCCGCCGAGAAGCAGGCGGCGGCGGACCTGGAGGCCGCGCAGGCTCAGGTGCGGTCCAGCGCGCTTAATCTCGAATTCACTTCCGTGACCGCGCCCTTGAGCGGCCGTGTCTCGGACAGGCGGGTTGCGCCAGGCAATCTGGTGACGGCCGACGTCACCGTGCTGACGAGCATTGTCGACGCCGATCCGATCCGTTTCAGTTTCGAGGGGTCCGAGGGTCTTTATCTGAAGTACCAGCGCGAGAATAGCGACGGGTCCCGCAACTCTTCGCGGGCTGCGGCCAATCCCGTCGAAATCCGCCTGCAGGACGAATCTGATTATCGCTGGAAGGGCCACATGGAATTTGTGGACAATGCTCTGAACACCTCCGCCGGCACGATCCGCGGTCGCGCCGTGGTGGCGAATCCCAACGGATTCCTCACACCCGGCATGTTCGGCCACATGCGCCTTCTAGGCTCGGGCGCCTATGACGCCCTGCTTGTGCCCGATCAGGCGGTGGTCTCCGACCAGAACAATCAGATCGTTTTCGTGGTCGGATCCGATGGCGAGGTTGCTCGCAAGATCATACAGGCGGGGCCGCTTATGAACGGCCTCCGCGTCGTCCGCGCCGGCCTGTCCGACACGGACCGCGTGATCATTGACGGCGTTCAGCGCGCCCACCCCGGCCAGATGGTCGACGCCAGGGCCGGCTCAATCAATGAAGGGGCCGTCAAACAGGATGACGGTCTGGCCTTCAGCCCGCCGTCCGCCGCCGCCGCCACGGCGGTCGACAGCGCGCGCTAGGCCCGGCCCTCTCAGTGAAAATTCCCCATTTCTTTATCGAACGACCGGTTTTCGCAGCGGTCATTTCGATCATCATCACCCTGCTGGGCGTGATCGCCTATCCGACTTTGCCGCTCGCTCAATATCCGGAGATTGTTCCGCCGACCGTGCAGGTCAGCGCCTACTACCCCGGCGCCTCGGCCGAGACAGTGGCCGAACAGGTCGCCACGCCGATGGAGGAGCAGATCAACGGCGCCGAGAACATGCTCTACATGTCCTCGCAGTCCACCGGCGACGGCCACCTGACGATCACCGTCACCTTCCAGATTGGCTCGGACCTGAACGAAGCCCAGGTCGATGTCCAGAACCGCGTCGCCGTGGCCCAGCCCCACCTTCCCGAGGAGGTGCGCAATAGCTGCGTCACCGTGCGCAGGTCTCTGCCCGATCTGCTGCTCGCCGTTCATATGTTCTCGCCTGACGGCAGCCTCAGCCAACAGTATGTGGCCAACTACGCGGCCCTGCAGGTGCGCGATCCGCTGCTGC
>Ga0302320_10011299_pt1 | contig 18912 bp, 16 predicted proteins | sample Bog_T0_3_FD_202130 | JGI IMG/M metagenome (GOLD analysis project Ga0302320, IMG submission 202130) | Peat permafrost microbial communities from Stordalen Mire near Abisko, Sweden - Bog_T0_3 | ecosystem: Environmental > Terrestrial > Soil > Wetlands > Peat | place: Sweden: Abisko, Stordalen Mire...
CGCAGCGTGGCAGTTACTTCCCGTCGGTGCAGGCAGGCTTCGATGCGCAGCGCCAGCAGAACGCCGTGGGCGTGCTCGCGCCCACGCTGACCTCGGGGACGGCGCTGTTCAATCTCTATACACCGCAGGTCTCGGTGAGCTACGTCCCCGACATCTTCGGCCTGAACCGACGCCAGGTGGAATCGCTGGCGGCTCAGGCGGAGGAAAGCCGCTTCCAATTGGATGCGACCTACCTGACCCTCACGGCGAACGTGGTCACTGCGGCGATCCAGGAGGCGGGCTTGCGCGCGCAGATCGCGGCCACCGAGCGCATCATTGCGATCGAGCGCGAATCGCTCGCGGTACTGCGGCGCCAGCTGGAACTCGGCGCCATCGCGCAGGCCGACGTGTTCGCGCAGGACGCGGCGCTCGCACAATTGGAAGGGACATTGCCGCCATTGAACAAAGCGCTGCACCAGACGCGCGACTCCTTGGCGGCCCTCACCGGGCATCTGCCGGCGGATTTCACATCGATCCACTTCGAGCTGGAACAATTGACGCTGCCCGCCGATCTGCCGCTCGGCGTGCCGTCGCAATTGGTCGAGCGCCGCCCCGACGTGCGCGCCGCCGAGGCAGCGCTGCACGCGGCGACCGCACAGGTCGGCGTCGCAACCGCCAACATGCTGCCGCAGGTCGTGATCACGGGGAATCTCGGCAGCTCGGCGACGCTGATGAGCGATCTGTTCCGGGCGGGCACCAATTTTTGGAGCGTCGGCGCCAATGCCACGCAGACCGTGTTCGAGGGCGGGACGCTGCTGCACAAAAAGCGCGCGGCCGAGGCTGCGCTCGATCAAGCCGCCGCTCAGTACCGAGCGGCCGTGCTCACGGCATTTCAAAACGTGGCCGATGCGCTGCACGCGCTCGACGGCGATGCCGACGCGTTGAAAGCCGCCAGCCGCGCCGAGGACGCCGCCCAGAAAAGCCTCTCCGTCGCGCGCCGCGAGCTCGAACTCGGTTCGGTGAATTATCTCGCACTGTTGAGCGCGGAGCAGGCCGCCAGGCAGGCCGAAGTCTCGCTGGCGCAGGCGCGCGCCAACCGCTTTGCCGATACCGCCGCGCTGTTCCAAGCGTTGGGCGGGTCGATCTCATCCGGCGGCGGCGGCGCGGTCCACCAGTAAGGCCTTCGCATAGCCGGCGTGCAGCCGTCCGATGCCCCGCGCCATGTGCATGAGCACCGTCAGAAGCAGCACGCCGCTGCTTCAGGTATTGATCGATGGAGCGCGGCGCGCTGCGGTTCATGGTGTCACCCTCATTCGATGAAACGGTCGACGAAGCCGCGCGTACTCGCCCAAATCCCCTTCCACTCGGCGAGCACCGCCCGGCCCTCGTCGGTGATTCGGTAATAGCGTCGCGGCGGGCCGGAATAGGAAGGGACGATGCGGCTGGTCAAGAGCCGAGCTGCCGAGAGCGCGCGCAGCACGGGATAGAGGGTCCCCTCCTTGAAGATGGAGGTGCCCTCGTTGGCGCTGGCCAATCGCTTGGCAATCTCGTATCCGTACAAGTCCTCTTCGGTCCGATCGAGCACCGCCAAAAGAACCAGCCCCACCAGGCCTCCATTGAGGTCCTTTTGGAATTTTTTGGCGTTGCCATCATCCATTCGAAGGTACTGTATAGTTACTAATACTAGTATTCAACCAATATTGGGCAGATATCGATACCGGTCGGAAGAACCGGCAAAGTCTGCGCATCGTCACTACTATCAACGCTGCAAAATGTCGGGAAACCACATACGAAAGGGGTTTGGTTCGTGCGCGGACCCATTGAAACATTCGGACCCGCGTACTTCCGCAAGTTCTACTTGAATCCCGCGACGCGCGTGATCACGGCGCGCGAAATGCGCGCCCGCGCCCGGCTCATTGCCTCGATATTGACGCAGGTCGGCATCCCGGTGCGTACCATTCTCGATGCGGGCTGCGGCATCGGGCTGTTGCGCAAGGCGTTCGCCGATGTATTGCCGCGGGCCCGCTATACCGGCCTCGACGCGAGTGGCTATCTGTGCGAGCGCTACGGATGGACTTTGGGCTCGGTCGTCGATCACGCACCGCGCGCGCCCTACGACTTGGCCGTGTGCTATGACGTGCTGCAATATCTCGGCGATCGCGAAGCCGCGCGCGCGATCGCAAATTTCAAGCGGCTGACGCGTGCCGCCGTTTATGTGTCCGCCTTGACCCGGGAGGATTGGCTGGAGAACTGCGACCGCAAACTCACGGACCGCGATGTGCACCTGCGTCCGGGCGACTGGTATCGGCGCCGGCTCTCACGGGATTTTCGCTATCTGGGATTCGGAGTCTGGCTGCGCAAGGACGTCACCGCCATCCTGTGGGATCTGGAACGCTCCCGCCCCTGATCAAAGATTCGCCTGGATCCAATCCACCAGCGCTTCGTGTACGGGTTCGCCGGCACCGTAATCGCTGCGCACATCGTTGATGAGCGAGACGAGCACGTAGGTCTTGCCGGCGGGCGTCGCGACGTATCCCGCGACTGCGCTGACGCCGTCGATGTGCCCGGTTTTCAGCCGCACGGAGCCGGGCGATGTGTTCTGCATGCGCGACTTCAACGTGCCGTCGATCCCGGCGAGCGGCAGCGACGCCATGAACTCCGGTGCGAACCGGCTGTGGTAGGCGAGGCGCAGCACCGATGCCATGCCGAGTGCCGAGATGCGGGTGGCGCGCGACAAGCCCGAGCCGTTGTCGATGTCGAGGCCCGTGAGGGTAAGGTCACGGCCGCGTGCCCAGTCGCCGATGGCGCGAGCGCCTTTCTCGACGGTTGCAGGCGGGCCGAAGCGCTCCTCCCCCAACGTGAGCAACAAGTGCCGCGCCATCAGATTGTTGCTGAATTTGTTGGTGAGCCTGATGATTTCGCCGAGGCTGAGCGAGTCGAAAATCAGCAGCGGCACGGCATCGGCCGGCGCGGCCTCGACGCGCAGCCTCCCGTCGAATTGGCCTCCGGCCTGTTGCCACAGCTTCACGAAAGTGCCGAAGGCGTAGCTCGGGGCCTTCAGCAACACGCGCGTGATGCTTCGTTCGGCGCATTCGCCGGACAGGAGGCCGGAGAATACGACCCGGTCCCAATCGCGCGACGGTACCTCGAAATCGACGCGCGCCGCCGCCGCGCGGCACCGGCCCGGCGCGAAGCCCACGTGATTTTCGATGATCAAATTGGCCGGGGCGGGCGTTGCGATGATGTCGATTTTGCGGCTGCTCGAATTGGGCACGAGACGAAATTCGACCGACTGAAAGTTGACCATCAAGGCGTCCGGTTCGGCGTTGTATGCCCGATGGGGCCGTCCGTCGAAGGCCGCGGGATCCTCCGGGGCCAGGGCGAACGATGTGCCGTCGATGACGATGTCGCCGTTGATGGTCTTCAGTCCCTTGGCGCGCAAAGCGCTCACGAAGCCCCACCACCGCTCCAAGGTCATGTAGGGATCGCCGCCGCCTTTCAAGATGAGACCGCCGTCGAGCGTACCGTCGCTGAAATCCCCGTGTGTCAACGCCTGCGTGTGCCACGCATACGCCGGCCCCAACCCATCCAGGGCGGCGAACGTCGTCAACAACTTGATGGTCGAGGCAGGGCTGCGAGGCGTGTCCCCGTTGAAGTCGAGCAGGGTGTGGCCCGTGTCCACATCCATGACCGCGAAACTCACGGCGCTCGACGGGAGATGCTCCGCGACGATCGTCTGGGCGATCGGTGCGGGTACGGGCACCGCCGGCATCGCATCGGTTGCGAAGGCCGCGAGGGCCACGGCCAGGGCGGCGACGGGGGTTTTCGGCCGGCTCTGCCCGCTCATCGCAGCACCACTCGCCGCCAAGCCCCCGAGCGCCAGCGCAGGAGCAGCATCAATCCGAGCACGCAGATGTAGATGAGCGCGGCGAACCAGCCGCCGATCGCGCCGAAGCCATACTGCGGCAGCCAATCGACCCAGCCGTGGCGGGGTTTGAACGACAGGGCATGGGCGAGCGGGACGAACAGCAACCAGGACAGCGCGAGCACCAGCAACGAGGGGATGCGCACATCGCCCGCGCCCCGCAGGCACGCGCCGCACGAAATATTGAGTCCGTCGAAGAGTTGATAGCCCGCGGCGATCCACAAGAGTATGCATCCTTTCGATGCCACCGCGGCGGATTGCGGGTCCGAGGCGTTGGTGAACAACGGCATCAGCCAGGGGCCGAGGGCGGCCACCAGTACGCCGATCAAACCCATGTACACCACGCACATCCAGATGATTCCGTCTCCCGTTTTGGCGGCCCAATCCGGCGTTTTGTGACCGATCGCCTGCCCGACCAGTGTGGTGCCCGCCATCGCGATCCCGACCGCCGGCATGTAACAGAACGAGGTGAGCACGAGCACGATTTGGGTGGAGGCGCCGTCGACATTCCCGAGCTTCACTTGCATGAGCGCAAACAGCGCGAATCCACCGATGTCAGCTGCGTACAGCAGGCCCATGGGAAATCCGAGCTCGAATTGCCGCAGCAGCGGCAGGAGCTTCAGCCGTGCGGTCAGATGTGATCGGTAGCGCAGGCGCGTTGGTGCTCCCAGGAACCACGCGAGCGACACTCCCAGGCCGATGAGCTGGGCGGCGTCCGTCGCCCAAGCCGATCCCGCGACCCCGAGTCCGAATCCGAAAATGAACACCTGATTGAGCGCGGCGTTGATCAGCGCAACGCCGAGCGTGATGCGCAGCGTGATCATCGGACGGCCGATGCCGTTGGAAAAGCCGAGCAACGAGTACAGGGCAATACCCAGCGGCGCGCCGAGTATTCGCGGAAACCAGTAGTCCAATGCGAGCTTCAAGGTCGGGGCGGGAATCCCGAACGGCGAAAAAATAGGCGCCCCTCCGAAGGCCAGCGCGGCGAACAGAGGCACGGTGAACAGCGACGCCCACAGCGCCGTCCACGTCGCCTGCGACGCCCGGGTGTAGCGGCCGCCGCCGTAGCCCTGCGCTACCAACGTCTGCACCGACATGCTCACGCCCCCGAACAACATGATCAATACCAGGACCGGCCAGTACACAGCGCCCATGGCCGCGGTCGCGGTCGGGGAAAGACGGCTGACGAACCACGTATCGGTTACATTCAGCACCGCTTGCACGGCGCTGTTCAACATGAACGGCAGCGCCAGCGTGCCGACCGCCAGGTAATCGAGCCGCGGGCGGCCGTTCGGGCTCAGCGCCTGACCGGGCAGCAGATTGTCAACCGTGTCCAAAGAAGGGTTCCTATGAGGTCAAGCGGGCGAGGTTACTAAAATGGAGCGCACCCTGACCGGCAATTTCCGGGGCATCGACTTGGGCGCGGGTGCCTGGCGGCTGACCACCGGGCTTCCCGGGGGAGGCGAAGTCTATCTCGGCGGCACCGAACCTGCCGCCGCCTCGGTGCTGGCGGCCGCCTCGCCGAGCGTCGTCACCATCAGGTGGAACCGGGACGGTGCGCTCGTGACGCTGACGGGCGGCGCTTCGCTGCGCACGGTCAAGGCGAAGACCGCCATTCTGCACGAGCCCCTCGCCCGCCTGTACGAGGGCCTGCCTCTGGTGACTCTGGATGACCGGGCGAGGCGTTTCTGGCGGCGGGTGTTCTGGCTGGTGCGCATCCCCGGAGGCCGCCGTCTGCTGCGGATGATCGCGCGGCGTTCCGCCAAAAAGCCGCGTGCGCCGCCGTAGCGGAACTGCATCACAGGGGCTGCTCGTTATTGTCAACGAGGGGTCGAACATCGGATTAAGTAACGCTGTGATTTGCGACGCCGATCAAGGCTAGGGCGGTACGTTTGCCACATTCTGCTCGGGAATTTCCGCTCGTTAATCCATTACCTCAAAGGCGGCAGCAGTGCTGGACATCAAACCCATCGCCATCGAGTCCGACTCGGTAGCCGCTTCCTTTGAGCCCTATGGCCGTCTCCTCAGAATGCTCATGCCCAGCCTCAAGGGCGTCGTGGTGCATGACGGCTTCTCCAATCTCGTGTGGGCATCGGACGATTGGGACAACGGCGACGACAACGACATGGTCAAGGATGCGATCGCGAACGCTCTGACCGACCCGGCGGAGTTCGCGGGCATCGTGCGCATCGATGCCGACAGTGCCGTCTACTCATTCGCGATGCGTGGCGAGCACGTGGAACTGCTCGGCGTGGTCAGTCTGCTCGCGGGACTGTCGGGTGCACGCAGCCAGGCCCGGCCGCTGCCTTACGTGCGGCAGCTGCTGCAGCCGGCGCTCGAATGCCTGCGGCGCGAATTGTCGCTGCGCTCCAAGCTCGGGTCGCGCGAGCGCGATCTCGGGGTGCGCGAGCGAGATTTGTCGCTGATGCTCGAGATGTCGTCGAATCAAACGGCGACCGGCGATGCCGACGAATTCGATCTGATCATGAAAACGGCGCTCGAACACATGGGCTGCGCCCTGGCGGCCTTGTGGGTGCCGGACAAGGGCATTGCGCTCTCCCTGACCCGCAGCGGCAATCCCATGTCGGCGGAGTCGCTGCAGCGCGCCCAGCAGCATCTGATGGCGTGGATGCAGCTGCAGCAGCGCACCATCGTGGTCAATCATATCTCCAAGGTGGCAAGCGACGTGGCGGCGCCCTACAAGATTCTCGCGTGCCCGGTCCGCCACCCCTCCGAGCGCGTGATGGGCGTGCTGGCGCTGTTCAACCCCGCGAGCGCCACGGATTTCGATTCGCATCAGACCCGGGTGGCCGAACTGCTGGCGAAGAAAGTCACCGTGATCATCCAGGCGCAATACGATTCGAGCACCGGCCTCATGACCCGGCATTCTTTCGAGCGTCAGGCGATGACGCTGCTCGGGACGGCCGGCGAGTCGACCACACACAGCATTCTTTACCTGGACATCGACCGCCTGCACGTCATCAACGAAACCTTCGGCATGCACGTCGGCGACGATGTGATCGTGAGCGTCGCGGAATGCATGGCAAAGGCGCTCCCGGCGCCCGCCCTGTCGGCCAGAATCTCCGGCGACCGGCTTGCGGCGCTGATACCGAATGTGGGCATGGAGTCGGCCGCCGAGGTCGCCGAGCGGATTCGCGCCGCCGCCGCGGCCATCGCGCCGCGCGCCGGGCAGGGATCGTTCGAGGTGTCGGTTTGCGTGGGCGTGGCGCCGGTGGGCCGCGCCGAGAATGCGCTCGCGCACGCCCTGGCGACCGCCGAAATCGCCTGCAAAGCCGCCAAGGATCGCGGCCGCAACCGCGTCGAGGTGTTCCAGGACTCCGATCAGAGCATCATCCGGCGGCATACGGACATCCTGGTCATCGGCAAGCTGCGCGATGCTCTCGGCAACGACAGCTTCCGCCTCGATGCGCAGCCGATCCTGCCCCTGCGCGGAAATTACGGCAGGCCGCGGTTCGAATTGTTGATACGCATGCTCGGCGACCGCGGCGAGATCATTCCGCCCGGCAAATTCCTCTCATCGGCCGAGCGTTATCAGCTGATGCCGACGGTCGATCGCTGGGTGGTGCATCGTGCGTGCGAGCTGTTGGGCGAACACAGCGAAGCGGTGGGCGAGGATATTGCGCGTTTTGCCATCAATCTCTCCGGACAATCGCTTCAGGACGAGTCGTTCCTCGATTACGTGGTCGATGAGATCCGCAGCAGCAAGCTTCCGCCCAATGTGCTGTGCTTCGAATTGACCGAGACCGCGACCATCGGCAACCTGGAAAAAGCCCAGCGTTTCCTGCGCACCTTGCAGGATCTGGGCTGCCAGTTCGCGCTCGACGATTTCGGCACCGGCGTGAGCTCGCTCGCTTACCTCAAGGACCTGTCGGTCAATTATCTGAAGATCGACGGCAGCTTCGTGCGCGACTCGCTCATCAATACCCGCAGCGAATCGATGATCAAGGCCATTGCGCAGCTGGCGAAGGTCATGTGTATGGAGACCATCGCGGAGTATGTGGAAACCGACCAGTTGCGCGCGCGCATGGCGGACCTGGGAGTCGACTACGGGCAGGGATTCGCCATGGGCAAGGCGCAGCCGCTCGAGGAGCTGCTGCGGGAATTGGCGATCTACGAGGCCACCGTGAACACGTGGCAGGGCGAGGCGGCCGCGGCGCCGCCGCCCGAGGCACCCGCGATCCTCGCTGCAGCGACCACGCACTGACCGCTGGACGGCCGGGCCGCACCGCGGCCGGCCGGGAATTGTCGTCCGCCTCCTACATTTTTTCGGCGCTGATTGCCCTTGGTAAGCGCCCCCATTGCTGGCCGAATGGGGTGATATCGGTATTCGGAGAGGCTGCCATGTTGATTCTCACACGCCGCGCCGGAGAAGCGCTGCGCATCGGCGACGAAATCGAAGTCACGGTCATGGCGGTCAACGGTTCGCAGGTGCGCATCGGCATCAACGCTCCGCGCGATATCGCGGTGGATCGGGAGGAAATTGCGGAGCGCAAGCGGCGCGATCGCGAGAACACGCCCCCGCCGCGCCAATTGCAGCTGAAGGCGGCTAAAAAGCAATCCTGAGCGGCCTCGGGCGCGACGCCCCTTGACCTTGGCGGGCATACTCCTATTACACTGGGGGACAAACTAATGCGGTGTAAAACCGCATCGCTCGGATCGAAAGGTACAAAACCCAAATGACGGCCATCTCCTCTCAGGCACCGGAGCTCACGGTGCAAACCTGGTTCAACACGGATCGCCCGATAAACCTCTCGAGCCTGCGCGGGCGGGTGGTGGTGCTGATCGCGTTTCAAGTGCTGTGTCCCAACTCCATCGCTTTCGCGATCCCGCAAGCGCGGCGCATTCACGAGACGTTCGAGCCGGGCGATGTGGCCGTCATCGGCCTGCACGCCACGTTCGAACATCACGAAGCTTATAATCTCGCGGTTCTCAACGCGTTCATCCACGAGTATCGCTTGAAGTTTCCGGTCGCGCTCGACAGTCCGAATGCCGCGGGCCCCATTCCTCACACCATGGATCGATACAACATGCGAGGCACCCCGAGCTTGGTGCTGATCGACCGGCAGGGGCTCATCCGCAAGCATGCGTTCGGAGCGTCCGAGGACCTGCGGATCGGTGCGGAGATCGGCGCGCTGACGCAGGAAGCGCGCCCCGCCGTCAGACCCGCCCAGGTGTCGGCGGCCTAGCGGATCAGGAATTCGCTTTCAACGTGAAGCGAATGCGGATTCGGGCCCGTTGTGCGGCCGGCTGCGCGTCGCGCAGAACCGGCTTGTAACGCCACTGCGATAAAGCGCCGATCGCCGCCCGCTCGAACACTCCGGACGGATTGGCGGCGTGCACGGCGATATTTTTCACCCGGCCGCCCTCGTCCACGGTGTAGTCGAGCTCGACCCAGCCCTCGATCGCGCTTTTCTCCGCCTTCTCAGGATAGTCCGGAGGCACCGATGTCACGAGCTCGAGCTGGCTCGAGTTGACGATGTCGTTCGAGCTTTTGCTGCGCGCCGTCGCCGCGTCGAGGTCGCGCGAAACCGCCGCCGATTCAGGTCCGGAATAGCCGATCGCGGCGGCCTGGTCGGACCAGCTGCGGGCGGCGTCGACCTGCTGCAGCGCGAGTGCGCCGCGTGCCTTGGCGATGAGCCGCGCGCCCAAATCCTGCGTCACCTTTTGCAGACCCGCATTCGCCGGATCCACGGTGCGCAGGGTGGTGACATAGTACTTGGCGCTGTCGTTCTCCGGTTCGATGAGGCGATCTTCCGCAAGCCGCTGCTGCGCGGATTGCAACAGTTGATTGGCAGCATCTGCGTCTGCCTCGTGCCGCGCCCCCGAGAGCGAGCGGCGCAGATTGTCGATGTTCGCGCTCGAGGCGACACCCGTTGCCGCATCGAGCAGACTCGACCCGCGGGCGAAATCGCGGCGGTCGATCGCGCCCCGGACCGCATTGAGCAGCGCAAGCGCGAGCGCCTGCTCGGCCTGCTGCGCGGCATCGCTTTTGGGGTTGGACCTCAATGCCTCTTTGACGTAGAAAAGCGCACTGTCCCCATCCGGATCGACAAGCTGGTCCTGCTTGACGCGTTCCATCGCGAGCGCGGCGAATCGGTCCGCTTGACTGCCGTCGGCGGGCGCCTGCGCCTGCGTGTTCTTGAGCCGCGCCAGGTCGGCCGAGGCTTTGATTTGGTCGCGGGCCTTCGAAAGTTGGGCGGTCAGAAAAGCGATGCGCCCGCTTTCGACGCCGGCTTTGCGGGCCGTTTCAATCGCGGCCTGCGCCTCGTCCAGCCGTTCCTCGAGCAAGGCATTTTCCGCGCGCGCCAGCAGCCGTTCGTGAACTTCCGCAAGTCCCGCGCGGGCGTCGGCGTTCGAGGGGTTGCGCGCCAGCTCTTGCAGATACAGCTCCAGCGCATTGTCTCCCGGCGGCGCGGTGAGCCGGTTGGCCGCCAGCGCCTGCCCCGCGCGTGCGGGCAGCGCCCCCGTGCCCACCGACGCCGCCGACTCCGCAATCGGCGCAGGCTCGGTCGTTTCCCGGCCGGCTCGGCGCAGAGCCCAGACCCCCGCGAGCAGCACGAAGATCAGTGCGAAAGTGCCGCCGAACCAAAGCCCGCCGTTATTCGCAGTCTTGGCGGGGCCGGCGACGACGGGCGCGGTACGCCGGCGCTGCTCGTCGTAGCGCTTGACGGCGGCGTCGGCAAACAGACGCGCCCGGGCGGGCGACATGGGCTTGTGGATGAATCGATACACCGTCCCGTCGCTGATCAGGCGGGCGAGCGCGGTCTCGTCGCCCCGATGTCCTGCCACGACGATGACAAGATCGGGAAACTGGCGTTTGATCTCGGTGATGAACAGTGCGCCGGCGTCATGCAGCGCGTGCATATCCAGCACGAGGATCCCCACCCCGCCCGCCACCAGAAGATCGCTCACCTTGTCCGCGGAGGGGACATGCCAAAGGCGGCGAGCGGGGCCCACCGCTTCGCGCAGAGTTTGCAGAAAGGGCTCATCGGCGGTGAGGACGACGAGTTCGACGATGTCGCTGGCGAGGCTGAACCTCAGCGCGTCCATCGCGCGGCTCTCATCCTCTGGCGCTAGCACTGGCGTAACCTCTTGATTGAGTCGTCGATCCCGCATCGCAGCAATACATCCCGCGCCGAGACTCCCTCAGGCTAGTGTCATTCCACGGGTGACGCTATACGATACGGAGTCTTGTGACGCAGACAACGCATGATGCGGTGCGTCATGCGTTTTCTGTGACCGAGCACACATTCAGGCGGATCGCCGCTCATCGCGGGGGAGAGGTTGGGCGAGACAATCGGCATCAAATGCAAGCTGCCCCTCGAACAGCGCGCGGCGCTCGAGCAGCTCGTATTCTTCAACATCAACCAGCACCGGGTTCGGGTGGGTATACAGCAATCCATCGAAACCTACGGTGTCCCTGAAATATACGAGCAGGACGGCGGGCTCTCGATCCGGGTAGGAGACATCGAAGGCGTGCAGACCCTGTTCGCCGTATCGGACCTCGGCCGGCTGCTGGGAGTCGCGGTGTTCGTGCGGCTCGCCCGCGAGCGCTTCGTCGTGCTGCATCTGGGCGTCCAGCACGCCTTCACCGCAGCGCCCGATGTGAGCACGCGGGTGCTGCTCAAGTTGATGCACGAAATTCGCAGCGCCGCGCGCCGCACCCACGGAGTCGATCGCATCGAGCTGGTGTACAAGGATCGTCCACCCGTGCGCCTGCACGTCTGAGTCGAACGTCCCCATGCGCAAGGTCCGACGTCACGCCGACGGCAAGCTGCGCTGTGCTTGGTGCAGCGACGATCCGCTCTACGTCGATTATCACGACAATGAGTGGGGCGCCGCGCTGCATAATGACCGGCGGTTGTTCGAGATGTTGTGCCTCGAGGGCGCCCAGGCGGGGTTGAGCTGGATCACCATTCTGCGCAAGCGCGAGTCCTACCGCCAAGCCTTCGACGGCTTCGATGCCGAATCGATGGCGCGCTACGGCGCCGCCAAGCGCAAGCGGCTGATGAACAATGCGGGCATCGTGCGTAACCGCCTCAAGATCGATGCCTTCATCGGCAACGCCCGCGCGTATCTCAAGATCCGCGAACGGGGGAGCTTCGACGACTATCTCTGGCAGTTCACCAATGGCAAGGTGATCCGCCGCCGTCCGATCGATCTGTCGCAAGTCGCGGTGTCGACTCCTTACAGCGATGCCATGAGCAAGGATCTCAAGAAACAAGGATTCCGCTTTGTCGGTACAACAATCTGTCATGCCTTCATGCAAGCGGTGGGGATCGTCGATGAACATCAACGCAATTGCTGGGTCACCAAACGTCGCTGAGCCCCGCCGGCGCGTCGCGGCGTCTGGCGCCGCAATTCTGATGGCTGTCTGCTGCACATTCACGGCGCGCGCGGCGCCCGACGCCTCGGACAAGCCGGTGTTCAAGCCTCTCGACGTGTTCGAGCTGCAGTGGGTGTCCGATCCGGAGATTTCACCCGACGGCCGCAGCATCGCCTATGTGCGCACGAGAATGGACATCAAGACGGACAAGCCGGTCGGCACCATCTGGCTGACGGGCGCCGACGGCAAACATGAGCGGCCGTTGTCGAGCGCCGCCGCATCGAACACGCCGCGCTGGTCGCCCGACGGCACGCGCATCGCCTACTTCGCACCGGGCAGCGACGGTTCCCCGCAGCTCTTCATGTATTGGTCCGAGAGCAACGCGACGGCGGCCATCAGTCACTTCGCCGAAAGTCCCACGAGCCTCGCATGGTCGCCCGACGGGCGCTGGCTCGCCTTCACGATGTCCGTGCCCGCCGAACGCAAGCCGCTCAAGGTCGAGCTGCCGGAGGCGCCGAAAGGCGCCACGTGGGCGGAGCCGCCGAAGCTCATCGACCGGATGATCTACCGCGTCGACGGAGAGGGTTATCTGCCGAACACGTTCAGCCAGCTGTTCATCGTTTCCGCCGACGGAGGCCCGGCGCGCCAGATGACACATGGCGACTTCGATCACGGCGGAACGCCCGCCTGGAGCGCCGACGGCAGAGCCCTGTTCATCTCCGCGAACCGGCGCGCGGATGCCGACCTCGAACCGCTGGACAGCGAAATCTACCGGGTGGATGTGGCGGACGGCTCCATGCAGGCACTCACGGACCGCCGCGGTCCCGACACCAATCCCGTGATCTCGCCGGACGGCCGGCATGTCGCCTATCTGGGCTTCGACGACAAGCGGCTGGGGTATCAGCCGACGCAGCTCTATGTCATGGACGCCGATGGCGCCCACGCACGCACGCTCACGGCCGCACTCGACCGCGACGTCGAGGGGCCGCGGTGGAGCGGCGACGGCAAAGAGATTTTTTTCCAATACCCCGACCACGGGTCGATCAACCTCGCCGCCATCGACATGTCCGGCAAGATCAGGGTTCTCGCGGGTGACGTCGGCAGCGGTGACGTCACCCGCCCTTACACCGGCGGCGAATTCTCCGTTGCGCGCAACGGCCGCTTCGCCTATACGCAGGGTTCGCCCCTCGCTCCTCCCGCGCTCGCGAGCGGCACCTCCGCGCGGGATATCGCGACCCTCGCCGCGCTGAGCGGCAATGTCCTGGATCAACGCGCGCTCGGCGCGCTCGAGGGGATTTCATTCGCATCGACCGCGGATGGACGCAAGATTCAGGGGTGGATCGTCAAACCCCCGCACTTCGACGCCTCGAAAAAATATCCCCTGGTGCTCGAGATTCACGGCGGCCCGTTCGACAGCTACGGACCGACGTTCGCGGAGGAGATCGAGCTGTATGCCGCCGCCGGCTATGTGGTCTTGTATCTGAATCCGCGCGGAAGCACGAGCTACGGCGAGGAATTCGCGGACCGGATCCATCACAACTATCCCGGCCAGGACTTCGACGATCTCATGTCCGGGGTCGATGCCGCCGTGGCCAAGGGCTATGTCGATTCGAACCGTCTGTTCGTGACCGGGGGCAGCGGCGGCGGCGTGCTCACCGCCTGGATCGTCGGGCACAGCGATCGCTTTCGTGCGGCCGTGGTGGTGAAACCGGTGATCAACTGGACGAGCTTCGTGCTGACCTCCGATTTCACCAACTACTTCTACCGCTATTGGTTTGAAAATCCTCCGTGGGACGATGTTCAGGCCTATTGGAAGCGCTCGCCGCTCGCCTACGCCGGACACGTGCACACACCGACCATGCTGATGACCGGCGAGGCGGACTTTCGCACGCCGTCAGGAGAGGCCGAGCAGTTCTACCAAGCGCTCAAATTGCGCGGCGTGGATACCGCGCTCGTGCGGGTGCCGAACGCCTCCCACGACATCTCGTCGCGCCCCAGCCTGTTGATCGCAAAAGTGAGCTACGTGCTGGCGTGGTTCGCCGCGCACGATGCGCCGCATTGATCGATCAGGGGTGGTGATCCTCGACGGGAGGATCGAGCGGCAATTTGCGTTTGCGCAGAATCGCGAGGTCGACGTCCTCCTCGCGCGGCGTTGCCTGCATCTGCGAGACGAGCGCACGCGCGAGGGAGTTCTTCGACCAGGGCAGCAGCGGCAGGTCGTGTTCGCTCGCCGTGGCCACGCGCCATTCGAGCACTCTGCGATGTTCCGCGACCAGGCGCGCCTCCCTGCTGTCCGGCGCGCAGAGGCGCTTCTCCAGCGTGAAGCCCGCCATTTGCGCCGCGACCGAGTCGGCCCGTTGCATGTTCTTCGACAATCTGAGGCAGTTCTCGCGGCGGTCGGCTCCCTGGGTGTCGTGGCAGGCGCTCAGCAGCGGTGTGAACGACGGAACGATCTCGGCGCCCGTGATCACCAACGCCTCGCTCAGGCGGCTCGAGTCGGAGGACACATAGCCGGGAGGTAGACGGCCGCCGGCCCGCCGCAGCGCCCCGAACATCAGCACGACCATGCGATTGCGGTACAAGTCGAAACGCGGGCCCTGTGCCATCTCCTGCAGAGTCCGATCAACCTCCATCGAGTCCTTGTCCTTTTGAGCGACCGCCAAAGTGGCCATCCAGACCGCGCCGTTGTCGGCGTCCAGCCACCGCATGGTGGTGGCCGCATCGCGGATGTCGCAACCCTGCGAGCCCGCGCAAAGCTGCAGGCGCAGCCACGCAATGCTCGGGTTGTCCGGAGCGAGCTCGCTCGCCTTCGCGGCGAGTTCCACGGCTTCCGATTTGGAGGAACCGACGAACTCGAGCGCGGCGGCGGTCGCGAGCGAGTCCGCATCGCCGCGGCCGATGAGCACCTGCGCGGCGGCCGCTCTCCATCCCGCATAGCTCCCGGCAGAGGGGACCGGTTCGGCGGATCCGGAGGCAAACGCGAGTGCCGAGTGCATCGACACCAGTGCGAGGGCCAGCAAGCGGCGCTTGATCATGATCGAACGGGGAGTTCCTTCAAGTCGACTTTGCGCGGGTCAGGCCCGCGGTGATGGCGAGCCGCATGGCGTCTTCGACCGAGATGTCCAGCGGCTGAATGAGCGTACGCGGCAGATAAACGGTATAGCCGCCGAAGGCGTAGCTCATGGGAAAGTACACGGTCACCCAATCGTGGCCGCCGTGCGCGTCGAGGACGGTGGGGGCGTCCTCGCGGGTTACGAAGCCGATCGCGTGCACATCGGCGAACCGGGCCAGCACGACGCGCTGCAGGTCGCGCTTTTCGCCGCTTCCGGACGGCAGCAGGCTCACCACGTCGCGGAATCCGCCGTACAGCGTTTTGACGAACGGAATTCGCCCGAGGAAATCGTCCCAGTACTTGAGTAATATCCTGCCGGCGTAGGCGTTGACGAGACTGCCGACCGCGAGCAGCAACAGGAAGCCGGCGATCAATCCCAACCCGGGCCAGTAGTGCTCCGGACTCACGATCCCCAAGGCGATGAGTGCGCGCCGCAGCCAGCCCTCGACGGTATGCACGAGCCACCAGATCACGTACACCGTGAGCGCCAGGGGCAGGACGGTCACCAATCCGCTCATCGTCAATGTCAGAATTTTTCGCATGGACCCGCTGCTATTGTTGGCGCGGCAAGACGAAGCGCACGCCTTGAAAATTGAGCACCACGCCGTCGCGGCGGATCCGCTCGATGACCGGGCCCTCCGCGAGCGTCGCCCCCTCGTGGTACTTGCGCATGTTGATGTATACGAAGCGCTCCGCAGGTTTGGTTGCGAACACGTGCACGTCGAGATGCAGATCCGGCAATGCCTGTCGGCCGGCGAGGCTGAGCTCGTTGATGGTCGGCAGCACCTCCTGGTCGGACTTGTCTTCGTTGGCGGTGAGGGTCGGGTCGCGCTCGCGCGGCGCGCGCAGCGGCGGCGGGGTCATGGCCGACGGCGCGCGCAGGACGGCCGGGGGCGCCGGCGCGGAGGAGGCCGAGCCGGCATCCGCCGGGATCTCCGGCGCATAAACCGGCGCCGCATCGAGCGGGCTGAAATGCTGCGGGGTCTGGAGCGCGGCGGCGGGCGCCGATTGGACCGGGGGCGCGGCGGCCGCGGGCACGGGCGCCGGGGCGGCGCTGCGCGTCAGCACGATCGCCAGCACCGCCAGATTGATGGCCAGCAGCGCCACCAGAGCGATGGCCCACAACGGAAAGCGGGGACGCGGCGCCGGCGCTGCGGATTCCATCAAGCTGGGCGCCGACTGCCGCTGGCGCTCGACTTCGGATTTTTTCAGTGCGTCGAGAATGAAGGACATTGCGAAGTCTACCCGTGAGGCGAGAGTTGCGTCAGCAAGGGCGAGCCCGGCTCGGCGAGTGCCGTATCAAGCACCACCTGGGTCTGCAGTCCGGCGATGCCATCGACGTTGAGCCGATGCTCGCGCTGGAAGTTCTGCACGGCGATCGCCAACTCCTGATCGTACACGTCGTCCGTTTCCGGATCGGAAGCGGCACCGTGGAGCGCGTTCAAGCTGCGCCGCAGCCAGCGGACTTCATCGCCGCGCATGCCGAGCGACAATTGGCGCGTACGCGAGGTCTTGGGTTTCCACACGACCGTGAACTCTCCGAACCAATCGCGCGACAACTCCTCGAGAGGCACGCGCACATTGTGTTCTCCCAGGTCCAGCGTGGCGAAGCCGTCGTCCAAACCGGACAGCACGACGCGGTGCCTCTGTCCCTGATCGTCGTTGAGCGTGAGGATGGCCGGCCGGTTGAGCGCGCGCACCTGTGCCCAGGAACCGCGCTGCTCGAGGCAGGCGAGGCCGGCCTTTTGCGCTTGCCCGCAGGGGTCGCGGTCCTCCGCCATGGCGGTTCCCCACAGCGACAGCAGCCTGCGGAACGCGGAAGCGTCGCCGGTGTTCGCGGCGTTGTCGGTCAGCAGCGCATTGAGAGATACGGGCGCCGGCACGGGCGCCGGCACAGGCGCCGGCACGGAAGCCGCGGCCGTCGCAGGCGGGGACACGGGGGCCGGGCGCGAGGCCTTGGGTGCCGGCGCCGTGGCGTGCAGCGCGGGGGTCACATGCCACAGGCTGAAGGCGATGAACGCCGTCGCCGATACGCCCGCCAGAATCACCGCCGCAACGACCCAGCTCAGCCAGGACGGCGTAAAACGGCGTCCGTAGACTTCGCCCGCCGCCCGCCGTACCAGTGCCGGCGTCACCTTGCGAGTCTCTTCGGTATAGCCACCGAGCAGCGCGCGGTCGCAGCACACATTGATCACGCGCGGGACGCCGGCCGACACCCGGTGTACCTCGGCGAGCGCCGAGGGCGTGAAGATCTCTCCGGCCGCCCCGGCGACTCGAAGGCGATGGCTGACGTACTGCTGAGTCTCGTGTTTCGACAAGGGACTCAGGTGGTAGCGCCCGGTGATGCGCTGCGCGAGCTGGCGCAGATCGTTGCGGTCGAGCAGCTCGCGCAGCTCCGGCTGCCCGATCAAAATGATCTGCAGAAGCTTCTGCGTGGCCGTTTCCAAATTGGTCAACAGGCGAACCTGTTCCAGTACTTCGGCGGAAAGATTTTGCGCCTCATCGACGATCACGATGACCCGCCTGCCATCCGCGTGCGCCTGCAGCAGCCGGCGGTTCAATGCGTCCACCATCTCCTTGACGCTGCCGCGATCCGCCTCGTCCAGCCCGAGGCCGAGCTCCTCGCAAATGGTCAACAGGAACTCGACCGGCGTGACGCGCGGATTCAAGATGACCGCGACGTCTGCGTGTTGCGGGATTCTCGACAGCAGGGTGCGCACGACGGTGGTCTTGCCGGTGCCGACCTCGCCCGTCAGCTGGATGAAGCCGCCCGATTCGTTGATGCCATACAACAGATGTGCGAGAGCCTCGGCATGACGCTCGCTCAAATATAGATAGCGCGGGTCCGGCGTTATCGCAAAGGGCTTTTCGATGAGTCCGAAAAAGCTCGTGTACATGGCAACGATGATACCAAGCTCTCGCGCCGCGGACCGGGGAGGCTCAGAAAGGCCCCCGGCCGGCGCGCGAACGCGGCAGCAGGCTCGCCCGGGTCAGAATTGCCGACCCGAAACGGTCGCGGATGCCGTCAACGGTCGCGTCCAACCGCGATTCCTTGCGCGGCCCACTGCCGAACAGATCCGCCTGCGGCGATAACTGCAAATCGCCGGCGCCCACGCCCAATAATCGCAGCGCGGCATCCGGGTGCGCCGCCAGCCAACCCTTCAGCAGCATGCGCGCCGCCGCCGCGACGGACGCGGTGTCCTGCGTCGGCGGCTGCAGCAGGCGCTGACGCGTAAAAGTCTTGAAATCCGCACGCCGGATTTTGACGGTCACACGTCCGGCCGCGAGATCGTGGGCCCGCAGCCGGGCGCAGGCCCGGTCGGCGAGTGCCGTCAGGTGCCGGTCGAGTGCGGCGAGGTCCCGGATATCGGTGCCGAAGGTCTCCTCCGCGCTGATCGACTTCTCCTCGCGATTTGCCAAAACCGGCCGCTCGTCGATCCCCGAGGCGAGCGCCTGCATGGACTTGCCGTGCTTGCCGAAAGCGCGCCACAACACCCCGGCGTCCGCCCCGGCCACGTCGCCCCACCTCTCGAATCCCGCCGCCAGCAC
>Ga0302320_10011300_pt1 | contig 18909 bp, 25 predicted proteins | sample Bog_T0_3_FD_202130 | JGI IMG/M metagenome (GOLD analysis project Ga0302320, IMG submission 202130) | Peat permafrost microbial communities from Stordalen Mire near Abisko, Sweden - Bog_T0_3 | ecosystem: Environmental > Terrestrial > Soil > Wetlands > Peat | place: Sweden: Abisko, Stordalen Mire...
GGTCTGTGCCTGGGCGCGCACCGCCAGGCTAAAGGTGAGAGCCGCGCACGCGAGTGCAAGGCCGAGAGTGGATAGAGATTTCGAATTCGTCATTGAAATGTCCTCCTCAAAAACTTGCATCGGCAAGGCAGCAAAGAAATGCGTTAAATACGGGCCCGGAAGCGGAGGGGGCTTCACCCCAGGCCCGCTCGCAACGACTAATTCGTTACGAGAAACTGCGGATTGCTCTTAAGCGTTCCCGCCGGAGTGTCCACAGACACCATCCCGGTCGTCGCGCCCTTCGGAACCGTCGCCCTGATGTAGGTGTCAGACTCCACCGTGAACGCCGCGGCCACTCCGTTGAAGGTGACGCCGGTCGTTCCAGTCAGATGGTTGCCTAGGATAATGACGCTCTGCCCGGCTTTGCCGGCCACGGGTACGGTCTGCACGAGTGGGCCGAGGCCGTTCGAGAATTGGAAGACTGTGCCAAAGCCAATGTCGCCGGCCCCGCCCTTATCCCCGCCTATGCCGCCATACGCAGTGGTCCCGTAGAAGTTGCCATCGGTGGCCTGAAAAACCGGGTCCAGCGGACTGAAGCCAAGCGTAGCGGAGCCATTCGAATTACATCCTCGGCAGAAGCTGTAGAGCCCCTTCAATTCGCCCCCCGAGGTGAGCTCGTAGATGCTGCCCCAGCCGAAGGGTCCCCACGATCCCGACCCGCTCCCGATGAACGTTCCGTAGAGGTTCCCGTCGCTGGCCAGAATCAACGGTGCGGCGGGCGCCCCCAGGTTTCCATCCGGGGCAAAGTGGTGCAGCACGGTGTAGTGGCCGGCCGGCGTGATCTTGAAGACGACGCCGTAAGCAGTGCTGCCACAACAGGCTGTACCGACAAAATTTCCATCCGCGTCTTTGACAATCGCGTAGGGATAACCGCCGTCGGGGCAGGCACCCTTCGTGAAGTCGCAGAAGTTGTAGAGCACCGAATACTCGCCGGAAGAAGTGACCTTGTAAAAGACCCCGCCGCCTCCTGCGTCGCCGGCGACGCCATAAAAGTTTCCGTCGTTGCCCTCGACGGGCGGGAAGAACGGCTTTTCGCCGTCGGTGCAGTTCGCTTCCGCACAAAACGCGTGAAGTCGCGTGTACGCGCCGGATGGAGTGACCTTAAAGATCACGCCCGGTCCGCCGTCGCCCACGCCGCCGTAGACGGTCGTGCCGTAGAAATTCCCGTCGCTGCCCAGGATGATTCCGTTCGGAGTTGCACCGTCCGCGCAGTCGGAGATGGAACAGAATGTGTAAAGGACCGTGTACTTGCCGTCGAGGGTCATCTTGAAAACAGTACCGCCCGCGTCGCCAGTGAGCCCACTGCCACCGCCGACGGTCGTGACGCCGTAAAGGTTCCCGTCGCTGCCGAGGATGGGAGCCGACTCGACGCCTCCTCCGTCGGCGCAATCGGGCAAGGAGCAAAACTTGTAAATCGAGGAGATCTTTCCGCTGGGCGTCATGCGGAACATGTTTCCTACGTTCCCGTAGATTCCGTTGTTAGCTGCACCATAGAAGTTTCCGTCTGTGGCCTGGACTACCGATGCGTAGGGTTCCCATCCGTTAGCGCCGTTGAAGTCGGCGAAATAGTTCAAGGCCTGTGCCTGGCCGCGCACCGCCAGGCTAAAGGTGATGGCCGCGCAGGCGAGCGCAAGGCCGAGAGTGAACCGAGATTTTGAATTCTTCATTGAAAATGTCCCCCTAAAGTGCCGCCCCAAGCAGCACAAGAAATGAGTTACGCCCACTACTGCGTCACCACAAACTGCGGATTGCTGTTCAGCGTTCCCGCCGGCGTGTCCACAGAAACCATCCCGGTAGTCGCCCCCGCTGGAACCGTCGCTCGAATGTGTGTGTCGGACTCGACCGTAAACTCCGCTGCAATCCCGTTGAAGGTCACGCCGGTCGTCCCTGACAAACCGTAGCCCAGGATGATGACGCTCTGCCCAGCTTTGCCGGCCACGGGTACAGTTTCCACCAGCGGGCTGAGGCCGTTCGAGAATTGGAAGACCGTGCCGAAGCCCCAGTCGCCCGCCCCGCCCTTGCCGCCACCTATGCCGCCATAGGCAGTGGTTCCGTAAAAGTTGCCATCCGTGCCTTGAAAAACCTGGTCGAGCGGAGTGAAGCCCTGCGTGGTCGAGCCTGTCGAATCACAGCCTCGGCAGAAGCCGTAGAGCGCCTTCAACTCGCCCTGCGGAGTGATCTCGTAGATGCCTCCCGTCGCGTAGGGTGCCCATGACCCGGAGCTACCGCCAATAAAGGTTCCATAGAAATTTCCGTCGCTAGCTAGAATCAGCGGGGTTCCGGGCCATCCCATGGTTGATGGTTCGCCGGCAAATTTGGCCAGCGCGGTGTACTGACCGGTCGAAGTGAGCTCGAATACGCCAGCATCGGTGGTGCCGTAAAAATTTCCGTTGGCGCCCTGCGTGATCGTGTAGGCATAGGAGTACTCACCCACGGGGCAATTAAAGTAGCCACAGAAGTTGTGGAGAACCTTGTAGACTCCGCTTGCGGTGAGTTCGTAAAAGACGCCCGCGCCCAAGGTTCCCCCGGCGCCCGTTGTGCCGTAAAAGTTCCCGTCCCTGCCCTGGATTGGCGGGAAGTCCGCACCCTCACCATCGGTGCAATTCGCCTGCGAACAAAAAGAGTAGAGCACCTGGTACTTGCCAGTCGGGCTGATCTTGAAAATCGTGCCGTAGCTGGCGGTTCCCCCGAAGCCGGTGGCGCCGTAGAAGTTTCCGTCGCTGGCCAGGATCATTCCGCTCGGCTCCCCGCCGTCCGCGCATGATTTAGAGGAGCAAAAGGTGTGGAGAATCGTGATCGCGCCGTTCAGCGTCATTTTGTAAACGACTCCGTTCCCGCCGCACACGGTGCCGCCAGCGTAGGTCACGCCGTAAAGATTTCCGTCGCTACCGAGGATCGGAGCTGTGAAAGGAAGAGTGCCGTTGGTGCAATTGGGCTGGGAGCCAAAATTGTAAATAGAGCTGATCTCTCCGCTGGGCGTCATGCGGAAGACATTGTCATTCCCGTAAACACCGTTAATTCCGCCGCCGGTTGTGCCGTAAAAGTTTCCGTCCGTGGCCTGGGTCACCGATCCATAAGGCTCCCATCCGTTCTTACCATCGAAGTTGGCGAAATAGTTTAATGTCTGCGCCTGGGCGCTGATCGCCATACCGAGTGCGATGGTCGCACATGCGAGTGCGAGGGTGCGTAAAAACTTCGAACTCCTCATTGATGTATTCTCCTAGTTTCCTTAGCGGATGCCCCATCCTCAGATCGCGCTCTTTGCGATTTTAGGGTGGGGACTTTGACCTTGCTCGCTCTAAATGCAAACGCCGGTCGCAGCCAATAAAAACAATTCCGCGCGGGGGGACGCCGATGCGTACTGAATCCATCACATAGTCCTTCGCGGCACCGCATCCGGCTCCGACGATGGCGAGCCGGGCCAGCGCTCACCCGCCGCCTTTTTCTTCTCAAATATCTCAATCGCTAACTGCAGTTCCTCGATTCGTTTCTTGGCGTCCCTAATCATCGCATCCCAGGCCAGCGAATCCGGAAAGACACCCGACTCCTCATTGCCTCTGTCGTTTCTTGTACCTTGTCCCATGCTGTCCCCCTCAGCATCAGCGAAGCGCCGCAACCGCGCACCTTTCCTGATCGTCTGCCGCCAGACAACGAGCTTCCCGCAACTGCAGTCAGACCTGCTAACGCTCACTAACTGCTGAATATTGCGGAACAGAAAGGTGCCGGCCGCTGAACCCGAGCGACCGCCTTGTAAGGATGCTAAGCCAGTCGCGGCACCTTGTCTTTCAGAGGATTGAGCTTTTATCAGCGGATTGATGTAATTCCGTGGGCCTTGCGGTATTCGGAGGGGGTCATGCCAGTGACGCGTTTGAACATCGCTGCCATATGAGCATGGCTGCTGAATCCGGCGCACAGCGCCAGCTCGGTTAATGATGGGGTATCCTGGTGCGGCAGAATGAGCCGCTCCGCCACAAATTCCACGCGCAACTTGCGGAGGTAGTCGCCCACAGTCATGCCATAAAGGCGATTAAATTCCCGGGCGACGTGCGACGGATGAACTGCGGCAACTTGAGCCACATCGTCGAGAGAAACCGGGTCGCGAAACGAATCATGAAGATAAGCCGTTACCCGGCGCATCCATGCCGGCGCGTCGTTCGGCTGGTGGACTCCGCCGCGAAACCACCTTCCTAACAACTCCAGAAAAGCGCCTTCCACGATCAGGTCTGAGAGTGCATCCGGCCTTCTGAATTCCTCATACATCTTGAGCGCCAAGCCCCGCAGGTAGCCGGGAGGCGCGACTCTGGGGCATTCCGCGTCAGCGTTTACGAATTCCAATCGATTGCCGATCCAACTGGGGTCCACAGCAGTAATGAAGACCCCTGCCCCATGGGACCCGAAGCTATTGGTGTGCATCTCTCCCGCCGGAAGGTAAAACAGGCTCTTGGGCGCAAACATGGTTTCGCGCGAGCGCATCGTCACGGAGAACGATCCTGAAAAGGCGAGAACTACCCAGGATTTGTCGTGGTAGTGGCGTTCCAACGCTGCGCCAGGCCGGTAGAGCGACTGGCGGCAGTCAATCGTCGAATTGGAAAACTGAAATTGTCCCAGAGCGTTCATTCAGGGCGAGCCCGATGGAATGCGAGTCTAGCTGACTGCAATAATATGATGCAAGGTCTTTCCATTCGCCACCAAGCTGTCTGACGCGCGGGGGAACCCGGGGCCTGAGCTGGAATACAACTCCCTGCATTGTTATACGGCGGGAGTAAAGCGTCAAGATGAAGGAATTTGCATGATGAAGGAATTTGCAACCTTCGCATCCTGGTCGCTGCACGCGGTGGCGGTTTGCGTCGCTTGCCTCTTCATGAACGTAATGGCCTGCTTTTTAACACTGCGGCCAGGGCCATACGAAGAAGCCAGGGCCACACAAAGAAGATCGATACAGGGGAAGTCTTAAGGCGTATTATCTCGATTGCATCGCCACTTGGGGGCTGAATGAGCGACGAGTGGATCAAAACGCTTAGGGATCGAAGAAGAGTGAAATTTACCACCCAGGAATTCGACGAGAACATGTTTCTTACCGCTCAGGTCGAAGGCAACAAAGTCGTGTACTCCATCATAGTAACCGACGCGAAAACCCCGCTTAGTCATGAAGAAGTTGAAGCTCATTTCGAGGGTGAGCTTTCAAAGCGCTCGCCGAAATCGAATTGAGCCTGGCTCCACTCTTGGTTTGTCACGGAATCCTCCGCTGGCAGTTTGCAGTATCATCGTAGCTCCGCCTCGTCCACGTCATTTGTCGGCAGGTCCTCGATCTTCTCCAGTGACCTTTGAAGGAGGAGCAACTCTTCTCGCACTTGCTCAATGCGGTCGATGATCTGTCCAAACGTTAAAGGCGAATCGTTGACTAAAGCCATGATCCACGAAAGGCTACGCTTTTAGGAGGGGATTGTCAGCCCCTCAGCGCACTCAGCCCTTTTCGTTGAAGGTAACGCTGCTGACGCCGCTCAGCTTGGTGCCCAGAATCCTCACGCTGTCGCCCACGATGCCGGAAGCGGGCAGAGTTTTAGGAGCGGCCGTAACGTAACCTTATTGCGTCAACGTGCTCGCCTTCCTTCCCTGGTGTTCAGCCCCAGAACAAATTCGCAGGTGTCGTTGTGGTTATGAACGCGATGATATGAGCGCGATGAAACGAATCGAGCCGCCCCTGCACTATCTATCCATGAGGCTGTTTAGTGGGGCTGGATATTACTTGACCCATCCGAAAAGTACGTCGAGACAGCTGTCTACCGTTCTGCGAAAGTCCTCGGAACCTATCCGTTAATTCAGTTACGCGGAGGCAGTATGACATTGAAATATAGAGCAACCGTTTACTTCTATACCCTGCTGGTATTCGGAGCGTGCAGCGCACCTGCAGCCTTAAGCCAGCAATCAGCTTCGAAGCAAGTCGTCCAACCGGCCGGAAGCCGAAACGCTTAACATTGCCGTGCAATAATCTACGGGAATGCGACCATCCGATGCGTCAAGTCCCATTGCCACTCCGACTGCTTCCACCTTCCGCATGCCCCCCGAATGGGACCCGCACGCTGCCACCTGGCTGGCTTGGCCCCACTACCGGGGCGATTGGCCCGGCAAGTTCGAACCCATTCCCTGGGTTTACTCGGAAATCATTCGCAATCTGGCCCGCCACGAGCGTGTCGAACTCATCGTCAACGACGCCGCCGCGGAAAAACAAATTCGCAAAATCTTGCGGCGAGCTGATGCCGACCTGAACAACGTCCGCTTTCACCGCCAGCCCACCAACCGCGTCTGGCTCCGCGACTCCGGCGCAATTTTCTGCTCGTGGGGCTCGAACTCGTGTGGCTCGGACACTCCTGTCCGAGAATTGCCAAAAACTTCGCGGACTCTCACAGGAAATAGAGATCGGGAAGGGCACGACTTCAGTCGTGCCAATCGAGATGCCAAAAAGCAACGGGCTTTAGCCCCTGAGGGTATCCTCGCCCTCAACTTCCGCTTCACCGCCTGGGCCAAATATTCCAATTTCGCCCACGACCAAAAAATCGGCTCCCTCATGTCCACCGTCGCCAACGTAAAAGAAATCCGTCCCATGCACCACAACGCGCGCATCGTCCTCGAAGGCGGCTCCATCGACGTCAACGGAGAAGGCACCATCCTCACCACCGAAGAATGCCTCCTCAGCAAGATCCAGCAACGCAATCCAAAAATGTCCCGCAAAGATTACGAAAAATTATTCGCCGAATATCTCGGCGCGCCGCACACCATCTGGTTGAATAAAGGCATCACCGGCGACGACACTCACGGCCACGTCGACGATCTCACCCGCTTCGTCTCCCCGAACACCGTGGTCACCGCCGTCGAACCAAATCGCAAGGACGCCAATCACAAACCGCTCGCCGAAAATCTCCGCCGCCTTCGCGCGGCTACCGATCAAGACGGCAAGCCGCTCACCATCATCGAACTCCCCATGCCCGCGCTCGTCATCTTCGAACAGCGCCGCCTGCCTGCCAGCTACGCCAATTTCTATATCGCCAACGGAATCGTCCTCGTCCCCGTCTTCAACGATCCCAACGATCGCATCGCGCTCAACATCCTCGCCGAATTATTTCCGGCGCGCGAAATCGTTCCCATCTACTCCGGCGACCTCGTCTGGGGACTCGGCACCATGCACTGCATGACCCAGCAGCAGCCTCAGTAACGATTTGTAAATACGGTGCTAACCCCATAAACCCTTAGACGCAAAACCGAATCGTATCCAATTGACATTTGTTGCAATCAAAACTGAACGATCGAGGAGAACATGAAGAAACTCTCGCTACTCGCAGTCATCGCTGTCGCCGCTTTCTGTTTCGCGGCGGCCAGTCCGAAGTCCCAGGCCCAAGTCGCCGTCGAAGTCGGGGCCGCCCCAGAATGCCCTTATGGCTACTATGACGTTGCACCATACAACTGCGCTCCCTACGGTTACTACGGACCGGAATGGTTTACCGGCGGCGTCTTCATCGGAGTTGGCCCCTGGTTCCACGGCCCTGAAGGCTTCCGGGGCCACGTCGACACCCGCTTCCATCCCGACCATGGATATCACGGTGCGTATCCGGCGCGTGGCGAACACGCCTCGCGTCCCGTGGATCACATCCAACACTTCAAAGGCAGAGAAGTGCGCGACGGTCACGGCCATCCAGTCGGAAAACGGTAGATTTCTGTCGTCTTAAGCGGAGCCGGGGAATTCGCGGAGCGAATTCCCCGGCCCAGTCGAAAGATCCCTTGTTTCTTGGCGGCTTTAAAGACGGCGAGCTCGATGGTCTATGCTAGAGGGTAGGGATCCCTCGACTGCGCAGATCGTCCTTCGGACGATCACGCTCCGCTCGGGATGACAGCGACTTCTTAACGGACAAACCACACACTGCACCTTCACTGTCCATCCCTTGCTAGCCTCGCTTTGTCGAGCGGGCCACATCACCGCGCCGCCTCAACCGTGAGCCTCAACCCCACCGCCTTGGTCACAGCAACCAGCGTGGACAGCCGAGGATTCCCCCGCGCCGACAATGCACGATACAGGCTCTCGCGCTCAATGCCGGCGGCTTTGGCCACCTTGGCAATGCCGCCTCTGGCCTCCGCAATGCGGCGCAGCGCGATCAGCAGCACCGCAGGTTCTTCGGTGTCTTCCAACGCGACCTTGAGGTATTCGGCGGCGAATTTTGGACTCTTGCGCAGCTCGCGAATCATGTACTCGTCATGCGATACGCTCACTATATCTTTCGTTTTGCCCTTCATTGTATCCGTGTCCTTTCTATGCAGTCCCTGAGGTATTGACGTGCGCGCTGAATATCGGAGGCTTGCTTGCGCTTATCTCCTCCGCAGAGCAGTACGACGCAGGTTCGGCCGATCATCGCGTAATAGACGCGATAGCCTGGTCCCCAGTCGATGCGCAATTCACTAAGCCCTCCGCTCAGCGACTTGCGATCTCCGAAATTCCCATGCGCAAGCCGATCAATCCGGTCTGCGATCTTTGCTCTTGCGTGATCGTCCGCCAATTCTGCCAGCCACTCGGCGATCACATCGATGCCACCCCGAGTGACGTAATGGCGGATCTCCACCATAAGCTGATTGTAACTTATAGATCACGTGGAAACAAGCGAAAGCAGGTTCCTTACCGGGCTACCGCCCGGTTCGGAATGACAAAGCGTGTGGGGAAGCTGAAAGCTGAAGACAGCTGACAGCTCAGAGCTACTTTTTATATTCCGTAGGCTGCGGACCTTTTTCGAGCGTCTCGCGGTCCCAGATCCAGCCTTCGCGGGTGTAGCTGGCGAGTTCGAAATCCTGCGTGAGTTCGAGGGCATCGACGGGGCAGGCGTCCTCGCAGAGACCGCAGAACATGCAGCGGCTCAGGTCGTAGGTGAAGTTCGTAAGTTCTTTGCGGCGGGTATTTTCGTTGCGCGCACTGGAGACGACGATCAGATTTTCCGGGCACGCCAGCGCGCACAGATCGCAGGCAATGCACATGGTTTCGTCGGTATCAGGATTGACGTTCAGCCGGGGCGCTCCGCGATAGCGCTCGGCCACCTGCGGCCGCTCCATGGGATATTGCTCGGTGTAAATCTCTTTGGGATTTTGATAGAGGAAAGTGACCTTCAGTCCCTGCAGAAGGTCAACGAGAAACACTTTACGGAATAAGCTCTGCATTCCCATGACGCGGTAAGCATATCAGAGGCAGTGCGTAGTGAGTAGTGGTAGTGGGTAGTAGGCAGGGAAAGACTTGTGTGGGGACAGCCGCCCCCGGCTGTCCATCGAGCGAAGCTCGATGGGTTTCTGTCGCGCCCGGCACGAACCTCACTGACTTCTAAGCGGGTTGCAACTGGAACTTTTTCGTCCGCCCATCCGTACTTTATAGCAAGAGGATGTTATGCGAGCTTACTTCTCCAACCTGACGCCGAGAACCCGGATGCTTCTGGCTGTGCCTGCGGTCGTGCTCGCCTACGTAATCGTGACGATGATTGTGCCGGCGGTGGTTCACGCAGCTGTGCCCGATGTGGTGCGCCAGGTGCTGCAGTTGATCTGATGTGCATGCGTTCGTGTCATCCCGCCCGAGCCAGTCGAACGGCGAAGCCGGTCGAGCGTTCGTGTCATCCCGACCGAGTCAGTCGAACGGCGAAGCCGGTCGAGCGTTCGTGTCATCCCGACCGAGTCAGTCGAACGGCGAAGCCGGTCGAGCGTTTGTGTCATCCCGACCGAGTCAGTCGAACGGCGAAGCCGGTCGACTGGCGAGTGGAGGGACCTGCTGTATGCAGCAAACGCCATCACGCTCCCGGCAAAACAGCAGGTCCCTCGACTGCGAAGCTCGTTCGCTCCGTGCACGATCTTCTTCGCTCGGGATGACAACGCGGAATGGCAGCGATAAATCGAACGCCACGATGTTACCCTGCTGCGTGGACCTTCCCGTGTCAACGACGAACGGCCAACGGCCGACAGCTTCTCCCGACGAACTTTGGATGGAGGAAGCGCTGCGCGCCGCGCAACGCGCGCTCGAAGCGGACGAAGTTCCGGTCGGCGCGATCGTGGTGCGCGACGGAAAGATCATCGGCCGCGGATGGAATCAAAGTATAAGAACGAACGATCCCACGGCGCACGCGGAAATTATCGCCCTGCGCGAAGCCGGGGCTAACGTCGGCAACCATCGCCTGGCCGAGTGCGAGCTGTTTGTTACAATTGAACCGTGCTCGATGTGCGCCGGAGCCATGGTGCATGCCCGGATCAAGCGCCTGATTTACGGCGCGAACGATCCGAAAGCGGGCGCGGTGCAGTCGCTGATGCAGGTGCTGAATCATCCGCAACTGAATCACAAAGTGGAAGTCCGCAGCGGAGTTTTGGCGGGCCGCAGCGCGGAGTTGCTGCAAACGTTCTTTAAAAGCCGTCGTTGATCGATGGATCACGGATATAAGGATCACGATTCACGGGATCACTGGCCACTACCCACTGGCCACTGACCACTGCTTTTCCGGAGAGATGCGTGAGTGGTTGAAACGATCCGCCTCGAAAGCGGACATACCTTAACGGGTATCGGGGGTTCGAATCCCTCTCTCTCCGCCAGTCTTTTCTGACGTAAAACTCTAGTTTAGCTCCGGGTTGAATGCCGAGGGGCGTACTCGGACCACGGAGCTTTTGCTTTTTCCTTCGCAGTGGAGCGCTGGGCTCGGAAGGCCTTCCTCCCGTTTCGGGAAAACAATCTTCATGGCGGAATCGAATATTGAGGAAAAACTCCATACGGTCCTTTACCGTACATACACGCGTACCGAACATACATCAGTGCGCTCGTGAACAGGAGGATCGAGGCAATGAAGAACCCTGGCAGGCCTTTAGGCGGCACGGATTCCGCCGACCTGGAGCACTCCCTCAGAGCACTCATGCAGATACTGAGGGCGGAAGAAGTTTTACATCAGGTGTTAGTGGAAAACGTAGGAGGCGCGGGCGGGGAGCTTTGGCTGGGAAGCGAAGCGGGGAATCGAATTGGATGGGGGTCCCGACCGGTCGGGGCATTATTCAGGAATTAATGGTTCACGGCATTCGGAATCGGGAGACGGATTTACGAACTGGCGGCGCGGGCCGGTTCGAGGGGATGAGTGACTGGCCTGGGGGCGCGCGGTGCAGCGAGAGTGCGGGCCGTAGTCAGGTCGCAGCGGCAGAGGACACAGCGCATGGCCACCGTGTAAACGAAGTGGGCGTAGGCTGGGCAATGTTCGTTGGTGCAAATTTTTGTAGTCATTTTTGTGGTCATTTTTGTGAAAATGAGTGGCTTCCTCCCGTAGGCCGATTGATGTATCGGTCCGACGCGAAGATCGTCTTTTCTGAACGTAGCATGATTGGGTCTGCCGCCAAACCCGCATTTTTAACGGCGGCGCATTCGCTTTTCTTCTAAGCCGCTATCTGCGTTACTCCACTCACTTGTTTCCGATTCGTTTCTCCATACCAGTTTCCAGGGAAACTATTATTTCCAGGGCGGGAATAAAACCTTCTCTCGCTGGTTTACTCTTGTGTGCGTGTCAGAGCGGCGACTGCCGGCAGAGACGTTCGAGCAACTGGCAATGCCTCTCTTTGAGAGGCTGTACAACTTTGCCTGCTGGTTGACCGAGGACCGGAGCGAAGCGGAAGACCTGGTGCAGGAAACGTTTGCCAAAGGGTTGAAAGGATTTTCTTCGTTTCAGCCGGGCACAAATTTCCGCGCCTGGATGTACAAAATTTTGCGCAATACGTTCCTGACTTCGCGCACGGGATTGAAGGTCGCCAACACAGATCAGATCGATCTGGACTCGGAAGATGCGAAGCTGCCCACGGTGAAGGAAACTCCGGAGAGCATTTTGCTGCAGCGTTCGGATTGGCAGATGGTGCAGCAGGCTTTGGAGCAATTGCCGGTGGCGTATCGCGAGGTATTGCTGCTGTGCGAGGTGGAGGAGATGTCGTATCGGGAGATCGCGGCGACGCTGGGGATTCCGATGGGCACAGTAATGTCGAGGCTGTCGCGGGCGCGCGGGGCTTTGCGAGAGGCGGTGCGGAGCGGGCAGCGCGGTGGCGGGTCGCAGCAGACAGCAGGTTCCTCCACTGCGCTTCCCTTTCCCGCTGGGAAAGCGAAGCTTCGGTCGGAATGACAGAGATTGATATGGCTTGTTTGGATTGGGCAGGAAAACTTGACGCGTACCTTGACGGCGAATTGGAAGTTGCCGAGGCGCGGGCGGTGAGTGAACATCTGCGCGGGTGCGCTTCGTGTGCGGCCGAGAGTTTGAGCCGAGTGCAGCAGAAGCGGGCGCTGCATGGGGCGGGACAGCGGTTTGTACCTGATCCGGCGTTTCGGGCGCGGATTCAGAAGAGTATTGCGCCGCGAAAATCCCGGGAGTGGAACCGGCTTTGGTTCCCCGCACTGGCGGGGGCGATGGTGTTGGTAATCGTGGGGGCGCTTTTTCTTACCTTCAATCGTGAGAAGCGGGATGACGCGCGATTGCTAAGCGAACTGGCCGATATGCACGTGGCGACACTGGCGAGTTCGAATCCGGTGGACGTGGTTTCGACCGATCGGCATACGGTGAAGCCGTGGTTTGCGGGCAAGATTCCGTTCACTTTTACTTTGCCGGAGTTGCAGGATACGGCGTTCAGTTTGGTGGGGGGGAAGGTGAGCTATCTGAATCAGTCTCCGGGGGCGGAGCTGATTTTTCGGGTACGCCAGCATCAGATCTCAGTATTTATTTTTCAGGAACGGGCAGCGGGGAGAGTGCACGCGCTTGATGCGAGCACGGATGCGAGCTCCTTTAATGTGCGGAGTTGGAGGCGCAATGGATTGGTGTATTTTGCCATCAGCGACGTAGGTGGGCAGGATCTTGAGACGCTGAGCGAGTTGATGAAGGGCGCGGGGTGAGGCAACCGCTGTGTTGAAAATCTTTAACACGGGGGTTCACGGGGTAATACATTCGCTTCGAAGTCGCTAGGTACCGAGGATTTTTTCGATTTGTCTCAGATGATTGAGGTCGTGGCCGGCGAGCAGGCGCACGACTTGTTCGATGGTTTCTTTGCCGCGTTCGGCGTGCATTCCGTAGTGTTGCCATTGTTCGGGAGTGAGTGATTTGAGCAGAGCGAGGTTAGCTTCGCGGGCAACGCGAAAATATTCCAGCGACTTGCGGGGATCGCGCTTTTCGTAATGCAGGGCTACGACCCAGGCATCCTGGTCGTAGGCAGCGATGGGACATCCGGGTGCGCCGAGGATCAGGCGCAGGCGGAAGCCGACGGCGACTTCGACATCGGCGAAGTGGGCCCCGATCTCGTTTACTGACCACTTGCCGGGGGCGGGACGCTTGCGCGTTTTCGCGGTGGGCGCGCCCTGGATCAGGCGTTCGAGTTTTTTCCCCGTGGCGGACAGTACGGCCAGAGGTTGTTTGCCTTCCAGGTTGGCGGTGATGCGTTGAATATATTGCTGTGCGGTTTCGTTCATACGAGTCGTCCCTTCCGCCTGCTGACCCGCCATTCTAGCTCAAGACTGCCTCACTGATGCTTAGTAGTTAGTGCGTTGATCGGTATGTTTCTGCAAGTACCAGCAAGGATCGTATCCCTGGCGGGGGAATAAGGAATTCACACAGGTTTGCAGCGCGGGAGGATTGAAGATGAATTCGGTTTTTCCGTTTTTTTGTGGGATGGCGTCATAGCGGTTGACAGTCAGTTGTTGATACGGTTCTCGATTGGTGGCGACGCGGTTGCGGAAAACGGCGTAGTCAACGAGATAGACGAGGAGGGTGAGGCCGATTGCGGACGACAGTATGATGATGAGTATGCGCTGGATGACGTGCTTGACGCGGTCTCGGATTTCGGTGCTCACCGAGGGACATTATAGCTGTGGACATTTCGCGGATAGGATCGGGCGAAATTCTTTAACCACTAAGGACACGAAGGTGAACTAAGGAAACCAAGTGCTGGTGAATTCAGGCCGCTGCTCTGGGGCTAGTTTCGTCGTGCAGGGAGCGCGGCGTAACCGAGGGGAGCAAAGATGGCAAAGAAGATGAGCAGGCGCCATCCGGCGCGGAGGCCGTTGGGGCCGAGGAAGACGGAGCGTTGCGAGGCCATAAGCTCCCTTCTCTAATTCTTCGTCTTTCTTTGTAGAGGACTTCTCTGGGTCAACGTCGCGAACGGCATTCAGTATAGATTTACTAATAGTTCGAGAGAAAGATTTTATTTCAAAGGCAATTTCGTAAGCTGATCGTTGACAATTCGGCGCTTCTCCGTGCAAACTGACTCGTCCCCTGATTACGGGCTTTCGCAAGAGCCCACGGGGGAATCCAATAGGACAGGAGCGGGTTTCAGCAGAATTCTTCGGCCATGGAGCAAACTGTCTCCTACACGCTCGATTCGACTTTGGAAACCGTGGACCATGCGGAGGAGAGCGCCACGCGCATTGCCACCGAACTGGGATTTGCCGACGAAGAGGTGATGCAAATCTCGATGGCGGTGCGGGAAGGCGCGGTGAATGCGGTTCTGCACGGCAACGCGTACGCTCCCGACAAAAAAGTGATTCTGGCGTTCGAGCGTACGGCGGAAGATCTGGTGATCACGATTCGCGATCAGGGCAAAGGCATTGACTTGAGCGGGATTCCGAATCCGCTGGCGCCAGAAAATCTGCTCAAGACGTCGGGGCGCGGTATCTTTTTAATGCGCTCTTTTATGGACGTGGTGGAAATCCGCCCGTCTCAGGCAGGCACCGAAATCAAATTGATCAAGCACGTCCGCGGCAAATCCGCGGCCGGCAAGGAGGGGTCTCAGTGAGCATGAAACTCAGTACTCGGCAGGTCGATGGAGTCACCATTGTGGATTGCAGCGGCCGCATCACTCTGGGCGAAGGCAGCGTGATGATGCGCGACACGGTCCGCGACCTGCTCGCCAAGGGCAACAAGAAAATCATATTAAACCTCGGCGAAGTGAACTACATCGACAGCTCCGGCATTGGCGAGCTGGTCAGCGCCTACACCACCACCAAGAACCAGGGCGGCGAGCTCAAACTTCTGCACCTCACCAAAAAGGTGCACGACCTGCTGCAAATCACCAAGCTGTATACCGTTTTTGACGTGAAGGATGACGAGGCGGCGGCGGTGAAGGCGTTTAAATAAGTTTTTAGGTTTAGCTTCCTACGTTGCTGCCTCGAAAGGGCGCGGCTTAAGGCCGCGCCGCCACGCCTGCAATCTTTAATGGATGTCTATTTTGAAGATCTTCCGACTGGACGATAAACCCGGTGGGGACCCAGTGTGCTCCAAGGGCTGACGGGTTCAGGTGTTTCGTAACTGAGACGGCCTGAAACTTTTGCTCCCGAGTGAAAGGTCTACCTTTTACGTTTCCCGTGTTTGGCGGTATAGCTAGTGTGCGCACATTACTGTATACTTATTGTGCGCACGAGGAAATCCTTATGCCTACCGCTGGAGTGAAACGCGAAAAGACGCGAAGCCAGAACATCAATCTGCGGGTCACGCGCAGTCAGAAGGAGCTGATTGATCGCGCGGCAACTGCGCTGCGCCGCAATCGTTCCGATTTCATGCTGGAAACGGCATGCCGCGAGGCTGAAGCGGTGCTGCTCGACCGGCGGTATTTCTTGTTGCCCGCCGAGGATTTCAAACGTTTTATGACGATGCTGGACCGCGCTCCGGCCGCCAACCCTCGGCTGCGGCGTCTGCTACGAACTGCCGCGCCGTGGGAGCAATGAACCGGCGGCCGCTTGGATTCCCGGAAAAGCTTCGAGACGATCACGATGTATCGGTGTTCCAGTGTAGTGAGCCGTCGCTGGACGACTGGTTGCGCCGCCGCGCCTTGCAGAACGAGAAAAGTGGTGCATCACGAACTTATGTAGTGTGCGCGGGCCTGCGAGTGGTCGCTTATTATGCGCTGGCGGTCGGAGCAGTGGCGCACGTCGGCAGCCCAGGGCGCATCCGGCGCAACATGCCAGATCCGGTTCCAGTAATGATCCTCGGACGCCTTGCGGTCGATCAGGAATTTCACGGCCGCGGCCTTGGCCAGGGACTCTTGCGCGATGCCGTGTTGCGGACTCTTCAAGCGGCAGACATTGCCGGAATTCGGGCGATCCTGGTTCACGCCGTCTCCAAAGATGCCCAGGGCTTTTACGAAAAGCACGGCTTCGTGCGTTCGCCCATCGATCCCATGACGTTGATGATTAATCTGGTGGATGTCGGCACAGAGTTTTCAAGCCTGAAGCGAAGGTAAGGTGGGTAGCTGCTGTGGGCCCGATTCTGCGGACGAGAAGTTTCTCACAGTCTCAACCTGTGACATGTAACCTTGCCCCGCTTAATAATCTACCCGACAATTTTCGAAGGCACGGTGGCGGCGTTACTCCATGCTCAAGAAAAATCATTTTGTGGCGCTGGTACTGCTGCTATCGGCAAGCGCGGCGGCCGCCTCTGACTGCCTGCCCATCGCAGATGCGAAGCTGCACGTCGGAGAGACAAAGTGTGTGACGGGGAAAGTTCTCCGAGTCAAATCCGGGGCGAAGGGTGTGCACTTTGTCGACTTCTGCGAAGATCAGGCGTCCTGTCCGTTCACGGTGGTGGTCTTTCCGCATGATCTGAAAGACGTGGGCGACGTGCGGCGGCTCACGGGACACGTCATCGAGATTCGCGGACCGGTGAAACTCTACGATGGGCGCGCGGAGATTGTTCTCAACCGGGTCAGTCAGGTGAGTGGAGGGTCGATGCTGATTCCGCCGCTGCCGAAGAACTATGACGTGGAGAAGCAGGGGCATTACAGCGCGGGACGGATGACTCCGACGAAGAAACCGGCAAAAGTGAAGGCTGTGCCGAATAGCAACGTTAGCTATGGGAATGAGGCGGATGTGGGCGGGGAGGTGCCGCAGTAAAGCCAATTCATTTCAGGCCGAAGTAATAGTCTGAAACGGAAAGGGCTTACTTGTGATGCCGAAAGCAAACGTTAGATCGGATAAATACTTTTGGCTGGATCCATCCAAAATAAAGCGCGCACAAAAAGCGCTCGGTGCCAAAACCGAGACTGAGACCATTACCCGCGCTCTGGATCTGGTTATTTCCGCTGCCGCGCGCCAGCGTGCATTGACCAGAGCAAACATTAAATTTCGCAAGAGTTCTCAGAATAGTTAAAAGATTTTCTACTTCACACCATTCCCTTCCGTAACTCTTCTAATGGATATTTCGTTCCCCGCCAGATGATGCCGTCGTTCCAGAGAGCGTGGAACATCGACAGCAGCAGCGTGTAGATGAATAGCAACGAACTCACCGGATGCAGCAGGAAGTAATAGGCGGGGACGCGCGAGCGCCAGGACATTCCCATGTAGATCGAGAACATGGAAGCGAGCGCGATGGCGTAAGGTAGTCGCGTCCATCCGTGGGCGAAGATGACGCCGAGGAATGGTCCGAGATTTAGGAAAGCCAGGCCGAAGGCGGCGACGATGGTACGCGGCCACTGGAACGACAAAACTGCGAAGAAATTTTTAGTGAGGTTGTCCACGACTCCTTTTGCGCCGTGGGCCCAGCGGATGGAGATTAAGTCTCCACCGAAAACGTTGCGTTGGGCGAAGCCGGAGTTCTTCACGATCTTTCCGAGCTTCATGTCGTCGAGCACTTCCATGCGCAAGGCCTGGTAGGTTCCGACAGCTTCGTAGGTGCTGCGGCGAATCAGGTTGAAGGCACCGACGCCCATATGATCTTTGGATTTCGGATCGGCAACTTTCCAGGGACGGTGTCCGAACATAAACAGGGTCTGGAAGAACGCGATCATCATGAATTCGCCGGGGCGCTTCATGATCATCTGTGGGAAGAGCACGACGTGGTCAGCCTTTTCAGCTTCGGCATAGGCGATGGCGCGGCGGACAGAATCTGGCTTGAAGACGACGTCGGCGTCGGTGAAGAGAATCCAGTCGCCGGTTGCGGCGTTGGTGGCGGTCCACATGGCGTGCGTTTTTCCCATCCAACCGGGGGGGAGAGCGGAGTGATGGATTACGCGAAGCCTTCCGTTCTGCAAAGACCCAGCTTCTAAAGACCCAGGTCTTGCAAAAGACGCGAGAGCTGGGGCACCCATCTTTTCAGTGCCAGGCACTTGATTTTTGGCGATGCGATCCATAAGTTCGCCGGTGCGGTCGATGGAACGGTCGTTCACGGCGATGACCTCATAGTTGTCGTAGTCAAGTTCGAGCAAGCGGGTGAGAGAGAGTTCGATATCTCTTTCTTCATTGCGCGCTGGGACGACGATGGAGACGCGAGGATTCCCAGACGAAGTCGCTGGATTGCGATCCCAGGCAGGCTTCGAGATATCGGCCACGCTCGGCATGCCGAGGGCAGCATCGATGATGCGCGAGGCCCAGGCGAGGGCGAGAATGCTGCCAGCAATCCAGAGAAAGTAATCCATCCAGAGTTAAGTCTTCCCTGCTTCGGGATTTACGCCGCTGAAACTAACGGTGGGCGCGAATTTCATCCCATAAAACAGTATGACAGCTGAGAAGACCATGGCGATGACGGGCAGGGTGAAGGCGGATTGCAGGGAGCGATGGTCGGCGACCCAGCCCATCATGGTGGGCGAAGGGACGTCGCCGAGGATGTGAATGATGAAGATATTGACGGCGATGGCGGTGGCGCGGATGTGGGCGTCGACGGAGTTAAGGACCGCGGCATTGAGCGGAGCGGTATTGAATAGAAGGAAAAACGCCGCGATGGCGATGGCTGGAATCATGGCAGGGCCTTGCACGAATAAAGCGACGATCATCACCGGGACGCCGAGGGCCATGCTGACGGCGGAGACCAAATAGTATGCGCCCTTGGTGCGGCGCAGGAGAAAGTCACCGAGCCATCCGCCGAGTAACGAAGC
>Ga0302320_10011301_pt1 | contig 18907 bp, 18 predicted proteins | sample Bog_T0_3_FD_202130 | JGI IMG/M metagenome (GOLD analysis project Ga0302320, IMG submission 202130) | Peat permafrost microbial communities from Stordalen Mire near Abisko, Sweden - Bog_T0_3 | ecosystem: Environmental > Terrestrial > Soil > Wetlands > Peat | place: Sweden: Abisko, Stordalen Mire...
CAAATATTTCTTTGCCGCTTCCGGCAGATTCTTCACGTCCTTGATTCCGGGCGTAGGCTTCATCCATCCCGGCATCGTCACATATGCCGGTTCCAACTCCGCGAGCGTCTCTACATCCGGCGGCATATCGGTAACCGCTTTGCCTTTGTGTGTATACCCTACGCAAATTTTGATTTCCGGCTGTGCGTCGAACACATCCAGTTTCGTCACCACCAGTGTGTCGATGCCGCTCAGCATCTTCGCGTATTTCAGAACCACCAAATCCAGCCATCCGCAGCGCCGAGGACGTCCGGTCACCGCTCCGAATTCGTTGCCGCGTTCGCGCACCGCTTGCGCATCCAGGTCCGGCATTTCCGTCGGAAACGGTCCGCTGCCCACGCGCGTCGTGTAGGCCTTCGTCACGCCAACTACGCCCACGATTCGCGTCGGCGCGACACCCAATCCTGTCGCCACTCCGCCCGACGTTGCATTCGAGGACGTGACATACGGATATGTCCCATGGTCGATATCCAGCATCGTGCCCTGCGCGCCTTCAAACAGAACGCTCTCGCCGTTATCCAGCGCCTTGTTTAACAGTACGCACGTATCCGTCACCAAACCGCGAATGTGAGCCGCCAATTCCAGATATTGCTCCAGCAGCCCCTGCGTTTCGAGCGGATGCCCGTACGCCGCGCGCGAAATCGCATCCTTCTCCGCGATCACTTTCTCAAGCTTGTCCTTGAATCGCTCCGGCGCCAGCAGGTCGCAAACGCGAATCCCGCGCCTCGCCATTTTATCTTCATATGCCGGCCCAATTCCGCGCGAAGTCGTACCGATCTTCGCCGCACCTCGCGCCGTCTCCGCCGCTTTATCCATTTCGCGGTGATAGGGAAATATCAGGTGGGCGCGGTCGCTAAGAAATAACCGCCCGCGATATTCGATTCCAGACTTCATCAGATTTTCAAGCTCTACAACCAGCGCCGCGGGATCAACGACCGTCCCCGCGCCGATTACAGCTTTCTTGTTGGGCCGCAAAATGCCGCTGGGGATCAACTGCAGCACGTACTTATGATTGTCGAATATGACGGTGTGGCCGGCGTTGTGTCCACCAGCGTAACGCGCCGTGTAGTCGAACGACTGCGCCAGGTAATCGACGACCTTTCCCTTCCCTTCGTCGCCCCACTGCGCTCCCACCACAACCACGGCCTTCGCTCGATCTTTCTGTGTCACCTTCGGCGCCCCCGCCAAACCTCAGACCGCACTTTCCCTTGCTCGATTCAATGCTGAAGCCTTACAGGTGGGTTCTTTGCACGCGCAACAATTTTTAATCCTACCCTCGCACCGTTTCCAACGCAAGGGCTCGACCGTCTCGAAGGTTTAGCGGGGAGATTTAGGGAATGCACAGTCGATGAGGTGATCGTTCACAAGGCCCGTCGCCTGCATGAACGCATAGCAAATCGTCGAACCAACAAACCGGAATCCGCGCTTCTTCAAATCCTTGCTCATCGCGTCCGACTCAACCGTCCGCGCCGGCAGTTGCTTCATCGACGGCCAGCGGTTCACCTTCGGCGCGCCACCCACAAATTGCCAGACGTATTTGTCGAACGATCCGAATTCGTTCTGCACATCCAAAAACGCCCGAGCATTCGAAACTGTGGAATCAATCTTCAATCGGTTTCGCACAATGCCCGCGTTTTTCAACAACTCCCTCTTCTTGCGAGCGTCGTACCGCGCGATTTTCCTCGCATCAAACCGGTCGAACGCCGCGCGGTAGTTCTCGCGCTTGTTTAGAATCGTCTCCCAACTCAGTCCCGCTTGCGCGCCTTCTAAAATCAAAAATTCAAAAAGCACCGTATCGTCGTGAACCGGCCTTCCCCATTCCCGATCGTGATACTCGATCATCAACGGCTTCGTCGCCCAGTGGCAACGCGTTCCTGCCTCCGTGGATGTCCTCATTCCGCAAAAAACAATCCGCCGGTGATTTACAGGCACACCCGCTGCCCGCTTCACCGGCGGTGATTCTAGTAGAACCACTCTCTCGAATGCGTCTTACGAAATGTGGCGCTGCAATACCTTTACAATCGTCTCTTTCGGCTGCGCGCCGACCAACTGATCCGCTACCTGGCCGCCCTTAAAAACGAGCAGCGTCGGGATTCCGCGGATATTGAACTTTCCCGCGGCATTGATATTCTCGTCCACGTTCAACTTCACCACTTTCAGCTTGCCCGCATTCTCGCGCGCAATCTCCTCCACCGTAGGGGTGAGCATGTGGCACGGACGGCACCAGTCTGCCCAGAAGTCCACCAGGACCGGCTGGGTCTTGCTGGCCTCAATCACGTCCTTTTCGAAATTCGCATCCGTCACTGCCTGCAGAGTCTCTGACATTGTTTTCCTTTTGTGCGCCGTGCGCCCCGTATTTCCTTTAACGGAGTTATTGGCACTACCGTTTAGATGTTGGAGCGACCGTAGGGATTCGCGACCTCTTAGCTGCTTCATACAGCATGACATACGACGCAGCCGAAGCCTTCCAGGAGAAGTCCTTGGCCATGCCGTTCTTTTGCAACGCTTGCCAGACTCTCGGCTCGTGATACGCCTTCAGCGCCTGCCGGATCGATTCTAAAAGCGCCCACCCTTCATACGGCTGAAACTTGAATCCGGTGCCGATTCGCGTTTGGCTATCGAAATTCTCGATCGTATCGTCCAAACCGCCCGTCGCGCGAACCACCGGCACAGTACCATATCGCAGGCTGTAAATCTGGTTCAGCCCGCAGGGCTCATATCTTGAAGGCATCAGGAAAATATCTGCGCCCGCTTCGATCTTGTGAGCAAGAGCGTTGTCGTATCCCAGCTTCACGCCCACTCGGCCCGGATACTTCTCCGCAAGCTCTCGAAACAGTCTCTCATACTCCGGCTGGCCCGTGCCAAGCGCCACCAGCGAAATATTCTCGCGCAGCAGCTCGGCGGCAACCTGCGCGATCAGGTCGAAGCCCTTTTGATCCACGAACCGCGACACGATGCCAATCAGCGCACGATCCAGATGTTCCGGCTTGTCCGCCGCCAGCTTCATCTGCTGCAGCAAATCTTTTTTGCAGGCCTTCTTTCCTTCTAGATTGTGCGCTGAGTACGTGCGCGCGATAAATGTGTCAACCTCCGGACTCCACACGGCGTAATCCACTCCGTTGATGATTCCGCTCACGCGGTCTCCGCGAGCGCGAATCACTCCCTCTAGCCCACACCCATATTCCGGCGTCTGAATCTCCTGCGCGTAGCGTCGGCTCACCGTCGTCAGATAATCGGCAAAGAGCAACCCGCCCTTCAGAAAATTCACTTGCCCGTAAAACTCCAGCTTGTCGAACGCAAACAGACTCTCCGGCAAACTGAGCGTGGTCATCACACTCTTCGGAAACACACCCTGATATGCCAGGTTGTGAACCGTCAGCACCACCGGCAGCGACCGCATCACTGGATCGTCGCCATGCTGCGTCCGCAACAGCACCGGAATCAATCCTGTCTGCCAGTCGTGGCAGTGCACCACATCCGGCAGCCAAACCCGCTTCATGAATTCAATCGCCACGCGCGAAAATTCGCAGAACCGCTCGGCGTTGTCCGGATAGTCGATTCCCTTTTCGCCGTACAACTGCTCGCGGTCAAACAACCCCGGATCATCCACGAGGAAATAACGGATTCCGCTCACCGATGACGCTTCGGCAATCGCTGGGAACCGCAACTTGTCGCCGAGCGTGACCGTCACGCTCGAAACGATGGTGGATGTGACCCGGTTTCCGCGGTATCGCGGCAACAACACCGCAACCTCGTTGCCCATCTCCACCAGCGATTTCGGCAGCGCTTCGATCACGTCAGCAAGGCCGCCGGTCTTCGAATACGGCAGCCCTTCCGATGCTATGAATAGGATTTTCATCGGTCTCGACAGTCAGAAAACGGTAGCGGAAGCCCACCGCCACGTCAAGAGAACCGGAGTGTTGCCGGAACACGATCGAAATCCTGTTCGCCCTCCAAAACTCGGCATTGCCTCAATCAAAAGCCCGTCAATCGGCCATCTTTGCGATGTGCACCTCGAATCCCGTCTTCGGCAGCAGTGACGTCAACGCGAACACTTTGAACCCATCTCCACTCACCTCAGATTGACGATAAAGTCCCGGCTCGTTCTCGATCGATTCCTTCCGGCCCTGCATGTCGGCCAGAAACGCCTGCGCTTGTGCCACGGTTGCGTCTCCGCTTTTCACGCGCTGCACCACGACTTCCGATGCATACGACCGCACCAGCTTCGGCCAATATTTCTCGAGCAACTCCGTGCTGGCGAAAATGTCCGACCATATGATTCGTCCATTCACCGCCACCACCACGCCCACGGCCTTGCGATCTCGCAGTCTTGCGATGAGTGTCTGATAACTCTCCTCGATCGGCTTCGCGACCTCGTCTACCTTCTCTTTCACGGACTGATTTTCCATCACTCTGGCGTATGAAGTTGTCGGCGGCAGTGCAGTAGCGGCAGTTTCCGTGGGCGCAGCTTCCGTTACTTCCGAAGACATCGCGCTTTGTTGCTTTCGTACTTCCGCCCAAACCTGTCCCTGGTCCTTCTCGGCCATCACTTTACTGCGCACCGACGGTTGCGCCATCATCGTTCCAGCCGCGGCCACACCGCCACCGTTTCCACCGCCAACTCCGTTCGCCGCATATGTCGTTCCCGAGGCGCCAAAGTGATTGCTGCTCGCTACCCAGCGCCCCGGTTCCACGCAGAAAACGCTCAGATCGATCGGATCGCTTTCCGCTGGAACGATGCGATCCTTCCCGATAACGCGATCCTGCTTGCCGCCGGTAACGATTTCGCCAGCCAGCAACAGCAACGGACGCTTCGAATTGTTGATCAGGACCAATCGATTCACTTCGGCGTGTTCTTGGTTCACCACCGGCGTTATCGGCCGGCGTACCAACCCGCTCGCACTTCCGTACTCCGTCACCACCACTTCCCCCGACCGGAATCCCTCATCGAGAGTTAGAAATTGGCTCGTGACGTACGTCTTCGACGCGACCACCGGGAACACCGTCAGGCTCCCGCTCCGAATCGGCTCCAGTACCGCATATCCGGACGAATTCGTCTCCTCGCCCGCTCCCACATTCCGCAACGCCGGAAATATAAGCGCCGCTGCTGCAATCGGTAGCGTCAAAACTGCCATTCGTCTCTGTCGCATTAACGTCCTCCAAGCAGACGCACGGGTACGCTGCAGCGTCAGCACAAAGTGCCGCGCCGCCAGTTCGTTCGCGCCGCTCAACTCGCTATGTGCTTGGAACGGGCACAACACAAAACCTTGCGTGCAAACTGGAAGTTTTCGCGAGGGGAATTCACAAAGCTGTGACGAACCGCAGACGACGCTCTCGGTCCGTTGCCCTATTCACGAAGGCAACCGGTTGCTACACTCTGCATTCCCTTGGCAAGACAACGGCTCGGCCAACACTTTCTCGGCAACAACGGATGGCGCAAGCGCATCCTTGACAATCTCCGCGTGGCCGCGAATGAAACGTGGATCGAAATCGGTCCCGGCCATGGCGAGATGACCAAGCTTCTCGCCGGCGACGGCCGCAAGATCGTCGCGATCGAGGCCGACCAGGCGCTCGCCGAAGGTCTGCGCGCTAATGTCGATTCGTATCCCAGCGAATGGTCCGGCGTCGCAGTTGTCACCAGTGACGTCCTTCAGGCTGACATCGGCAAACTCGTGGACGGCCCCTTCCGCGTGTACGGAAGCCTGCCCTACTTCATCACCTCCCCGATCCTGCAGCACCTGTTCCGCTGGGCCGATCGCATCGCCTCGATTCACATCGTCATCCAACTCGAAGTCGCCGAACGGATCGCGGCCGAACCCGGCCGCCGCGACTACGGCTACCTATCCACGCTCTGTCAGTTCTACACAAAACCCAAAATCGCGTTTCACATTCCGCCGGGCGCGTTTCGGCCTCCGCCCAAAGTTCAATCCGCCCTCGTCGAAATGAAATTACCGGGCGAAGCTTCACGCCTTCAAATCGTAAACCCGCCAGAGTTTTTCGATTTTCTGCAGGCTTGCTTTGCGCAGAAAAGAAAAACTCTGCGGAATAACCTGCTCGGCAAGTGGACCGACACGGAAATTCAAGAGGCGTTGTGCGATACGGACATTCGACGCGACGCGCGCGCAGAACAACTCACGCTCGACCAATTTGCTCAAATTTTCCGGAGAATTTTGGTTAGGTAAGAAACCGCGCCGCGCCGTAAAGCGCCGCTAAACCTTTCGAAAGCTAGCCCATATCCTCAAGCACCGCCTGCAAACGATCCGGGAAATTCGACATGATCCCGTCCACTCCCGCCGCCACCAGCGATCGGATCACTGCAGGATCGTCCACCGTCCACGTCGCCACTTGCAGGTCCAGCCGGTGCGCGGCGTCTACCAGCTCGGTCGTCACCAGATCGGCTCGCGGACACAGTTGCCGCACTCCCAATTCCAAAGCCGTTTTCGGATGATCCCGCCCCGGCTCTTCCACCAGCAGTCCCATCATCAGCGCCGAATCCACTTGCCGCAGAGCCGCGAGCGTGGACTCGTCAAACGAAATCACGATCGTTCGCGCCGCATTCTGTGCCGCATGGAGCGCCGCCACCAGCGAATGGTGCATCCCCAGGGTCGAGTCGTACTTCACTTCCAGATAAAAGATCACGTCGTGCTTCTGCCCAAATTCCAGGATCTCTTCGAGCGTGGGGACCCGCTGGTCCATGAATTCGCGGTCGAACCATTTACCCGCATCCAACTTTCGCAACTCCGCCAGCGTGTGCTCGTGTACTGCGCCGCGTCCGTTCGTCGTACGGTCAATCGTCGAATCGTGCATCGCCACGAACCGTGCATCGCGCGTCAGTTGCAGGTCGGTCTCGATGAACCCAGCACCCAGCTCGACGGCTCGCTGAAAAGCAGCCATCGTGTTTTCCGGCGCGTGTCCGGACGCTCCTCGATGCGCAATCACCCAGGGCTTTCGCATACGGCATCAATCGTAGCAGAAATGATTCCGCCTTCCGCGCCGGGACTGCCGCCAAAGTTCGCCGCTGATGTGGAACTTGCAAACCTTGCGGCCGCCGATCGAATTGCACGTCGCGCTCGAAAAAAAACGTGTACTAGGAGCCCGCCCTGCTGCCCTGGTCGAAGTGCAATTCCTTTCCTAAATGAGAGATTCGCGCGGCGGACGTGGAACTTTGTTCGATGGAATCCCGTCTTCGCCCGCGCCCTTTTGTCAGGCCTTCGATACAAACTTCCCCATATCATTGATTACAAAACACATAGGATCTTTCTTCGGCGAGCCCTCGCTCAGCCATTTTGGAGCGCCGATTGCCATCTATTCAACGTCCCTCTCGGACCTCGCGGTTGTCTTTATCAGCAAGGGCAACGCGCAAGCGCCGCAAAATAGATCGGGAGTCAGAACCAAATGGCAGCACCGACTGGCAGCAGCGTCCTTCAAACAGTGTTGCGGCGCCTCGCCGGTGAGCCGAACGACGACTCACAACGAGAGCGCCAGCATGGCATAGCAGCAGGTACGACTGTCGGCACAGCTACGCCGCTGAAGTCCAAAGCGGCTGTTTCCTGAGGGTGTGATTCGACGGCAGCGGCTTTCGTGCAGACCTGTTACCGGAACGCGGTAAATCGCGGCGCCCCGCAGGGCAAAGCGGAAACACAGCCGGAAAACGGGCGGTGCACGCGCCTGGGGAGGCGATTGTGGCGCTGTTCGTTCTGGTGATCGTTGGGGTCGTCGTCGCGCAGACGTGGATGGACTGGCGCGACGCCAAAAGAAAGTGGGTCGTTCCCGATTGGGCAAAGGGAATGGCTCTGGCCGGCGCCGTTGCCGCTTCGCTGACGGGCCTTGCCTCGTACGCTTCCTATTGGCTCACCGATTCCGCTGGCCAATCCGACGATCCTTTTCGCGCCAGCATGTTCTGGCCCGAACTTGGGTTCGCCGTCCTCGCCATGGTCGTCATCATGGTCGGCCTGAGAACCAAGCGCCTGAAGATCATGATGGTGGTCACTGCCGTCCTGATTGGCGCGTTCTGGATGGGTATGTCTCTGTAACGCACGGCTCCACCGATCCTCCTCGCGCCTCGTTCCTCCTCCATTCACCGCGGTTCGCCGGTAAACAACCGCCATTCACCGAATACCCCGCGACCGAATCCCAATCACCCTCTATTCTCGCCTCATGAACGGCACCAACCAATTCGCGGGAGTCGAGACCATGACAAACGTAGAGCGCCAATCCTCCACACAATCCATTTCCGGTTCGGGCCTGCTGCTCGTCGGCTCGGCGCTTATGATTCTCGTCGGTATCGTCTTTCAGGCCGGCGAACTTGGATTCGGCCACCTGCGCGTCGGCAATCTCTGGCTCTTTTCCGTCGTCGCTTCCGATCTGTGGAATTTACTCTCCACGCACCTCGGCGGCCCGACCGTCTCCGAAGTGCTGCGCTTCTGGCCCCTGATTCTGGTAGGTTTGGGAATGGCCATTCTGCTGGCAACGCAGGAAAAGCGCTTCTCCCGCAGGAGTTCGGGAGGTCGAAATGCCCGCTAACCGAACCCGCCGGTTCAGCTCCGGACTCATCATCGGCCTGTCCGTCGTCGCTTTCGGCATCGTCCTGTTGCTTAACGAACAGGGCATCCTGCCCGACCGCGTGTACAGCTTCTGGCCGATACTGCTGGTCGCCTTCGGCGTCGCCAACCTGTTCGAAACTGGCAAGGCGGGCCACCACCTCTGGGGCTACGCGATGGTTGGCGTCGGCCTGCTTCTCATCGGCGAAGAAACCGGACTGCTTCGCATCCGTTGGGACATGATCTGGCCCGTTATCATCATCGCCGTCGGCGTCTTCATGATTTCCCAGTCCGTCGGTCGTCGCACCAATCCCGACGGCTCCCGATCCTTTTCCTGGGTACAGACCTGGAACACTCCAACCGCCGACTCTGACATCAATGCACTCGCCGTCTTTAGCGGCTTCAAGCGCCGCGTCACTCTGAAGAATTTCCGGGGCGGCCGTATGCTCGCCATCTTCGGCGGCTACCAGCTCGATCTCCGCCAGGCCGATATCGAAGGCACCGAAGCCGTTATCGACGCCAGCTCGATCTTCGGCGGCGGCGAAATTCGCGTTCCCGAAAACTGGATCATCATCATGGAGGGCTCCGGCATCTTCGGCGGTTACACCGACGACACCCACCAGGACCAAGTTGAAATGTCGCCCACGGCCAAACGCTTGATCATTCGCGGCGTCGCCGTCTTCGGCGGCATGGTCGTAAAAAACTAGCGTGCCATGCACCCGATCCTTCTTCATTTCCGCCGCCTCATGCTTTATCTATCGGTCTGGGTGCCGGTCGCCGCCCTGCTCGCGTATCTCCTCGGCGCGTCTGGTCAGATGAACGGGGAAGAGACTCTCGTTCTCGCCGTCCCGCTCTGCATCCTGTACGCCTTCGTCTGCCTCTCGGCCTGGTATTCCTGCCGCGTCACTCCCATCGATAAAACCAGCACTTCGAAACTCCTGCTCGCTCATCTAGGCGGCGCCATGGTCGCCAGCGGACTATGGGTCCTTGCCGCGCGTTGGCTGGCTCACTCCCTATCGCGCACGCCCGCGTTCCGCGGAATCGACGCAAAATTCATGCCTGAGCTTCCTCTGGTTGCCGGAACCGGAATCCTTCTCTACTTTCTTTCCGTCGCCTTCTACTACGTCTATCTCACTTTCGAAGCCAACCAGGAAGCCGAAGCCCGGGTCATGAAAGCCAGCGTCCTCGCCCGCGACGCCGAACTGAAGGCCCTCAAGGCGCAAGTCAATCCACATTTCCTTTTCAATAGCCTGAATTCTATCAGCGCGCTCACAACTTCGGACGCCGCCAAAGCCCGCGAAATGTGCGTCCTACTCGGCGATTTTCTCCGCCGCACTCTCGGCCTGGGCGAAAAATCCGTCATCCCACTCGAAGAAGAGCTTTCGCTCATCCACGCTTTCCTCGCCGTCGAAAAAGTTCGCTTTGGCCCTCGCATCCGGATGCAGGAAACCGTCGATCCAAAATCGCTCAACGTACTCGTACTTCCTCTTCTGCTCCAACCGCTCGTCGAAAACGCCGTCTCCCACGGCATCGCGAACTTGATCGAAGGCGGCTGGATTCGCCTCACCGTCGAATGCAAAGGCACCGACGTCGCCATCTCGGTTGAAAATAATTTCGATCCCGACGCTCCGCCGCGCCGTAAAAGTGGCGTCGGCCTGGTCAACGTTCGCCAGCGCCTGAAAGCGCGCTACGGTAATAAAGCCAGCTTCGCTTACAAACCCGACGGCGAAGTTTTCCGCGTCACGCTTCAATTCCCCGTCGAAAGAGAGGCAGCGGCATGAGCCCGAGCAAAGAAAAGAAAATCCGCGCCATCATCGTGGACGACGAAGACCTCGCCCGCCAGGTTCTCCGCGAGTTCATCTCGAAACACGACGAAGTCGAAATCATCGCCGAGTGCGCCAACGGTTTCGAAGCCGTCAAAGCGGTGATGGAGCAGAAACCCGACTTGCTATTCCTCGATATCCAGATGCCTAAGCTCGACGGCTTCGAGGTCCTCGAGCTGATCGGCAACGAAACCGCCGTCGTCTTCGTCACCGCCTACGACAGCTACGCCATCAAAGCCTTCGGGGTTCACGCCGTGGACTACCTTCTCAAGCCCTACGGCGCCGAACGCTTCGACGGCGCCCTCGAACGCGCCAAAGAGCGCGTCAGCGGACGCGCTGCCGGGAAAAGCTCCCCCGATCTTCCGCTCCCCGTCGATCTTTCCGCCTCAGCCCGCGCTCCGCTCCAACATCTCGATCGCATCGCTGTCCGCGACGGCACCCGCGTCTTCATCATCCCCGTCGCTAAGCTCGATTACGCCGAAGCCCAGGACGACTACGTCGCCCTCGCCTCGGAAGGCAAAAAACATCTTAAGCAGCAGACCATCTCCAGCCTCGAAGCCGCCCTCGATCCCACGCGCTTCATGCGCATCCATCGCTCTTATATCGTCAACCTCGAACGCGTCGCTCGTCTCGAGCCCTACGCCAAAGACAGTCACATCGCTGTCCTGACGAACGGCACGCAGATCCCCGTCAGCCGCTCCGGCTACACCAAACTCCGCGAATTTCTCGATAAATAACCGAGCACCCGTCTGCAAGACCAGACCGAGTACTACGTTGTCGCAATTTGATACACGGCCCTGTTCTAGAACTTCTACTACTCGCCTTTTACCCCCCATTAACCATATCCATATTGCTAGCACGCTCGGTTTCGTAGTACTGTCCCGCCATGCCTCGACCTCAGCGGCGACGGTCCCACCGGCACGGCGTCAAGGACAAGCAAGTCAAGGTCATCCAAAGGAGAGGTAGGAAAATGGCATCCCCGGCGGACGCAAAAATCCCGAATTCATCCGGCAAGGAAAACGCGGAAGGCGCGAATGTAGATAAGATCCGCGACATATTGTTTGGCACCCAAATGCGCGATTACGAGAAGCGTTTCTCGCGCCTGGAAGACACCGTTACCAAAGCGATTGAAACGCTGCGGGAAGACACGACTAAGCGCCTCGATACGCTCAGCAGTTTCGTGCAGCAAGAAGTGGACTCGCTCAGCCAGCGCATCAAGACCGAAAAGGGCGAACGCGTCGAGACCCTTAAAGACTTCTCGAAAGAAGTGAAGGACACCACCAAAGCCATCGAAAAGAAGCTGTCCCAACTGGAGGAGAGCATGTCCGACGGCCAGAGCGAAATCCGCGCCAAGCTGCTCGAGCATTCCAAAGCCGTCTCCGCCGAAATCGATAAGCTTCGCCGCGATTCCAACGCCGCTCTCAATCGCGAAGTGGAAACGCTGCGCGACGAAAAGACCGACCGCGCCGGACTGGCCGATCTCTTCAGCGAATTTTCGCTGCGCTTGAAGAATAAATTCGAGTTGCCCGACGAGTAGTCAGCCGCAAGGGCGCGACCGCGAGATAACGGTGGGCGAAACCATTCATACCGCCGGGCGAGACCCTCAACCTTCCGACATGGCCGAGCAAGCGACACGCCGCGCCCCGACGGGGCCCACGCAGGAAACTCCCACGGACAAACAGCGCGACTACGAAGAGCTGCGCCGCCTGATCGTCGGCCCGGAAAAAGAAGGCATCGCCGCGATCGAAGATCGCCTCGAAAACGTCGAACGCCGTACCGAAGACGTCAGCACCGTCGTCGCCGAAGCAATCCAACTCCGTCGTGAAAAGGGCGACGACCACGCTCTGGCCGAAGCCCTAGCGCCCACCATTCAAGCCACGCTGCGCGAATCGGTTCGCCGCGACCCGCACGTCCTCGCCGACGCTCTATTCCCCGTGATGGGCCCGGCGATTCGCAAATCCATCACCGAAACTCTGCGTTCGATGCTCGAATCCTTCAACGAAGCCCTCGAGCACAGCCTTTCGCTTCAGGGAATGCAATGGCGCATCGAAGCCATGCGCACAGGCAAATCCTTCGCCGAAATTGCCATCATGCACAGTCTGCTATTTCGCGTCGAGCAGGTTTTCCTGATCCACAAGGAAACTGGCCTCGTCCTGAATCATCTGGTTGCGCCCTCGGTCGCCACGCAGGATCCGGACATGATTGCCGGAATGCTCACCGCCATTCAGCAGTTCGTTCGCGATTCCTTCAGCTCAAAGAGCACCGAAAGCCTCGGCAGCCTCAACGTCGGCGAACTGGAAGTCTGGCTCGAAGAAAGTCCCGACGCCGTTCTCGCCGCCGTCATCCGCGGCCACGCGCCGCAAGACTATCGTCTGGCGATGAACGAAGCGCTCGAAAACATTCAGCGCCACTACGGTCCCGCGCTTTCACAATTCAAAGGCGATGCTGGACCATTCCGTTCCGCCGAAGAGAAACTCGCTCCACTACTCGAAACTCATTACAAGCAAGGAAACGGCGAATCGAAAAAAACGCCCAAAGCCGCCATCGTCGTCGGCGCACTCCTCGGAGCTCTCGTCCTTGGCTGGATCGTTTACTCCACCTACCTGATCCTGCAGTGGCGCAAATTCCTTCACGCACTCGACCACCAGCCCGGTATCGTCCTCGTCTCGCACAGCAACTCCGGCGGAAAGTTCCAGATTCAAGGTTTCCGGGATCCGTACTCCGCCGATCCTTCAAAACTTCTCTCGGATGCCAACCTCGATCCCAAAGACGCGGACTTGCAGCTCGCGCCCTACTACTCGCTCGACGACGCCATCGTGGGCCGCCGCTCCGCCGAGATATTGCATCCTCCAGCCGGAGTAAAACTTGCATCGAAAAACGGCCAACTCGTCGCAGAAGGAGCCGCACCCCCGCAGTGGATCGCCGAGTTCGAAGCACATGCTCCCTGGATCGCGGGAGTGACCAGCATTGACGATTCGCGTCTCGATAATTCCGATCTCGCAGTGCTAAAGCCACTGAAAACCACCATCGAATCCGTCGTTGTCCTGTTCCCCGTCGGCAGCGCTCAAATCGAAACGGGCCAAGACGATAAACTCGCCCAAATCGGCAAAGACTTTCAGGACCTGCTTACCCAGGCTGCTCGCCTCCACGAATCTGTCACCGTCGAAGTAACAGGCCACACAGACAGCACCGGCATCGAAGGAACGAACCTGCCGCTCAGCCAGGATCGCGCCGATGCCGTTCGCTCCCATTTCCTTCGCCACGGAATAAAACCGGCCAACATGCGCACCGTCGGCGTTGGCACGTCGCAACCGTTGCATTCCGAAGATACCGAAGAAGGCCGCCAGTACAATCGCAGCGTTACGTTCCGGATCGCTTTCACTCCACTTCCTGTCACGGCTTCCCCGGGCGCACGCTCCTCGGCGCTTTCGGGCAACTAAAGAGAGCGGCTCGCGTGCTTCAGAAAAAAATCTGCATGTTGGGATCGTTCTCGGTTGGCAAATCGAGTCTGGTCCGCCGCTTCGTCGAAAGCATTTTCGACGAGAAATATCACACCACTATCGGCGTGAAGGTTGATAAGAAAGTCGTGCAGGCAAGCGGCGAGGAAGTCACGCTCGTGCTCTGGGACATTCACGGCGAAGACATCTACCAGAAGATGCGCATGAACTATCTGCGCGGCATGTCCGGCTACTTGCTGGTAATCGACGGCACCCGCCGCCAAACATTAATCGATGCGCTCTCCCTCAACGAGCGCGTGGTGAAGGAAATCGGTCCTGTTCCGGCCGTCCTCGTGCTAAATAAAAGCGACTTGATCGATCAGTGGGAAATCGACGATGCCCAGCAAGCGAAGCTCGCGAAAGACGGCTGGAAGATCGTAAAGACCAGCGCTCGCTCCGGCGAGGCCGTCGAAGACGTGTTCCTGCAGCTCGCGAAGGCAATCCTGGCAACATAAATGGCTTCTGATTCCATTTTCGAAAACTTCGTCTCCAGCCAGGGATACGCGCTTTTTGAATCGACGGGCGCGGACGAGTTCCGACCCATCGGCGAATGGCCCCCGTGGTGCCGAACGATGTGGGGCGCTGAAGCGAAGGACAACAACGCCATCCGCCTCGGCGAGAAATCTTCTTTCCTCGATAATTTTCTTTACGACGCCGAGGAGTTCTGGAAATCCGGCAAGACCGGTTCGGTCAACTCCGGCAATTGGATTGAAGCCGACGAAACCGGCGGTTCCACGCCTCTCGAAGCTTCGGCGCTCTCGCTTGACGGCAAACACATCCTCATCATCCGCAATCTCTCCAGCACTTTCGCTGAGCAGCAGGAATGGTTTCAAACCGCGCGCGACTCCCTGCTTTCCCATGAACGCCTGCTCCGCGAAATCCTGAAAAAAGAAATCCTGCTGCACTGCATCGTTCATGATCTGTCGCAGCCACTCAGCGCCATGCGCGGATGTTTTCACCTGCTCAGCCTCGAGCCTCTCTCGCCCGGGCTGAAAAAATACGTCAAGTCCGGCGAGCGCGAAGCCCAACGCCAGGAAATGATGATTCGCGGCATCCTCGAAGCCTTTTCCACCGACCTCGCCGCGCAGCAAACTGTCAACAAAGAACACACCGACGCGCCGGATCTCGCCGCTTGCGCCAAACAATCCGTCGAAGCTTTCGAAACGGCCTTCGGCGATCGCGGCATCAAACTTCGGGTCGATTCCGCAGTAAAACTTTCCGCCAATTGGCGCGTCGTTGGCGAAGCGTCCCGCCTCGATCGCATCTTCGGCAACCTGCTCGAAAACTCCATGCGCTACAGCCCCAAAGGCTCGACGGTCACCATCGGCGTTCACGATCAGGGCGAATTCGTTCTCGCGACCGTGGACGATCAAGGCCCCGGCCTTCCCGCCGACGTGCCTCAAAATCAATTGTTCGCCTTATTCGCCCGCGGAAAATCTCACGCCGGAAAAGCAGGTCTAGGACTCTACTTCTGCAAAATCACTGTCGAGCGCTGGGGCGGCACAATCGGTGCGGAAACGCGTGCCGAAGGCGGCTCTCGCTTTTGGTTCCGTTTGCCCCGCGCAGGCGCAGAAGAAAAAGGTGACGCTGCGTCCAAATCGCCTGAACCCGAAAAACACGCCGCAACAAAACATCCCGCACACGCGAAAGCCACCAAAGGCCTTCACATCCTCGTTGCCGACGACGCCGAACTAAACCGCGAACTCGTCATCGAACTTCTCGAACGTCGCGGTTACACCGCCGTCGGTGTCTCTGACGGCAAAAAAGCTCTCGCCGCCCTCGACCATGGTCATTTTGATGCTGTCCTGATGGACGAAGAAATGCCCCACATGACAGGCGTCGAAGCCACACGCGCAATCCGCGAACGCGAAAAGGGCGGCACCAAACATCAATTCATAATCGGTATCACCGGCAACGCCGCATTCGAAGACGAACGCCGCCTTCTCGAGGCAGGCATGGATGCCTTCCTCACCAAGCCCGTCCACATGCAAAAGCTCTACCAGACCGTTGAACTTGCCGCGCACAAATCAACCGCGCCCGTCACGGAAACCTCGCCACACATATCGGTCCTGCCACCTACTCCCGCAGCGCCCGTTCTAGCGCCCAATCTAATCGTTGGCGCCGTCGCCAATCCGACGCCGACGGAATATCCGGCCGCCGAATCCTCAACTGCGGATTTGCGCGCACATCTTTCGCAGATGACCGACGGAAACGAAAAGCTTGCCCGTTCGCTCGTGAAAACATTCCTCGCCGACGCCCCGAAAACCTTCGCCCAGATCCGCAAAGCCGTCGCGCAGAAAAACGCCAAGAAACTCGGCGGCGCCGCTCACCTGCTCAAAGGCTCAATCGCCATCTTCGGCGCCACCAAAGCGGTCGCCGCTGCTCAGTCTCTGCAAAATATGGGACGCTCCGGCCACATCCGCACCGCCGCCTCCGCACTCCGCGCCCTCGAATCCGAATTCAAATCCCTGGACCGCGAACTCCGCGCCCTCTACGCCACTGATCAGCCGAAAAAATCCGCGCCGCGCCGCGCCAAGTCGCCCGCCGCCGCACGCAAATCGAAACCCCGCAAAAAACCCTAACCCGATGCGCGCCACAACTTCCTAAACTCACGCTGCGCACGCGGACGACCCGGGCACACCTCCAACTCACGCATCTAGCGACTTCGCCTCAAAACTCACCACCGCTTCATCCTCCACCTCGTAACTGATCTCGATTGGCTGGCAGCAAACCTCGCAATCCTCCACATACGTCTGCCGCGCGACCGAAGTATCCAGCACCATCGATATCTCTTCGCCGCAGTGCGGACATTGAAATGCGTGTTCCATGAAGTTGAAATTCCCACGCCGTCCGACGAGTCGAGTCGCGTGCCTTGCTTTTCGCTTTTTATTCGCCTATACTGTTTTGGTGCACACTTGGTTCATGGGCCAGTGAAGCGCCGATCCCATTGCCGTTCAGGGCCATCGATCGTTGATCGCCCGGCACCCCGGATCGCGCTTCACTCGCCTCGGTCCTTCAGTATCGGCTCGCCCACCATAGCAGCGCGATAAATCCAACCTGCATCGGCGCGCGCAGCCACAGCGCCGTCGCGGGACGCCCCGCCACCATCATATTCTCCCGCGCCGCTTTCACATTCGCCGGAAACATCGCGATCAGCAACAAGATCAGGCATAGTCCCGCGGCCGCGCGAGTTCGCGGCAGCAGCAATCCGATCGCTCCCGCGATCTCGCACGCGCCCGTGAAGTAAACCATCGCCATGGGATTTCCAAACGCTGCCGGCACCATCGGCGCCATTCCATGTTTCGCCGAAGTGAAATGCGCCACGCCGGTAAACAGAAACATCGCCGCCAGCGCCCAGCGTGTGGACGCCACCCACGTCGCAAACGCCGCCACTCCCAGCGCTCCCGCAACGCGAAACCCCAGCAACGCTCCCACCAAAACGATGATCACGATCATGCGCCGGATTCTACCTCATCGGGCGCCGACACGACCGCGCTGCCGCGCGATGCGGCAGCACGAGCACTGCTGACTCATGCAACATGCCCTCGGCGCGAATGCTTGCCCGCGCCCGCGCTCGGCAGCATACTCTGGGTGCATGTCCCTTCGACGCACTCCCAGCTCAGCGGTCTCCGCAACTCTCGTCGCGCTCGGGTTGCTGTGCGCCTCGGCCTCGTCGCACGCCGACGAGCTCAAGCTGAAAGACGGCTCGAAAGTCACCGGCACGATCGTCGGCTTCGAGGAAAATTCCTTCAAAGTAAAAACCAGCTACGGTTTCGCCGTCGTCATGAAGGACCAAGTCGTCTCCATAACCATATCCTCCGACTCCGCGAAATCGCCCGACGCGAATGCCGCAACTCTGCCCCCCACTCTCGCCGCGCCAAAGCCCGTGAACACGGAAAAACCGAGACCCGCGCCACCTGCAAAAATCTCAACGCCCGCACCACCACCCGCGCCGCCTGTCGCGAGCGCGTCAAATTCCGCCCCTACCGCTGCACCAAGCGCGTCCGCAACGCGGCCGCCCGCCGCACCCGAGCCCATACGCGAATCCGTCACCGGCAACACCTACACCAATGAAACCTACGGCTTCCACATGTACAAGCCGCCCGACTGGAAAGTGATCGAAGGCGCGCGCTCGATTCTTCCCGGCTCCATCACCGCCATGGGTACCGACGATCAGACCACCTATCTTTTGATCGGACAGAACCCCGCCGGAAAATCTTTCGCGAGCGACGTGGACTCCACCGAAAAACGCCTCCGCGACATTCTCGAAAATTTTCGCCCCATTGACGACAAGCACGTCACCGTCGCCGGAGTTCCGGCCATCGAACATCACTTCCGCGGAACGGTGGACGACAAAGACTGGTCCGGCGTCGTTGTGTACCTGCCGCGCGACACGCACGTGTACACCATTTTCGGAATGACTCTTGCCGATACCGACCTCGTCCAGATTCAGGAAAACGTCATCGCTCGCGCTATCGCCAGCCTGCAATTCACCAAGTAGCGCGCCAATTCCCGGCTTGCAACTCGCGCGCCAAAAAGCGTAACTAATACAATCGTGCAAACGCGTCGCTCCAAATCGATCGTCGGCTTATGGGCGGTCGCATGTGCCGTTATTTTCGCGGTGACCACGTCGCACGGCGCTCACCGAGGCGCCGAACCGGCAGCATCCCCCCAACAGCTTGCACGTTCCGCAAGTTCGCCCACGTTCTACCGTGACGTTCTCCCCATCCTCCAAAATCATTGTCAAAGCTGCCACCGCGCTGGCGAAATCGCGCCCATGTCGCTCGTCACCTACGATGAAACGCGTCCGCAAGCCGCCAACATCGCCGCCGCCGTGCGCACTCGCACCATGCCGCCGTGGTTCGCCGACCCGCGCATTGGCCACTTCGCCACCGATCCATCGCTCTCGCCGCCAGAAATCGCAACGCTCATCGCCTGGGCCAATTCGAACGCGCCCGCCGGAACTCCAAACGACGCTCCTCCTCCGCGCTCATGGACCATCGGCTGG
>Ga0302320_10011306_pt1 | contig 18903 bp, 13 predicted proteins | sample Bog_T0_3_FD_202130 | JGI IMG/M metagenome (GOLD analysis project Ga0302320, IMG submission 202130) | Peat permafrost microbial communities from Stordalen Mire near Abisko, Sweden - Bog_T0_3 | ecosystem: Environmental > Terrestrial > Soil > Wetlands > Peat | place: Sweden: Abisko, Stordalen Mire...
CGGTGCATGCCGGCGCGCGCTCGGGGGGCCTCGCGATCCGTTATCCCGTCGAGGTCACGGCACGCTACGCAAACACCATGTCCTTTCGGGTGCCCGGCAAGCTGATTGAACGGTCGGTGCGGCTCGGTGATTTCGTGCACAAGGGTCAGCCGGTGGCCCGGCTCGATCCGCTCGACGCGCAAAGCCAGGCGGCCGCGGCGAAGGCATCCCTCGATGGCGCAGAGCACCGCCTGGCCTTTGCCAAACAGCAATTGGATCGGGATACCGCGCAGAGCGCGGCGAACCTCATCGCCGCCAATCAGCTCGAGCAGACCCAGGACCTGTACAGCTCCGCGCTCGCCGCGCAAGAACAGGCTGCCGAGCAGTGGACCGTGGCTCGCAACAACCTTGGATACAACACCTTGATCGCCGAACACGACGGCGTGATCACCAGCGAGAACGCAGACACGGGTCAGGTGGTCGCGGCCGGGCAGCCAGTCTTCGGCCTCGCGTGGTCGGGAGATCTCGATATCGTGCTTGACGCCGCCGCCGGGGACATTGGCGCCATCGCGCCCGGTCAGACGGCGCGCGTCACCTTTCCGGCCTTGCGGGGCCGCCGTTTTGAGGCGCACGTTCGCGAAGTGGCGCCGGCTGCGGATCCGCAAAGCCGTACCTATCGCGTCAAGCTGACATTGAATGAGCCGGGAAGTGGGGTGCGTTTGGGCATGACGGGCGACGCCGCGCTCGCGCGGGCCGACGACGATTCCGAATCTTCGTCCTACGAGCTTGCCGCGACCGCTCTGTTCCACCGGGGCAAGGAACCTGCGGTGTGGGTCGTCCAAACGGCCGGTTCAACACTGGAGCTGCGTCCGGTCCAGGTGCACAGCTACGGGGAGCGCTCGATTTTGGTCACGCAGGGACTCAACGACGGCGACAACGTCGTCGTGGCCGGTGTTCACACCGTCTATGAGGGAGAGCATGTGAAGCCGGTGAGGCCCCTGTTCGACGGCGAGGGCGAGAGCGCGGCGGAGTCGGGACCCGCGCGATGAGCCCCGCGGCTCGGGATCTGCGATTCAATCTCTCGAGCTGGACGCTCGACCACCGCCCGTTGGTGATATTCGTTCTTTCTCTGGTCACGTTCTTCGGCGTGATGTCCTACGGCAAGCTGGCGCAATCGGAAGACCCACCCTTCACGTTCAAGGTCATGGTCATTCGGACGATCTGGCCCGGCGCGACCGCGCGGCAGGTTCAGGAGCAGGTCACCGATCGGATCGCCCGAAAGCTTCAAGAGACGGCCGGCCTGGATTTCCTGAGAAGCTACTCGCGGCCAGGCGAGTCCACATTGTTCTTCAACATCAAGGACGCGGTCCCCGCATCACAGGTGCCGGATACGTGGTATCAAGTCCGAAAAAAAGTGGGCGACATCGCCAACGCATTACCGGCTGGGGTTCAAGGCCCGTATTTCAACGACGAGTTTGGCGACGTCTACACCAACATTTATGCGCTGGAAGGCGACGGCTTTTCTCCGGGCCAGCTGTACGATTATGCGGAACGACTGCGCACCGAATTGCTGCGGGTGCCGGACGTCAATAAGGTCGATTTCATCGCCGACCAGGAGCAGCGCATTCACGTGGAAATCGCCAACGCGCAGCTCGCGAAGCTGGGGCTGACGGTGCAGCAGATCGCCGATGCCGTAAATACCCAGAATTCGGTGGCCGGCGCCGGCATCTTCACCACCGCCGATGACCGGGTGTTCGTGCGCCCCAGCGGACAGTTCCAGGACGCCGAGAAACTGGCCGAGGTGCTCATCCGCGTCAACGGCCGCACGCTGCGTCTCGGCGATATCGCCGAGATCCGGCGCGGATATGCCGACCCGCCGACCGAATATATGCGCTTCAACGGCCAGAACGTGCTCGGGATCGGCGTCACCATGGCGCAATCGGGGGATGTGGTCGCGCTCGGCAAGGCGCTCGACTCGGAGACCCGCCGGCTGCAGACATCGCTCCCGGCCGGCTTGAGACTCGTGGAAGTGGCGAGCATGCCGCACGCCGTGAGCCGCTCGATCGACGATTTCGTCGAGGCTGTTGCGGAGGCCATCGCCATCGTGCTCATCGTGAGTTTGATCAGCCTCGGCGTACGCACCGGCATGGTGGTGGTCATCTCGATTCCGCTCGTGCTCGCCGCGACGGTGTTGTGCATGTACATTTTTCACATCGGCCTTCACAAAGTGTCGCTCGGGACGCTCATTCTGGCGCTCGGCCTGCTGGTCGACGACGCCATCATCGCCGTGGAATCGATGGCGGTGAAACTGGAGCAGGGGGTCGACCGGTTGCGTGCCGCGGCATTCGCCTACACCAGCACGGCGTTTCCCATGCTCACCGGGACCTTGGTTACGGTATCGGGTTTTCTCCCCATAGCGCTTGCAAAATCCGCGACCGGAGAATACACACGCTCCATTTTCGAGGTGTCGGCCATCGCGCTGCTGTTGTCATGGCTCGCGGCGGTCGTCGTCATCCCCCTGCTCGGCTACCGGATTCTTGCCGAGCATCCGACTCGGCGTGCCCACGGCGATACCGCCGCCGTGCCTCACGACTTGTACGACACCCGCTTTTATCGCCGCCTGGGCGGATGGATCGCCTGGTGCGTGGACCGTCGAGCGCTGGTGCTCGGCGCCGCCGTTGCGCTCTTCGTTGTCGGATTGGCGGGGTTCAAACTCGTGCCGCAGCAGTTTTTCCCCAGTTCGGACCGGCCGGAACTCCTGGTGGACCTGCGGCTGCCGGAGGGCGCCTCGTTTGCCGCGACTCTGCGCGAAACGCAGCGGCTCGAATCGACACTGAAGGACAGGCCGCAGATCGACCACTTCATCGACTTTGTGGGTGCGGGTGCGCCGCGCTTCTATCTGCCGCTGGATGAGCAGCTTCCCGCGCCGAACTTCGCTCAATTCGTGTTGACCGCGAAGAGCGTCAAACAGCGCGAGCAGTTGGCGGCCGCGCTCGCGGAGATCTTGCGCACCGACTACCCTTCCGTGCGCACCCGGATCACCCGGCTGGAAAACGGACCTCCGGTGGGTTATCCCGTGCAATTCCGCGTGAGCGGGCCGGAAATGGGCACGGTGCGCCGCTACGCCGACGAGGTCGCAGCGCTGATGCGCAACAATCCAGACACCGTGAACGTGCAGTTCGATTGGGACGAGCCCGGCGAGCGCTCGGTTCATTTCGAGGTCGATCAGACGAAGGCGCGGCAACTGAACATCACCTCGCAGGACATCGAGAACTATCTGCAAATGTCGCTGTCCGGCTTCAACATCACCCAATTCCGCGAACGCGACAAATTGATCGGGGTGGATCTGCGCGCGCCGCTCAGCGATCGGCTGGACCCTTCGCAAATCGAACGCTTGGCCGTTCCTTCGCCGAGCGGCACCGCGGTGCCGCTCGCGGCGTTGGGACGTTTCACCTACGGACTCGAGTATGCCGTCGTGTGGGAGCGCAATCGTGAGCCCACCATCACGGTTCAGGCGGACGTGCAGCACGGCGCTCAGGGCATCGACGTCACCACCCGGCTCGACCAGACACTGTCGGATCTGCGCGCCCGGTTGCCCCAAGGCTACCGCATCGAGATCGGAGGCTCCGTCGAAGAGAATGCGAAAGCGCAAGCTTCGATCAACGCACAGATGGCGCTGCCCGTGATCGCGGTGCTTACCTTGCTCATGATCCAATTGCAAAGCTTCGGCCGCACGCTGATGGTCATATTGACCGCGCCGCTGGGACTCATCGGCGTGGTGCTGGCGCTGCTCGTCCTGCACATGCCTTTCGGCTTCGTCGCCATGCTCGGCACCATCGCGATGTTCGGCATCATCATGCGCAACTCCGTGATACTCGTCGATCAGATCGAACAGGACATCCGCCTGGGACATGCGCGATTCGAGGCGGTGATCGGAGCGACCGTGCGCCGCTTTCGCCCGATCACCTTGACCGCCGCGGCCGCGGTGCTCGCACTCATTCCGCTTCTTCGCAGCAACTTCTTCGGACCCATGGCGGCGGCGCTCATGGGCGGGATTACGGTCGCAACCGTCCTCACCCTGTTTTATCTACCTGCGCTTTATGCGGCGTGGTTTCGCGTGCGCCGAGATGAGGCGCCGATGGCGGTGGAAGCATGAAGACCGTGTTCTTCAAAGCTGTGGGCGCTGCAGGGCTCGCTGCGGGCCTCGCCGCCTGTTCAGCCTTCGGGCCCGAGCGCGACCCGCCGAGGATGCCGTCGCTCGAGCACTACGCCGCCCTCCCCCAACCTTCGACACTTCCGAATGCAGACGGCGTGGCGCAACGATTGACGCTCGGCGTTCGTCCAGTGAGCGCCTGGTGGGAGGCATTTCAATCTCCCGAACTCAATGGTTTGGTCGTCGAGGGCCTGGCGAACAGCCCCTCGTTGGCGGCGGCGAAGAGCACGCTGAAGGCTGCCAGAGAACAACTGCGCTCGCAGATCGGACAAAACCTGGTGCCGAGCGTGGATCTCGGCGCGTCGCCCACGCGTGAGCGCGCGTTGGGGCTGCCCATATTGCCGCAGGAAACTTTTTTGGAGAACATTTTCGTCGCACAGGTCCAGACGTCCTACACATTCGATTTCTTCGGCGCGGCGGTGCTCGCGGATCGCGCGCTCGCGCGCCAGGTCCAACAGCAGGCGTATCAGTTCGAGTCCACTCGCCGCAATCTCGCCGCAAGCATCGTGCTTGCGACCATAGATGCCGCATCGCTCCAGGAGCAGGTGGCCGCCATGGAAGACCTGGTCGCGCTCGGCGAGGAACGGTCTCGTCAGTACGCTTCGCGGTATCGGCTCGGGAGCGCTTCGCGCGACGAGATGTTGGCGGCGGAACAAGATGCCGCGAATGCCGCCGCCGCGCTCCCTCATCTTCGCGCTCAAGCATTGGCCGCGCGCCACGCACAGGCGGTTCTCCTGGGACGATCTCCGGACCAGGCGCCTGTACCGCTCGCGCTCGACGCACTGCATCTTCCCGATGGCGTACCGCTCTCCGTCGGATCCGATCTGTTGCACCAACGTCCTGATGTTCTCGCGGCGGAGGCGGCGGTACGGGCAAGCGCCGATGCAGCCGGTGCAGCCGCGGCCTCGATGTTCCCCTCGCTGACCCTGTCCGCCTCCTACGGACGCGGCGGCTTCGATTGGTCGACGTTTACGTCGCCGGCGGGAGCGATTTGGAGCGCCGGTGCGCTGCTGACTCAGCCGATCTTTCACGGCGGAGCGCTCGTCGCGCGCAAACGCCAGTATCAAGCCACTTACGAGGCGGCGGTGGCACAGTACCGTCAGACGGTGCTGTCGGCGTTTCAAAACGTCGCCGACACCCTGGTGTCACTCCAGGAGGACGCGCACGCCGTCGAGCAGACGCGCCGAGCCAAAGACGCCGCCGCGGCGGCGCGGCAGGACACCGAAGCCCGCTATCGGCTGGGCGCCACGCAGTTCTACGCCACACTCACGGCGGGACAGCAATATCGGAATGCCGACGCGCAGTACATCCGCGCGCGCGCAGCGCGTCTGACCGATACCGCCACCCTGTTTCAAGCGATGGGCGATCCGCCGGCGGCGCGCCCGGACGATACTTTGCCTCGCGCCGGCAAGATGCTGCTCGGGGCCCAGTGAGCCGCGCCCAATCCTTTCGGTTGACTCGGCCGGTCTTCGATTCAATACTGCCCTGGCAGATCCCGCAACGAGGTGTACATGCTGCGCAATGATTGGTCGCTCGAGGAAGTAGAAGAGCTGTTCGCGCTTCCTTTCCTGGATTTGATCTTCCGTGCCCAGCAGGTTCATCGCGAGTTCCAGGCAGCCAATACCGTCCAAGTGAGCACCTTGCTCAGCATCAAAACAGGTGCGTGCCCCGAGGATTGCGCCTATTGCCCGCAAAGCGTGCGCTACGACACGGGCCTCGAGGCGCAGGAACTGCTGGAACTCGAACACGTCGTCGACCGCGCAAGCGCCGCAAAGCGCTCCGGCGCCACTCGTTTTTGCATGGGAGCCGCGTACCGCTCGCCCAAGCCGAAGGAACTTCGCAAAGTCATCGCCATGATTCGCGAGGTCAAGGCACTGGGGCTGGAAACGTGCGCAACGTTGGGCATGGTGAGCGCCGACCAGGCGCGTGAACTGAAGGCCGCGGGACTGGATTATTACAATCACAACCTCGATACCTCGGCAGCCTACTACGCCGAGATAATCGGCACGCGAACCTATCAGGATCGGCTGGACACCTTGAGGTCCGTGCGCGAGGCCGGCCTCAATGTGTGCTGCGGGGGCATCGTCGGCATGGGCGAGAAGCCCCACGACCGTGCCGAACTGCTTCGCACCCTGGCCACTCTGCCGGAACATCCGCAGAGCGTGCCCATCAATCAACTGGTGCGGGTCGCGGGAACGCCGCTGGCCGACGCCCCCGCGATCGATCCCTTCGATTTCATCCGCATGATCGCGGTGGCACGGATCCTCATGCCGCGGGCTCACGTGCGCCTATCCGCGGGACGCGGCGACATGAGCGATGAGATGCAGGCTCTGTGTTTCATGGCCGGAGCCAATTCCATTTTCTACGGCGAGAAATTGCTCACCACCGGCAATCCCGACACCGCGCACGATCGGCATCTGTTCGAACGCCTCAAGCTGATCGCGGAACCCATCGCCGCCGTGCAATGATGGCGATCGTCGTCACGGGCACCGACACCGGCATCGGCAAGACCGTCTTTGCCGCCGGATTGACCCGCCTTCTGGAGGGCATGTACTGGAAGCCGGTGCAAGCGGGACTGGACACGGAGACCGACACGGCCGCCGTGCGGCGCCTCGCCGAACTCACTCCCGACCGCACACTCCCGGAGCTGTGGCGGCTCAGGCTGCCTGCATCGCCCCACCTGGCCGCCGAGCGCGAGGGCATCACCATCGATGCGGCCGCACTTTGCTTACCGTCCGAAGGCCGTCCACTCGTCGTTGAGGGTGCGGGCGGATTGATGGTGCCGCTCACGCGCAAGACCCTGTACATCGACGTATTCGCCCGCTGGAAGGCGCCGGTGGTGCTCTGTGCTCGAACCGGGTTGGGGACTTTGAATCACACGCTATTGTCGCTGGAGGCGTTGGGGCGGCGCGGTATTCCTATCATCGGCGTTGCGCTGATCGGCGAGGACCACTCCGACAACGAGCGCACGCTGCGTGATCTTGGCGGCGTGCCGATTTTGGGCAGGCTCCCGCACCTCGATCCTTTGACCCCGGATACTCTCGCGTCCGCTTTTGCCAAAGCGTTTCCGCGCAGCCTTTTCGGCGCGGCTGCACGGGTCCGCGTCAGCTGATCACGAAGCCGCCGCCGGTTGTTTCGGCCCATACAATGCCATCATCACGTCCACGGCCTTGCCGATGTGCGCGTGAATCTCCTCCGCGGTCAGCGGCGGAATGAGATTCAAGAGAAATTGAAGATGCGCGGAGCCCTTGCACAGGGACAAGAACTGCTCCGCTGCAAGCGCACAGTCCGGCGGATTCATCAGCCCGCGAGCCCTCGCGGACTCGAGATAAGTCTCGAGCCCCTTTCGTCCGCGAGCCGGTCCGACCTCGAAGAAAATGCGCCCGAGCTCCGGGCTGCGCTGAGCCTCGGCGACGAGCACTCTGAAAAGCTTCACGCTCTGTCCGTCGTACAGATGCTTCAGTAATCGCTCCCCGAAGTTGGCGAGAACTTCCCGCGGTGCACCTTCGATGCCGCCGCGCTCGAGAGCGTCTTCGGTGATGTGACCGCAGAGGTCGCGCACTTGCGCCTCGAACAGTTCTTCTTTGCTCTTGAAGTAGTTGTACAAGGTGCCTTTTGAGCCCCCCAGCCGCGCAGCGATCTCGGACATCGAGGCCGCCGAGTACCCATGCTCGAAAAAAACCTCCCGAGCCACTTGCATGATCGCGTCGCGGCGTTGATCCCGAGTTGGCAGCACGGCCGTGGTTTTGACCATACGGTACGGTTAGTCCTTGACGTTGTGGCTCGTCTGGATCATATTAGACCATGACCGTACGGTATGGTCAATCCAAACAGGGCCCGGCTCGAATGACGACATCCCAGAGATCAATGCGTTGGCAGCCCGTCGCGCTGGCCGCGCTCGCGCTCTCAGCGTGTGCCGCCGTGCCCAAGCTCACCGTGGGTGACGATCCCAAAACCGCCGCCCATTACGCCGCTGACGAGAGCCTCTCGGCCCCTTCCGCGCCATGGCCCGTCGACGGTTGGTGGCGCGCCTACGGAGATGCCCAGCTCGACCTCTTGATCGACACCGCGCTCGCCGGCACGCCGTCTCTTGCGCAAGCACAGGCGCGATTCCACAAAGCCGAAGCGTCGGCGGGAGAGTCCCGGTCGACCCTTTGGCCGTCGTTGGAAATCGACGCCAATGTCGGGGAAGTGAAGGAAAGTCTGAATCAGGGATTTCCGCCGCAGTTCGCGCAATACCTGCCGCGCGGCTACAACTCGAACGGCTATGTGGCGCTCAAATTCGGCTACGAGTTCGATTTTTGGGGGAAAAACCGCTCGGCCGTGGCAGCATCCGGATCCGAAGTGCGCGCTGCGCAAGCCGAGGATGCCGAAGCGAGGCTGGCGCTGTCGACGGGCATTGCGCTGGCCTATGCGGACTTGGCGCGGCTCTACGCCGAGCATGATGTCGCGCAGCGATCCGTACAGGTGAAGGAAGAAACCCGTGGTTTGGTGTCGCGCCGCGTCGAGAACGGCCTCGATACGCGTGCCGAACTGAAACAGGCGGAGGCCGGTGCACCCGCTGCACGAGCGCAAGTCGCCGCGCTCGATGAGCAGATCGAACAGACGCGCAATCGGCTGGCCGCGCTGTTGGGCGCAGGCCCGGATCGCGGCTTATCGATCACGCGGCCCGTGTCGGAGCAATTGAAAGCGTTCGGGTTGCCGTCGCAATTGGCGGCCGAACTCATCGGCCGGCGCCCGGATCTCATGGCCGCGCGTTGGCACGCGGAAGCCGCCGCAAAACGAATCGGGGTCGCGCGCGCGCAGTTCTACCCGAACATCAATCTCGCCGCTTACATCGGACAGCAAGCCTTGTTCGCCAATCTGTTATGGCGCGGCAGCTCGCAGATCGGCGGCGTGAGCCCCGCGGTCACCCTGCCGATCTTTGAAGGCGGCCGGTTGCGCGCTCAGTATCGAGGCGCCGAGGCAGACTACGATGAGGCGGTTGCCGCCTACGACGAGACGCTCATCGAGGCTCTGCAGCGGGTCGCGGATGTCTCGGCCAGCGAGCGTGCGTTGGATACGCGGCTGGCCGAGAGCCGCGCGGCTCTTGCAGCGAACGAAGAGGCGTACCGATTGACCCGCATGCGATACGAAGGAGGCCTCTCCAACTATCAAGCGGTGTTGTTGGCCGAAGACGCCGTCTTGCAGTCGCGACTGGTGGTCGCCGATCTGGACGCTCGCGCCTTCACCCTGGACGTTGAGCTCGTTCAAGCCCTCGGCGGTGGCTACCAACAAGCCCGTTTCGTGAAATCTTAGGAAGTGTTCCATGTCTGACTCCAATGCCGCGCGCGCCGCGCCCGTTACCCCCCTGCCCTCGGCTGCTGCGCCATCAATCGGCGCAGGCGCTTCCGACAGCGCACCGATGGCCAAGCGCAAGCGGTTGTTTGGAATCCTCGCCGGCGCCGTTGCCTTCCTTGCGCTTGGCACGGGCATCTGGCTGCTGCTCACGTACAACGATGTCGCCACCGACAATGCCTATGTGGATGCCGATCTGGTGCAGGTCACCCCGCTGTTCGGCGGACCGGTGGCCGCCTCCTATGTCACGGATACCGATCTGGTCAAAAAGGGGCAGTTGCTGATACTGCTCGACGACGCCGATGCCCGGTTGGCGCTCGCCCAGGCGAGGGCGGAGCTAGGTCAAGTGCAGCGCAAAGTGCGCGGTTACTTTGCGAGCGATGCGGCCCTCGGCGGCCAGGTGAACTCGCGCGACGCGGATATCGCGGGTGCCACCGCGAGGCTCGCAAGCGCCAAAGCGGACTTTGCGCGAGCACGCGTCGATCTCGATCGCCGGCAAGCGCTCGCGGAGTCCGGCGCGGTCTCCGGCGATGAACTCACCCAGTCGCAAAACGCCTTCGCGACGGCTCAAGCCGGATTGCAATCCGCCATCGCCGCGCGATCGCAGGCGCTCGCGCAAAAAGCTGCCGCCGTCGGCCAGCAATCGGTGAACAAAGCGCTCTTCGAGGGCGCGGGCGTCGACGACAATCCGGAGGTCGCCGCGGCGCGTGCGAAGGTCGAGCAGGCCGAGCTGAATTTGAGCCGCACCCGCATCACGGCACCCGTCGACGGTGTGATCGCAAAGAACGCGGTGCAGGTCGGCCAGCAAGTGCAGCCGGGACAGCAATTGATGAGCATTGTGCCGATCGCGGCGGTCTATGTGAATGCCAATTACAAGGAAGCTCAACTGCGCAAGGTGCAGCTGGGTCAGCCCGCGGTACTCACCGCCGATTTATACGGGAGATCCGTGAAGTATCACGGCAAGGTGGCAGGCATCGGCGGCGGCACCGGCGCGGCGTTCTCGCTCATTCCCGCGCAAAATGCCACCGGCAACTGGATCAAGGTGGTCCAGCGATTGCCCGTGCGGATCGCCCTGGATCCGCAGGAGCTCAAGTCCCATCCGCTGCGGGTGGGCCTGTCGATGAACGCCGATATCGATGTATCGCATCGCTGAGCGAAACTCGAGATGACTGAGCCGAAAAAAGGCCCGCCGGCCGCCAACTCAGAGTTTGCACCCATGAGCGGCGCTCCGCTGTGGCTTGCGGGGGCCCTTCTCGCGCTGTCGAATTTTCTCGTGGTGCTCGACATCACCATCACCAACGTATCCTTGCCGAACATCGCGGGCGGCCTTGCCGTGTCGCCGAGCCAGGGGACCTGGGTGATCACTTCCTACGCGGTCGCCGAAGCCATCATGGTCCCTTTGAGCGGCTGGCTTGCACAGCGCTTCGGCGCTGTCAGATTGTTCGTCGCCGCGACCACAGGGTTCGGCATATGCTCCGCGTTGTGCGGTTTCGCCCCCTCACTCGGCGCCCTGGTGACATTTCGGGTGATGCAGGGTCTGTGCGGCGGCCCGATCATGCCCTTGTCTCAATCGCTGTTGAGGCGGATATTCCCGGCGGCAAAACAGCCGACGGCGCTGGGACTGTGGTCGATGACGACCGTGGTCGCGCCGATCGCGGGGCCGCTCTTGGGCGGCGAATTGGTGGACACCATCGGCTGGCCTTGGATTTTCTTCATCAACGTGCCGTTTGCTGCCGCGGTGGGCGTCCTGTCGTGGCGGATGCTCGCATCGCGCGAGACCGCGACGGAGCGCAAACCGGTGGACTTCGTGGGATTGGCGCTTCTCGTCACCTGGGTCGGCTCGCTGCAGATCATGCTCGATAAAGGCAAGGAACTCGATTGGTTTGGATCGAGCTTCATCATTGCGCTCGCTGCCATTGCGGCGAGTGGATTCGCCGCATTTCTGATCTGGGAATTGACGGACGATCACCCGATCGTCGACTTGCGGATTTTCCGCCATCGCGGGTTCGCCGCCTCCGCGGTCGTCATGACGCTCGCTTATGGATCGTTCTTTTCGACCATCGTCCTGCTGCCTCTTTGGCTGCAGACCAATCTGGGCTACACGGCGACTTGGGCCGGACGGGCCACGGCGTTCCAAGGGCTGCTGGCAATCATCATGTCGCCGATCGTGGCCAAAATGACGGCAACCCGGGATTCGCGCGCCCTGGTGACCGTGGGCATGTTGACTTTCGCCGCCATCACCCTGTGGCGCAGTACGTTCACCACGCAGGTTGCGTTCTGGGGGATCGTCGGCCCGCAGGTGGCGCAGGGTTTTGCAATTCCGTTCTTCTTCATTCCTTTGATGGGTGTGGCCTTGAGCTCCGTGCTGCCGCGCGAGACCACATCCGCTGCCGGCCTGCTCACGTTCATGCGATCGACCGCGGCGGCGTTTGCCACCTCCATCACCACCACGCAGTGGGAAGACATCGCGGTCGACCGGCGGGTCGACCTCGCCGGGTCGCTCAACGGCGCCGGCCGATTCTTGGACGGCCTGACCGGCGCAGGTTCCACCGCCGCGCAGGCGCTGCGGCAGCTGGACGCTTTGGTTCAGACCCAAGCGGTCATGCTCGCGACCGATCGAGTATTTTTCATCACCTCTTTCGTATTTGCGGCGGCAGCGCTCGCCGTGTGGCTCGCGCCCAAACCCAAACGCATGGGAGCTCCCGCCGGCGGCGGACATTGATTGCCGCGATAGCAGGAATTGATCAGTTCCAGTCGCCTGGCTTGCGCGCAGCATTCGAAATGAGATTGCCGAGAAGTCCCCCGACGATGGCTCCGCCGACTTGCAGCGCCAACGCCGCCCCGGCGCCCTGCAATGTCCCACCGTCGCTCGAGCCTTCCTCGTCCTGCTCGATGCGCGATACCACCCAATCGAATTTTCCACTGGTCACCGCCGCTCGGCAGTAGCGGCATTCGCCGATCTGATTCAACGACACCGGCGCACCGCAGCTCGGGCAGGTGTTCTCCAAGGTGCCGGGCTTCCGCGATGTCGAGACGCCGACCGACCGTTGAAATGTCCAGTCTTCCGTGAAAGATCGCACCGTACGATCGCCGAACACGATTTCATTGTCCTTGTCGATTTCGAAATCCGCGCAGGAGGCGGTGATTCTCACCGTGAGATCATCGAAGACCCGACCGTGAACCAGAAGCACGGGATCGATGCGCTGAACGGACAAGTGTTCCATCACATTCCGCCGGCCTTCGGAAGCCAATGTTTCCAATTGCGCACGCCAGGTGAAATAGGCCCCCGGGCTCAGGAAGCCACGACCTGCGTCAAGATTCTGCTTGCACCAGGCGTCCTGCAATGCGAGGAATGCGGCATTGACTCGCGCCAGGAACGCCTCCAAGACGAAACTCGGATCGGCGGCGCGCAGGCTCGCGATGCCCTCCTCCACGCTCGCCGCCGCAACGGCCAGCGAAGAATCGCCCGAGTAGCCCATGAACGGGGCATTTTGAACATCCGACACGATCCAATCCACTGTCCCGTTGGTCACGCTCGCCCGGCAGTGGGCGCAAGTGCCGTCGAGATTCAAGCGCAATTCCGCGCCGCAGGCGGGACACTTCGCCGCCACGACGCCGCCGTTGAGCGGTGTGCGGGCATTCGCGGCCCGGGTGAAGGTCCAGCGCTCGCCATGCCGGTGGTCGTCGCCCTCATCCGATATCACCTGGTTGGCATCGGACAACATCTTGGCGCGGTAGACCAAATCGAAATGAATTTGAATGCTCTGCGTGGAGGCGGCGCAGTCGGCATTCTGGACGTGCAAGGCACGCACGTTGAGACTCTCGAGCAATGCATGTCGATGCCCGGTTTTCGCCTGCGTGATGCCGCTGGCCACCGCCGCGAACACCGCGTCGCCCAGATAAGGCCGCACCGCGGCCGCGTCGTTTTGCTGCACACCGCGCTTGACCAGAAAGAAAATCATCTCGGCGCGCTGCAGGAATACCTCCAACTCGAACCCCGGGTCCTGCGCGCGGATCTGCTCGACCGTGGCGGGCAAGTTCGACGTGGACGCGCCAGGCAATTGGACCCCGGCCGCGGCGCCGCGAGTGGCAGCCTGCCCGAGCGCAGCGCCAAGCGCTGACAGCACCACCTGGGCCGGCGGCGATCCGCCGGGCCGCGCTCCGCCGAAGGACCCTGCACGCGCCGCGCCCCCGCGGTTCATGCGCTTGAACACGACGTAAAAAATCAGGCCGATGATCAGCAGCGTGATCAGGCCGCCGACCGATCCACCGCCACCGCCGGAGCCGAAGGAATGACCGCCGCCGCCCGACGATGAGTGACCCCCGCCGCCGCCGCCATGACCGCCGCCGCCCGCCCGCGCCAAGGCGTCGGTTGCCGCGATCGGCGCGATCGCGCCGAGGGCGCGAGTGCCGCGAACAGGCGGTCGCCTCATGAACCGAGTGCGGTTCCGCAATTGGCGCAGAATTTCGAGCCGGCAACTCCGGCGGTGCCGCACTGCGTACAGTGCACCACTTTAGGCACCGCGATGGCGGTGCCACAGCTCGAACAAAACTTCGCTCCGGGTGCGTTTGCGGCATGGCAGTTCGTGCAAACGACACCGCCCGCGCCTGCCGCCGGACCCGCGCCTCCCGTCGGCGCGGGTTGATATCCGGCGCCACCGCCGGCACCGGGTGCGCCGCCGGGCGGCGCCATACCGATCCCGGCCACGATGCCACCGAGACCCATTCCCACGCCCAAGGCGGCGGTGCCATTACCGCCGCCGGCCGCCGCGCCCTCTCCGATGCCCTTGAGGGCAGCACCAACCCCGTATTCTCGAAAACCGCCCGCGAGCCTTGTGTATGCGCTGTCTTTGCGCAGTCCCTTCAAAGTCTGCTCGTCTTCGGGCGCAAGGCTGATGGTGAAATTGCCCAATCGCGTGATCTTGACCCCGTAAGGCGACAAGGCAGCCTGGACGTCCGCCAGCAGCGAAGATTCGATGTCAGCGGTGCGCCCGGCAATTCCCAGAACCGGCCACTTCTCCGCGGTCAGCTTGCGCACCACGCCTGTCCGAAGCACTTTGAGAATCTGTTCCCGTGCCCAATCCGTCACGAGGTCATTGGAGGCCTGACGAGTCCCCACCAGCGTGAGAATCAGTGTCGCCGGATCGCTGACGGCGAGCGCATATTCGCCGAATACCCGCAGCCCGACTGCAAGACCGGTTTCGGGATCCTCGATATTGTCGATGGGACCGCCGAAGGGCAGATTGACGAACTCGCGCGTCCCGACGAAGTACAGCTCGGCCCGGTACATGTTGCCGCCGCTCGCCCAGTCGACGATATCGCCGAGGAAAGGGATCAACGCACCGTCGAGCGTGGACCGTCCTTGCGGGAGCGTGCCGGCGACCTTGCCTTCCTTAATGAACAGAGCGGTCTCATCTGGTTCCACGGTCACCTGCGTGAACTTGCGGATGGTCAAATCCGGCCACTTGTACAAAATATCGCCTTTCGCCTGATCCGGCCGGGCGATGAACTGGCGATTTAAGTCGTTTCCCTTGCCAAATAGACTCACGATTCAGTACTCCCCATGCAGCATTGCTACCCTATACCGGAATATAAGCCGAAACACGTCACAGAGAACATAATCCCGGACGGCGACGACGCTTGCACCGAGGCGCCTGCCGGTGCATATAGTGTCAATGAAAACGTCGAGCGGAGGCCGCAAATGTCCGATTTGAATGAGGCGCTGAGCAAGATCAAGCAAATCCGCTTCCAAGTCGCGCGGGACACTCAGTTTCGCGGCTACGGACCGGCATCCATTGCCGCGAGCGGGATGATCGCGTTGCTGACCGCGGCGTGCCAAACGTACTGGATGAGAGGCAGCGCGGATTTTATCGAGTTCGCCGGTGTGTGGGTTTCAGTGGCGTTCGTGTCGGTCGCGCTCGTGGCGGTGCAAATGTCGGTGCGCGCAAGGCGCGCCCACCTCGGTTTCGCCATGGAGATGATTCAGTCCGCCGTCGAGCAGTTCCTGCCCGCTCTGGTGGTCGGGGTGCTGCTCACCGCCGTGGTGATCCACACGGCAGCTGACGAGGCGTGGATGCTTCCCGGGTTGTGGCAACTTTTGTTCAGTCTCGGAGTATTCGCCTCCTGCCGCTTCCTGCCGCGGCAGACCTTTGCCGTCGGCGTGTGGTATCTCGTGACGGGGTTGACCAGCCTGATGCTTGCCAGCGGAACTCATGCGCTGCTTCCCTGGGCCATGGGGATCCCGTTCGGTGTCGGCCAACTCTTGGTTGCTGCCATAATGCGCTATGGTTTTGAGAATTCCCTTGAAGAAGCGTAAATCGAAGTCCGTTGGCCACTCGCGCTTTGCCTACGGCGGCCTCGACCGGGTCATCCACGAGCGGGCTCGCCTCAGCGTATTGACGTCGCTTGCGACCCACTCGAAGGGTCTGCGTTTCGGAGAAATCAAGGAGTTCTGCGCGCTGACAGACGGCAATCTGAACCGCCATTTGCAGGTGCTCGAGGAGGCTAAACTGGTGAGCGTGTCGAAAAGCCACGAGCACAACCGCCCGCAGACCACCTGCCGGATCACTCCCCTGGGGCGGCGCCGATATCTGGAATATCTGGAGGTACTCGAACAGGTGATCCTCGACGGAGGAGCCGCCGTCAGCGAATCGGACATCGCCGGCGAGCGTCCCGTCAGCGGCTGATCCCGCGTCAAGGCCTATGCATGAATGATTGCCTCGTAAGGACCGGCTTCGGCCCGCGCGTCTTCGGATTGGCCGCTGTCCTCATGCTCGCCGCAGGCACCATTGCGGCTGCGGCAACGCTGTCGACGCCGCCAACACCCCCGGCCGGGACAGAGCATTCTGTTGCACCCATCGCACCGCAATACGCCGAACTCGCCCGTCGGCTCGAAAAACAGTTTCCGGAATATTCGATCGATGGCATCCAGCCGAGCGGCGTTGACGGCATCGTGGAGGTTTTGCTGGGGCAAAATCGCATCGTCTACAGTGATCTCGCGGGCAAGCACATTTTCAGCGGGCATTTGTTCGAGCTCGACACGCACGAGGATCTCACAGAGCGTCGATTGTCGGAGATCACGCGGATCGACCCAAAGCAGCTGCCGCTGACCGACGCCTTCGATGTGGTCCATGGCACCGGCAAGCGTCAAATCTACCTGTTCGAAGATCCCGATTGCCCATTCTGCAAAAAATTCGAAACCGAACTTCCCAAGGTCAAGGACGTGACGTTTCACATTTTCCTGTATCCGCTGACTTCGATTCATCCGCATGCGTACGATCACGCGCTCGGCGTTTGGTGTTCGAAAGACCGCCAAAAAGCGTGGTCCGATAAAATGCTCAAGGGGATCGATCCTGCGGCCGCGAAATGCGACAACCCGATCAATCGAAATTTGACGCTCGGCGACAAGCTGCACATCGACGGAACGCCCACCATGATTTTCGCGGATGGACGAGTGCACGCCGGAACCCTGTCGGCGGACGAGTTGGAGGAGCTGCTGGCGAAAACCGACTGAGGCAACGCGGGCGGGCACCCGCAGCGTCGTGCCACTGCAGAACTCTTTTCGCCCCGACGGGTCCTTATCTTCTACGACCGGATTAAAGAGTGAACGTCAACGGATGCCGCCGAGTTCCCTGATACCTCCCGAAGCCCCCACCATCCCGCTGGAGGAAATCAGCGGACACAACGGTCAATCGACTGTCACGGTCAGCGCCATCTCTTCGGTCGACGTGGGTTACGCGCTCGCCGGGCGCTACGAATTGACCGAATTGATCGGCGAAGGCGGCATGAGCCGCGTCTACAAGGCAATTGACCTGCTGCGCCGGGCAGAACACCGCGACAACGCCTTCGTCGCGGTGAAAGTGATGAAGGGCGCGTTCGACGAGCCCGCGGGGAAGTTTGCGGCTTTGTGCGCCCACGTCCATCAATGGCGGCGCCTCCTGCATCCTGGCATCGGACGGCTGTTCGACTGCGAACGCGACGGTGCCATCGTGTACATCACGATGGAATACCTCGTTGGAGAATCGCTTTATGCCAAATTGCGCAAAGGCCCCGCGGCAGCCGGTGCGCGCGGGCCGCACGATGGCGAGGAAGCCCGGCTCATCATCGCCGCAGTAGCGGATGCGCTCGGCTACGCCCATCTTCACGGCATCGTCCATGGGGACATCAAACCCGGCAACGTGATCGTTACCGAACATGGCGAGGTGAAGGTCATCGATTTCGGCATGGCGCGCTCACTCTCGGCTGCCGCGACACCGAGCTATGCGAGCCCGCAGTTGCTGGCAGGCCAGGCGCCGGTCCCCGCCGATGATGTGTTCTCGCTGGCTTGCCTTGCGTACGAAATCCTGACCGGTGTTCATCCGTTTGACGGCGGGTCCGCCGCGTCCGCGCTGCCGTCGCCTCCCCCGCTTCGGCCCGGCCTCACGCCCGGCGAGCACGCGGCATTGCTGCATGGCCTGACAGCCGATCGGGCCGGTCGCACACGCTCGATGCAGGAATTCATGGCGGAGTTCGTGTCCCCGGCGAGCCGTCCTTTGCGCAGCCGCTGGCCTTTGTGGGCGGCCTTGGTTGCCGCCGCCATCGTGGGATGGGTGGTCCTTCGCCCGGCTCAAAAATCCGCCGCCCCGGCGGCCCCGCCTGTCGCCTCGGCGCCGCAGCTCCATGGCCCCGCCCCGGCCGCTCCGCCATCGGACAAGCCGGGCGCGGTGATCCGCGATTGCCCCACGTGTCCTTCGATGACCGTGTTGCCGCCGGGGCAGTTTCAGCAGGGGGCGTCTGCCGAAGATCCCGATGCCCTCGCATTCGAGAAGCCCCGGCATCTGGTGAGCATCAACTACCCGCTCGCGATGTCGACCACGGACATCACGGTGGATGATTTTCGGCAATTCATCTCCGCGATGGGCCGGGACATGCAAGGGTGCGCGGTATACGACGGCGAATGGCGGCGTCGATCCGCGGCGAGCTGGCAAGATCCGGGCTTCGCGCAGACGGGCACTCATCCGGCTACGTGTATTTCCTGGAATGACGCCGTCGCCTATACCGAATGGCTTTCCGGCAAGACCGGGCATCGCTACCGATTGCCGAGCGCGTCGGAATGGGAGTACGCCGCACGCGCGGGCGGCGATTCGTTGCGTCCCTGGGATGCGAAGGGCACCCAGGCTTGCACGAGCGCCAATGTGGCCGATCAAAGTGCGGAGCGGCGTTATCCCGGGTGGAACGTCTTCCCCTGCGATGACGGCTATGTGAACACGGCTCCCGTCGGCTCGTTCAAACCCAACGCGTTCGGGCTGAGCGATATGCTGGGAAATGTCTTCGTATGGACGCAAGATTGCTGGCAGCCGGACTACGGCCAGGCGCCCTCCGATGGATCCGCGCTC
>Ga0302320_10011309_pt1 | contig 18899 bp, 17 predicted proteins | sample Bog_T0_3_FD_202130 | JGI IMG/M metagenome (GOLD analysis project Ga0302320, IMG submission 202130) | Peat permafrost microbial communities from Stordalen Mire near Abisko, Sweden - Bog_T0_3 | ecosystem: Environmental > Terrestrial > Soil > Wetlands > Peat | place: Sweden: Abisko, Stordalen Mire...
GGATCAACCAGCGCCACAATCGACGACGCAGCGCCATCGAATCCCGCTTCCGCTCCCAGCGGAGGGCAGCACCTGCATAAGCAAGAGTCATGCCAGAAAGTGTGATTTTGTCAAATTAATGCCGACGTCGTAATCGACCGCTTCCGCCGTTTTCACGAGGTGCGTCCATGCCGTCCAGCGCTGTGCTCTCGTTTTCGGAGCCCGACGACTATGCGGCATCGATCCTCGCGGCCCGGACCGAGATAACCGTGACGGAAGGCGGGCAATTCACCGCCGGGCTGGTCGATATCGATCTGGACCGGCTTCGGTTGCAGCGTGGCGCCGAGACCCTCGCGCGGGTGACGCACGCGGTGCATCCCCGCGGCCAGGCGGTCATTTCGTTCATGACCAAGGCCGGCCCGCCCATGCTGTGGGAGGGGGTGGAGATGCAGCCGGACTGCATCATGTGGCACAGCGAGGGGCAGGCCGCGTTCCAGCGGTCGGGCGGCCCGGTTTGCTGGGGGACCATGTCGTTGCCGACCGAAATGATGGCGTCGGCCGGCGCCGCGCTTGCCGGCCGGGCGCTGACGCCGCCGCGGCAGATGCGGACCATCCACCCGTCGGCCAGCGCCCTGACGCGCCTGCAAAACCTGCATGCGGCGGCGGCCAGGCTGGCCGGCGAGGCGCCCGGCACCCTGGCCAACCCCGAAGCGGCCCGCGGCATGCGGCACGCGCTGGTGCAGGCCATGGTCGGCTGCCTCGGCGGGGCGGCGGCGAACACCGACAGGCCGGCGCCGCATCACCAGATCGCGATCATGCGCCGGTTCCGCGCGGCGCTGGAAGCGCGGGCGGAGGAAGCGATCTACATTCCCGAACTCTGCGCGGAAATCAGGGTGTCGGACCGGACGTTGCGGGCCTGCTGCCAGAATCAACTGGGCGTGGGACCGCACCGGTATTTGATGCTGCGCCGCATGCATCTGGCACGGCGCGCGCTGCGCCGCAGCACGCCGATGGATGCGACGGTGACGGAGATAGCGACCCGCTACGGCTTCTGGCAGTTCGGCCGTTTTGCCGGCGAGTACAAGTCTCTGTTCGGCGAACTGCCATCCGTCACCCTCGCCCGCCTGCCTTGATCGCGCCGGGACGTTTCGGCTAGGCTTTTGCCGAGCGCATGGCAACAACCGGCCGAACAGCGGAAGGGCGTCGATGGGAAACGGAACCCGAGCCTGGCGAAAACCCGGCGCGCTGGCCGCCTCGCCCGGCGGGGCAGCCAGCATGGGCGCAGGTCCGGCATGAACGACGACCCGGCTGGTCGTGGTCAGTCGCCGCTGGAGCAGGAACCGCTGGAGCAGGCAAAGGTCCAGGGGCGGCGCCTGCCCTCGCCGATCTGGCTGATCCCGCTGGTCACGGTGGCGGTGGCGGGCTGGCTCGCCTGGGATACGCTGTCCAAGCGCGGGCCGCTGATCACCGTCACTTTCGAAAGCGCCGAAGGGCTGGTCGCCGGGCAGGCCCAGATCAAGTTCAAGGACGTCGTCATGGGGCAGGTGCAGAGCATCGACCTCAGCGCCGACCTCACCCATGTCATCCTCACCGCCCGCATGAACCACGAGGCCGAGCGGCTGCTGACCGGGCGCGCGCAGTTCTGGGTGGTCAAGCCGCGGCTGTTCGCGGGCAACATTTCGGGGCTGGAGACGGTGCTGTCCGGCTCCTATGTCGCGCTGCTGCCCTCGGCCGAGGCGGCGCCGGCGGCCCGGCACTTCACCGGCCTGGAGAACCCGCCGGTGCTGCAATCCAGCACCGAAGGCCATACCTTCCTGCTCAAGGCCGCCCTGCTCGGCTCGCTCAACCTCGGATCGCCGGTGTTCTACCGCGGCCTCACCGTGGGCGAGGTGCTCGGCTGGGATATCGGCGACATGGCCGACAGCGTGACCATCCACGCCTTCGTTCGCGCCCCGTTCGATAAATACGTGCACGAGGAATCGCATTTCTGGAACGCCTCGGGAATCTCGGTCCGGCTCGGCGGCGACGGCGTGCAGGTGCAGGTGGAATCGCTGCGCGCGCTGGTGCTCGGCGGCATCGCCTTCGACACGCCGCCGCAGGCCGAGCGGACCCCGGTGGTGCTGGCGGAGGGGGCAACCTTCCCGCTGTATCCCGACCAGCAGGCGGCCGAAGCGGCCGGGTTCAAACGGCGGGTGCAGGGGGTTGCCTATTTCACCGGCGCCATCGACGGCCTCGGCCGCGGCTCGCCGGTCAGCATGCGTGGCATCCGCATCGGCGAGGTCACCGACGTGCGGCTGCAATACGATCCCGCCACCGACCAGATCCGCGTGCCGGTCCGCTTCGAGGTGCAGCCGGAACGGATCGGCGATATCGGTTCGGTCACCCATTTCGGGCCGCTGGAAAACCTGCGCCGGCTGGTGGCGCGGGGGATGCGCGCGCAGTTGCAGTCGGTGAACCTGCTCACCGGCCAGAAGGCCATTGTGTTCGCCGACGTGGCGGACGCGCCGCCGGCGGAAGTGACGGTGGAGAACGGCATCATCGTGGTGCCGACCGCGCCCGACCAGTTCGCCGGCATCATCGGTTCGGTCACCACGCTGTTGAACAAACTGAACAGCATGCCGTTCGAGCAGATCGGCGAGAACCTCAACGAAACGCTGGCCGGCGTGAACAAGATCACCAACGGGCCGGCGCTGCGGCAGTCGCTCGCCTCGTTGCAGGCCGCGCTGGTTTCGGCGAAGGAATTGCTGGTCAACCTCAACGCCGGATCGGCCCCCGCGCTCAAGCACCTGCCCGACATCGCCGCCGGCGTGCAGGACGCGGTCACCCACGCGAACCGCATATTGCTGACCGTGGATGCCGGCTACGGCGACAACTCGAAGTTCTATCGCAACCTCGACCGGCTGCTGGTGCAGCTCAACGAAACCGCGCAATCGTTCCGCGTGCTGGCGGACATCCTGGCCCGCCACCCGGAAGCGCTGGTGCGCGGACGCCCCGACACCGGAGAGACGAAATGAGCGCGACCCTGCGGCGGCGCCTGTTCCTGTCATCTGCCGGCATGGCCGTGCTGGCCGCCTGCGCCTCGACCAACCCGACGCTCTACACCCTGGCGCCGGTGCCCGGCGCGCCGCACCCGGGCGCCCCGCCTGTCGTCGTGCTGCGGGAGATCAGCCTGGCGCGCTATCTGGAACGGCCACAGATCGTCCGTTCCTCGGCTTCGTACCAGCTCGATGTGATGGTCAACGACTGGTGGGGCGAACCGCTCGGCGCCATGCTGGGCCGCATTTTGGTGGAGGAACTGTCGCAGCGGCTGCCGGGCAGCGTGGTGCTGTCCGAACTCGGCGCGGTCGGCAACCGGCCGGATGCAACGGTGGAGCTCAACGTGCTCCGCCTGGACGCCGAGCGCACCGGCACCGTCGTGCTGCGCGCGCAGCTGGGGGTGAGCCGCGCGGACCGGCGGCGGGCGCCGACCGCGGAAGCCATCGAGGTCAAGGCCGAGCCACCGTCGGACGGCGTCGCCGGCGAGGTGGCGGCGATGAGCGATGCCGTCGGCAAACTCGCCGACCGGATCGCGGCAGCGCTCGCCGGAAGCTGAGGCGGTGGCCCGGGACAAGCCGCGCCTGCATGAATGCCCGGGCTGCGGGCGGTTCCAGACCGTGCCGCCGCTGCAATCCCATGAGATGGCGCGCTGCCATCGCTGCAACGGGGTGCTGCGGCGCGGCCACAGCAATCCGCTCGACCACGCCGCGGCACTGACCTTCGCCGCCCTGGTGCTGCTGGCGATCGCCTTCATCCAGACCCTGATGACGGTGCAGACGGCCGGCATCATTCACCACACCGGCCTGTTCGGCGGCCCGCTGGAACTGAGAAACCGGGGCCTGTGGCCGCTGGCCATCGTGGTCGGCTTCACCACCGTCGTGGCCCCGCTGCTGCTGCTCGGCGGCACGCTGTACGTGCTGCTGATGCTGCGCCTGCCGCGCCCGCCGGCGCATCTGCGGCTGGTCACCAGGGGGCTGCGCTGGATCGCCCCCTGGTCGATGATCGAAGTTCTTCTGCTCGGTTCCTTCGTTGCCTATGTGAAGTTGCAGGACCTGGTGCAGATCGGCATCGGCGACGCTTTGCTGGCGCTGGTGGTGCTGACCGTCGTCATGACCTGGCTGGCATCGCTGCTGGATGGCGACACGATCTGGGAGGAGATGCAGCGGCGCGGGGTGGTCGGCCCGGCAAGCAACCCGGCAAGACGAGAGATGGCGCTGCCGCCAGGCGCCTTGAGCTGCCATGGCTGCGGACTGGTGCAGGCGCCGCCGACGGAACATGCGCCGGGCTGCCGCCGCTGCGGCGCGGCGCTGCACCGGCGCAAGCCCAACAGCCTGGCGCGCACCTGGGCGCTCTGCCTGGCCGCCGTCGTGCTCTACATCCCCGCCAACTACTATCCGGTGCTCACCGTCGTGCAGCTTGGCGCCGGGGCGCCGAGCACCATCCTGGGCGGCGTGCGCGAACTGATCGAGGCGAAGATGTGGCCGCTGGCGGCGCTGGTGTTCATGGCCAGCATCGCCATTCCCATGCTGAAGCTGGTCGGCCTCGGCATCATGCTGGTATGCGTGCAGACCGGCAATGCCGCCCGGCTGCGCGAGCGGACGCGGCTGTACCGCTTCGTGCTGATCATCGGCCGCTGGTCGATGGTGGATATTTTCATGGAATCGCTGCTCGGCGCGCTGGTGCAGTTCGGCACCGTCGTCACCATCGAACCCGGTGTCGGCGCCGTCGCCTTCTGCGCGGTGGTGATCCTCACCATGTTCGCCGCCGAGAGTTTCGATCCGCGGCTGATGTGGGATGCCGCCGACAACCCGGGTCCGCGCGGGGCGCCGGCGGACCCCGCCGGTTTGGGTCAGGGTGCGGGCACGACGTTGTAGTAGGTGCCGTTGGCGCCGTAGGCGGGGCTGAACCAGGTGCCGTTGCACTGGTAGTAGGCCTGACCGCCGTAGGGCTGGTACACACACCCGGCCGGCAACACCGCGTAAACCGTTCCCGGCGCGTAGGCCGGGTGGGCGGCGTACGCCGCCGAGGCGGCAGCGGCGCCGACCGCCACGCCCGCCGCCGCACCGGCCACCGCCGCGCCGCCGGCACTCCAGCCGCCGCAATTGTAACAGCCGGTGCCGTAATACTGGTTGACCACCGCGGGCGGGTGGTAGCCGTTGCCGGTGGTGCCGTTGTAGTGGGTGCCATAGGCGTACTGGCCGTCGCGCCCGGCCGCCCATGTGCCGTTGTTGGTGGCCACCGCGCCGCCATTGGCCCCGGTGGCATAATGGGTGCCGTTGGCGGTGGTGCCGTAGGAGCCGGAATCCGTCCGCCCGCCGGCGCTCTGCGCCGACCAGCTGCCGCCCGACGCCTCGGCGCTGCCGCCGTGTTCGGTGGTGGCGTAATGGGTGCCGCCGGCGGTGGTGCCGTAAGTGCCGCCGCCGGTATGGCCGTTCCAGGTGCCGCCCCAGTGCCCGCCAGACGCCGCCGTCCCCCAGCTGCCGCCGCGCGGCGTTTCCCCACCGCGAACCCAGGCATCGGCCGAACCCGCGCCCAGCATCAACAAGCCCGCCGCCACGGCGGTGACCGACAGCCTGTTCATGGCGAACTCCCCCCTGCTGATGGCTTCTTCGCCGGCGCCGGCGGCAGTGCACCCGGGCGGGCGAACGGCATCCGTGGCGAGGTGGCGAGGTGCGGCGTGGTGAACTCGGCCGGCGCCACCTCGGCATCCAGATGCCAGTTGGAGAACCGGACCTCGGTGCGCCCGCCGCCAGGCTCCTTCGGATAATACGCCCGGATCAGGCGCGGCAGGCCGTCATCGACGCCGATCCAGATTTCCGCCTGCACGTTGTTGTTGCTGAACGCCACGATGTCGGTGACGGTGTCGCCAATGATATTCGACTGGCCGACCACGAAGGCCGAGGTCAGGTGTTCCGACAGGTTGGCGAAGGGATCGGCCACCAGGATTTCGGCGAAGGGGAAGTAGATCGCGGCCCGCTCGTAGGCCTGCTTCAGCGCCGCATCGAAATCGGCCGGCGCCTCGGCCACCGCCACCAGATCCACCGCCGGCGCGTAGGCGACGAAGGATTTGCCGTCGTAATAGAACTCCGACGGCGGACCGTCCCCCGGGGTGATGACGCGCAGCTTGTTGGGCCGCTGGAACACCACCTCGGACAAGGTTGTGTAATACAGCGGCTGCCCGGTCCGGGCGGGATGTTCATAGGTGGTGACCGCGGTGAAGCTGATCGCCTTCGCCTCCGCCAGACGCTTGCTGCCCGCTTTCAGAATCTCCAGCGCCGCGGGTTCGATCGCCGGATGCGCCGGGGCGGGACGCGCGGTTGCCGGCGGCGGGGCGGCAGGTTGCGGCGGCGGGTGGGGCTGCGCCCGCGCCGCCACCGGCAGCAGCAGACACACCCCCATCGAGGCAAACAGCAGCTTCCTGTGCGGGAATGCCATGGCAAATCTCCAGCGCGTCTCGCAGGGGTACCAGCCGGCCCGCCGGCCCAGTTTGGTGAGGCTGATCCTGGCCGACCAGCAACCGCGTGGCTATGCAGATTCGGCAGGCCGCGTCGCCGGTCGCGCCGCTGTCATCGCCTCCCCGCGGCGCGGTCGCCGGATTCCCATGGTCGCCGGCACCGGACAGGTTTAATTGAAACGCTACCGGCAATGACCGACGCTGAAAGGACCGCTCCATGCCCGCTCATGACCGCCTTCACCCGCACCGGCTTCACCTGCCCCCCCTTCACCTGCGCCGGCGCGACTGCCTGCTGTTGCTGGGGAGCACGGCCGCCCTCGCCGCCTGCGCCAGCGGCGAAGGCGGCATGCCCGATGAAGTGTTCGAAGGCATGACACCGGATGGCGTGGTGCAGATGCAGCAGATCCAGGCGGCCTATATCGGCAGCGGCAGCACGGGCACGGGCACCCTGTCCTTCCGCGGCCAGAGCTACCCGTTCAGCGTCAACGGCCTCGGCGTCGGCGGCATCGGCGTGTCGCAGATCGAGGCGCAGGGCTATGTGTATCGCCTGGGCAGCGTGCAGCAATTCCCCGGCTCCTACGGGCAGGCCCGGTATGGCTTCGCCGTCGGGCAGGCGAGCGCCGGTGATCTGCTGCTGCAGAACCCGTCCGGCGTCATCATGCGGCTGCGGGCGAAGCGGCAGGGCCTGATGCTCAGCCTCGGCGCCGACGCCATGGTGATCAACATGAACTGAGCGGTTTGGGAACTATGGCGTGATCTGCAGGATGGCGTCCCGCAGCGGCGTGTCGGGAAGGCGGATCAGCCCGATATAGGGCTGATCCATCTCCAGAATCAGGAATGTCGCACTGGCAACGGCCAGGGACCCGATGGCCAGGGCCGCGATCACCGTTGGGTTCGGCGGTGACAGCAGGCCGAATCCCAGGAACATGACCACCAGCCAGAACACCAATATGAACAGGAACGGCCAGGCGATCGAATTGCCGACCTGCTCGAAGATCAGCAGGCGCGTCTCGGAGATGGCATCGGCAATGTCGGTGGCCTGCGCCAGAAGATGGCGCTGCGGATCGGTGACCGGCGTCAGGTTCTGGAGCAGTGCGTAGAACCCGGCGTTCCTTATTTCGTTTCCCGGGTTCCGGCTCGCGGTGGGCGTGCCATGCGCCGGCCACAGCCGGTCATGGCCAGCCACCACCGCGGCGCGGAGCGCGGCGCGCGCGGGGACCGTTTCCGGGCCGTAGCGGACGAGCACCTGGTCAAGGTTGACGATCTTCGCCGACAGCGTCTGCATCTCGGCATTCTGCGTGTCATAGAAATTCTTCGCCGAGGCGATGAGCAGGCCCAGCACGAGTGCCGCCAGCGTCGCGATCAGACCGGTGACCAGCTTGACCGCCTCGCTGGAATCCTCGCGCAGATGATGGTCGGGGAGACGGACGCGCAGGAACATCCCCAGCAGCGCGGCAGCGACGGTACAGCCCGCGATGATCGCCGTGATGGTAATCGGCTTCATGGCGCAAGCGGTGAAATGGTGCTGTGCGACACGTTGAAGCTGCGGGCGATGTCGCGCATGGGTTCGCCGGCCTCGCGCCGGCGCAACACCTCCTGCCGCTGCCGCGGGGCGAGCTTGGGCGGGCGCCCCATCCGCGCGCCGCGCGCCACGGCCCGGGCGCGGCCTTCCACCGTGCGTGCACGGATCAATTCGCGCTCGAACGCCGCCAGGCCGCCGAGCACGGTGAGCACCAAGCCGGCCCGCCCGGCGGCCCGAAGCTGACGAACCTGCGCCCCAATGCCCTGGCCGTCCGGCGACGGCCCTGCATACCCATAGATCATAGATTCCACTCTGCACCGGTTTATTGCACCACGAAAGCAGCCCGTCGTCGTCACCTTCGTCATGCACTCTTGTCACGGCGCGGCGGGGCGCGGCATGGTCGGGCCGGAGGTTGCCTGGTGGAGATCGTCGAGATCACGGCCTACGAGTACCGTCGTGCGCTCGACGGACGACATTTCAGCCCGACCGGCCGCTGGACCGAGCGCCGGGCGCCGCTGGTGCGCGTCACCACCCGCGACGGGCTGTCCGGTCTGGGCGAGGGCTGGTGCGAGCAGGACGACATCGACGCCTTCCACCGCCAGCTGCGCCGCGCCGCCCCGCTGCTGCTGGGGGCCGATGCGCGGCTGATCGAGCATGCCTGGCAGGCGCTGTGGGCACTGCCGGCCGGGGACGGCCCGGACTGGGCGCCGCCTGCCGTCGCCAGCGCGGTGGACATCGCGCTGTGGGACCTGCGCGGACGCAGCCTCGGCGCCAGCCTGCATGAATTGCTCGGCCCGCAGCGGGACGCCGTGCCGGTCTATGCCAGCGGCGGCCTGTATGCCGACGGCGAGGGAGCGGCGGAGCTGGCCGCGGAAATGCGCGCTTTGGTGGCGCGCGGTTTCCAGGCGGTGAAAATGCAGATCGGTCTGCTGGCGCGCGAGGACGACCTCGCCCGGGTGGCCGCGGTGCGCCAGGCGGTTGGCCCGGACATCGAGATCGTGGTGGACGCCGCCGAGCGCCTGACCATCTCCGAGGCGCCGCCGTGGATTCGCCGGCTGGCCGAGTTCGGCGTCACCGCCATCCAGGGGGTGCTGCCGGTGGGCGAGGTGGCGGGGCTGCTGATGCTGACGCGCACCGGCAAGCTGCGGGTGATGGTGGGCGAGCGCGAATGGCGCCCCCAGCGTTTCCGCGAATTGTTACGCGTCGGCGCGGTGGGGGTGCTTCAGTTCAATCCCGGCCTGTGCGGCGGCATCACCGGCGGGCTGAAGCTGGCGGCGCTGGCCGAGGCGCATGACGTGCCGGTTTCACCGCAGAACCACGCCACCGGCGTGCTGCTGGCCGCCTGCCTGCATCTGGGCGCGGCGCGCCGGGCGGTCGCGGGGGTCGAACTGCCCGGCTTCCACGACCACATGCACGACGCCCTGCCGCCGACCATGACGCGGCTGCGCGACGGTTGCGTCTCGCCGGACGGGCCGGGGCTTGGCCTGCCGGAGGGACTGCCGGCGGGGCGGCAGGATGTGCGGCTGGTGTGGCGGGCGCGGGCCGGAGAATAAGGACTGGCCGGCGTCGCGCGTTCCCCTACCCGGCGTCTGGATAGCGTATCGCCAGCACCTCGACCTCCTCGACCCCGCGGGGCGTGTGCATCTTCACCACATCCCCCACCCGGGCGCGCAGCAACGCGCGGGCGATGGGCGAATACAGGCTGACCTCCCCGCGCACGATATCCGCCTCGTCGGCGCCGAGCAGGGTCACCGTGCGTTCGGCGTCGTCCTCGGTCACGAAGGTGACGATGGCGCCGAAATACACGCGGTCGCGGTGGGTCTGCCGCGACGGGTCCACCACCTCGGCGATGTCGAGCCGCCTGGTGAGCCAGCGGGCGCGGCGGTCGATCTCGCGCAGCCGCTTCTTGCCATAGAGGTAGTCGCCGTTCTCCGACCGGTCGCCGTTGCCGGCGGCCCAGGAGACGATTTCCACCACCTTCGGCCGCTCCACCCGCAGCAACTGGTGCAGCTCGGCCCGCAGCCGGGCATGGCCGGTGGGGGTCATGTAGTTCTTCGTCCCCGGCGGCAGGCGGGGGGCGTCGTCCTCGTCGTCGTCGGGCAGGACGTTCATGGCGCGGTCCGGCTGGGCGCATGGTGCCGGCTGAGAAAGACGGCGCCTGGCGCGGGATTACATTGATACTGCTGGCATTTCTGCCCGCCTGTGCCCCCTAATGTGTGCCCATGCCGGGTGCCGCGCAAGGCGATCCAGGCAACGCCTGGAAACAGGCAGATCCGCCGGCGCCGCTTCCGGCGCTCCGATCGGGCGGGAAACCCGCACGCAGGATGGTGGGGTCGCTTCTGGGCGCGCCTCGCGTCGGGGCTTTCCTCATCACACGACACCCTGTCTCCCGGGTGCGACCAGGGCTTTTGGCTGGTGAATGTCGGAAAACTTTACACTCGCCAGCGCTGTCGGGCCACATGAGAGGGGTTGCGACTGCGGCGCGGGTTGGGTTGCCCGGGGTCCGGCGGTGGCCAGATACGCAATAAGTGCCTTTGCAACCTGATTCCGGCCCAACATTGCTTGTGAGATCGCGATGGCACGGCACAACCTGTCGGAAAACTTTACAATACCGCTACACCGATTGATAAATAGAAACGAACTTTCTTTTTTTTATAATGCGTTACCGCCTTGGCACGCCGTTTGCTTTAGCATCGTTCGGGCCGTGCGGGTTGTCCGACGGCTGTCGCGAGAACAAAAATGGAGGCTAATTTGACAAAGTCACACTCAGAATTCTGAAATTTCAAGTCTCTAGTCGAAATTCGGTGCGAGTCAAATATGGTTGATACCGGAATGTAATTTTCATTGGCATAGTGATATTCGTATTGATATAGGTAATATAAAATATAATTTGTAATTGTTATGTAAATTCGTGCATAGCATGTAAACTGCCCGATGTATCGAGTGTGACTTTGTCAAACTAAATTCATGCGACTGAACTCTCTGCTGGCAGCTGGCGCCGTTGTCGTCGCAGCGGCCGTTGGCGGCATTGGCACCGCCCACGCCCAGTTCCCGCCGTACGGCTCCGCTTCGGGCCCCAACTTTTTCATCACCTACGCCAACACCGGTTTTTCCACTACGCTGGGCGACCCTACGCCGTATGATGGGATCGAAGACCAGTATGTCGGTGTTATCAACAACAGCAGCAAGACGCTGTTCAGCTTCAACCTGACCGGCAGCTTCATCTTTGGCTTCGATGGCGACGGCATCGATACCTACGGGGCACCGGGCAACGCCGTTGACACCACCGGCTATGGTGGCCCGCTCACCTATTTCACCAACATCGACACCACGACCTACGATAGCGGGACGGTGAACTTCATCGGCGGCCTGGCGGCCGGCGCCACCACGTATTTCTCGCTGGAAGAACCGGCGTCGATCAACACGGTCATCACGCCGACCCCGGAGCCTGCCAGCCTCGCGCTGCTCGCCGCCGGTCTGCTGGGCCTCGGCGCGGCCCGCCGTCGCCGGAGCGCCTGAGCCTTAGCTTCGCCTCCAGTAAGGGTGGGCACTCAACGCTGGTGCCCACCCGGAACTGGTCTGCGGCGGCCGAGCGCCGCAGGCAGGTTGCAATCTACCCGGCTGGGGAAATCACGTCAGTATTTATCCTCGGTGGTAACGAATTTGAATATCGGCCGTAGCCGGCGAACCTGTAGCCAATCCCTCACCATGTCTTTAGCGTGGCTCTGATTAGAACATTTCATAAGATACACTCATCCAAGTTAACACCAAAAGATCGCTTAATTTTTGCTCACCGGCGCGACCCCAACCAGCTTGCGCCCCTGTCAGCGCTTGTGCGCCGCGCCGCCAAGCTAAGGACGCTCTATTCTTGATTCTTGTCCCCCGCTTACCGCACAACGCCCGGTATCGTGGGGGGATTCGTCGGTGCAGGCACATGATGCCCGTCCGGGGGGCTTTCCAGGGCCTGGTGATGCGTAAGGGTCGCCATGCCTGTGTGCCCATCAGGCGGCAAAAACCCCAGCAATTCCGCCGCGTTCGGAAGGAATGGTGCCGGGTGAGGGATTCGAACCCCCGTGGACCTGATTACAAATCAGGTGCCTAGCCACTCGGCCAACCCGGCGTGGCCCCCTCCTAGCCGTCCCGGCGCCCTCTCCGCAATGGCGAACCCGCGGCTGCGCGGTTCACCAGCTGATGAACCGAACATTACATTCCACGTAGGTAAAATGTATTTCACCCGGGCGAAATCGTAATGCGGGGTGGCGGCCCCCATTTTCCCGCCATCGACGGAACAGTCCGCGCGCTGCCCGGGCATTCCGTCCCCCACACGGAGTTCCCATGTCTCAGCACGATCCCCGCCCCCTCGCGCGCCGGTTGCGCGCCGGACTCGCCGCCGCGCTGCTTGCCGGCACCGCGCTCACCGGGTTCGCCGCCGGCCATCTGGCCCTCGCCGCCGCCGACCCCTCGGCGCAGGTCGCCCCGGCCCGCACCATCCCTGACTTCGCCGACCTGGTCGCCCGGGTGAAGCCCGCGGTGGTGTCGATCACCGTTCAACTGGGCCGCCAGCACAGCGACGATGAGGAAATTCCCACCCCGTTCGGCATGCAGCAACAAAACCCCCCACACCCCGTCGAGGCCCGCGGCTCCGGCTTCATCATCGACGCCGACGGGACCGTGGTGACCAATAATCACGTGGTGAAGGACGCGAAATCGGTCAGCATCACCCTTGCGGACGGCAGCCAGCTTCCCGCCAGGGTGGTCGGCCGCGACCCCCGCACCGACCTTGCCGTGCTGAAGATCGAGGCCGGCCATAAGCTGGCCTATATCGAGCTTGGCGACTCGTCCCTGGTGCGGCCGGGCGAGTGGGTGGTGGCCATGGGCAACCCGTTCGGCCTGGGCGGCAGCGTCACCGCCGGCATCGTCTCGGCCAGCGGGCGCGACATCGGTTCCGGTCCGTATGACGACTTCATCCAGGTTGACGCGCCGATCAACCAGGGCAACTCCGGCGGCCCGCTGTTCACCCAGGACGGCCACGTGGTCGGGGTGAATACCGCCATTCTCTCGCCCTCCGGCGGCAGCGTCGGAATCGGCTTCGCGATCCCCTCCGACATCGTCCGCACCGTGGTGAGTGAACTGAAGGCGCATGGCGCGGTGACCCGCGGCTATCTGGGCGTGCAGACCCAGAACGTGACGCCGGCCATGGCGACCGCCCTGAATGTGCCCGATCCCGACAAGGGCGGTGCCCTGGTGGCGGGTGTGGAACCCGACGGCCCGGCGGCCAAGGCCGGTCTGCAACCGGGCGACGTGATCCGCGCCGTGGATGGCAAGCCGGCGGCGACCGCCCGCGACCTCGCGGTCGATATCGCCGCCGTCCCCCCCGGCGCCGAGACCCGACTCGACGTGCTGCGCGACGGCACGCCGCAAACCATGAGCGTGACGGTCGCCACCTTGCGCAACGAAACGGTCGCCGCGAACAATGGCAAGGCAGGGGGCAAGGCGGGGGACAAGGCGGGGCAGGATCAGCCCTCGGTCGGCGTGGCGCTGACGCCGCTGACGCCGGAACTGCGCGGCGAGCTCGACCTGCCCGCCCGCACCAGCGGCGCGGTGGTGGCCAATGTGGCACCCGGCTCACCGGCGGCGCAGGCGGGCATCCGTCAGGGCGACGTGATCGTTGGCGTGGGCAGTGAGAAGGTCGGCTCGCCGGGCGAGGCGGCCAATGCCATCCGCTCGGCGGCGCGCAAGGACCATGCGGTGGCGCTGCGCATCCTGCGCGACGGCCAAAGCGCCTTCGTCGCGGTGGACATGGGGCACGGCCGGCCGGCGAACGACCAGGGGTGATACGCCGGCCGGTATCGCCGGCGATGCGGTGAATGAATGCCCCGCGGATACCATTCCGGCACGGCCGGAGCGGGCAGTCATTCCCGAAACGTCAGGCGTTGCCGGCCACCATCGGCTCGCGACGTCCGGCCTCGCGCATCACCGCGGCCAGCAGCCGCAAGGCGTCGGGGCCGCCGCGATCGGCCAGGATACCCGCCTCGATCTCGCCGGCCAGGAGTTCCGCCTGGCCGGCGACGGTGTCGGCGGCCAATCGCAACGCCTGGGACGAAAGAGCCAGTTGAAGCTCGTCAGAGAGCATATCCCAATCGCGCAGCATGAACGTCACTCGAAGCGCCGTTCTGGCGAGTGGCGCCGCGGTAACTCACTCGCGGTCGTGAAAACATACTGCACGAAGGAGGTTAACAGCCGGTTTGCCGGTGGCACGATCTCCGCGCGCGAACAAACCGGGCAGGTGACGGCATTCCCCCCGGACCCGTCAGACTTTTCGGTGCCCCGGTCGGATCGCGGGCAGCCCTTGGCAAGCCGTTACGCGCGCCGGCCAAGTTCGTACAGCGCGACCGCGGCGGCGGCCGACACGTTCAGGCTGTCCAGCCCGCCGCCCGAGCCGGGCATGGCGATGCCCATCACCTCGTCGCAGGTTTCGCGGGTGAGGCGCCGCAGCCCCTCGCCCTCGCTGCCCAGCACCAGCGCCACCCGGCGTTCCGCCAGCGATGGCCCCGCCAGAGGGGCGCCACCGGCGTCCAGCCCCACCACCCAGCAGCCGGCCGCTTTCAGCGCCACCAGCGTACGGGCCAGGTTGACGGCGCGCAGCAGCGGCACCGTCTCCAGCGCGCCGGACGCGGCCTTGGCCAGTGCGCCGGTTTCCTCCGGCGCGTTGCGTTCCTGCACGATCACCGCCGCGGCGCCGAACGCCTGGGCCGAGCGCAGAATGGCGCCGACGTTGCGCGGATCGGAAACCTGGTCGAGCACGAGCACCGGGCCGGGCCGCTCCAGCACCTGGGCGAGCGCGGGCGTGGTCAGCAGATCGGCGAGCAGGGCGGCGCCCTGGTGCACGGTGTCGCGCCCCAGCAGGTGGTCGAGGCGCCCGCGCTCCACCCGCTCGGCAGCCAGCGGCCAGGGCTGACGGTGGCGGGCGGCGAGCGTCGCCTCGGCCTCCTCGGTCAGCACCAGGCGGCGCAGCCGGCGCGCCGGGTTGGCCAGCGCGGCACCGACCGCGTGCAGGCCGTACAGCCATACCGTGCCGCGCGGCGCATCGGCGCCCGGCCGGGGTTCGGAGGTGCGGGTTTCCTCGCGGCGGGAAGGTGGCGCGAAATCGCCGCGACGGGGTGCGGCCTGCGGGCGTTCACGGGGTTGGTCCGGACGCGCATCGGATCGGCGCGGGCCGGCCGGATCGGGATCACGCGCCGGGCGCGCGGCGAAGGAACGCGATGTGGCGGGACGCGAGCCGGCGGGGCGGTCATCGCGTGAGGGCGGCTCGCCGGCACGGGGGCCGCCGCGCGATCCGGGCCGGGAAACCTCGCCCTGGGCGTGGCGGGGGCCGGCGTGATGCGCCCGTCCGGGCGGGCGCGGGCCATCCTGGCGGGCGCGTTCCGGTCGGTTGCCCGGACCACCCGCGCCCGGACCACCCATGCCGGGACCACCTGCACCGGGACCGCCGGGCTTACGGGGCCCGCTGCCGCCGGGACTGCGGTTGCCGGAACGGCTCTGATGAGGAGGTTTCATGATAGTCCCTGTATAGCCCGCCGTCGGGCGGGCGACAAACCGGCCGCGCTTTGCCGGCGCCGGTGCTTCGTTGACCCGGTGCTTCGTTGACAAGGGCGGCGGGTTGGCGCTATCGCCGCCCACCGGTGCGGAGGGGTGCCCGAGTGGCTAAAGGGGACGGACTGTAAATCCGTTGGCGCACGCCTACGTTGGTTCGAATCCAACCCCCTCCACCAAGTTGAAATTTCATGCTTTTCCCGACAATCCGCAGACCACGCGGCCGCCGAGGTCCGTTGCCCGGGTCACCCACGTCTCGGGGTTGTCCATGCTGGCGCGGAACAGCCAGCTTATCGTGGAGCGCCGGACCCGGCCACACGGCAAGGCCCGCCCAGATGGGTTGCCACGGACCGTTCGACGGCGCCCAGGCAAGCTACCGCGGCATCACCCCGTTTGTTGGGATATTGGCGATAGTCGAGTCAGGCCGCTGCCGGCACGGAAGGGTTGCTGCGACCGGACGCCGCCAGAACGGTAATGAGCTTGTCAAGCAGATAGTCAAGGTCTTCCTCACCAAACCGCTCGAACTGGGTGAGAATGCGGGTTATCACCCGCACGCGATAGCGATCCAGATCGTGATCGCCACCATCAAGTCCAACGCCTTCAACGACGTCCACGGCAACGCGGATTGCCGGAAAGAGGCGCTGCGGCAGACCGGATTTATCAAACAATGATTTGAGGCCACCGGCACCGGCATCGTGAATGAGCCGCTGGGCATTCCCGACCGGAACATTGCAAATGGCCGCCATTGCCGCCTCAAAGAACGCCATGTCACCCAGGCAAAGGGCACGAAGCACCAGGAAAGGTGTCAGGCGGCCGTGGCGGTGCATCTCCCCCACCAGGCGCTCCAGTTCTTCCGCCTCGCGGCCATAGCTGAGTTTGATGGTGGTGACGTCGCGGGTCTGCAAAATGATGTCGGTTGCGACACTCGGCGGCAGTTCATGATGGCTCGCCAGATAATTCTTCAAATTGTCGGCAACCAGCGCAACCAGCCGCTCGGCGATCGTGATCGGCAGCGTCTCGCGGCGTACGATGCTCTCCTTGACGCCATCGTCGTCGGAGAACCGGTCGATGGCCTTGACGAAGCCGCCCTCGCCGATCCGCGCCGTCGAATTGCGCATCAAAGCGCACACCGCGGTGACGTCCGCCTTGGTGATCAGCTCGTCGGCGACATCCTCCGACAGGTCACGCCGTCCGGCAATGGCTTCCTGCTTCACGGGAGCGCCGGATCGCACGATCCCGACCAGGTCATCCGCGGTGAGCGCGCCCGAATCGGCCAGGATCGGCAGAGCCACGTTTTCGATGTCATTTGCCAGGCGCACCGCCACGTCATGCGGCAACCGGCTGGAGAACCGCAGAGTTTGCGATACGGCCTGCCGAACCGTTGCGTCGATGTCCTTGGCCAGAATGCGAATGATGTCCTGCGCCATCTGGACTTCAGAGTCGCTCAGCTCCGGATTGTCGATTCCGAGGCCGAGCTTGCCGGCCACCTCGGCACGCACTTCCGCCGACGGCTCGGCCAACAGTTTCGCAACATCCGCTTGGGAAAGGGAAGACACGGCACCTCCGGAACCTTTGCAGGCACAAACGGAAAACACCGAGAAACCTGCGTCGATGCCCAATCTCATGGGGCCCGATCACTCGGGTCGGTCCGCCGACTATCGTTGGAAAACCTTGCCGGCGGCTTAACAATTTCTGACCCAGCCATTCCCGTGCGGTAAGATGGCAACCGCCAATCACACCCGCTGAACGGCGGAAGGGCCAGGGAAGCGGGATGGCGAATATCGCCGTCCACAATCATCGCGCCGATGGCGGCCAGTGTCACGGCGACGTTCCGCGCAACCAGGTCAATCGGTCGGGACGGGAAAAAATAGCAATTGCAATCGGTTGCCGCCTGCCTTTGATTTGGGCATTCCCATGCAAGCCGCTGATTCCATTGCCTCGGTAACGCGCCGCCCGCCTGTTGTCCCCCAGCTTATGCACAGGAACGGTGGATATCCGCCCCCGGCGCGAGTCCCGCCATCTTGTCGGACCTGACCGCAGGCGGCATGGTCCCGGCACGATGCGCGTCCTGCGGCACGATCCCGGCGTACCGGCGGTGCGGGATCGGCAGACCGGCAAACCCAATACCGGCAAACCCGATAGGGTGCCCGATAGAATGCACGACATGGCCCAGTTCCCCCGTTTCGAAGACGCCCTCCCCGCCTGGCGCGTCCAGGCGCGGCTGGTTCCCCAAGCCGGTCGCGGGGCCGCGCCGCCGGGCAGCCGGCCGCATGACCCCATCGCTTCGGCCTGCCTAACCTGGCTGGCCGGGCATGGGTGCTGGCCCAACCAGGCGGCCGACATGCGGCGCGTCGAGGCCGAGGTCCAGGCGGCCATCCACCAGTTGGTCGAACCCCTGCCGGAGCAGGAGCCGGCATGGGAAATCCGCTCGTCCGCCTGGGCGGTTCCGGCCGCCGCCGGTGCCGCCATCGGCGCCTTGATCGTCTCCCCGCTGACCTGGATCTGGTTCGACAACCGCTCCATCGGGCTGCTGCTGGGCGCGACGCTTGGCGCCTACCTCGCCGTGCGCGGGCTGGCGGCGCTGCTGGACCGGCCGGGGCTGGTATCGGCCATGCGCTCGGCGGTGTCGCTGTCCGGCGGCGGGCTGGTGGTGGGGGGCGTGTGGCGGGCCATCCGCGGTCAGTCGTTCGGGTTTTTCCGCTCCGTCATGTGGCTTTCCGTCGCCCCCTTGCTGCTCACCGTCGTGCAGTCGCGGCTGCTGGCGCTGCGCTCGGGCGGCGCCGCGGATGACCGGGCCGGCCGGCGCGCCGAACAAAGCCAGGTTGCCGACCTCACTTTGGCCGTCTGCTGGGCGCACCCGGACCGCCTGCCGCCGCCGGCGGGCGCACCGCCCATCGGGCGCGACCTGCTGACCGGCGCGATCTGGGCCGCCCTGTCGCGGCTTCAGCCGGAACTGGCGGGAGGCCGCTCCACCCAGGATTTGCGGGAGGCTGGCGAGGAACTGTTCCAGCGCTTTCAGGAAAACGGCTACGAGTGGCAGTCGATCGCGCGGGGCACCCCCTATGCGGTGGAGATGGCGGCGACGTTCGACGTGTTCGGCACCGTTGCCCCCGGCCAGCCGGTGCGGACGCAACGCCGCGCCATCACCCGGCACGGCCAGGTCATTCATAAGGGCGAGCTCCGCCGCGCCTAATACCAATCCGCCTAAAGAATCACCCACTTGCGGGCGCCGATGGATGCGATCCGCGGCGCGTCGGACACGAACCAGTTCCAGGCGTTGGCGCAGGCACGGACGATTTCGGTGTAGGTTTTCCA
>Ga0302320_10011312_pt1 | contig 18898 bp, 13 predicted proteins | sample Bog_T0_3_FD_202130 | JGI IMG/M metagenome (GOLD analysis project Ga0302320, IMG submission 202130) | Peat permafrost microbial communities from Stordalen Mire near Abisko, Sweden - Bog_T0_3 | ecosystem: Environmental > Terrestrial > Soil > Wetlands > Peat | place: Sweden: Abisko, Stordalen Mire...
GGCTCGGGGCGGCCGCGAGCGCCTCCACGCGCTGATTTTTGCGCAACACCCTGCCGTGCTGGACTTAGACCCATGAAAAGACGCGTCCTACGGAATTGCTGGTTTCCGGTTCCCGTGCTTGCCAAAGCGCGAATTTTCAGCTAATTGCATGGTTCGGCAAGAAGTTTGCTATTCGTGATAACAATACTGTGCGTTTTTGAAGTTTTTACAGCTAGCTCGGGCTGGTTGCGCCGTGTATTTTCCCCGGAATTCGCTGAAACTGGCGGATTTTGGACAGTTGAGTTTATTGGAAAACCGTTCTCTAAAGTGTTTTAAAATGGCCACCAAGGACAAATCGCTGCCGCTCGCGAGCATGTTGAAGGGTTACGACCCGGATATTTTCTTCGACGAAATGCTTACCGCCCAGGGCGAACCGCGGTCGCATTATCATCGTTTCCGCGAGCTGTTCCAAACCCTTACGCTGCCCGAATTCGAGCACAAGCGCCAGTCAGTGGATCTGGCGTTTTTACGGCAGGGCATCACCTTTAATGTGTATGGCGACAAGGCCGGGGCGGAGAAAATATTTCCGTTCGACCTGCTGCCGCGCATCATTCCGGCGCGGGAATGGGAATATCTGGAGCGGGGCCTGGTGCAGCGCATCACCGCCCTGAACCTGTTCCTGCACGATCTTTATCACGAGCAGAAAATATTGAAGGATGGCGTCATTCCGCCGTTTTACATTTTATCGGGCAAACACTTTCGCCGCGAATTTGTTAACTTCAATGTGCCGAAGGATATCTATATCCACGTTTGCGGGACTGATTTGATCCGCGATGACAAGGGCAATTACCTGGTGCTCGAGGACAACGGGCGCTGTCCAAGCGGAGTGAGTTATGTGCTGGAAAACCGGCGCGCCATGAAACGGACGTTTCCGCAGATGTTCGAGAGCGTGGGCGTGCGGCCGGTGGAGGATTATCCGCGTGAACTGCTGCGGATGCTACAGTATGTCTCGCCTCCGGGCGTGGCCTATCCCCGGGTGGTCCTGCTCACGCCGGGCGCCTATAACTCGGCTTACTTTGAGCACACGTATCTAGCCCGGCAGATGGGCATTGAGATCGTCGAGGGTCGCGACTTGCTGGTGCGGGACGCACGGGTGTTCATGCGCACCACCAAGGGTTTGCAGCCCGTGCATGTCATTTACCGCCGGCTGGACGATGATTTTCTGGATCCGACGGTATTTCGCCGCGACTCGATGCTCGGTGTGCCTGGACTCGTGAACGCCTACCGCGCCGGCAACGTTTCGCTCGCCAATTCCATTGGCACGGGCATCGCCGACGACAAGGTAATGTATTATTTCGTCCCGAAGATGATCAAATACTACCTCGATCAGGATCCAATCATTCCGAACGTGCCGACCTACCTGGCCAATGAGGAGACGGACAGAAAATATATTTTGGACAATCTCGAAAAGCTCGTCGTGAAGGCCGCAAACGAGTCCGGCGGCTACGGCATGTTGATCGGCCCGAAAGCGTCCACGGAAGAAATTGCCAACTTCCGCAAAAAGATCGAGGCTGAGCCGCGCAACTACATCGCCCAGCCGACGATTTCGTTGTCGCGCCATCCCACGCACGTGACCGAAGGATTGTTTGAGGGCCGGCACATTGATTTGCGGCCCTACATTATTTCCGGTGAAAAAACGGTGATCGTGCCCGGCGGCCTCACCCGCGTGGCCTTGCGCAAGGGCTCGCTCGTCGTCAACTCCTCGCAGGGCGGCGGCAGCAAGGATACCTGGGTTTTGTATGGCGAAGAATAAACCAATCCCAAGCCCGAGATCCAAAGCCCGAAAGCAATCCGAAATGCGAGAATCCCAGGCGCGTGGCAGCACGGATAATCGATTCGGATTTCGGCCTCCGGGCTTCTTTCGGATTACGGATTCAGGCCATGGAATTTCCCTCTTATGCTAAGCCGCGTTGCCAACTCCTTATATTGGATGTCGCGTTACATTGAGCGCGCCGAGAACATCGCGCGCATCGTGGACGTAAACCTGCAACTTCTCCTCGATTTGCGCAATCTGAATGAGGAGCGCCTCGCCAAGCATTGGCTGCCCATCGTGCAGACCACGGGCGATGAGGAGAAATTTTTCGCATCCTATAAGAAAGCCACTGCTCAGAATGTCACGGAATTCCTCGTGTTCCAGCTGGAAAATCCGAATTCGCTCATTTCCTCGATTTGTCAGGCGCGCGAAAACGCCCGCATGGTGCGCGACCAGATCACGATTGAACTCTGGGAGGAGCTGAACCGGCTCTACTGGTTTGTCCGCACGCCGGATGCCCGACAGGTGTGGAATGAAAGCCCCACCGAATTCTTTCAGCAGATCAAGTCCAGCTCCCTGCTCATCATCGGCTTGTCTTACACCACGCTCATCCGCAATGAAGGCTGGTGGTTTTCGCAGGCGGGCAAATACCTGGAGCGCGCCGACAAGACCTCGCGCATCCTGGACCTGCGCTATGCCGCCCTGCCGGAAAAAGGCCTGCCGCAGACCGTGAGCGAAACCGACGCGCTCGAATGGTCGGCCATTTTGCGGTCGTGCAGCGCCTGGGACGCCTATAAAACCATTCATGGGGCGGAGGTCAGCCCGCGGTTTGTGGCGGAGTTCCTCCTGCTCAGTGAGGATTTTCCGCGCTCGGTCCGGTTTTGCGTGAACGAACTCAACCTCGCCCTCCGCAGAATTTCCGGGGTGGCCGAGGGCAAGTTTTGCAACGACGCGGAAAAACTGGCGGGCCGGCTCCTGGCGGAACTGCAGTTTGCCACCATTGAAGAGATCTTTGAGTCCGGGCTGCATGGCTACCTGGACCTCCTCCAGACCAAGCTCAACGACATTGGATTCGCGCTGTTCAACGCCTACATTGTTCAGAGTTTCGAAAACGTCGAGGAGGAAATGATGGTGCAGCAGGAAGAACAGCAGCAACAATAGCATGAAACGCATCGGCATCCTCACTGCCGGCGGCGATACGCCCGCCCTGAACGCCACCATCCATGGCGCCGTCACGCGCGCCAACCAGCTCAAAGTCGAAATCATCGGCCTGATCAAGGGCTTCAATTGTCTGTTCAACCCGCGAGTGCCGCACGTCCAACTGAATCCGCTGTATCAGGAAATTCCCGAACTCGATCCCACCAAAGGCGGCACGCTCATCGGCTCGTCGCGCGATTACGTGGACCCGGATAAAACCGAGGACCTCGATTTGATTGTGTCGCGCTTGAAAAAGTTGGGTATCGAGGGATTGATCTGCATCGGCGGCGATGGCACGCTCAATGGCCTCCAGCCGCTGGCCGAGCGTCTGCCGGTGGTTCTTTCACCCAAGACCATTGACAACGATCTGGGCCTGAATTTTCCGAGCGAACCCGATGAATGGGTGCGGGTCAATGACGCCGCTGCAAAATCGGGCTACCACTACAAACGCGCCGAGTCGCACGCGGTCTTCGACCTGAATCAAATCGTCAATTACGTTACTCCCGGCTATGCGACGGCCGTTTTCGTTTCCGCGCAAGGCGTCGGGCGCATCCGCACCACGGCGGAAAGCCATCGTCGCATCGCTATCATCGAAGTCATGGGCCGCCACTCCGGGTATCTCGCGCTGGGCACCGCTTACGGCCAGCCGGACATCATCCTGGTTCCCGAGCAACCCCTCGACCTGGAGCATTTGGTGGAACGCGTCAAGCACATCTACGACTTGCAGAAAAACGTCGTCATCGTCTGCGGCGAAGGCATCGTGGACGCGCAGGGGCGCGAACTCGGCGCGGAAACCAAGTCCACGGATCCCAGTGGCAACGTGGTCTTGAGCGGCGCTTCGGAGGCGCTGCGCTCAAAATTGATTCAGATGATCGGCGACCGCTATTTCCAGCTCTATCGCCGCGGCGAATCCGCCAAGGAAGCCATCTTCACGCGCAAAGTCGGCCACACCCAGCGCGGCGGGCGACCCATACTCTTTGATCGCTTTTATGCCGCGCTGCTGGGTTCCAAGGCCGTGGATTTGCTCGTCGAAGGCCGCAACAATGCCGTTTCAATCTTGCAATACTCCACCAGCAAGGGTTTCCACGTGGAAGGCTACGACGCAAACCGTTTTCGCGATCGCTGGGGACTGATCCACGCCCGCACCATGCATCCCGCACTGTACGACGCCCGCCTGATGAAGCCTTCGCGCATGGGCATAGATTATCTGCTGCCGATTTTCTCCGACGCCATCGGTAACGACGATGCCGAACACATGCGCCAGACGCTGTTCGATGCCGGCAACCTGACCCAGCCCTATCACTCGATTAACACGGACGTCCATAAACGCATCCGTTACCTGGAACCATAAATAAATTTTTCAAATGTCCATCCACGTCGCGCTCCATCACAAAACCGATTATAAGTACGACCGGCTCGTCAATCTTGGCCCGCAGGTCGTGCGGCTGCGACCCGCGCCGCATTCGCGGACGCGCATCCTGTCGTACTCGCTCAAAGTCCTGCCCGAAAAGCATTTTCTTAACTGGGTGCAGGACCCGCAGTCAAACTACGCGGCGCGCCTGGTTTTCGACCAGCCCACGCGCGAGTTTTGCGTGGAGGTGGACCTGGTCGCCGAGATGTCGGTCCTGAATCCATTTGATTTTTTCCTGGAACCGCAGGCGGAAAAATTTCCCTTCGCCTATGATCCGGCCTTGGAAAACGAACTCGCCCCCTTCCAGCGAAAATGCTGGATGGAATCGAAGTTCACGGCATATCTGGCCGCCATCCGAAAGGATTTGCTCGGCGAAACCCAACGGCGCACCCAAAAGGAACGGCTGGAAATTCCCGAAAAGGATAAGTTGCGTACCATTGACTTTCTCGTGGGAATCAACCAGCGGCTCTGGAAAGACGTCAAATACACCATTCGCCTCGAGCCCGGGGTCCAGTCGCCCGAGGTGACGCTGGAAAAATTGAGCGGCTCGTGCCGCGATTCCGCGTGGCTGCTGTGCCAGTTGTTCCGTCACTGCGGTCTCGCGGCCCGTTTTGTCAGCGGCTATTTGATCCAGTTGAAACCCGACGTGAAGGCGCTCGACGGCCCCAGCGGCGCGGAAATGGATTTCACCGATTTGCACGCGTGGACCGAGGTGTATCTGCCTGGCGGCGGCTGGATCGGGTTGGATCCCACTTCTGGTTTGCTCGCAGGCGAAGGCCACATTCCGCTCGCCTGTACGCCAGATCCCACCAGCGCCGCGCCCATTTCCGGCGCGGTGGACGAGTGTGAATGCGAGTTCAGTCACGAAATGAGCGTGAAGCGCATTTACGAATCGCCGCGGGTCACGCTGCCGTACAGCGACGAGCAATGGAGTAAAATCGAATCGCTTGGCCACGCGATTGACGCCGATTTAAAAAAGGACGACGTGCGTCTTACCATGGGCGGCGAGCCGACGTTCATTTCCGTTGATGACCCGAATGGAGTGGAATGGAACTTCACGGCCGTTTCCGAAAAGAAGCGGCTGCTGTCCGGCGAGCTGATCCGGCGGTTGCGGAAAAAATTCGCGCCCGGTTCGCTGCTGCATTATGGCCAGGGCAAATGGTATCCCGGCGAACCACTGCCGCGCTGGGCGCTCGCCTGTTACTGGCGCAAGGACGGCGTGCCGGTCTGGAAAGACGACGCGCTCATTGCCGACGAAGCCAAAGATTATGGGCATGGCGCCAGGGAGGCGAAGGAATTGCTCACCCGCATCTCCAAAGTTGTGGGCGCGGATCCCAAATATCTCCTGCCCGCTTACGAAGACGCGTTTTACTATACGTGGAAGGAGCGCCGCTTCCCGACGAACGTCTCGCCGGAAAAGACCAATCTCAAGGACAAACTGGAACGTGAGCGCATCGCCCGCATTTTTCAGCAGGGGCTTGACCAAACCGTCGGCTATGCCCTGCCCATCAAGCGTGCCCAATATGGCGCCCAGGCCGGCTGGATGTCCGGCTCGTGGTTTTTGCGCGACGATGACACGCTCTGGCTCATTCCCGGCGACTCGCCGATGGGCCTGCGTTTGCCGATTGATTCGATCCCCTGGGTCGCGGAAAAGGATTATCCGTGGATCCGGCAGCAAGACCCGTCGCAGCCAAAGCTCCCGGAATTGCCCAGGGAATTCCCGTATCACCCCAACAAACCGGAAACCACCGGCCAGCGATTTCTGCGGGGCGGCGGCGCGCCGTTGCCGTCGGGTCAGGGTCCGGGCCAGCGCGCGCAGCAACTTGGCGAGCACGAGGCAGAACGGGTTGAATTGCCGCCATTGCCGCCAGACTACGATCCGAACCTCCGCCCCATTCAAGGCCAGAGCGCGCCTTGGATCATCCGCACCGCGTTGTGCGTCGAGCCTCGCCACGGACGATTGCACATCTTCATGCCGCCCGTCGCGACCACGGAGGATTATCTCGACCTCGTCGCCGGCATCGAAACCGCCGTCACAGAATTGGGTACGCCGGTCATTTTCGAGGGCGAAACGCCGCCGCGGGATCCCCGTCTCAACAAACTCGCCGTGACGCCGGACCCCGGCGTCATCGAGGTGAACCTGCATCCCAGCAAATCGTGGGACGAACTCGTCGAGCGCACGACCGTCCTCTACGAGGAAGCGCGGCAGACCCGGCTGGGCACGGAGAAATTCATGCTCGACGGACGGCACACCGGCACCGGCGGCGGCAACCACATCCTCCTGGGCGGCGAAACGCCACCCGACTCGCCGGTGCTGCGCCGGCCCGATTTGCTGCGGTCGCTGCTGACCTACTGGCAGAATCATCCCTCGTTGAGCTGGCTGTTCAGCAGCCTGTTCATCGGCCCGACGAGCCAGGCACCGCGCATCGACGAGGCGCGCAATGATTCGCTCTACGAACTCGAAGTCGCTTTCAAGGAGATGGACCGCAACCTCAAGGCGCTCGGGTACACCCCGCCGTGGCTTTGCGACCGGCTGTTCCGCAATTTGCTGATTGACGCCAGCGGCAACACCCATCGCTCCGAATTCTCGATTGATAAACTGTTCCCGCCGGAGAGCAGCGCGGGCCGGCTTGGCCTCGTCGAGATGCGCGCCTTTGAAATGCCGCCGCACGCGCGCATGAGCCTCGCTCAGCACCTGCTGCTGCGCGGTCTCGTGGCGAAATTCTGGCGTGAGCCGTACCAGAATGAATTGGTTCGCTGGGGCACGGATATCCATGACCGCTGGATGCTGCCGCACTTTTGCGAGACGGATTTCCGCGATGTCATTAACGACCTGCGCGCGTCCGGTTATCCGTTCGATCCGGCCTGGTTCGCGCCGCACTTTGAATTTCGCTTTCCCCGCATCGGCGATTTGGAACAGTGCGATTTGCAGCTCGAGCTTCGCACTGCGCTGGAGCCTTGGCATGTGCTCGGCGAGGAACCCGGCGCCGGCGGTACGGTGCGTTACGTTGACAGTTCGATCGAGCGTTTGCAGGTCAAGGCAAGCGGGCTCATCGGCGACCGCTTTGCCATCACCGTCAACGGTCATCGCGTGCCGCTGCATCCCACCGGCGTGAACGGCGAAGGCGTCGCGGGCGTGCGCTATCGCGCCTGGCAGCCGCCGGTTTGTTTGCAACCCACCATCGGCTCGCACGCCCCGCTGCGCTTCGATCTTTACGACACCTGGAACCAGCGCTCGCTCGGCGGCTGCACCTATCATGTGGCCCATCCCGGGGGACTCAGCCACGACAAGTTTCCCGTGAACAGCTACGAAGCCGAGTCGCGCCGGCTCTCGCGGTTTTTCCGGCACGGCCATCAGCAGGGCAAGTTCACGCCGCCGCCGGCCATTCCAAGCGGCGACTTTCCCTTTACGCTTGATCTCCGAAATGTCTGAGGCCACTTTCAACGGAGCGCGAGTTGTCTCAACTCGCAGCACTGCATCAGCCCGGAAATTTCACATCACGGGCCCCCGCATGAGGGCGGGCGGCCTACCGGCGCGCATGTTCCCGCTTGTAGGCCGCGGGCCCTCACGCCGCGTTTTGTCTCCCGCAACCATATTTTGCCTTTATTGATTCAAGAAGCTAAACTTTTGGCGATGGAAAACGTCGCGGGCAAAGGCGAATCCAACAATTCGTCCACGCTGCTGGAGCAATACCAGCGGCGGGCGGGGGCATTTGATGAGTTTCTGGCGGACGACGCCGCACCGCGCCCGCACTACGCCAGGATGTTCCAGGAATTCGAGGCGTTCAGCGCCGCGGAGATCCGCCGCCGGCGTGAAACCTCCGACCGGTTGGTGCAAGAGCAGGGCATCATGTATCACGTCTATGGCGACCCGCGCGGCGTCGAACGGCCGTGGCAGCTCGACCCTGTCCCCTTGATCCTCCCGCCGGACGAATGGCAGGCGCTGGAAGCAGGCCTCATCCAGCGCGCCACGCTGTTGAACAAAATCCTGGCCGACTGTTACGGGTCGCAGGAGCTCATCCGCTCGCGCTGGCTCTCGCCGGCTCTGGTCTTTGGCCAGCCGGATTTCCTGCGTCCCTGCCACGGAATTCAAGTGGCCAGCGGCACTTACCTGGACCTTTACGCCGCCGACCTGGCGCGCGCGCCGGACGGACGCTGGTGGGTCGTTTCTGACCGCACCCAGATTCCCACGGGCGCCGGCTACGCGCTGGCCAACCGCTTGGTCACGTCCCGCATTCTGCCCGAGGCGTTCCGGGACAATCACGTTCACCGGCTGGCCGGTTTCTTCCGCGACTTGCAGAACACCCTTTCACGGATCGCTCCACGGTCCTCCGAAAAGGCGCGCATCGTGATGCTCACGCCTGGGCCCCACAATGAAACCTATTTCGAGCAGGCGTACCTTGCCCGCTACCTCGGCTACACGCTGGTGGAGGGACAGGATCTGACCGTGCGCGACAATTACGTTTTTCTGAAAACGCTGACCGGGTTGGAGCGCGTGGATGTGATGTTGCGCCGCGTGGACGATGATTTCGGCGACCCGCTTGAGTTGCGCAATGATTCCATCCTCGGCGTGCCCGGCCTGGTCGAGGCCATTCGCGCCGGCAACGTAGTGACCGCCAATGCGCTAGGCACAGGTATCGTGCAAAGTCCCGCGTTTTTGCCGTTTTTGCCCGGCTTGTGCCGCCATATTCTCGGCGAAGAACTGAAGCTGCCATCCATTGCCACCTGGTGGTGCGGACAAAAGGCCGCGCGCGATCACGTGCTCAAGCATCTTGATGAACTGGTCATCAAACCCGCCTTCCGCTCGCATCTGCGCGCGCCCGACCCGGAAAAACCTTTGAGCGATGAGGAACTCGTGGCGCTGAAGCGCCATATCGAATTTGACCCCGACCTGTTCGTGGCCCAGGAACGCGTGGATTTTTCCACCGCGCCTTCCCTGGAAAAGGACGCCTTCATCGCGCGGCCCGTCGGCCTGCGCGTCTTTTTGGTGGCTACGGAAGGCGGCTATCGCGTCATGCCCGGCGGCTTGACGCGCGTTTCGCCGGAAGCGGGCGGAAGATTCATCTCCATGCAGCGCGGCGGCACCAGCAAAGACACCTGGATAGTATCCGCGACGCCGGTCGAGGAATTCACGCTGCTTCACGGCGCCAGTCAACCTGTGGAATTGCGGCGGACGGGCAACAACCTGCCTTCGCGGCTGGCCGACAATTTTTTCTGGCTGGGCCGCTATTCCGAACGCGCGGATGCCTCGGCGCGGCTGTTGCGCAGCGCGCTGCAGCGGTTCAATCCTGAACGCGCTGGGGGCGTGCAAACCCTGGTTGCGCCGCTGCTGCAAACCCTGGAGATTCAAGGGCAATTGCCGGGTATTTCCGCGCGGGCGGAGCTGCGGCAGAACGCCGAGGCGTTCGAGGCGGAGCTGCTGGCGGCGATTTTTGACCCGGGCCGCCCCGGCAGCCTGCGGAGCACGGCGGATCAACTACAGCGGCTGGCGATGCATGTGCGCGACCGCACCTCGAACGACATGTGGCGCACGCTGAGCAAGCTCAACGACCGCCTTACGCTCCCGGCCAGGAAACTGGTGATGCTGGCAGGCGACGCCACCGCGGTCTTGAACGAGACGTTGCTCGGCCTCGCCGCCTTTCACGGCCTGGCGCGGGAGAACATGACCCGAGCGCAAGCGTGGCGGTTCCTGGACATGGGGTTGCGCCTCGAGCGCGCAGTGTACCTGTGCACGCTGCTGGAGGCGGCACTCCGGTCACCCGACGCGGAAAACCCCAGCCTGCTTGAAGCGGTGCTCGAAGTGGCCGACAGCAGCATCACGTTCCGCTCACGCTACACCCTGTTGCCCAGCGTGCCGGCGGTGTTCGATCTCGTGCTGCTGGATGATAAAAATCCGCGGTCGGTCCTGTTTCAGGTTCGGCAGCTGGCCAAACATTTTGAGCATCTGCCGCGCGACCGCGAAAGCGCGACCGGCTCGGGCAAAAGCATCCTGGCCAAATGCCTCGCGCGCCTGAACCATGCCGACGCGCGCGAACTGGCCGCCTCCGGTCACACTTGGCCCAAAAGTGAGATCAGCGCCGTCATCCGCGAAACCTTGCAGACGCTGCCGAAACTTTCTGACGCCATCGCGGCCGGTTATTTCGCGCATTCGGCCATTTCCCGGACAGGGCGGGGAAGCGAACAATGAATTACCGCATCACCCATCGCACACTTTACGATTACGCCGCGCCGGTGACGGTCTCGCAGCATGTCACGCGGCTGGAGCCGCGCGCCTCGAACACGCAGGAGTGCGAAAAATTCTCCCTGACCATTTTCCCCGAGCCGGTGCTGCGCAAGACCCGACAGGATTATTTCGGAAACCGGCTCTGCTTTTTCACCATCCAAGAAATCCACAGCCGGCTCGAAATCAGCACGCACAGCCGGGTGACAGTGACGGCAGGAAAACCGCCCGCCCCCGAGCTCTCGCCCGCCTGGGAACAGGTGGTGAGCCAGTTCCGCGATCCGGTTTCGCCCGAGGTGATCGAGCCGTATCAGTTCGTTTTCGACTCGCCGCAGGTGCGGGCGTCGTTCGAACTGGCGGACTATGCCCTGGCGAGCTTTGCCCCGGAGACGCCCTTGCTCGTCGGGGTCGCGGATTTGACGCGGCGGATCTTCACGGATTTCAAATTCGACCCCAGGGCCACCACCGTCGCCACGCCGTTGGAGGAAGTCTGGAAACTCCGGCGCGGGGTCTGTCAGGATTTTGCGCATCTGGGCATTGCCTGTCTGCGTTCGCTGGGATTGGCGGCGCGTTATGTCAGCGGCTATTTGCGCACCCGTCCGCCGGCGGGCCAGCCGCGTCTCGTCGGTGCGGACGCCAGCCACGCGTGGTTCCGGGTCTTTTGCCCCGGCACCGGCTGGGTGGATTTTGATCCCACCAACAATGTCCAGCCCGCCGGGGAACACATTATCGTCGCGCACGGCCGGGATTTCGACGATGTAAGCCCGGTTGCCGGCATCCTCACTGGCGGCGGCAGACATAGCGTGAAAGTCTCGGTGGACGTGGAGGAAGTATGAAATTTGAAATCGTCCATCGCACAATCTACCTCTATGCGTCGCCTGTGCGCGACAGTTTCAACGAGGCTCGGCTGCTGCCGTTTTCCAACGAGTTGCAGACGGTGGATCAGTTTCTGTTGAAGGTGTTGCCCGCCGCGCGCCTGCAGCATCATCACGATTTTTACTCCAACACCATCCATCATTTCGAGATTGCTGAACCGCACGTGACCCTGCTCATCGAAAGCCACCTGCGAGTCACCACGCGGCGCCCGTCGTGGCCGGCCCCAGACGCCACGCTCTGGCCGCTGGCCCGGGTTGGCGAAGCCGGGCGCGAGCCGCGCGTCTTCGATTTTTTACAACACAGCCACTACGTCGAACTGTCCCCGGAAGTCTGGCGGCTGGCGCTCGACGCTACCGTCGGTCTGGCCGACACTTGGCAGGCGGCCCTGGCCCTCATGCGGTTCGTCTATGATCATTTCAAATATGAGTCCAGGTCCACCAGTGTTCACACGCACATGCGCGACGTACTGGTGGAACGACGCGGGGTCTGCCAGGATTTCGCGCATGTGCTCATCGGGCTGTGCCGGTCGCTGAAAATTCCGGCGCTGTACGTCAGCGGTTACCTCGCCACCGAAATCGCCAGCGCGACTCATGCCTGGGTGGAGGTGTTGGTGCCCGGCACCGGCTGGATCGGGCTGGATCCCACCCACAACCGGCCGGTGGACGAAACCTATGTGAAAATCGCCGTCGGGCGCGACTATAACGACGTGCCGCCCGTGGCCGGCAATTACAAGGGCACCACGGAACGCAAGCTCGACGTGAAAGTGGACATCAAGCGGCTGGATTAAGGGTGTGAGACAGGATTCTTCGTTGGCATTCGCTGGCCCTGGAAGGGCACCGGAAATTAGCCAGACACGCCTGTGTCTGGCAACGCGGCAAAATTGAATTCTTCCTGAAGGGACGGCGGAAACGCGTCAAGAAACGAAAGTGCCTCGTCGGCTCGATCATTCACCCCAGCGTTCACACTAAGGCCTGTTCCAACAGTTCCGTCCGCAGTCGCCGTTGGATGAGTGCAATCAATTCCTCCACCTGCCGGACCTGTTGTCCAATGACCATCGCAACCTCCTCCGGTTCGAAGCCTTCAACGAAATACAACTCAAACACTTCTCGTTCCGCGTTTGGCCAAGCATTGGCCGTTCTTCGTGTCTGGGCCAGCAGTTCCTGCCGTCCCACGACCACATCAGGTGGTTCCGCCCGCGCATCTGGAAGCAGGTCTTTGGCTTCGGCCACCGGCGGTTCGAGTTCCATCTCGATGATATCGAGCGGTTGTTCAGGGTCGTAGCCTGCTGCGGCTTCTGCATCGTCATTCAACATTCGTGGTGTTTCCAGTGACAGTGTTTCCTGGGCCTGTTTTTTCAATGCACGGCGGCGACAGGCGATTTCTTGCCAAGCGAGCATATATAGCCAAATCAAGTGGCCCAACTGAGCGGGCTTCGTTTCTGGCGCGGTGAGTGCGCGGCGCGCAACTTCGTCCACAACCTCGCGCGCATCAATCGCGCCGGCCGGCAATTCCGAGGTGGTTGTGACATGCCATAAATGTCGTCGCACGTAGCGAAGCAACCGCTGACCATGCTGTTTGAGCAAATCGCCGACCACATCGGTCTCACTCTGCGGCCCCGCGCCTTCCGCTTGCGGCCGGGCGGTGAAACCCGATGCCTTGATCTCGAAAAGCCTGCTGCGCCGGGCTTTCCGTTTCCAAAACACCTCGCGGCGAAGTTCCGACTTCAACGAAACGAGTTCGCGCAGCAGCGCCTTGACCGCGTCGTCAAACGCCTTGATCACATCGGGCGCGGACTTTTTGCTGTGAAGGATGTTCGAAGGAACCCGCAGTGTGAGCGCCGCGGTGTGGAAAGCCTTTCTCGGATGTCGTTCCATTGCGATATGCAGGTGAACGGTGTCAGCAGGAAAATGTGTCAGATGTTTTTCCAGCTTGAAGATTTTTTCCCGCAGCTTTTTTCGCAGCAGTTCATGGCCGTGAAGATTCTTGGTGACCAGATTCCACGGCAGTTCAGTGAGATGAGTTTTTGTCATAGACAACAATTCATAGGTTTAACAGTTTGGTCTTTCTTCCTGGCTGATGACCACTTCCACGGTGAGACTTTCAAGTGCCCCGGACCTGGGCGGGCTGAGGGACTCAAAGTTTCCCCACAAGTGGTCGAAGAGTTCGTCGGACCTAGGGCTTTCGCGCTCGAAAAATTCCGCCAGCGGAACTTCGCGGAAATTCCGAGACGATGCCGGTGGGCGAAAAGGTTTGCCCCGTGGTCGTTCGCGCACGAGCGGTTCCGCAATCGGCCCCCACGGCCGCCGGCGGATGGCTTCAGAATGAGCCTCGAGATCGTAATGCCGGCGACGCTGCGGATCGCCCAAGACCCCGTAGGCTTCCTGAAGTTCGAGGAACGGCTCGCTCTCCAAGCCAGACGTGTCGGGATGCAATTCCATCGCACGCCGACGAAACGCCGACTTGATGTCGTCGCCGCTCGCGTCGGAAGCTACACCCAGAATCACATAATAATTTTTCGACATGGCTCGTTCAGTTTACCGGAGTTCCGCGGTCGCGGCTGGCGCGCTTACCACTCGTTGAGCGGGCTGGACACCGCGCAGGGCCGGTCAAAATTCCGGTCCGACCAGGAGAACACTTTCGCTGTCGGTCGTTGGTCAAGCCCTCGCGAACTGTTAAACGCCGACGATCCAAAATCGTGCAAACTCCTTGATTCGGCCGCGAAAGAGTGCTGATCGAATTCAGTGGTTTGATCCATTGTTGCATTCATAATCTTCCTTTCGAATTGTGGGCTATTTTTCATTGCCATTTATCGTCATAGCTTTCCAAGTATTGGTTGTTTGGTTGGTCGTTCCGCGCGAAACGTCCGGAAGACTCTTGAGCTTTCCGCGCCGTTCGCACAAATGTTCAAAAGCAGGAACCTGTGGCCCAAGCCCAGTTCCTGTGAAAACTGACCACTGGCATTGAAAAATGTTCAAAGCCACGCGCATTGAAAATGACAAATGACCAAGCTTCCTGCCAAATGAGCTTTCCGCATCAGGCTTTGGGAATGGTAATGAGCAGTTCATGATTTTTGTGTTCCACTTTCATCTGGCTGCTGTTCAATTTTCCGGCCAGTTCCACAACCTGGGTGCAATGCCCCCATTCATCGGTCTGGATAGGCGAATTTGTATTCTGCTGGCCGGCCATCGGACGATTTGTCACTTCGACTTGCAACTGGTTCCCCTCCAGTTTGACATTTGCGTCCGTGGCTTTCGCATCCGGCAGATACGCGCGCACTTCGTAACGGTCCTTCAGTTCGCGCACGTCCAGTGACAGCGAATACCCGGTGTCGTTCTTGAACGGGTCCATAGAAGGACTCAAATTGAACCGCGAAATGGAACGCTGAAACATTTTGTCCATCTCCGCCTGTAGATCCCGCATTTCCCGAAACGGATCCCACGCATCGTCGGCCCCGGGAAAGAGAGTATTCGGTGCGGGGATTGGCATCATCCCGCCCCCGCTCGAGCGCGAATCCGCAGCCTGGCCTTGAGCAGTCGGAACCGCGCCCTGAACCATATATTTTTCTGCGGCCACACCAATCAAAAAACCAACAAATAACAAGAACAGGCCAATGACCGCCGGTTTACCAATCGTCTTTTTCAATCCGTCAGTATTCATGATGTATTGCTTTCCTTATGTTTTGTTGACCGGTTTTCCCGATTGTCCGCCCGGCGGCACTCATCGCCGGGCGGGATCCCTACGACCCAGCTTGCAGGGACCAGACAATCGGGGATTACCTGCTGCTGATGGTGGGCACCGAGTTGGTCGCCGTCTGGTGCGCCTGACCGGATTCGCGCTTAAACCAACCCGTCACCTTGTCCCACATGCCTCGAATCTGGTCAGCAGCGCCAGGAGTCTGAAGTTCACCAGAGAGTCCCTGGATGTCCTTTTCCAGATCGGCGACCGCCATGCCAGCATCCGGACCCACCAAAGCGCGATAGGCTTCCAATTGGAGTTTGGCCGTTACCAGATTGGCCTTGGCGCCTTCAAATTTCTTTTCGCGCACCATCCGTTCGGCCAACCGCAACGCTTGTTGCGCTTCCACGAGCGGATTGTCTTCCTGGTGGGCGTAAAAGTGGACGCCGTCGCTCTGGATCAACGCCAGTTCGGTCGAGGCTTCCTGCGGTTTGGCCATCAGTTCCACCGCGCGTTTGAGTTTGCGTTCGGCGTAATTCAAATCCACCAGCACCGCCGTATGGATGATCTTCGCGTCGGCGAGCTTTACGCCCTTGAGCGCGGCATAATCTTGCTTGGCCTCAATAATCGGTTCGACAACTTCCGTTGCGACATCTCCCGTGAATATCGGAATTTGGTCATCTTGGACCTGCTGTTCATCGCGGTAGATTTCTTTGCCCTGCGCGTCCTTTACGGTCGTTGTGACGACAGTCGTGGGCAGCAAGCCATGCACCACCTTGGCGAGCGACTGCGCCTTTTCGATGTCTGTCCGCGCGGCGTCTGTGTGCATGTCCGCCAGTTCTTCCATCGCTTGGTTGGCGTGGGTCAGAAACTGGGAAGCCAACAACGATGCCTGGTGCAAATCCTCTGCCGACAGATCACCCTGGCTGCGCCGTTCAACGGTCGTTTGGAATTGCTTGCCACTGCCGTAAACACTGGTCGAAACATTGGGGGTGGACTCAGAGGCCGACGACCGCACTGCAAATAGTGCAAGAGCCACTGCGACCAAAGTCGCAGCGGAGCAAGCTGCACACCCGTGTGTAAGAGAGAATCTCGTGTTCATATCTTTCACTCCATTTCTTTGGTTTAACGTTTCTATTGGTTACGTTTTGGAGCAGTGGGCCGGCGCCCAAGCCGGCGCCATGCTCCCAGAACTTTTGGTTTGACCAGTTTAGCCGACCTTGACTTCGATGGATTTCGGTTGCCCGTTCTTGTTCTTGGCCACATGTACGCTCAGCACGCCGTCCTTGAAATCAGCGTTGACTTGTTGCGCGTCGGAGTCCTCGGGCAGCGCGAAACTGCGGATGAACGACCCATAGGCGCGTTCGACGCGATGGTAACGTTTGTTCTTTTCTTCCTTCTCCAAGGTGCGGTCGCCGGAAATGTACCGTACGCCATTCTCGACCCGAACTTTCACATCGTTCTTCTTCACCTCGGGCAACTCGGCCTTGATGAGGTATTCCTTGTCGTCCTCGATGATGTCCACCAACGGCGCCCAGGCCGCGACGGTTATCTCCTCGCGCCCATCGCCATTTCGGGACGTGGTCGCGCCCAAGAAGCGCGACAGGCGGTTGTGCATTTCGTCCAGTTCACGGAACGGATTCCATTCCGACGTTTCCTTAAACGGATTCCAACGAGTTAAAGCAGTCATAGTTTTCACCTTATTCATGGCGGACCCTTGATTTTGCCCTCGAGTCGTGGCCCGCCGGACTGCGATTCGAAGGCTCGTCCCGTATCCGCAACACAACCCAGATTAGCGTCAGCGGAAGAGACGCAATTTTCGAAAAAACAAAAACCGTGCCAATCGGTTGCGCGACCCTGGCTTTGCGTAAGTGATTGGAATTCCATGACTTTTGTGGGCAATATACATTCTTCAGCTGGCTGAGACTTGTGCCAGTGTTCGGAAAGAAATGGCACAGTGAAAGTCAGGCTGGCACAGCTTGGCACACACTTGAGAATTACTGCCAAAACAACAAGGCGAGGCTGCGTTGGAAAAGCACTACTCGTGACCGTCTGCTGGATATGAGCCGTCCAAATTTCAATGAGCGGCGTGCGGCCAACCGTGGCCACCATCTCGCTGCCAATGGGTGAAAATCCCTAAAAAGCTGAATTTCACGAATCGCGGCGCAGTGGAGGTTTGTTTGATTAGGCACGTTGACACGGGTAAAACACCCCATGGAAACTTGCGGGTGAGTGTGCTAGCCTAAAGGGTCCATTGAAGAACGTGAGCCACCGTGGGCATCCCCTGTCCGACCTCCTTGGAGTCTGTTACCGGACGCGCCACAATCTCACAAGCCGCGCCGGAAGCGAGCAGGAGTGCGGACACCAACCTAACGCAACGTCGCTTGAACCTTAACGCCAATGTCCGCGGGCGTTGTGCCATCCGTGTTCATCATGCCAGGCACGACCGCCGACCCACACCGCGTGCGGATGCGGCGGATAACCCCAATGCCCGCCCACCCAGAACCAACCGCCGTTCCAAACCCATTCACCGCCGACCCAGACGTAATCCGGGCCTGGCGCGACCACGACGGCTTCCACCGGCGGTGGAGGCGGAGGTTTTGGAATATAAGCCATCGTGCCGCTGTCGTTTCCGACGTGGCGCCGACGGTGCTCGGCGTAATTTATTTCCCACAATGAACGAATTGGTTTATGTTGGGTCAAATTGTGCCAAACATCATGTTACAACTGAGAAGAATCTGGCCGCTGCCGATCGGCGTGGTGGCCGGGCTGGCCATTTGGGCCGGGTGTGAGACGGGCCGCATGGCGCCGTCACCGCCGCCGCCGGCCGCCGCTCCGCGAGCCAACAGTTTGCAGCCGGGGCCGGATGATCCCCGCATTGCGTTTGTGGCCGCAAGCGTATTGGAAACCTATCATTATCGGGAGCACCCGCTGGACAAGGAAATGTCGGCCAAGTTTTTTGACAATTACATTGACTCGCTGGATTCGCATCATGAGTATTTTTTGCAAAGCGATCTCGCCGAATTCGCTCCGTATCGCACCAACCTGGATGCATTCACACTTCGGACGAATGGGACCGCCGATTTGTCCCCCGCGTTTAAGATCTACCGCCGTTTTCAAGAACGGTTTCAGCAGCGCATCGAATATGCGAACGAACTGCTGCAGCAGGACAAATTCAAGTTTAATACGGATGAAAAAGTCGTGGACCGTCAGCACGAGCCGTTTCCCAAGGATTTGGAGGAGGCCAGGCAGCTCTGGCGGCAGCGGGTGCGCTATGAATACCTCATGGATAAATTATCAAAGGAGTTCTTCGAAACCAACGGCGTCTTCACTGTCAAGTTGCCGCCCGGCGCGAATACCAACATCATCGCCGACCTGGAGAAGCGCAACCGCTGGAGCCTGCACTTGATGACCAACCAGGACGGCGAGAGCGTGCTGGGAACCTACTTGAACGCCCTCACCCATGCTTATGATCCGCACTCGGATTATATGAGCGCGCCGCGCGCGCAGGATTTTTCCATCAGCATGAATCTGGCCTTGTTTGGCATCGGCGCCCAACTGACGGAGGACGACGGTTACTGCACCATTCACTCGCTGGTGACGGGCGGACCGGCGTTCAAGAGCAAGGCGATCAATGAAAAGGACCGCATTCTGGCCGTGGCGCAGGGCAGCAAACCGCCGGTGGACGTGGTGGACATGGACCTGGAAAAAGTCGTCCAACAGATAC
>Ga0302320_10011314_pt1 | contig 18897 bp, 19 predicted proteins | sample Bog_T0_3_FD_202130 | JGI IMG/M metagenome (GOLD analysis project Ga0302320, IMG submission 202130) | Peat permafrost microbial communities from Stordalen Mire near Abisko, Sweden - Bog_T0_3 | ecosystem: Environmental > Terrestrial > Soil > Wetlands > Peat | place: Sweden: Abisko, Stordalen Mire...
CTACCCAAAGTAATCTGTCGCGCAATGAGACGGCCTTGGGAAATTCCGACACCAATCAGTCCCGCCGTCAGCATGGCCAGGACCGTCGTAAAACTAGCGACGGGGTCTGTCCAGAGTTTCTGCCACCACCCCTTATTGTCTTCGGAATAGCCGCAGCCGTGTTCGCAAGCGGCTTTTACATACAGGGGCGCAGCAGAACTGGTCCCGGCTTTTTGATCGGTTCCGGCGTCACCATGCTGGGTCTGATTGGATGGTTTAGCTTGTTGCTGGGAGATTGGTGGTCGCCCATTCTCTGCCTGTTGTAACGGCACAGTTGGCGAATTAGCAGCAAGTGCTGCCACAACAACAAGAGCTGCCAGCAAGACGGTCCCCCGACCTTCAGATGTCCTCCAACCGTACACCTTCGGCCTCCAGCGCAGCTAGACAAGCCAGCAAGAATATTGCTGTAAACGTGCCCCGTTTCAGCTTGTTGGTTATGGACGCCTCTGTCTCGTCCTTGAAACCATGCTTTTTGAGCCGTTTGGCTAATTCCACATAGCCAACATCGGCCTTTTTGAGTTCGGCCTTCAGGTAAGCCCGGACCCTTTCGGCCCATTCCTCCTCGGTTTTGGCGATTGCAGCCATAAAATCCATCCTATCACAAATAATACCTGCCAAATGTGATAGTTTTCGCTTGACCTGTCAAACCTGCCAGATATGATAGCTATCAGAAACGGTAGGTATCAATCCAGTGGCAATTCACTTTCTCCAGTCAAAAGCGGCAAGGAGCCTGAGCCTCGCTCAGGTCTTCCGCATGACGGACGGGGAAGCGGAAACAGCCTTTCGCAACATCCGCTGGCATGACACAGCCGGAGCCCCGGTCTGCCCGTCCTGTGGCGGTCTGGACGCGTATAGCGCCCGTAGGCCCTCCGGCCTTCTGCGCTTCCGTTGCAAGGCTTGCCGCAAGGACTTCACCATCACCAGCGGAACGCTGTTTGCCGCCCACAAGGCCCCGCTGCGCTCCTATCTGGCCGCTATCGCGGTGTTTATGAACGAGGTCAAAGGCAAGAACGCGCTGGCGCTCTCCCGCGATCTGAATATGTCGCACAAGGCTTGCTGGGTTCTCCTGCACAAGGTCCGCGAAGCAATGGCGGAAGAATTTAAGGGCCGTAAGCTGGGCGGCGAGGGGAAAGAGGCGGAAGTGGACGGCATGTATGCCGGTGGCTACGTCCGTCCTGCCAATCATGCAGAAGGCCGCAGGGACCGTCGCAAGGCCATGAATAAGACCGGCAAGCGCCAGTCTGTGATTATCATCCGCGAGCGTAACGGCAACAGCGTTCCCGCCGTATTCAAGTCTGAGGGCGCGGCTGCGGCGTGGATCAAGAGCCGCCTTCAGCCCGGCACCATCTTAAACGCCGATGAGGCAAGCGGCTGGAATGAACTGGCGGCAAAGTTTGAAATGCGCCGGATCAACCACAAGCAAGCCTATTCCGATGGCGAGGCTTGCACGAATTGGGCGGAAAGCTATTTCAGCCGCTTGCGCCGTGGCGAGATGGGCCATTTTCATCATGTGTCAGGCCCGTATTTGCTGCGGTACGCGCAAGAGGCGTCATGGCGGGAGGATGCTCGGCGCGTGGACAATGGCGCTCAGGTGCGCCGCGTGGCCGAATTGGCGCTGCATCGCGGCCCGTCTGTGGATTTTGCCGGGTATTATCAGCGGCATGTTACCAATGGTTAGTAACAAGTGACGGTCCAATATTTAAGGTTCAGTAAACTGTTGGTTCTATAGTCCGCCCTCGTGTTTTTGTGGGCGGGTCCGATGCCTCAAATGGTAAGGCATTTCACAAGAAATGAGCGAGGCGCGACTGCCATCGAATACGGCCTGATCGCCGCCCTGATCGCTGTCGTGATCATCACGGGCCTGACATCGGTTGGCACCAATCTGAATACGACCATCGCCGGGATCGCTACCAGCCTGAGATAATTAGGCGACAGACTCCCACTCATCGGGGCTACTGCGAGGGCATTACCCAGCTAACGCCCACGCGGCGACCTATCCGCTGAATCTTGCCCCGCTTTGCCAGCCCATGAAGCTGGGCCAACACACGGGCAGCAATCTCCCGAACCGCGTCCCGGTGGGTCTTATCCAGCCCCTTGGCGTCCATGATGGCTTCTACCATTGGCGGGACTTGGACGGGTTTACCCTCGGACTTGCGTAGCTGGTCAAAGATCAGCTTTGCCAGTTCCCCGGCCTCGAAATACTTGAAGCGATGCTGCGGCCTCAGAACCTTAATCTTGCGGGGTTCAATGGAGGGGTCCAACAGGCCAAGGGAGCGGTCAATCGCCGCCAAATCGTCTTGCAGGACTCGTAGCTGGCCTTTTACGACCATGATTTGCCCGGCTATCTCGCCGCGCTTCCGTTTCAGACCAGAGATTGTGAAAGTGTGCTGTTCGCTCATTGACCCAAGATAGGGTCATGGGGCAGAATCTTCTTGTGGCGTTTGCGCCAATAGACCGGAAAGCTTCGCGCGCTGGCATGACGAGACCCCGGACGGCTTCACCTTCACCCTGAAGGGGCCGCGCTTTGCCACCAATCGCCGGGTGCTGGCCGAAGCAGGGCCGTCAATCGAGAAATTCCTCACCAGCGGCATTACGCGGCTGAAGGGCAAGCTGGGGCCGATCAATTGGCAATTCATGGCGACCAAGAAATTCGACGCGAAGGATTTTGCGGCATTCCTGGCGCTGCTGCCGAAGAAACAGGATGGATTGGTGCTGCGCCACGCGGTGGAGGTGCGCCATGAAAGCTTCGCCTGTGCGGAATTTGTGGCGCTTTGCCGCCAGCATGGCGTTGCGGCGATCAACGCCTGTGACAGCGAATTTCCCTGTATTCTCGATGTCACGGCGGATTTTGTTTATGTGCGCCTGATGGGCACCACGGAAAAGGAAAAGCTGGGTTATGCCAAGCCGATGCTGGCCGAATGGGCCAAGCGGCTGCGGAAATGGGAAGCAGGCGAATCGGCGGGCGCCGACAAATTGCTGGCCAAAGCCGCGCCGAAAAGGAAACGCGATGTCTTTGTATTCGTGATCGGCGGCGCCAAGAAGAAAAATCCCGCCGCCGCCCAAGCATTGATCGGCGCTTTGAAATAACAGCATTGACGGAACCGCAAAGCAGGCGTCTAATTTTGCCGTCGCAGAACGGCCAGACGCCGGGACGCATGGTTTAGAGGCTGCATTTCGGCGCCCTTTCCTTCGGATTGGGTCGCCGCCGGGATCAGGGATGATCCCCGCGCCATGAACCCTGACTGTCCGCGAATGGCCGCGATTTTGCGCACTGAAACGCGAACAGGAGGTTCCTTGATGGAAGATGCTCCGCCGGCGATAACATCCGGCTCTGCGCAAGCGGAGCCGACGGGACCTTAAAACGGGACCGCAGCCACAAAATTGAAACGGATACAGACGGGAGAAATCCCGTATCAAAGTTCCGGCGTGATGCCGGAAAGAAGCCCCGCCGCTGATAACGGCGGGGCTTTGCTTTTTCGTGGCCACAGCGCGGCGCGGCGGCGACCGTCAGGCGCGTCCGGCCAAATTGTGAGGTTCTCGTCCTTCACCACTAATGCTAGATTTTGCGGCGCGGCGTCGCCCACCAAGCCTGTGGGTGGACTGGATTGGCGCTTGTCGTCGCCGCCGGCAATCGGTTGATTGCGCACCCGCGATCGGACGTTTTTTGAGAGCAGCATGGAACAAGACGCCTATCGCCACGTCCCCTATGACATCGAGATCGAGCAGGCGCTGCTGGGTTCGCTGCTGGTGGACAACCAGGCGCTGGAGCGGGTCGGTTCTCTGATCAAGCCCGAGCATTTCTACGATCCGCTGCATGCCCGCATCTTCGAGACTATGGCCCAGGCCTTTGAGCGCGGCTCTTTTGTCCTCACGCCCCTGACCCTGCATGCCGCGATGAAGGCCGATCCCGGCCTGGTCGAGCTGGGCGGGGTGGCCTATCTGGCGAGCCTGGTTTCGGCGGCGCCCGCCATGCCCAATGTGCGCGATTATGCCCGCATTCTGCACGATCTGGCGGTGCGGCGCAGCCTGATCCGCATCGGTGAGGATATCGTCAACACCGCCTATGAGGCGCCCACCGAAAAAGGCCCCCAGGCGCAGATTCAAGAAGCTGAAAAGGCGCTTTATGCCGTCAGCGAGTCCAGCAAATATGGCGAGGGGCCGCTGGAATTTCACGAAGCGCTGCGCCGGGCGGTGCAATCGGCCGAGGCGGCGCAAAAGCGCGGCGGCCGCATTTCCGGCGTAACCTCCGGCTTTACCGATATCGACAATCTGTTGGGCGGCCTGCAGCCGTCCGATCTCTTGATCCTGGCCGGCCGCCCCGGCATGGGCAAGACCGCGCTTGGCACCAACATGGCGTTCCATGCCGCCCGCACCTATATCCAGGACCTGGAAGCGGGGGCGGAAATGCCGCGCGGCGCCCCGGTGCTGTTCTTCAGCCTGGAAATGGCGGCGCAGCAGCTCTCGGCCCGTATCCTGGCCGAGCAGACCGAAATCGAAATGTGGAAAATCCGCAACGGCCGTTTCTCCGAAAGCGAATGGGAGAAGTTCGTGCTTTGCATGCAGGATCTTTCCACCCTGCCGCTGTATATTGACGATACCGGCGGCATTTCCATCGCCCAGATTGCCGCCCGGGCACGCCGCCTCAAACGTGAAAAAAATATCGGCGTCATCATCATCGACTATCTGCAACTGGTGGAACCCTCGCGCCGCGCCGAAAACCGGGTGCAGGAAATCACCGAGGTCACCAAGGGCCTGAAAGCCCTGGCCAAGGAACTGAATGTGCCGGTGCTGGCGCTGTCGCAATTGTCGCGCGGGGTGGACAGCCGCGACGACAAGCGCCCGGTGCTGTCGGATTTGCGCGAATCCGGCTCGATCGAGCAGGACGCCGACGTGGTGATGTTCGTCTATCGCGAGGAATATTACCTGAAATCGCGCGAGCCCGATCCCGGCTCCGCCGATCATGCCAAATGGCTGGAGAAATGCGAGCGCGCCCATCGCCGTGCCGAAGTGCTGGTGGAAAAACACCGCCATGGCGCCACCAACAAGATCGAGCTGTATTTCGACGACCGCTTCACCCGCTTCTCCAGCCTGATCGCGGAAAATTGACTTTATTTTTGGTCGCACGGCCAACGGAAAACGTTCATACGCTGTCGCTACTCACCACAATTTTTCCTGGCCTATGCTCCTCCATCCCGATGCGGGTGAATTTGGCTTTGCCGCCGGCCAGCAGCGCCAACTGCCGCGGCAGCAGCTTCAGGTCATAACCGAAGCGGATCAGTTCGCGCTTGACATAGGTCCAGCCGAATTGGCGCAAGGACGTGCGCCAGCCTTCGATGTCGGAGCTGGTGCCGACAAAATCCTGCTGCCGCGCCACGGCTGGCAGCAACTGCCAGGGCGACAATTCCGCAAACAAGGGCGAATTGTTGGGATTGAACAGCAGATGATCCACCGGCAGGGCAAAGCGCCTGACCGCCAGCAGGCGCTGGGCCGCGGCGCGCGACAGGATATAGGCCGCCGCCCCGGTATGGCGCGAATGCATGCGGGCGATCTGGAAACCTTCCACAACAGTCTTGAAATCCGAGAGCAGCACGCTCTGGCCCGGGGGACCATATTGTTCCAGCTTGATCAGCGCTGCGCCGGCCGGAATCCAGTTTGAATCTTTGAGAAAGCGTCCCGCCGAGGGCGTCAGAACCACGTCATCCTCCAGCACTGCGGCATAATCCTCGCCGCGGGCGACGAAATGTTCCCAAGCCTTGGCGTGCGACAGGGTACAGAATTTGTCGCCGCGCGGAATTTCGCCCAAGGGGCCCTTGTCGTCGAAAAAATCACCGGGCGGCTGCATCAGCCCGGCATCCAGCGCCTCCAGCCGGTCCAGAGACAGGCCCAGCGCCGCAGCTTTCTGGGTCATGGCGGCCAGCCGGTCCGGCCGCCGCGCCAGATTGATGAGGATAATCCGCATTCCCCGCGTTATGGGGGAAGCCGGGGCAAACTGCAATTTGCTGCCGTCCGCCTCAAAAAGCGTCTAGAATGAAGAACTTGTCAGGGCCCGGCGGTTTGTGGGGATGGCCAAGCCCAGTATCATGGCGGCGCGCCGTCCAAGCTTGGAAGACTGTCCTTGGTGACTGACGATATCCTGGCCAACCCCGATTTCCGGATGCGCCTTCGGCTGAGCGACGCGGAGCGCCGCCGCATCTTGCTGCGCGATACCCTGGCATGGGCAATCGTCGCGCTGATCCATTTCATATTCTTTCTGGTGCTGGTGATCTCGCTGCAGCAAGCGCACGACCGTATCGGCCGCCGCAGCGCCATGGAGACGATTCTTGATTTCTCCATGCTGAACCGCAACAGCGTGCCGCTCGATGAGCAGCTCCGGCGCGAAGAATCCAAAGAGCCGGACCTCTCCGCCAAGCCGCTGACTGTGATTCCAAAGCCGCCTGTGATCGAGCAGGAGAATGCGCCGGCCACCCCCGGCGATGTGCTCAAATCCATCGGTCAGGCATTGGCCTGCGGCGCCAGCAACTTCGAATATCTCAACAAGGCACAACAGGCGCGCTGTCCGCGCCAGCCCTGGATGGCGGCGCGCCGTCCCGACGGCACTATTGTCTTGGATGCGCCGCCCAAGGTGCCGCTGCCGCAATTGCATCTCACCGGCGCCGAAGAATTGGGCCGCCAGATGCAGACCAATTCCGGCTGCCCGATCATGCTCAACACGCCCTGCCTGGACGACATGTTCACCGGCAACAACAGCCATAACCCGGGCACACCGGCTCATTGAAGTGATGGACATGGAACGGGCTGGACGTGGATGGCCGCCCCGGCCATTGTCCGGCCATGACCGCGGATTTTGACTCGGCAAGCCTGACCGTGCGGCTGGGAGCGATAGCCGCCAATTTTCGCACCATGCGGCGCTTGGCGGGACGGGCGGCAGTGTCTGCCGTGGTCAAGGCCGACGGTTATGGCCTGGGCGCGAAAATGGTGGTGCCGGCGCTGGCCGGGGCGGGCTGCGATACCTTTTTTGTCGCCCAGCTGGGCGAAGGCATGGCGCTGCGGCCCTTGTTGCCCCAGGCGCGTATCTTTGTGCTGGACGGGGCGGCGCCGGATGCCGTGCCGGCGCTGATCGCGCACAATCTCACCCCGGTTTTGAATTCACTGCCCGATATCGCGGCCTGGGCGGCGGCGGCATCGCGGGGGCAGCGCGACGCCGCCATACATATCGATACCGGCATGAACCGGCTTGGTCTGAAAAGCGATGAGCTTTCGCTGTTGGCGGCGGAATGGCGGGAGCGGCTCAGCGGCATCAACCTTGTGCTGCTGATGAGCCACCTGGCCTGCGCCGACGATCTGGGACCGGAGGCGGCGATGAACCGCCGGCAATTGACGCGTTTCCGCGCCGCGCTGGCGATGCTGCCGCCTGCGCCCGCCAGCCTGGCAGCCTCCAGCGGCATCTTCCTGGGCAAGGACTATCATTTCGATCTGGTGCGGCCGGGGATTGGACTTTACGGCGTGGGGCCCAAGGGGCGCGAAAATCCCATGAAAGGCGTGGCTGTTTTGAACGCCCGGGTGCTGCAAAGCCGCCGAATTGACAAGGGGGACAGCGTTGGCTACGCAGCCACGTTCCGCGCAAAAAGGCCAACAATGCTCGCCACCGTGGCGCTCGGATATGCCGACGGCATCAGCCGCGCTGCCTCCAATAAGGGCTGGGCGGTATTCGGCGGCGCGCGCGCGCCATTCGCGGGCCGGGTGTCGATGGACCTGCTGACGCTGGATGTCACCGATCTCAAAAAGCCGCCTCAGGCCGGCGACGCGGTTGAGCTTTTGGGCGAGAGCGTGCCTGTCATCGACGTGGCGGAGGCCTGGGGCACCAACGCCTATGAAGTCTTGACCGGTTTTTCCCCCCGCATCCCGCGCCGCTACACGGATGCCGGCGCGAAAAAAGAGAAGACCGCATGAATATTCTGGCAGGGATCGGGCGTGCTGTTCTGGGATTGCTGGCGGATATCGGGCGGCTGACCGCGTTCACCGGCCGCACCCTGGCTGCCTGTGTCAGCCCGCCCATCTATGGCCGGCTGATTGCCATCCAGATTCTGCGCATCGGTTATTTCTCGCTGCCGGTGGTGGGCCTCACCGCTTTCTTCACCGGCGGGGCGTTGGCGCTGCAGATTTACCTGGGAGGCAACCGATATGGCGCCGAAGCCATTGTGCCGCAGATCGTGGTGCTGGGCATCACCCGCGAACTCGGACCTGTCATTGCCGGGCTTATGGTCGCTGGACGGGTAGCTGCGGCCATTGCCGCCGAAATCGGCACCATGAAGGTGACCGAGCAGATTGATGCCCTGACAACGCTGGCCACCAATCCCATCAAATATCTGGTGGTGCCGCGGCTGATTGCGGCCATTGTCTCCATGCCCATCCTGGTGGCCATTGCCGACAGCATCGGCGTGTTCGGCGGCTATGTCGTCTCGACCCAGAGCCTGGGCTTCACCGGCTCGATCTATCTCAAGAACACGGTGGATTTCGCCACCCGCCAGGACATCGACTCCGGCCTGATCAAGGCGGCGGTGTTCGGTTTCATCATCGCCCTGATGGGTTGCTACAACGGCTTTAACTCGAAGGGCGGGGCACAGGGCGTCGGCGCCGCGACCACGGCGGCGGTGGTGTCGTCCTCGATCTTGATCCTGGCCGCCAATTATCTTCTGACCTCGATCCTGTTCCACACATGACCGCCAAAATTCAGCTGATCGGCGTAAAGAAACGCTTCGGACCCAAGGTGGTGCTGGACGGCATCGACCTGACCATCGAGAAAGGCTCTTCCCTGGTGGTGATCGGCGGCTCGGGCACCGGCAAATCGGTGATGATCAAGTCGGTGCTGGGCATCCTGACCCCGGACGAGGGCACCATCCTGGTGGACGGCCAGAATGTCACCCATCTGCGCGGCGCCGCCCGCGATCCGGTGATGAAGAAATTCGGCATGCTGTTTCAGGGCGCCGCTTTGTTCGACAGTCTGCCGGTGTGGGAGAATGTCGCTTTCGGCCTGATCCAGGGCCGCGGCATGGCGCGCGCAAAAGCGCGTGAGGTGGCGATCCAGAAACTGGCCAAGGTCGGCCTCAGCGAGGACGTGGCCTTTCTTTCGCCCGCCGAATTGTCGGGCGGCATGCAGAAACGCGTGGGTCTGGCGCGTGCCATCGCCGCCGATCCGGAAATCATCTTCTTCGACGAGCCGACCACCGGGCTTGATCCCATCATGGCCGATGTCATCAATGAGCTGATCGTCTCGACCGTCAAGGATGTCGGCGCCACCACCCTCTCCATCACCCATGACATGGCCAGCGCTCGCAAGATTTCCGATCACATCGCCATGATCTATCAGGGCCGCATCATCTGGAGCGGCCCCACCGGCCAGATTGACCATAGCGGCAATCCCTATGTCGACCAGTTCATCCATGGTCGCGCACAAGGCCCCATAAAGATGGCGGTAAAGGCTTAGTTTCTTCGGCTCTTTGCCTAAACCGCTTGCGCTTTATGTTCCCTTTTTGTACCCATGTCGCATGGCCAAATCCTCCGCCTCCTTTGTCTGCCAGACGTGCGGCACCCCCGCGCCCAAATGGTCGGGCAAATGCGAGGCTTGCGGCGGTTGGAACACCATCACCGACGAAGGCGCAGCCCCCCCCATCGGCGCCAGCGCCGGGCGGCGGGTGAAGGGCCGCAAGTTTGCCCTGGAAGATCTGAAATCCGAGGACGCACCGCCGCCGCGCCGCATCACCGGCATTGCCGAGTTCGACCGCGTCACCGGCGGCGGGCTGGTGCCCGGTTCGGCCCTGCTGGTGGGCGGCGATCCAGGCATCGGAAAATCCACCATCATTCTTCAGGCGCTGGGCGAATATGTGAAAAGTGGCGGCCACGCAATTTACATATCCGGCGAAGAGGCGATGGCCCAGGTGCGGATGCGCGCCGCCCGGATGGGACTTTCCGATGCACCCCTGATGCTGGGCGGCGCCACCAATGTCGAAGATATTCTGGCGACACTGGAGGCCGGCCGGGCCCCCGGCATTGTCGCCATCGATTCCATCCAGACGCTGTGGACCGGGGCGCTGGAAGCGGCTCCCGGCACCATCGCCCAGGTCCGCACCGCCAGCTTCGACCTAGTGCGCTATGCCAAAACATCGGGCGCGGCGCTGATCCTGGTCGGCCATGTCACCAAGGACGGCCAGATTGCCGGACCCAAGGCGGTGGAACATCTGGTGGACGCGGTACTCTATTTCGAGGGCGAGCGCGGCCATCATTTCCGCGTCCTTCGGGCGGTAAAAAACCGCTTCGGCCCCACCGACGAAATCGGCGTGTTCGAAATGACCGGCAAGGGGTTGGCCGAGGTCGCCAATCCTTCCGCCTTGTTCCTGGGCGACCGCGACAGCGCCGCGCCCGGCACCGCCGTCTTCGCCGGGCTGGAAGGCACGCGGCCCCTGCTCTGCGAAATCCAGGCGCTGGTGGCGGCGTCCAGCTTCGGCACCCCCCGCCGGGCGGTGGTGGGCTGGGATACCGGGCGGCTGGCGATGATCCTGGCGGTGCTGGATGCCCGCGCCGGGGTTGGAATCGGGGGCGCCGATGTCTATCTGAACGTGGCCGGGGGCCTGAAAATCGCGGAACCCGCCGCCGATCTGGCGGCCGCCGCAGCTCTGGTTTCATCCTTTGGGGGAGAGCCCTTGCCCCGCGATACCGTGTTTTTCGGCGAAATCTCTCTTTCGGGCGATATCCGCCCGGTGCCGCAGGCGGAACTCCGCCTGAAGGAGGCAGCAAAATTAGGATTTAAGGCGGCTTATATCCCCAAAGGGACGAAGACGGACGGCGCCGGGCTGACATTAACCGAGGTTACCAGCGTGATGGACCTTCTGACTTTTGCCGGAACCGGGCGCGCAAGACGCAGCGCCGTGCTAGACTCGAATCGATGAATCTGTCCTTCACCTTCATCGACTTTCTGGTCGTCACGGTGATCGTCGTCTCCGCGGGTTATGCTGCCTATCGCGGGTTGATGTCCGAGACGCTGACGATATTTGCCTGGGCCGCCGCCGCCTTTGCCACCCTCAATTTCGGCCCCTGGCTGATCCCCATGGCCCGCAGCGCAATCTCTGCAAGCTGGCTGGCGCCCCCCATCGCCTATGCCGGCGTCTTTATGGTCGTATTCATTCCGCTGTCTTTCATGAGCCACCGCTTTTCGCAGAGCGTGAAGAATTCGCCCATCGGGCCGCTCGACCGTGGGCTGGGTATCGCGTTCGGCGTGGTGCGGGGGCTGGTCGTGGTCGGACTGGCCTATCTGGCCTTCACCTATTTCACCCCCATCCGCCAGCAGCCCCATTGGCTGTTGTCGGCGCGCACCCTGCCGATCGTGCAATCCACCGCCCAGGTGCTGCTGTCGGTGATTCCGAGCCAGACGCCACGGGATTACATCACCGCCGCACCCAGCGCTTCGCATGACAGCCTCGGCGACCTGATCAAGCGCCAGAACGAGGAGGCCAGCAGCGCGCCCCCTGCGTCACCCGCGTCAAAAAAGGCCGAAAAAACCTATGGCGCCTCCGACCGCCGCGCGCTAGACAGACTTTTCGAGACGACCGGGAAGCGATAAGCCATGACCGGCCTTGACGACCAGAAAGACCTGTTTGACGAAGCCTCGTTTGGGGGTGCCCACCTGCAGGATGACAGCCTGCATGAGGAATGCGGCGTCTTCGGCATTTTCGGCCATCCCGATGCCGGCGCCCTGTCGGTGCTGGGGCTGCATGCCTTGCAGCATCGCGGCCAGGAAGCGGCGGGCATCGTCATGTTCGACAATGGCCAGTTCACCGCCGAGCGCCATGCCGGGCTGGTGGGCGACGTGTTCGGGCGCAACACCGGCGCCGCAAAAAACCTCAAGGGCAGCTATGCGGTCGGCCATGTGCGCTATTCCACCGCCGGCGGCTCCAATGCCCGCAACATCCAGCCGATCTTCGCCGACCTGGCGGGCGGCGGGCTCGCCATCGGCCATAACGGCAATCTGACCAACGCCCATACCCTGCGCACCGAACTTGTGTCGCAGGGCGCGATCTTCCAGAGCACCTCCGACACTGAAACCATTGTCCATCTGGCAGCGCGCTCAACCTGTGTGCGCATCGTGGACAAGTTGATTGACGCCCTCAAGCAGGTCGAAGGCGCCTATTCGCTGGTGGCGCTGACCTCCAAGAAACTGATCGGGGTACGCGATCCCCATGGCGTGCGGCCGCTGGTGCTGGGCCTTCTGGAAGGGGCGCCGATCCTGGCTTCGGAAACCTGCGCCCTGGACATTATCGGCGCGGAATTCGTCCGCGACATCGAACCTGGCGAAATGGTGGTGATCGACAAGGACGGCATCAAGAGCCATTTCCCTTTCAAGCCCCAGCCGCATCGTTTCTGCGTGTTCGAATATATCTATTTCGCGCGCCCCGATTCCACCATGGAAGGCCGCAATGTTTATGACGCGCGCAAGCGCATCGGACAGGTGCTGGCGGACGAAGCCCCGGTGCTGGCCGACATGGTCGTGCCGGTGCCGGATTCCGGCGTGCCCGCCGCGCTGGGCTTCGCCAACGCTGCCGGCATACCGTTCGAGCTGGGCATTATCCGCAACCATTATGTCGGCCGCACCTTTATCGAGCCGTCAGACCGCATCCGTCATCTCGGCGTGCGCCTGAAGCACAATCCCAACCGCGCCCAGCTCAAGGGCAAGCGGGTGGTGCTGGTGGATGATTCCATCGTGCGCGGCACCACCTCCAAGAAGATCGTGGAGATGGTGCGGGACGCCGGCGCGCTGGAAGTTCATTTCCGGGTGGCCTCGCCGCCCACCACCCATTCCTGCTTCTATGGCGTCGACACGCCCAACACCGACGATCTGTTGGCCCACCGCATGGATGTCGAAGGCATGCGCCGTTTCATCGGCGCCGACAGCCTGGCGTTCATTTCCATGGACGGGCTTTACCGCGCCATGGAAAAACCGGCGCGCGATGCCCGCAATCCGGGTTACTGCGATGCCTGTTTCTCGGGCCAGTATCCCATTGAGCTGACCGATATTTCCGGCGGCGCCCGCGACCGCCAGCTTTCGCTGCTCGCCGACGTCGCTTAAATCCACATGGTCAAATCACTTTCAGGGCGCATCGCGCTGGTGACCGGCGCGTCACGCGGCATCGGCCGCGCTGCCGCCATCGCGCTGGGTGCGGCCGGAGCGCATGTCCTGTGCGTCGCCCGCACCGTGGGCGGGCTGGAGGAAACCGACGACGCCATCGTCAAGGCGGGCGGCACGGCGACGCTGGTGCCGCTGAACCTCAAGGATTTTTCCGCCATCGACCGGCTGGGCGCCTCGATCTTCGAGCGCTGGGGCAAGCTGGACGCTTTGTTGGGCAATGCCGGAACGCTGGGGGTGCTGACGCCGCTGGCGCAACTCGACCCCAAAGTCTTCACAGAACTGATGGACATCAACGTCATCGCCAACTGGCGGCTGATCCGTTCGCTTGATCCGTTATTGCGCCAGTCCGACGCCGGGCGCGCTTTGTTCATTACCTCCGGCGCCGCCGCCACCCACCGGCCCTATTGGGGCGGCTATTCCATGAGCAAGGCGGCGCTGGAAAATCTGGCGCTCACCTATGCCGCCGAATGCGAGGGCAACAAGGTGAAGGTGAATCTGCTCAATCCCGGCGCGATCCGCACCGCCATGCGCGCCAAGGCGATGCCGGGCGAGGAGCCTTCTACCCTGAAAAGGCCGGAAGAAGTGGCGCCTCTGATTGTCGAACTTCTGTCGCCGTCGAACACCAGGAATGGCGAACGGATCAACTTCCAAAATTAAATCTTCACCCTGAGCTTGTCGAAGGGTGAGGGCTCATGGTTCGACAGTGGTTAGCGGCAGCGTCGTGCGACCACCATGAGGAGCTTTATTTTTTTGGCGCGTACGGATTCTTGGTGTTGCGCATCACCAGGCGCAGCGGCGTGCCATTGAGCCCGAAATTCTCGCGCAAGCCGTTCTGCAGATAGCGCTGATAGGCCTCGGGCAGGGCATCCAGCTGGTTGCCGAACAGCGCGAAAGTCGGCGGGCGGCTCTTGACCTGGGTCATGTAGCGGATGCGCACCCGCCGCCCGCTGATGGCAGGCGGGGCATGACGCGTCAACGCGCTTTCCAGGAAACGGTTGAGGGCGGCGGTTGGCACGCGGCTGTTCCAGGCGGTGTCGGCGGCAATCACCGCCGGCACCAGACGATCAATGCCTTCGCCGGTCCTGGCGGAAATCGCCACCAGTTCGGCGCCTGCCAATTGCGGCAGCAGCCGGTCCAGTTTTTCGCGCAAGTCTGAAATCGCGCCCTGCTTATTGGCCAGCAAATCCCATTTGTTGACGGCAAAGACCAGGGCGCGGCCTTCGCGGGCAATCAGGTCGGCAATTATCAGATCCTGTTTCTCGAAGGGCTGGAGCGCGTCTATGATCACGATCACGCAATCGGCGAAGCGGATGGCGTCCAGGGTCGAGGCCACCGACATCTCCTCCAGAACCTCGCCCGCCACCCGCGCTTTTTTGCGCAGGCCCGCGGTATCATGGAGCAGCACGTCGCGCGATCCCGCCTTCCACGGGGCGGTAATGGAATCGCGCGTCAGGCCGGCTTCCGGCCCGACAATGGAGCGGGCATCGCCCAGAAGCTGGTTGAACAGGCTGGATTTGCCGACATTGGGCCGCCCCACCAGTGCCAGGCGCAAAGGCTTGCTGGTATAATCGTAATCGTCGTCTTCGTCGCTGTGGTTTTCTTCTTCTTGTTCTTCTTCCGCGTCGCCAATCAGGCCATAAGGAGCGAGCGGAGCGAGCGCTTCGGCCAGGTCTTCCATCCCCAGAGCGTGCTCGGCCGACAGGCGTAGCGGCTCGCCGAAACCCAGGGCGTACATGTCGGCCACCGGCTCGGTGCGGCCTTCGCATTTGTTGGCGGCCAGGATCACCGGCTTGCCGCTTTTGTGCAGCGCCTGGGCGATCATCTGGTCGCCGGTGGTGACCCCGGCGCGGGCATCCACCACGAACAGGATCGCCTCGGCCTCGGCAATGGCGGCCAGACTCTGCTCGGTCATGCGGCTGGAAATGGAGCCGGGCGCGGCGTCTTCAAAGCCGGCGGTATCGATCACCCGCAGCGCCAGGCCGTGGAACACCGCTTCGCCGACGCGGCGATCGCGCGTCACCCCGGGCGTGTCATGCACGATGGCGACGCGCCGCCCGATCAGCCGGTTGAAAATGCTGGACTTGCCCACATTGGGGCGCCCGATGATGGCAAGCGTGAGCGGCATGACGTCATGTCCTTACCGCAGGGCCACAAGCTCGGCATCATCGGTGTAGATAAAGACCGTACCGTCGGCGGCGATGGGCGCGACCGAGGTGCCGCCCTCCAGTTCGACGCGGCCCAGAAGCTGGCCGGTATAGGGCGAGATTGCCTCCATATAGCCGTCGGAGGATGTCAGGATCAGCTTGTCCGAGACCAGTAGCGGCCCATTCCAGGTGATGGGGCGTTCCTGGTTCTTTTCGTCCTCGAACTGGGGCATTGCATGAACCCAGCGGATCTTGCCTTCCTTGCGTGTCAGGCAGAGCAGCTTGCCGTCGCCGGTCACGACATAGACATAATCGCCCGCTGCCAGCGGCGTCTGGGTGCCGCCGATATCGCGCGACCATAACCGGTCGCCCGAGGCCAGGCTGATGGCTGCCATCACGCCGGAATGGCTAATGGCGTACACCGCATCGCGGTCGATCACCGGCCTGCCGGCGATATCGTCCAGTTCGCTCAGCGCCGTGACCTGGCCGGAATGGGACAGGACATCGCTCCACGCCACCTGGCCGTTCTGGACCCTGAGGGCATAGACTTCGCCGGAGCTATAGGGCGCGATGACGAAATCGCCCGAAACCGCCGCGCTGGTGGAAGACAGCACGCCGGCCGATTCCGGAATGCCCTGATGCGACCAAAGCTGGCGCCCGTCGCTCTCTGCCAGGGCATAGAAATGATTGTCATGGGTCGAGAAGAAGACGCGTCCGCCATTGACCACCGGGGCGTTGACGATGGGCGTGCCGATATCCTGGCCCCAGATCCGCTCGCCGGTCTTGGCGTCCAGTGCATAGGCGACGCCGAAGCCGGACGTAACAAAGAGCTTGCCCTGGTCATAGGCGACGCCGCCGCCCATGCCGCTGGGCGGCTCGATGGTATTGGGTGTGCCCAGCAGGCCCCATAGCGTGGGCATGTCGGTGCCGTTCTTTGGCGCCAGGCGCTTGTCCCACAAGGCATTGCCGGTCCTGGCGTCGAAGGCATAGACATGGGCCTGGGCATCTAGGGTGAAGATGGCGCCGCCGGCGACAACAGGCGCGGCGGTGAGGCGCGAATAGGTGTCCGAGCCTTTGCCGGCATTTGCGTCCCAGAGTTGGCGCAGCGGTCCCGGCGCATCCAGGTGATAGGTGGCGTTGGCCGGAAAGCCGCCCGGCTGCGGCCAGTCGGGATTGTGATAGGGCGCGGGCAGCACGATGCGGGTATTCGCCAGGCTGGAATCGGGAACGACCGCTTCATCCGAGGCCAGCAGGGAGATGCGCTCGCCGCGCAGCGTGGATTTGTGCGCGGCACTGAACCAGCCACCGATCGTGTCCATAGTGTCGGCGCAGCCCGCCAGGGTGAGCGCTGTCAGGGCGAGCAGGACGGCAGGGCCGATCCGTCGATGCGGCAAACTCATGGGGTGGCGCCGGGCGGAATCGGTCCGGGCGGTGTGCCGGGCGCGGGCGCCGCGGCGGGCGGCGGCACAGTGCCGTAATCGGCTGCGCCGCCGCCATGCAGGAAAGCGGCAAAGGCGCGGGCGCGGCTTTTGAGGGCGTCAGGGGAATCCGGGTCGGACGCCAAAGCGTCGAATGCGTCCGCCGCATCCTTGACCTTGCCGGCCTTGTAATCGCTATAGGCCAGCACTTCGCGGGCCATCTGGCGCCAGGCGCTGGTGGGGGCGCTCAGCGGCTCCAGCAGCGTCACCAGATCGGCACGGGATGCGGTGTCGGCCACAAGCCAGGCGGCGCGAATGCGCGCCGTGGCGCCGATCGGGCCACTGTCGCCGGCCGCGATATCCTTGTAGCGCGCCACGGCGTCGCTCACCTTGCCGGACACGGCCAGGGCGTTCGCCTCCGCCAGCCGCGAGAGGGTGCCATAGCCGCCGGGCGCGGTTTTGCTCAGGGCGGCGAAGGCGCTGGCGGCCTGGGCGGCGTTGGTGATGCGCTCGGCCGCGACAAAGGCGGAAGAGGCATTGGCGCGCTGGCTGTCTTCGTAGCGAAGCCACAATTGATAACCGGCGATGCCGCTGATGATCAGCGCCAACAGGCCGATGACGTAATCGCCGTAAGCTTTCCACAGTTTTTCCAGACGTTCCTTGCGGACGTCTTCTTCGACCTCGCGGAAAATATCACTCACGCTTATTTCCTTCCCGGCGGGGAACCGAAATGTTTGCCAAAGCTGGATAATTCAGGGCGGGATCATTAGCCGCCGCGGCGCCCAAGCGCAACTTGCTTATCGGTTATCTATGCCGGTTTTCCGAGGTTTTGCTTATGTTTTGGTCGCGCGGGCTGCGGAAAACCCGTTGCCAGGACGCTGTCGCTAGGCGACCCATACTTTTCCGGACCGACGCTCACCGGGCTTTCTTCATGGGATAGACATTTTCGGTCCCGGGGAAGCGCCGCTCGCGCACATCGCTGGCATAGGCTTTGACCGCGGCCTCGATCGCCGGGCCCAACTTGGCATATTCGCGCACGAATTTGGGCGGATGCGGATTGAGGCCCAGCATGTCTTCCATCACCAGCACCTGGCCGTCGCAGGCGGCGGAGGCGCCGATGCCGATGGTGGGGATGGCGATCTCGGTGGTGATACGGGCAGCCAGGGGCTCGGCCATGCCTTCCAGCACCACGGCAAAGGCGCCGGCCTGGTCCACCGCCTTGGCATCGGCCAAGAGGGCAGGCCATTCCGCCTCGGTGCGGCCGGTGGTGTGGAAGCCGCCCCGGACATTGACCATTTGCGGCGTCAGGCCGATATGGGCCATCACCGGAATGCCGCGTTGGCTCAGATAGTGAATGGTCTCGGCCATGCGGCTGCCGCCTTCCAGCTTGACGGCGGTGGCGCCGGTTTCCTGGATGATGCGGGCGGCATTGCGGAAGGCGATGGCCGGGCTTTCTTCATAGGTGCCGAACGGCATGTCCACCGCGACCAAAGCGCGGTTTGAGCCGCGCATCACGGCTTTGCCATGGGTGATCATCATGTCGAGGGTGACACCCAGCGTATTCTCAAGACCGTGCATCACCATGCCCAGGCTGTCGCCCACCAGCATGATGTCGACATGTTGATCGAGCAGCCGCGCGGTATGGGCGTGGTAGCAGGTGAGGACGACCACCGGACTGGCGTTTTTGTGGGCGCGGATTTCGGGCACCGTGATGCGCTTGATTTCGCTGTGAACCGACATTGGGGATCGCTCCGGGACCGGCCCTCAATATAGCGCTTTCGCGCCTGCAAAAATAAGGCATCTGCCACGCGGGGTTGACAGGGCGCTGGTTTTGTTAATACTTAAGCAAATGCTTAACTATTTGGACCGGGCTTACCAAGCCCTTGGCGATGTGACCCGCCGTGCGATGGTCGAGCGCCTGACCCAGGGCCCCGCCACGGTGAGCGAGCTGGCAGGACCCCTGCCGATGTCGCTGCCCGCCGTGATGGGCCACCTGAAGGTGTTGGAAGAGGCCGGGCTGGTGACCAGCCGCAAGCAAGGCCGGGTGCGGACCTGCCGGGTCGAACCCCAGATGCTGTCGCAGGCGGAGCAATGGCTCGGCGAGCGCCGCCAGATGTGG
>Ga0302320_10011318_pt1 | contig 18893 bp, 15 predicted proteins | sample Bog_T0_3_FD_202130 | JGI IMG/M metagenome (GOLD analysis project Ga0302320, IMG submission 202130) | Peat permafrost microbial communities from Stordalen Mire near Abisko, Sweden - Bog_T0_3 | ecosystem: Environmental > Terrestrial > Soil > Wetlands > Peat | place: Sweden: Abisko, Stordalen Mire...
GGTGTGGCCGACGTCGTCGTCGACGGCCACCGCGAGGGTGGCGTCACAGGCGATCTGGCGCACCGTCTCGCCGTCGATCAGGCCATCCCGCTCGAGGTCGCCGAGGAGGTCCGTCGTCTTGGTTGCGCCGACGAGGGCCGCCAGGGGGACGTGGGCGACGACGACATAGGGGCTGGGCGTCGTGGTCCGGCCCGACGCCCCCGGCACCGAGGCGCGCACGATGTCGACGAACCCGTCGCAGCGGCGCTGGTCCAGGGGCGTCTCACCGTCATCGGGGACGGCGCGGGCCCAGGCGTCGACACAGGCCCTGGTCGCCGCGAAGGCCTCGGGCGGCAGCTGGACCGTCATGGTGCGACACGTGTCGTTGAAGCGCAGGTAGCGGCTGTCGTGAGCGGAGCGTGCAGGGGGACTGGTCAGAGCATTCGACCCGGCCGAGCGCCGCTCGGCCAGAGTGCGGGCGACGTCGGCCAGCTCACGCACCGTGCAGCGACGGGCTTGGTCCAGGAGGTCCCGGTCGGTCCGGGGCGTGGCCACGTCGGCGACAGCGCGGACCTTGTCGAATGAGACCTCGCCGGCTCGGAGTGCCCCGACGACCTTGGGCATGGTCGCGGCCTTCCTGCCCACCTGCATGAGCGCCCGCGCGGTAGCGGTGGCGACGCCGTAGCGCTCGACGACCCAGGACTCGGTCGAGGTCGCTCCCTCGTTGCGGTACGACTCGGTCCGCTCTTCCTCGCACAGGAGCTCGACTATCTCGCCCTCGGCTGCCGCCTTGGCGCGGAAGAGCTCATCGAGTCGTGTCCGGCGCGCTTCGGTCGACAGCATCGGACGGAGAACGGTCGGTGTCCGCCGGAAAGGCGTGCGACCGTCAGGGGCGGTCCGCTCAGGCGTCGCGACCGAGCACCCACCAGATGGCGAAGCCGACCAGGGCGGCCGCCAGGACGACGAAGATGGCGGCTTCAATGCCCTGGAAGGCCCAGAACCGGCCGGCGGGCTGGTAGGTGATGGTCTGGTGGAAGCCGTGCGACGCCAGGCACTGGCCGAGGAAGCCCTTGCCGCCGCCGGGTGGCGGCGCGGCCTGGCAGGCGGCGGGGACCTGCGAGAAGTCGATTCCCGGGCCGATGGACTTCCCGGTCGGGCTGACCAGGTCCTGCGACAACACCCAGGCGCCGCTCGGCCCGTTGGCGTTGCCAAGCAACGGATACGCCTTGGTCACCGGCGCCAGATAGTGCGGGCGCAGGTACTCGGCGATCGCCACCCTGACGGCGACGAAGATGGCCAAGGTCACGGCCAGGCTGGGCAGGACACGGCGGATGACCGAGCCGACGGCGATGCCGAGTGCGACAGCGAAGAGCGCGTAGGCCACGGGAACGATGCCCTGGACGTCGAATGCATCAAAACGGGAGGCCAACGCGTTCTCGGGGTACCGCCACCAGCTGACGAGTGCGGCGAGGGCGGCGCCCCAGACGGCGGCGGCGAGAAGGGACCAGCCGATGTTGGCGCGTATCCAGCGCCAGCGGCTCACCCCCTGGGTCCAGGCGAGGTTGTGGGTCCCGTCCTCGAACTCCTTGGCCAGCAGCGGCGCGCCCCAGAAGAGCCCGAAGAGCAGCGGGACGACGAGGGTGGCGTCGACCAGGTCCATGATCGCGCCGTCGCCCCGGAACAAGTCGTTGGCGAGGCTGTCGCAGCTCTGGGTGGCTGCGCAATGGGCCAGCGCCGATCGGTAGTCGTCCGCCATGGTGACGCCGGTGACGAGCAGGACGACGGCGAGCACGGCCAGGGCCGCCACCGCGAAGTAGGCCTGATTGCGGTGGAGGCGCCAGACGAGATGGTTCATGGTGCGACCTCCAGATGACGACGCGTCCGTTCGGCGCCGATGCCGGCGCTCTCGTTGCCCATGTAGGCGAGGATCACCTCTTCGAGGCCGACCTCGGTCTGCTCCCAGGACGGGTCCAGCACAGGGCCATCGGTACGGACGAGCAACCGGGTCTGGCGTTGTGTCTGCGTGGCGCTGATGACGGTGAGTCCCGGTTCCACCTCATTGAGGGGGCGGCGCGGGCCCAGGAGCATGCGATGCGACGCCAACACGTCGTCGATGTCCGCACACAGTTGGACCCGCGAGGCGCTCAGCAGAATGACGTGGTCGCACACGCGCTCGAGGTCGTGGACGAGGTGCGACGACAACATGACCGAGACACCGCCGTCGGCCACCGCTTCGCTCAGGGCCAACAGGAACTCCCGGCGGGCCAACGGGTCGAGGGCCGCCACCGGCTCGTCGAGGAGCAGGAGCCCGGGCCGCTTGGCCAGGGCGAGCCCCAAGGCGACCTGGGCCCTCTGACCGCCCGACAAGGTGGCAACCGGCCGATCCGTCGGCACGTGCAGGCGGGAGAGGCGCCCGAGCGCACCCTGGGCATCCCACCGCTTGTTGAGGTGGGCGCCGAGCCCGATGTGGTCTTGCGCGCTCAAGCGCCGGTAGAGCGGCACGTCCTGCGCCAGATAGCCGATGTCGGCCAGGAACTCCTCCGAGCCGTCGGGGGACCGTCCGAGCACCCGGGCCGAGCCGGCACTGGGCGCCGCCAGTCCGACGAGGAGCCGGAGCAACGTCGTCTTGCCGGCGCCGTTGGGACCGAGAAGGGCGGTGACCCGCCCGGGCGGGACGTGCAACGAGCAGTCCTGCAGCGCCCACAGCTGCTTGTACCGCTTGCCCAGGCCGCTGGTCTCGACCGACAGGGCCGTCATGCGACTTCCACCGCCGTCGTCCCGCGCAACGTCTCACGCAAGAGGGCTTCCATCGCCTCGTCGTCCATGCCCTCCGTCCGGGCGGCCACCACCCACTTGGACAGGCTGCGGGCCAGGCGGACCTGCGTACCGGGCGGCGGGCCATTGGGACGGCGGGCCACGAAGGTGCCGATCCCCTGGCGCCCGACGACCAGGCCCTCGTGCTCGAGCTCGCGGTAGGCCTTCTGCACCGTGTTGGGGTTGATGGCGAGCTCCGCCACCACCTCTTTGACGGTCGGCAGCTGATCGCCGACGTCGAGGACCCCCATGCGCACGGCCTGGCGCACCTGCTGGACGAGCTGGAGGTAGGCCGGCACACCCGAATCGGACCGCAGATGGAAGGTGACCGCTTGGGGCAGCAGTTCACTAGTCATGTAGGTAACTATAGAAGATGCACGGCCGAAAGCAAGGTCGGAGTCCGCCTATGAGGAGTCCGGCGGAATGAAGCGGTGGCCCCGCCGGACATCAGGACTGGTCGACGCGCAGGGGAAAGCTGAAGTGCCTGTTCTCGACGACGAGCGTGTAGGTGCCGGGCCTCATCCGGTGCGTGCCGTTCGGTGTGGTCTGGTCCCACGAGCCGGTGCCCGAGACCGTGGCGCCGGCGGCCAGCTGGGCGAAGCCGAGCGCTGGACAATTGACGACCTCGCCGCCGGCGCCCTGGGTTGCCCGCCATCCCCGATCAGTCGGCGAAGTGCGGGATCACCTCGGTGCCCATGAGCTCAATCGTCTGCATGACGGACTCGTGGGAGATGTTGAAGGGGTTCACCAGGCAGAGCAGCAGGTCGACCCCGGCCGCCTCGTAGGCACGGCAGGCTTCGAGGCACTCCTCGGGCGTGCCGAGCACGCAGGCGTTGGCGTCGACGAGGTACTCGAGGCTCAGCAGGTCGAGCATGCCCTCGTCGTCGGTCTTCTTCATGTCGGCGGCGTAGGAATAGCTGCCGAGCTCCTGCTTGCGCTCGGCCATCCAGTCGGTGAGCGTGGCGATCTGGCGGGCCCCCGTCTTCGGGTACCACTCGAAGGACTCGCGGGCCTCCTCTTTGGCCTGGTCGGAATCGGGGGCGCACAGCGCCATGGTGAAGGTCGCGGCCTGGTTGTGCACGAAGGCGCCGACAGGCTTCGTGCACTTCTCGACGGCCTCCCGGTAGACGTCGATCTTGCGCTTGACCTCTGAGGGCGGAAGGCCCACCGCGAAGGAGCACAGGCCGAGGCCGAGGTCACCCACCTGGGCGTGACCCTCATCGCTGGTGGTGGCACCCCACAGCGGCGGGTGCGGCTTCTGCCACGGCTTGGGCTGCACACGACGACGCGGCATCTGCCAGTACTCGCCGGCGAATTCGTATTCCTCGTTGGTCCAACAACCGACGATGTGTCCCAGGGCCTCCTGCCACATCTGCCGGGTCTCGGCGGGATCGACGCCGAAGCCTTCGAGCTCGGCCCGGGTGGCCGAACGGCCGGCGCCCATGTCGACACGGCCCTTGGAGAGGAGGTCGAGCACCGCCACCGACTCGGCCGTGCGGACCGGGTGGTTGTAGGGCTTGGGCATGAGGCGCACACCGAAGCCGAGTCGGATGTTCTCGGTGCGTGACGCGATAGCGCCGTAGAGGACTTCGGGATTCGAGCAGTGCGAGTACTCCTGCAGGAAGTGGTGCTCCACGGTCCAGAAGGCATGCCACCCGTACTTGTCACCGGCGATCGCCTGCTCCAGCGTGTTCTGGTAGGCGATGAGCTCGCTGTCCTCCTCCCACGGACGGGGGACGGGGATTTCGTAGAACAGTGCGAACTTCATGGCGTGGGCTCCCCCCGGACGATGGCGATGGACGGCGTTCCCGGTGACTCCCGGGCTAGAACGGTGCACTGCTCCTATCAGCCCGGGTCGGGCGGGCGCAACCAAACGGAGGAACCATGCGTGGACTGGACGGCCGGACTTTCATTGTGACGGGCGCCGCCTCGGGCATCGGCTTCGCCACGGCGGTGCGGCTCTTGGAGGAGGGAGCCCTTGTCGTGGGCGCCGACCTGGCCTCATTGGACGAGGTGCCGGGGCCTGGCGAGAGTGATCGGTGGACCTTCGAGCACGTCGACGTAACGGACGAGGCGTCGGTGGCGGCGCTGGTGCAGGCGGCCGTGGCGTTCGGGGGCGGCGTCGACGGACTGGTCAACGCGGCGGGGGTGGCGGGCGGCGGACCGGTGCACATGCTCCCCGCCGAGGAATGGGCCCGCGTCATCGCCGTGAACCTCACCGGGACGTACCTGACGGCGAAGCACGTCATCGGCCGCATGCTCTCGCAGCCGGCTCGCGCCGACGGCCAGCGTGGCTCGGTGGTGACGGTGGCCAGTATTGAGGGGCTCGAGGGCACGGCGGGCGGGAGTGCGTACAGCGCGTCGAAGGGCGGTGTCGTCCTGCTGACCAAGAACATGGCCATCGATTACGCGGGACGCGGCATTCGGGTCAACGCGTTGTGCCCGGGCTTCATTGAGACGCCGATGTCCGCCTCCGTCTTCGGGCCGGGGATGGAGGCGGTGCTGGCCGACATCGTCCACGAACACAAGCTCGGCCGGCGCATGGGCCAGCCCCAGGAGATAGCCGCTGCGGCGGCCTACCTGCTCTCTGACGACGCCTCGTTCGTGACGGGCCACGCTCTCCCGGTCGACGGCGGCTACACGGCAGGCCGGGACCACGGCGTCACCGACATGCTGGGGTTGTCGGGGCCGGAGTAGCCCGGGAGCGGCGGAGCACGCGTCGCCCACTCCGCTCGATGAAGAACCTCGAAGCCACCACTCGGGGCTGTCGGACGGCCGAGTAGCCTCGAACGACGTGGCAACAGTTGCGGAGGACCACTGACTTCGGGCCGCGTACCAGTCGTCGCGGCGCTGTACGTGCAGCCGAGCAAAGCGGACCACCTGCTGACCGCCCTGAGGTCGTTGACCTCGGCGGGTATCGGCGTTGTCGCCGCAGGACCATCGGACGAATTGATGGCGCCCTACCGTGACGCGGGCTGCGAATGTGTGGAAGCGAGCAATCCGGCGGACCTCATCAATGAGGCCTGGACTCTCCATCGTCTCCCCGTGCTGGCTGTAGGCGATGCCGTCACCCTGCCTGCGCGCTTCCTGGGACGCGCGCTCCAGCTCATGGCCGATGACCTTCGGGTCGCGACCGTGTCATTCCTTAGCAATGACGCCGGATTCCTGAGCTTTCCTCCACGAAATGACCCGACGAATCAGACCCTCGAAGATGACGACGCCAGCTCGGTGAGTCGAAGCCTGCGCGAGCTCGGACCCCACTCGCCGCCAACCCCGATCCCGACCGCGGTGGGCCCGATCGTTCTGCTGTCGGCCGCGGCGCTGGGGGCTGTCGGGGGGCTCGTCGCGGGACCACGTGCCGAGTTCGCCGGCACGTTGGCCGACTTCTCGGTCCGCGCCATGGCGCGTGGTTTCGTCCACATCGTCGACGAGACGACGTTCGTCCAGCGCCACAGGGCAGTCGGCGAAGCTCCGCACAGCGATCTGGACGACCTCCACCCCGAAGAACGACGCTGGATCAATTCGCTCTATCCCAACGAGAAGCGCTTCCTCGACCACGAGGTGCGATCGAAGACGTCACCCCTCGGCCTCGCGCTCGGACTGGCTCGCACCAAAGTCTCCGGATTGCGCATCGCCGTCGATGGCTCCTACCTGGGTCCCCACGAGATGGGCACTCAGGTGTCGATCCTGTCTGCGGTCGAAGCACTCAGCCGTCGCCACGACGTCCGAGAGGTCGTGGTTGCGCTTCGCTCCGAGATACCCCCCTATGCGGCAGAGACCCTCTCGCTCCCGAAAGTCGTGGCACGGAGCGTCAACTTCGACACGCTCGAGGGACTCGGACACTGCGACGTGGCCCACCGGATGGTGCAACCGGATCAGTGGTTCTCGGTGGACCGCTGGCGGACCGTGGCGGACCGCGTGGTTGTGACGGTCCTTGACCTCATCGGATACCGAAATGGGACTTATCACGAGAACGCGGCTCTCTGGCTGCTCTACCGCGACGCTCTCCGTGCCGGCGCCGCCGCCGCAGATGCCGTCGTCGTCATTTCGGAGGACGTGAAGGTGCAGGTGGAGATGGAGCGACTGCCCATCGATCCGCAGCGGCTCCACGCCATACCCATCGGCACGGAACACCTCACCGGGAACGAGGCCATGGAGATGCCCCGCGACCTGGCGGCGCGCGGTTTCGCCGCAGAACAATTCATACTCTGCCTGGGTACTGACTACGCCCACAAAAACCGAGACCTCGCCCTTGCCGTCCTCGTTCAACTCCGCCAGCGCGGCCACGCGCACGCGCTCGTGCTGGCGGGACCGACCGTGCCCCATGGCTCGTCGCGGCCCAGTGAGGCAGAGGTCATGCTGCACAACCGCGACACCCTCGAGTCCGACGTCTACGTGCTGCCGGATCTCCCGTCGTCGGAGCGCAACTGGCTCATGCGGCATGCCGACCTGGTGCTCTATCCATCGTCGGCAGAAGGATTCGGGCTGGTCCCGTTCGAGGCAGCCCGCTTCGGTACGCCAACGGTATTCACGCGATTCGGCCCGCTCCAGGAAGTCGCGCCAGAAGTCCCCGTCACAGCCGAGGACTGGTCACCAGACAGGTTGGCGGCTGCGGCGGAATCATTGCTGACCGACCAAGCGCAGGCGCGGGTGCAGGTCGAGGCATGCCTGGCTGCAGGCATGAAATACACTTGGGCCACGACTGCTGAGCGGCTCGCCGAGCTCTATCGACACGTCATGGCACTCCCGCCACGCTGAGCGTCAGTTGCCGCGCCCCGAGGAGGTTCTGTGAGAGAAACGCTGGAAGAGGAACTGGACCGGCTTGCACTGACCCAGGCATTCGTGGACGCAGAGATGGCTACGGCACGAGTGATCGATCTCACCGAGCGCTTGGTCGATGCCCGCGACCAGATCGTCGCGCTGACGACCGAACTGGAGCGCCTGCGAACGGACTTCCGGCAGTTGCGAACCGAGCACGAACAAATGAGGTCTTCCGCCGCGTTCCGGCTCGCCGACCGGATCTGGACGGTCCGCAATGCCCTCCGGCTCTGAGCCAGCCTGGCGGGTACTGGTCGCTCTGCTCGTCTACAACGGCGAGGACTTCGCCGGACTCTGCCTGTCTGCGCTCACGCGCCTCAAACCCGGCAATCATTCCGTAGATATCCTGGTTCTCGATGACGCCAGCACGGCACCCGGATGGAGTGACCGCTGCCGGGACATGAGCACGGGTCTCGGGTTCGGGTACTACCGGACCCCTCGGAACCTCGGGACTCCTCGGAACATGAACCTCGCAATGCAACGAGCCAAGGACGATAGGTATGACGCAGTGATCCTGCTGAGTGCCGACACGATCGTGCCTTCCAACTTGATTCCGGCGCTCATCTCGCCGCTGATCGACGACAGTTCCGTTTCGTCCACCAGCGCCTGGTCCGATGACTCCGGCGTCTTTTCGATCCCGACCGCGGATCCGGATCACCTCACAGGACATCCCGACATCGTCGACTGGATCTCTGAGCAGCTCAGCGAGGAATTCGAGGGGCTCTCCGTCGCGCTTCCTTCAGGAGCCGGACATTGCATGGCGTTACCGACGGCGAAGATCGACAGGGTCGGGCTCATGGACCCCGTGTTCGCCAAGGGGCGCTGGACCGAGATCGACTGGAGCCTGCGCAGTCACACCATGGGCTACCGCTCCGTCCTCGTTCCCTCGTGCTTTGCACACCGTGCTAGCTGGGAGATCCACGCTGCGACGGGCGTTGGCCGCAACGAGGACCGGATGGATCGCACACGCCGGGCCGTCATTGAGGAGCGATATCCGTCTCACGCCTCTCAGCTGGCTGCGTTCTCCGCTTCGAGCGTCCTCGCCGATCTGCGCCAGCGTGGTCTGCACCGGATTGTGGTGTCTGCGGCCCGTCAGTACGGGTACCAGCTCGAGGCGAGTCGCCTCCACAATCGATCCGACGACAGGGGTACCGTGCGCTTTCGAATCGACCCTGATGGCGTCGCTCCCATGATCATGGCCTCCTATCAGGGTTTCGAGACTTCATTCACCGTGGGAGGCGGCCGCATACTTCCGACCTTGGAAACCATGGTCGGGCAGCCACCGCGCGCCATCCGCATCTTCGACCGAGGGCCAGTGAGCCGAACGCTCGAGGCGGAAGCCGGCGAGTCCGGAGCGATCCCACTCTCCCACCCTCCCTACCGCGAGGGAGTTTTCTGAAGTTGTCCACGATCGGCGCGTCGCACCGATGGCATCGTCGGATATCGCAGCAAGGGATTTCATTTTGCTACCGCACGAAGGCCGGAGTACCCAGCTTCAAGCCGGACCTCGGCGACGCGCCCCACCGCTGTCTCCGAGAATCCCTCACGCATCGTCCGAGCGGCTTCGCCTCCGATGCGCGCGCGAAGCGCTTCGTTGCCTGCGAGCAGCCGCATCCATTGGGCCGCTTCGGTGATATCCGGTTCGGCCCACACCGCACCCTCGACATAGACATCACGCAGACCCGGTTGGTATTCATGATCCTGTGCCGTCACCGGGCGCAGTCGATAGCCCACAGGACAACTGTTTCTCGCATTCATGAAGTCGCAGTTGCCGGAATACGACGTCGCGATCACCGACTTTCCGAGCGCCATCGCCTCCGCCATACCAAGTCCGAAACCCTCCGACCGATGGGTGGAGACATAGACGTCACAGGCGTGAAACAGGTCGGCCAGATCCTGCTGGGCAATGAACTCAGACATGAGGACACCGTTGACACGTCGGAGAGCGCGCCGAAGATCTGATTCGAACCGTGGCGACTGGTCGAGATTCATCGCCTTGATCACGAGCACCGCGTGGTCATCACCCGCCGGAAAGGCCTGGGCGAAAGCCTCAATGACACCGAACGGGTTCTTCCGGGCGGTCGAGGAGTTGAAGTCGAAAGTAAAAAGGAAGAGAACCGCGTCCCGGGAGATTTCCAGCCGAGCGCGCACGTCCGGCCCGTTGGTCTCCCGCCCGAAGAGCGGCACCACCGTCGGGACTATGTGTATCGGTGTCCGGGTGTAGCGAAGAAACGACCGTCGAACGAAGGAACTGGGTACCCAGATTTCGTCGACCTGATCGAACGCACTCCACAGCGACATCGGAGTGGAGGAGAGTTCCCAGTACCAGGTGCCAATTCGATAGCGCGACCCACCGAGCGCAGAGACGGCTGACTCGCCCAACATGGCGAACTCGTTGATGTTGAGGGTCCACAAATCGATGGGCCACGTTGGTGGGCCCGTGAGTGCGGCGAGATCAGCCGGCCAGAGGCTGTCATCGGTTGGAGCACCCGTTCGCACCGTGCTGCAGGAAAGCACCACACCCTGGCGTACGAGCGCGCGAGCCAAGCGCCGGCCGGCCTCGGCCAGACCGGTCGTCGAACTCCAGTCGCCGAAGGCGTTGACGCCGAGGTGCTCTAAGGGCGATGTCAACGACGTTCGGTTGCGCCGTCGCCGTCGCCGTCCCCGGCGAATGGTGGGCGGTCGAGAGGCACTCCCTGTCGCATCCCATCGAGCTCCGCCTGGAGCGTGCGGAACTCGAGAATGAGATCTGCCTGCACGCTGCGTGCCTCGGCAACCTGGTCGGTGATTTCAGCCTGGGCCTGCGATGCACTCCGGTCAGCAAAGTCGAGCAGGTCGTCCTTGACTCCCTGCTCCAACCGCGAGACATGGGCCGACAACTCCCGGATCGCTTCGATGGTCGCCTCGTTGAAGGCGATCTGATGGCGCAGGAATCTCCAGCCGACCCGAGCGACGAGGCGTTTCACGAGCCGAAAGCGCTCCGACGGAGCGACGGGGAGGCCCAGGTTGGCATGTTCCCGCGCCAGGGAGAGGAGCGCATCATGTCCGTTACCTGCGTCCCCGGAAAGCGGGGCCGCTGGTCCGGCTGGGAATCCCGGGTCGGGGGCACTCGATCGCTGTTCGGACACCGCGTCAGAATCTACTGGACGTCCACAAGGCAAGGATGCTGCTTCTGCATGTGTCCTTGGCCCCCCAGGTCCCGTGCCTGGATCATTGGCTCAGCGGGTTGGAGTGCCATTGCTTGGTTCCGAGGTCGTACTCGCACACGCCAGTCGTCAGTCCATGCGCAGTGGTCCACTGCCGCACCCAGAACAGGTAGCCGGGCCGCGCAGGTTCTTCGAGATTCCATCCGGGTGGGATGTCGCCGCTGTAGCCATTTATGGTGGGCAGGTCGACGCGCTGGGAGATGAGCATGGCCGACAGTTGGAACTCGTAGAACCGCAAATGGTTCCGCACGGAGTCTATGACGAAGAAACTCGTGCATCCCGACGGCACTGGAGGCACCGCCGAGACGATTGCAATTTGTGCACTGCGACGCAACTGTGAGGCGCTCGTCGTGTTGAGCTGCTCGGCGAGGATCACCACGAGGAGGACGACACCCGCAACTTGGAGGACGGTGGAGGCCCGAAACCGCCGCCAGTTACGGAAGGCCTCGGTGCCCAAGCCGACCAGTGCGAGCGACGCCACGAGACTGTTTGCCACCTGCAGCCTATCGATGGCCCTGATGGCGTCCGCTCCGGGGAGGTGCCACACGAGGATCCACAACGAACCGATCTGCGTGTTGATCGGCAATACCGCAAAGAGAATCGTCGTGCAGCAAAGCGCCAGCACCACTCGGAGCGACGATGTGAACGTCGTCACTCGAGCGAGGAGCGCCCACACCACACAGACCGCTCCGAAGAGGACGGTCAACATGAGCATCGGCGTGATGGCGTAGCTGACTTCGTATGACGCGGGAGAGGGCGCTGACCACGAGTTGTGGAAGAGACCACCCCAGAGGAGATTGCCGATACCGACGTTTATTACGTCGTTCCACTTCGAAGCGTAATAGAGAGCGTCACCATAGTTTCGCGAGCCCAATTGACGTATGACGGGGACATAGGTGACCAGGAACGGGATGATGCCCAAGAGAAAGCCCGCAACGACCCCGATAATGGTGCGCCAAGCAGACTTCACGCCGGCAATGACCTCGGCACACATCACGCGGGGTGCAAAGGCGAGGCAAAGTACGAAGATCACGACGCCCGCCAAGATCGAGAACCAGGCGAGGTAGTACGTCGAAAACAAGAACAGCGACGAGAGCAGACCAAGCATGACGCCGAGCGCGCTGGAAACAAGAGGTCTGCCATGACGAGTGCGCCAGGCGGCAAGTCCGATGAGTGCGATCGGTGGAGTGAAGTAGATGCCAAAGATCTGGGAGGAACCCTCGTGCACCCAGAGGCTGTTGGCAAACGTGAATACCAGGGCGCCCACGAGGGCCAAGACAAGAGGCGCCCCAAAGATCTTTCTTACGAGGATCACAAAACAGACGAACCCCATCAGGCTCATGGTGACGATCGTGAGTTGATACGCAAGGAAAGGCTCTGCATGCAGGAGACGAAAGGGTGCGAAGAACACCTCGTACAAGAAAAGGGTGTCCGTATAGCCGAGGACTCCCTTGACCGGGTAGAAGAACGGAGGATCCCTCCACGGTTGTGCGCCCTTCAACACGAGGAACCACTGTTCGCTCAAATAGACCTGTAAGCGCGTATCACCGCTGTTACCCACCACACGGTTGAACCCACTGGTCCACCAGGCGGAGAAGAAGAAGAGCGCACCGACAAGCCATACGCCAAGCGTTGCACTGACTTCCCACAGCGTGCCGTGACGGCGACGAGACCGACGTCTGGGCGAAGGTGCCGGCATCCGTGTGCGTTCCTTCAGACTCCCCGTGTCGATGGTCACGTCGTGATTCGCCCGCGGCCGAGCTTGCGAGTTCGCGGCGGCGCCACCGGTGCGTGGGCGGGACGCGCTGCGACGGACATCGGCTAGTTCGACGTCACATCTGCCCGGCGCGTCCGGGCCGAGACCATATCGACGAGGGTTCTGATCGCTTGACTGCGGCAGAGGGACCGGGCTCCCTCAACCATGTCTGATGCACGTCGACCTACACCCCACAAATCTGTGTCGCGGACAACCGGTTGGTCGGGTCAGGTCGCGACGCCATCGTGCGACGATAGCCCAGAGGACAGCAGCTCATGATGGTTCCCGGACCCGCCGTTGGCGGCGTTCGATGTCGCAGTCGTGATGAGTGTGTTGGTCCGAGCTACGCCGATTTCTTCCGCAGGAAGAGCAGCACTGAGGTCCACTGCACCGAACCGTCATTGAGAACGACGTGGCGGCGGACGCGGTCGATGCCGTTGGGAAACACGATCGAATCGATGAGGAAGTCAGCCGGCGGGAGGGACCAGTCGATGGGCTCGACGAGCTCCAGGTCGGGGGTGGCATTGATCACGAAGTCCTCGAGGTCTTGCCGGTTGAAGTACTCGACATGCGTCTGCTCGGGAAGGAGGAGGTATTCGGTGGCCAGAGCAACGACTCCCCCAGGACGGATGACCCTCGCCAGTTCGCGGACGGCATCTGCCGCTCGTTCGTGCGAACCGAAGTGTTCGATCGAAGAAAGCGACCAGCCGAAGTCGAAGGTGTCTGCCGGATAGATACTGAGGTCGGTCCCATCGAGCGTCTTGAACTCAATAACGTCGCTTCGGATGGGCCGCGGGCAAAACCGCTGAGGATCCTCGAGCACCGCTTGGTCGGCTTCCCGGCCACCGGTATCGGACCAACCAGCTCCGCCGTACAGATCGGAGGCGACCACGGTACGCAGACGGTCACCGAGCCAAAAGATGACGCATTCGCGACCCGCACCGACCCCAATGGCCTTGTGGTGAGGCTGAATCATGTCGAGCTGCTCGAGGCCCCAGATGGCCTGGGTCCACTCCCATCCCTTCCGATAGATGTTCGGCGCACTGTCGGCACCGAAGATGTGCGCGTCGTATGAGTAGGTAGAGAGGTCTCGGAAGAGCTCCATCCAGTGCGCGTCTTTGTACGCAGCAACGTTGCACAAACTGCTCAAAGGCACTGCTCTCTGCTGTGACCTTCGAAGTCGACCCATCTGCTCCCGTCCTCGTCCGCGTTGCGTATCGGCGTGCAGACCCTAATGGCAAGGCACAAAGTCGCAGGATATCGTGGCGGCGTGCAGGTTTCGATGCGTGAGCTCGATCAGGGGCTCCGTACCGGGCCGAGGCACGCTGCGCCTCGCGCTGACCGGACTGACCGGAGCGATCAGTTGATCGCCGGGTGCGTGTTCGGCGGCCTCTTTTTCGTCTATCTCGCGGTCAGCCGTCACACGTTCGTGGCGTACGACGCATCGTCGATGGTCGCTGTGGGCACCAACATCACAAATCACCTCACGCTGAGCACAGTAGGCGCCTTCGACGATTACCTGCACCTGAGCACGCCGTATTCGCCCTATGGGATCGGCGTGAGTCTCCTCGTCGTTCCGATGTACGCCTTGTCCAAAGCTACCGGCCACGAGATGCTCCTCTTGTCTCTGATCAACCCAGCGCTCACAGCGCTGGCCGGCTTGGTTGTCTTCGCCATAGGACGTGAGTTGCGATGGCCGCGAACGTGGTCCGTCCTGTGTGCGGCGACCTTCGGGCTCTTGACCATGGCGCTGCAATCGACGACAGAGCTTTTCAGCGAACCGGCAGTTGCCCTCTGCATCGTCATTTTGGTGTGGGCCATCTTGCGCTGGAGACTTGAATGGCAATGGGCCGCTTTCGTGATCGGCCTGACCTCCGCCGCCGTCATTCAGTTCCGATCCGATTCCATCCTCACGGTGTGGATCGGGCTCCTTGCCCTACCCATGTTCGTGCCCTGGACGGAGATCCGAAAACCCCGCAATCTCGCAGCGATGGGCCTTCCAGTCGTTCTGAGCCTGGCCTTCCTCGGGTGGTACAACCAGCACCGATTCAAGAACTATTTCGTGTTCTCGTACGGCGGACAGGGCTTCCACGCCGCGATCGGCCGGGGCCTCGAGGGAATGCTGGTCAGTCCAGGCAAGAGCATCTTCGTGTTCAATCCCATCGCCCTGCTGGGCCTCGTGGGCCTCGCGCTCTTCCTGCGACGAGACCGTCCGATTGCCGTGCTTTTTCTCTTGCTCATCGTTCCCCGAGTTCTCTTCTTCGCCAAGTGGGATTCCTGGGACGGCGGCGTTGCGTGGGGCCCGAGGTTCTTGGACCCCGTGGTGTCGCTCTTTGCCATTGCCGCCGTCGAGGTCCTGGTCGCCACTCGGCACACGAAGATCTGGGGCACAATCGCTCGGGTCGCGTTCGGTGTCCTGGCGCTTCTCAGCTTGGGCGTCTCCTTCCTCTCGGTTCGGGTCCCGTACGAGCAGTGGTGGCAGACAATTAGCAATCCCGCTCTCCAGGCGCGGTACGATGGAGGGCACCTGGTGCCGGACCCGAACACGCCAGGGGCGGCCCAGAATGCCTTCGATTTCACTCTGCAGGGTGGACATCTGGTGGGAGACATCGACCTCCTCGAAGATGACACGGCCAAGACGGCCCCATGGGACTTTCAGGCCAGCCGTGAGGCCAAGGGATGGTTGCTCCTTGCCGCCGCTCTGGCCCTGATGGCAGCTGCGTCCGTCCTGGCCCTGCGGTCGGACAAACGGCAGACGGGGCACGGAACTCCCCATGAGGGCTCGGCGACCGCTCCCGATCCCTGACAGGCCGCAGGAGGGCCAGCCGACGTGACCGCTCTGGGTACGATGACGGCTGTCCGGTGGACGCGTGCCCCGGTGGACCCGAGGAGATGCTGATGCTCGACGTTGATGGACACGTGATCGACCCCGAAGCTCTGCGGGAGCGGGTCCAGCAGCTCGTATCCACCATTGACGAGCAGGGCCCCGTTCCTCCGGCTGACATCCGGGCGGTCTCCACGGAGCAACTCTCCGTTCCGGTCCATGGGATGCAGCCGCTCCACGCGGCCCTGCTCCCTCCCGATCTCTCCAGTCCAGCCGGTCCCCGGGGTCGAGCGGGGCGATTCGTCAAGCGCGTGGTACGCCGCCTCACCAGCTGGTACGTGGAACCACGCTGGGTCACCCAGAAAGAGTTCGACTCTCGGAACATTGAGTTCTCCCGGGAGGTGATCGGCGCCTTCGATCTCACGAACCGGCACCTGGCGAGGGTCGATGCCGAGCTCGAAGATCTCAGACAGCACAATGTCCGGCTCAAGTTGCAGATCGTGGCGGAAATAGAGCGGCACAGCCGATACCGGCGAGAGGTCGCCGAGACCTTGAACACGGCGGCCAGCCGCGTGGACGTGCAGAACTTGAGCCGTGAAGTCAAGCGCTTGGGCGTGACCGGTGCCACCAGCTCGGCCATCGACTACCTGGCGTTCGAAGATCGGTGCCGGGGTAGCAGCGACAGTATCCAGCATGCACAGGAGCGCTATCTCACCCTGTTCCCACCTGCGTCCGGGACCGGGGCGGTCGTCGACATCGGATGCGGGCGCGGTGAGATGCTGGAACTGCTCATCGCTGCCGGCTACGAGGCCATCGGCGTCGACATGGACAGCAACATGATTGAGCTCTGCCGATCAAAGGGACTCCGGGTCGTGCAGGACGACGGCATTCACTTTCTCCAGGGGACCGACGACGATTCGCTCCGTGGAATCTTCTGTGCACAGGTTGTCGAGCATCTTCTCACCTCCGAACTCGAGCGCTTGGTCGAATTGTCCTATCGGAAGCTGATGCCCAGCGCCGTGCTCGTGATTGAGACCATCAATCCGCGCAGCCTCTTTGCCCTGGGCAATCACTTCTTCGCTGATGTCACGCATGTGCGGCCCGTGCATCCGGAAACAATGCGGTTCATCTGCGAACAGATCGGCTTCAGCAAGGTGGAGCTCGAAGAGCGATCCCCCCATCCCTTCATGAGCGGGGTTGACGAACTTCCTGAGGGGGAGGAAGGCGCGGTGCTGAAAGAGCTGCTGCAAAGCGTCTTCGGCTACCAGGATTACGCCATCATCGCGACAAAATGAGGCACTACGCCGCGATCCACCAGTTCCATTCGGGAACAGCACAGGGTGATGCGATCACGCAGCAGATGTTCGAACTGCAGCAGTACCTCCAGCGGATGGGGTACACCTCGGAGATTTTCGCCGAGCACGTCACTGATGGCCTCCGGAATCGGATCCACTCGATCGGAGGCTACGAAGGCTCGAGCGCCAACCTTCTCCTCATTCATCATTCGCTCGGGTATGGCATCTTCGATGACGTGATCAGTCGACCCGATGATGTCGTCGCGATCTATCACAACGTGACGCCGGAGAGGTATTTCTCGGATCCCGGCTTCCGAGAGGCCATCCGGCTGGGTCGCCAGCAGCTCTCTCTTCTCGCGCTGCGCGCCATCGTTGGAGTGGCCGACTCCAACTTCAACCGGCAGGAGATGCTTGCGGTGGGATTTCGGCGGGTTGAGGTCCTCCCGGTCCGTACTGACTATGCAGAGTTCGTGCCTCCCTCCCCGGAGTCCAGACAGCGATCAGCAGATTGGCTGTATGTCGGGCGAATTGTGGGCAACAAGTGTCAGCACGAGCTGGTGCGAGCCTTTGCTGTCTACGCGAAGAACTTCGACGACAGCGATGCTCGGTTGGTGCTGATCGGCGATACATCTCGTGCTGACTATGTGGCGGTGGTCAGAGAGGAAGCCCAGCGCTTGGGGGTCAGCGATCGGGTCGTTCTCCTGGGCAAGGTGTCGGATCAGCAACTGCGCTCGGCCTTTGCTGGCGCCGGCGTCTTTGTGTCGTTGAGCGAGCACGAAGGATTCGGCGTCCCAATACTCGAAGCCATGGCGGCCCGGGTCCCGGTCGTGGGCTACGGCGCGACGGCCGTTCCCGAGACCATGGGGGGGGCGGGCATTCTCTTGCGGACGAAGAAGCCCGAGGTGGTGGCGGCAACCGTCCAAGCGCTGAGAACGGATCCGGATCTGAGGGAAAGATTGGTTGCACGGCAGGACGTGCGGGTGCTCGACGTCCAATCGTTCAACGTCGAGACACTTCTCACGAGAGTCATCGAGAGAGCCTCCGGTGGGGTGCAGCCGCTCGAGGTCCAGGTTCAGGGCCCCTTCGAAACCAGCTACAGCCTCGCCACCATGAATCGCCGTCTGGCGGATGCCTTGGACGGCACGCCCGATCGCGCCATCTCCATCTATGCCACCGAAGGCCCGGGGGACTACCAGCCCAGCGAACGGGATCTCGTGCGGCATCCGCAGGCCACCATGCTCTTCCGGCGTTCGCGTGACGTGCCCTACCCCCACGTCGTGATCCGACAGATGTGGCCACCGCGCCTGATTGACACGCCTGGCGGGCTCACCTGCGAATACTTCGGATGGGAAGAGAGCCGAATACCGCAGCCGATGGTGGACGACTTCAACCACTACCTCGAGGGCATCGGGGTCATGTCTCACTTCGTCAAGGACGCCCTGCGGGACTCGGGCGTCGACGTGCCGATCGAGGTCGTCTGGAACGGCGTGGATGCCCACGATCCTGATGCGGTGGTTGAGGCTCTCGAGCTCGAAGAACTCAGGTCCTACAGGTTCCTCCACATCAGCTCGGCCTTCCCCCGCAAGGGCGTCGATGTGCTGCTCGACGCCTACTTCTCCGCCTTCGACGGGTCTGACGATGTCTGCCTCATCCTGAAGACGTTTCCTAATCCGCACAACACAGTGGCCGACCTCCTGGCTGCCGCTCGTGCCGCCCACCCGAATCCGCCCGATGTCCGTTGGATCGATCGTGACATGGACACCCCCGCCATCCAAGGGCTCTACAACCTCGCCCACTGCTATGTCCACCCTGCCAGAGGGGAAGGCTTCGGACTCCCGGTCGCCGAGGCAATGGCGGCCGGAATTCCCGTCATAAGCGTGGCGTACTCCGGTCTCGCCGACTTTGTCTCGGACGAGACGGCGAGCACCATCCCGTTCCGGTTGGAGACTGCTGAGACGCACTTCGGGGTCCCCCACTCCGTCTGGGCCGAGCCGGACAGAGCGGCCCTCGCGGTTCATATGCGGAATTACGTCGAGGGCGTAGACCGAGAGAGAACATCCGAGCGGGTCGAACGCGCCCGAGAGCTTGTCACTTCCACGTTTACATGGGAGGCCGCAGCACGACGCTGGAATGACTTCTTGAACCACGTGGAGGACGCCGCCGAGACGCCCCGTGTGGCGATGGTCACCACGTGGAATACA
>Ga0302320_10011319_pt1 | contig 18893 bp, 13 predicted proteins | sample Bog_T0_3_FD_202130 | JGI IMG/M metagenome (GOLD analysis project Ga0302320, IMG submission 202130) | Peat permafrost microbial communities from Stordalen Mire near Abisko, Sweden - Bog_T0_3 | ecosystem: Environmental > Terrestrial > Soil > Wetlands > Peat | place: Sweden: Abisko, Stordalen Mire...
GTTGCGGGAGTCGTCCTTGGTCTCAAAGCGGCGTTTGCCCCAGAGGTGGGTGGCGGAGTTGACCAGCCAGGTGGCGTGCAGGCCGAGCGTGACGCGCAGGAAGGTTCCCCAGATCAGCATTCCGGCCGCGCCGATGACCGGATGCGCGGGCGTGAGCACCGCACCGAGGATGACCTGGAGCACGCCGGTGGCGGTCAGCGGCAGCCAGTGGTACTTGGAGAGCCAGACGTGGACGCGGTCGCGGGTAAGGTCAGGGGCGTAGCGGCCGAGCAGCGCGGTCTCCGAGTGGAGGGCGCGGCCGGAGAGGATCCAGCCGGCGTGGGCCCACCAGGTGCCGTCGTGCGGGGTGTGCGGGTCGCCTTCCTGATCGGAGTTCTGATGGTGGACGCGGTGTGTGGCCACCCAGAAGATGGGTCCGCCTTCGAGCGCGAGGCAGCCGCAGGCGGTGACGAAGTACTCCAGCCAGCGAGGTACGCGGTAGCCGCGGTGGGTGAGCAGGCGGTGGTAGGCCATGCCGACGCCGACGTTGATGGCGAGGAAGTACATCAGGAAGAAGACAGCGACGTTCTTCCAGGCGAAGAAGACGGGCAGGAAGGCGCAGAGGGCGCCCACGTGGAAGAGGCCCATGAAGATGGTGGTAATCCAGTTGATGCGGCCCTGCTGGTGCTCACGGCCCATGCGCAGGTCCTGCTTGATCTTCTGGGTAATCTCCTGCACCGCGACGAGGGGGCTGCGGACGGGGAGGGTTTGGGAGGGGGTCTGAGTTTCTGTCTGCATTTCGTTCTGGGGTAACACTGTATTCATGGCCGGGATCGATCCTCTATGTGGTACTTCATAGATAACGATAGAGGGATGTTGAGCGGGTGTGTGTAAGACTTTTGTAATCGCGGGTGAGCGAAAGAGAACATGCCAGAGCAACGGTAAAGGCAAAAGCAAAGGCAAAAGCTTCAACGCGGAGGGCGCGGAGGAAAGCGCAAAGTCGCGGAGGAAGACTGAGGTGAGGATGATGAAGCGGTGGATCGCGACAGTGGTGGTGATGGTGACGGCGGTGGGAGCGGTGGGGGCGGCGGCGCAGGGGATTGACCTGCCGACGAGCAAGCAGTTGCTGGAGCCGGTGCCGGGGAATCCGCAGCGGCTGAACAGCCTGCCGATGGCGCTGGCTGTCTCGCCGGACGGGCGCTGGATCGTCTCGCTGAACGCGGGCTATGGGACATTTGAGTCGAAGTACGAGCAGTCGCTGGCGGTGATGGATACTCGCAGCGGAACGGTGCGCGACTTTCCCGATGAGCGGACCGTCAACCGCGCCGCGCAAACGTTCTTCTCCGGGCTGGCGTTCAGTGCGGACGGGACGAAGGTGTATGCCAGCATGGCGTCCAGTAGCGACCCGACAGGCACGAAGGACGGCGACACCGGCAACGGCGTGGTGGTCTACGGCTTTGCGAACGGCGCGCTGAAGGCGCAGGGATTTCTGAAGCTGCCGATGGTGAAGCTCGCGAGCGGGCGGCACACGGATTATCCCAAGGCGCAGGAGAAGGGGACGGTGGCGATTCCGTATCCCGCGGTGATCGCGGTGGTGCCGGGGACGGAAAAGCTGCTGGTGGCGGAGAATCTCGCGGATGCGGTCGCGGAGCTGGATGCGGCGACGGGGAGGGTGGAGCGGGTATTTGATCTCTCGGAGAGCGATACTGTGCCGGCGACGTATCCGATTGCTATTGCGGTGACAGCGGACGGGCTGCGCGCGTTTGTGGCGCTGTGGAATGCGAGCGAGGTGGTGGAGCTGGACCTGGTCGCCGGGAAGGTTGTGCGTAAGGTCGCGCTGATGAAGCCGGTTTCAGCGACCGCGCCGGGGTCGCATCCGTATGCGCTGGTGCTGGATGAGAAGGCAGAGATGCTCTACGTGGCGCTGGCGAACCGCGACGCGGTAGCAGGGCTGGACATCGGCAAGGCCGGCGCGCCGGAGCTGGCGGTGCGCGGGTACTTTGATACGCGGCTGCCGGGGCAGAGCTACTTTGGCGCGGAGCCGGACGCGCTGGCGATGAGCGCGGACGGGACGCGGCTGTACGCGGCGAACATGGGGTCGGATGCAGTCGCGGTCTTCGACCCGCGCAGGCTGCGCAGCATGGAGAAGGCGAAGGGGATGGTCGAGCCTCTGGGATTTGTGCCGACCGAGCTAATGCCGATGGCGCTGGTCTCAACCGGCGGCAAGCTGTATGTCGCGACCGATAAGGGCAAGGGCACCGGGCCGAATGGGATGCCGCAACGCATGGCGCCGGGGATCAGCTACTCGCGCGACGGCAAGTTTACCTATGGGCCAACGCTGCTTTATGGGTCGCTGGCGGCGCTCGACGAGGCGGCGATGGAGGCGGGTCTGAAGGCTTCGACCGAGGTTGTGCTGGAGTCGAACCGCATGAAGGCCGCGGCGGAAACGCTGCCGTTTGCGGACGGCAAGAGCCCCATCAAGCATGTGATCTATATCATCAAGGAGAACCGGACGTACGACCAGGTGCTGGGCGATCTAAGCAAGGGCGGCAAGCCGGTCGCGAACGGCGATGCTTTGCTGACGATGTATGGCGCGGCCATTACGCCGAACCAGCACAAGCTGGCGCTGCAGTTTGGTGTGCTGGACAACTTCTATGACTCCGGTGAGGTCTCGGGCGACGGGCACGTGTGGTCGAATGCCGGGATTGGTACGGAGTATCTGGAAGACACGTGGCAGCAGAACTACCGCGGGCCCAACCGCACCTATGACTATGAGGGCATGGTGGCGGCCGGGTATCCGCTGCTGCAACACATCCCGGATGTGGAGGAGCCGGCCAGCAGCTACATCTGGACGGACATGGCGGCGCACGGTCGGAGTGTGTATCACTTTGGGGAGTACATCGTCTCCACCTTTTGCACGGATAAGGGTGATCCGGCTCCGGCGGCGGTGACGCTGGACCCGCGGCAGGGAGCGATGTCCGGCGGAGCCTCGCCGTGCGCGCAGGCGCTGATCCAGCCTGGACAGGCGCTGCCGGAGGCGTGGGGCGGCGGAAAGAATCTGTGGCCGTGGCCGATTCCGCGGTTGGCCAAAAATGTGGCGGCCAAGCCGGAGCTGGTAGGGCACTTTGCGACGGAGACGCCGGATTTCAACCTGCGGGTGCCGGACCAGATCCGCGTGAACGTGTTTCTGCGCCACCTGGCGGAGTGGGAGAAGGAGCGCGCCGCCGGACACGACACCATGCCGAACATGATCCAACTGCGGCTGCCCAACGACCACACCGGAGGGACGACTCCCGGTGGGCCCACGCCGAAGTCTTCTGTCGCGGACAACGATCTGGCGATCGGGCGCGCGGTAGAGGCGGTGTCGCACTCAGTCTTCTGGGATGACACGGCGTTCTTCATCCTGGAGGACGATGCGCAGAACGGCGCGGACCATGTGGACTCGCACCGCTCGCTGGGAATTGTGGTGAGCAAGTATGCGCCGCATCCGACGGACGGGCAGGCGGCGGTGGTGGACAGCCGATTCTATTCAACGGTGAGTTTCCTGCGGACGATGGAGGCGCTGCTGGGCGTGCCGCCGATGAATAACAACGATGCCTTCGCGCCGATGGTGAGCTCGCTGTTCACCGGGCCGGGCGATCAGCCGGCCTTCGTCGCGGACGTGTCCAACCGGGAGAACCGGCTGATCTATACAGCGAACGCGGCGCGCGCGGTGGGCGCGGCGGAGTCGAAGAAGATGGACTTCCGCCACGCGGACCGCGCGGACAGTTTCAAGCTGAACCTGATTCTGTGGCAGGACGCGATGGGCACGCAGCCGCCGCCGGCGATGCTGCTGGAGAAGCGGAAGACGAAGAAGGACGACGACGATTAGGGTGGTGGTTGAAGTCCGTGGTAACGGCAAAAGCAGAAGCAACGGCAAAATCTTTAACGCAGAGGGCGCAAAGGTTTGCGCAAAGGGCGCAGAGGGATTGGTCGGAGGGCGCAATCGTTTGCGCAGAGGGATGGCTTAGCTGGCGGGCAGGGCTTCTGCGTAAACCAGGACAGCTTCGGGCTCGTCCGCATAGACTTCGCTGTCTTCGTACACGGCTTCTTCTTCCTCACCGGCGCGGTTGAGGCCGGCGCCGAAGAGTCCCACCGTCACGAGGAGGATGATGACGGGCTCTATGGGCTGGCGATAGTCCATCGAGCTGTGCGTCAGGTAGTACGGGACGGGGAAGATGAGCAGAGCGAGCAGATAAGGAAGCACCCCGGCCTTGTCCTGCTGCCACCAGCGCCGCAGGCCGCGGACGAGGAAGAAGAGCAGGAAGAGGCAGAAGGGAACGTTGGGCAGGTCGAACGGCTCGTACTTGAGGTAGCGGGGATTGAAGGACCAGTAGCCGGTCCAAAAGCGGACGATGCGCCGGACGGTCGCGACGGCGAAGAACCCGGGGTGGTGCTTGACGAAGTCGAGCGCTTGATCGTGCTTCTGGGCCATGTAGGCGATCTCGCCCATGGACTGGTACTTCTGCATCTCGACGGGATTGCTGGCGGGGTGCGCCCAGGCGGAGTTGGACTCGTGTGTATCGCCGTTATTGCCGGCGTAGAACTCCAGCCAGAAGCCGTCGCGGACCAGGAAGTGGGAGTGCATCACCTTCTCATTGCGGACGGTCCATGGAGCGCAGACCGCGAGAAAGGCGAGCGAAGCGATGAGACCGCGGCTGAACCATGGGCCGCCCACGCGCCGTACCTTGAGCATCGCTATCAGCAGCAGGAAGGGCAGCAGCGAGATGACCGATGGATTGGAGAGGACCGTAACACCATAGAGGACGCCGAAGCCGATCCATACGAGCGGGCCGCGCAGGTGCATCCGCTGCGCGAGAAGCATGCAGCAGGTGAAGAGCAAGGAGGTCAGCGCGTAGTCCCAGACGCGGTCCGCGGCAAAGTAGACGGCGAAGGGATAGATCGCCCAGGCGATGGAGGCGATGCGGGCGGCCCGCCGGCCCAGCGAGTTGCGCACCAGGAAGTAGAGCGGGATGCAGGTCAGGGCAGAGCACAGGCTGTTGAATCTGAGGATTTCAATCGCGGCCCGCATGGTGTTCAGGCCAAACAGATGGAAGGCCCCGGCGAGAAGGTACGGATAGAGTGGCGGAACCAGAGCGGTGGGACCGGTGATGGGCGGGAACGGAGAGCTGAAGCCGTGCCCGAGGAAGATGCTGCGGGCGGTCCAGCCCATCTCCCAGCTCTCCCAGCCGAAGTCATTGTAGTTAATGGTGTGGGAGGAGACGCTGTGGATGACGAAGGCGACCACGATGAGGCGGATGACCAGAGCCAGCAGCACGGTGGCGGACAAAAATCCGGTCAGCGACGCAAAGGTACGCTGGCTCCACGAGCGTGCGCCGGTCGGCCTGAAAATCGCTAGGTCGTCAGAGAACTGCTTGAATTGAGTAGGGATGGCGCCCGTCGTCCTTGGTGCGTTGAGATTTAGCTAGAGTGTATATCGAATCACCTTGATCCGATATGTGATTTTCAGCTGGGTAACCGATTCAACATCAAATCCGGGTTAATTCGTTGAGACGGTGTCTGTGCGAAGGCGATTACGTGGACAGAGAAAAAATACTGTTCTTAATATCTCAGCGAGTTATCTCGGCGCACTGTTCAATTTTGAACCCCGGCTCGCGGGCAACGTCCGGGAGAGCGACGGGCCATCCCGTCGTGCTGTTCCAATTTGGGTCGCGGTGGCCGATCATTAGATATTGAACACCGAACCGGCTGCAGAAGTTGCGGGCCCACTCCGCGCTGGGAGCTGGTAACGCATAGAGCTGCGCGATCGCGCTTTGGATGGCAGCACATCGCGCGGGGTCGCCGCCAAAGTGAACGGCGCACTTGCCCTCTGCATTAAGGATTTGTCTGCCGGCGTCCATGACCAGCGTTCGGTAGTAGAACTCGTTCGCCGTCATGACCGCGTCTCCTTTGTTGGGCTCGGGATCGATGGGGCGGAACGCGAAGACCGCATCGCGCGGAGCGACGCGGTCCAGTGTGGCCAACGCATCACGAAGCTCGAAGGCGTCCTCGGGAAGCTGGCTGAAGCCATTTTTGATGATGGGCGTCTCGATGAGCAGCCAGGCGCGCAGAAGGAGCGCCCCATATACGGAACCGGCAACTCCCAGCATCAGCAGACTGGAGAGCAGCCACCGCCTTGCAGCGGTGACCGCCACAACCGGAGTTGCTCCGGGAATCCACCAGGAGCCGAGCACGTCCGCTGTCAGCAGCAGAAGAAAAAACTGCGGCAGCATGACGGCGCGATAGCCGAAGTCGTTATTGGTAATCACCGAAGAGCTGAGAAACATCGTCAAGCCCAGGCCGCAGAGGGTGAAGAAGAGTGCCGTGTCGCGCGCGGGATCGTGCGGGAGGGGAGCGTGGCGTCGCCTGGCCATCAGCAGCAGCACCAGCACGGCTCCATAGAGACCCAACTCCATGGCCAGCCCCGGCATCAGCAGAAGCAGACGAATTGTCTGGTCGAGTAGCACGGGATGAGACTGGTTCCAGGCAGCGAAGACCGGCATGCGTGTCACCAGCCCCGAGTCGATCATCCGGCGCACGCTCAGCGAGAAGGGAAAGATTGCAAGAGTGGGTGCGGGGCTCGCACCGGTAGGGGCAGTGGAGGCATGAGGAGAGCCGCCGGCGAGGTCCCGCACAAATGGGAAGAGCATCGCAGCGCTCAACAAGCCGATAGCCGCAGTCCGCCGCAACAGTTCTACTCGCTGTGGCTGTTTGCGAAGTAGCAGCCACACCAGCCAGCAGGCCATCATCAGGGCAAAGCCAAAGGCGACGTAGACTGACAGCCCAAAGCCACTGGCAAACGCAACCGCTGCCAGTGCCATGGCCCAGCGTCGGCTGCGCTTGCTGACGGGCTCCAGCGTGCGCCACAGGAACAGGAATGCCAGCAGGCAGCACAACACGCCGGCGACATGGTGCGGCACCCAGAGCAGCGAGTCCGGCCACGCGTCGATGGGATCCACGGACCACCACTCGATGTCGCCGTTCAACGAGGACTGCAGGACCGGATTGCCGAGCGCGGGGATAAGATCGGCTCCGGTAACCAGCAACAGGCCCATGGCAATCCATCGCTTCTTCCGCTCCCAGCGGAAGAAGTGGCGCGTGAAAAGGTTCACCGTGGCCATCAGGCCGAACCCGGCCCAGATGCTGCTCGCGATGAACGACTGCCGCGCGGAGACGTGCGCGATCTTGACCACCGTGGCACAGAGAACGTACCAGAAGTAGTAGTAGCGCATCGGCGCGGGCGAACCGGCGAAGTAGAGCGGATTGGCGGGCGGAACTCCCGTCCTGACCACCGCGTCAGTGAAGGCGATGCGGTAGCTCTGGTCTGCTATGGCGACGCTGAAGTACAGCCTGTGCCCCAACTGGAAGTCAACCAACATCAGCAGAACAAATGCGACCCAGCCGCAGACCAGGAGAGCAGTTATCTGCCTGTCGCGTCGAGACCAAGCCGGCGCCGCTCTGTGGTGCCACAGTAGCAGCAATGCTCCTAAGGCTGAGCCGGCGAGCAGCCAGCACAGGCTGTCCAATCCCGCGCTCCGGCCCACCAGATAGGCTGCAATCGGCACCACGCTGAACGAGCATGCCATGGCCCACAAGGAGCGATCGATAAAGCCCATCTGCCGGAAGCCGAAGAGGTCCGTTGCGTACGCCAGCAGATAGCCCGGGGCATACAGCACCACAGCGAAGGCCAGCACAGCCACCATGCTGCCCAGCACATCCTGAAGCATGAAGTTGTGCAAAGGCAAGGTATTGGTAACCACGGGATACAGCGTCGCAGCCTCCACTGCCATCCTCGCACAAGCGATGGCCGAAGCTGCGGGTCTCTCCACTGCGGCGCTGCGCGCCTTCGGTCGAGATGACACCTCAATGGCGGATGAGACGTTAGCGCAGGAAGACGCTGAGCTCAGCAGCGGCGGCGCGCAGGGGGGGCAGAAAGCGCGTCTGCATCTCCAGCATGGGCATGCGCGGTGCGTGGCCGCTCAGGTTCACCGTCGCCACCACACGGCCGTTGCCCGCGTAGACCGGCACAGCGATGGAGCGCAGCCCGACCTCGAACTCCTGATCGCACAGAGCGTAGCCGTTGCGGCGCACGTTGCGCAGCGCCAGGCGCAGCTTGTCCACTGAGTTGATGGTGCGGGGCGTGTACTGCGTGAGCTGCACGCGGGAGAGATAGGCCTCCAACTGGTCCTGGGGCAGGTAGGCGAGCAGCACGCGGCCCATGCTGGTGCAGAAGGCCGGCAGGCGCGAGCCAATGTGCAGGTCCACCGACATCACGCGGGTCACGCTGGTGCGCGCGATGTAGACGATGGACTCGCCGTCCAGCGTGGCCACGGAGAAGCTCTCGCCGAAGGCCGCCGACATGCGCTCCAGGATGGGCTGCGCGGCGTTGGCCAGCGTGCTGGATGCGGTGTAGGTGTTGGCCAGAGAGAGCATCTTGGGGCGCAGCGAGTAGCGCTGCGACTCGTCGGCACCGGCGAAGCCGAGCTTGACCAGGGTGTAGAGGCAGCGGCGCACCGCGGCGCGTGACAGTCCGGTGCGCAGCGAGAGCTGCGAGATGGTCATCTGCGGGTTCTGCGGCGTGAAGGCTTCAATCACCACCAGGCCGCGGGCGAGCGACGCCATAAAGTTGGGGTCGCCGGTGTATTGGTCGAGCGCGACGCCGGGAAGGGCTCTGGGCTTGATGGGCGGCGGCGCGATGGTGGCTGGAGCGGTGAGGGTTGCAGCGGTGGGCGTCACGAGAGCCTCCTCGGTGGGCGGTGGTCGATTGTCGCCCTATCTCTACGATAAACGCACGATGAGGTCCAACGCAAGAGCAGAGGTCGCCTGAAAGCGACCCACCAGTGTGTCGCTCCCAGCAGGCCTGCATGTCCTTCGACTCTGCAACTCGCAAATGGCGAGTTGCTTCGCTCAGGATGACTAATCCGAGGAACTATTTGGAGGCGCGGTAGCGAGCGATGAGGTTGGTGGTGGAGGTGTCGTGGCCTTTGGTGGTATCGGTGGGACTTTCGAGCTCGCCGAGGATCTTGGTGGCGAGCACTTTGCCGAGCTCGACGCCCCACTGGTCGAAGCTGTCGATCGACCAGATCGTGCCCTGGGTGAAGACGTTGTGCTCATACAGGGCGATCAGCTTGCCGAGGGTCTCCGGGGTGAGCTCGTCGAGCAGCAGCACGTTGGAGGGGCGGTTGCCCTCGAAGACCTTGTGCGGGACCAGCGCGTCGGGAACGCCCTCCGCCTTGACCTCGGCGGCGGTCTTGCCGAAGGCGAGCGCCTCGGCCTGGGCGAAGACGTTGGCCATCAGAATGTCGTGATGGCGGCCGAGCGGGTTCAGCGTCTTGTAGAAGCCGATGAAGTCGCAGGGAATCAGCCGCGTTCCCTGGTGGATGAGCTGGTAGAAGCTGTGCTGTCCGTTGGTGCCGGGCTCGCCCCAGTAGATGGGGCCGGTGTCGGCGTCGACGGGTTCTCCCGAGAGCGTGACGTGTTTGCCGTTGGACTCCATGGTGAGCTGCTGCAGGTACGCGGGGAAGCGTTTGAGGTACTGCTCGTAGGGCAGAATGGCGACGGTCTGGGCGTTGAAGAAGTCGGTGTACCAGACGGTGAGCAGGCCCAGCAGCACGGGCAGGTTGCGCTCGAACGGTGTGGTGCGGAAGTGGACGTCCATCGCGTGGAAGCCGGCGAGCATCGCGCGGAAGTTCTCCGGGCCGATGGCGATCATGGTCGAGAGGCCGATCGCGGAGTCCATCGAGTAGCGTCCGCCGACCCAGTCCCAGAACTCGAACATGTTGGCGGTGTCGATGCCGAACTTGGCGACCAGCTCCGCGTTGGTGGAGATGGCGGCGAAGTGTTTGGCGATGGCGGACTCCGGCGCACTGCTGGCGAGGAACCAGTCGCGCGCGGTGTGCGCGTTGGTCATGGTCTCCAGCGTGGTGAAGGTCTTGCTGGCGACCAGGAAGAGCGTCTCGTCGGCGCTGAGGTCCGCGACGGCCTCGGCGAAGTCCGTGCCGTCCACGTTGGAGACGAAGCGGAAGGAGAGGTCGCGCTGCGAGTAGTGCTTCAGCGCCTCATACGCCATCACCGGACCGAGGTCTGAGCCACCGATGCCGATGTTGACGACGTTGCGGATGCGCTTGCCGGTGTGACCTTTCCACGCGCCACTGCGAATGCGGTCGGCGAAGGCGGCCATCTTGTCCAGCACGGCGTGGACCGGCGGAACGACGTCTTCGCCGTCGACAAAGATGCTCTCGGTGGCGGGCGCGCGCAGAGCGACGTGCAGCACGGCGCGGTTTTCGGTGACGTTGATCTTCTGGCCGGTGAACATCGCCTCGATGCGTTGCTTCAGGCCGGATTGTTCTGCGAGCGCGAGCAGCAGCTTCAGCGTCTCATCAGTGATGCGATTTTTTGAGTAGTCGAGGAAGATGCCCTCGGCCTCAGCGGTCAGGCGGGTGCCGCGCGCCGGGTCGTCGCGGAAGAGCTCGCGAAGATTGAGCTTCTTCACGGCTGCGGCGTGTTCGCCGAGGGCCTTCCAGGCCGGGCGCTGGTTCAGTGGCGGTGGAAGCGGGACGCTGGGTGTGTTCATGTTCTTCGCTCCTGTTGCCGGCCTTGTGGCAGGCACTGGAAGAGATTAGAGCATGGACGCCGTATGATGGGGAGATGCTCCGCAAGCTGAAATCGAAGCGTTGGATCCTGTTTTGGCGGGCGGTCGTGGAGATCGCCGGCATCGTCTTCCTGTTCTACTCGAACCTGCTGATGGGCGAGTTCAACGGGCGGGCGGGGGTGGGCAAGACCTGGGGCGCGGCGTTCGAGGACATCTTTACACGCAAGAACGTGGCGATTGCGCTGCTGACGGCGACGGTGGGCTTCGCCGTGTGGGAGATCTTCCGCAAGTGGCTGGAAGAGGCGGGGAACAAGGATTAGGGAACAGGGAAAAGGTACCAAGCAAAACCCACCCCCGTCGACGGGAGTGGGTTGTGATTGACTTGCGCAAAGCTCTGCGGGAGGCCGCAAGCCAAAGTCTAGGGGTGGCCGCCACCGCCACCGTGAGATCCCCCACCGCCGCCACCACCGCCGCGAGGTGTGCCGCCACCACCGCCGCCACGAGGTGCGCCACCACCACCACCGCGAGGTGCGCTGGCAGCATGAGGTGCACCACCGCCGCCGTTGCTGCGTGCGAGTGCAGAGCGGGACTGGGAGGGCGCCTGCCGTGAGACGGTCGCGGCGCGCGAGCCTCCGCCTGAGTTATAGGTGTTGCGCGTCGTGTTGCCGCCTGAGTTGTAGGTGTTATGCACGTAGGTGCCGCCGCGGACGGTGGGGCCTCCGCCGTAGCGGACGTTGGCTGCGTAGCCGCCTCCGCCGCGATAGCTGCCGCCGCCTTCGTTGTAGAAGCGGTGGCCGCCCCAGCCGTGGCCGTACCCCCAGCCGGACCAGGGGCCCATGCCCAGGAAGATTCCGTTATAGAAGTAGCCCGGCCCGTAGAAGCCATAGGGCGAGCAGGCGTAGGGGGCGTAGTCGTAGTAGCCCCACTGGCAGGCAGGCGGCGCGCCGCCGATGCCGATGACGAGCTGGGCGTTCGCGGCGGGTGCCGGATACAGCGCCACGGCAGCTGCCAACATCGTGCCCAGTGCGGTGGCGGTGAGAAGAGTCTTGATGCGGTGCATGGAAGGGGCCCTTGGTGTATCTGCATTCGGTGAGAGGTGCGTGGGAGGCGTCGTCGCCAGAGAGAACCGTCAGGGGCAGGCGCTCGAGGCCATAAGAGTGTGGGAGTCCTGATTCTCCACAAACTGTTACGCTATTGACGCTACTCTCCGGGGTAGGGTGGTGTCTGAGCAATAGAGAGCATGGAGTCGTTGGCGAACTATCTGAACTGCAAGTATCCATCGTGCGAAAGGTTCCAGAGCTCGCGGCAGGAGCAACACCTTCGGGGTCCTTCGACTCCGCTCTTTCAGGGCTTCGCTCAGGATGACAATCCAAGAAAGGCTGTGGAGGTGGTTGAGATGGGGCTGCGGCCAAACGGTGGGCGGTACCGTCCAACGGTTTGAAGCCTTGACTCGCCACAATCGTATTGGAGGTTGTAGACTTCGCACGCCACGCGTGTGCGGTCTGACAGGTTGCGTAGGCAGAGGCTCAGGAGAGACAACGATGTCTGAAAACAACGAGACGAAGATGGCGGCCGGCAGCGAGACCAACCGCAGAGACTTTGTAAAGATGGGCGGCGCCGCATTGGCGGTCGCCGCTGCGCCGGCGATGAGCGCGCGGGCGTATGGGCGCATCGTCGGCGCGAACGACCGCGTGCGCGTGGGCATTGTGGGTTGCGGCGACCGCATGAAGGGCGGGCTGATTCCCGCGTTCATGGCCTGCCACAAGGCCAACAACTTTGAGATCGTTGCGGTGTCGGACATCTGGAACCGGCGGCGTGAGGAGGGGTCGGCGTATATCTCCAAGCTGAGCGGCGGGCCGGTGGAACCGGTGGTGAACAATGAGGCACTGTATGCGCGCAACGACATTGACGCCGTGATGATTGCGACCGCCGACTTCCAGCACGCGCAGCACGGCGTGCAGGCGGTGAACGCCGGGCGCGATGCCTACGTAGAGAAGCCGACCGCGCACACCATGAAGGACGCGCGGGCGTTCCTCGCGGCGGTCGAGAAGACCGGAAAGATCGTGCAGGTGGGGACGCAGCGGCGCTCCACGCCGAGTTACCAGAAGGCGTATGAGTACATCAACTCCGGCAAGTTCGGCGACATTGTAATGGTGGAGATGACGTGGAACGTGAACCAGCCGGGGCGCTGGCGGCGGCCGGATGTGGTGCCTCTGCTGAAGCAGGAGGACACGGACTGGAAGCGGTATCTGCTGGACCTGCCGCCGGCGCCGTTCGACGCGCGCAAGTACCTGGAGTTCCGGCTGTTCTGGCCGTACTCCTCGGGGATTCCGGACCAGTGGCTGACGCACCAGATTGATACGGTGCACTGGTTCAGCGGGCTGCCGCATCCGCGCTCGGTGGTGGCGAACGGCGGCGTGTACGGATGGAAGGACGGCCGCACCAACTGGGACACGATGACCGCGGTCTTCGACTACGGTCCGCTGGACGATCCAACGAAGGGCTTCCAGGTGCAGTACTCGTCGCGGTTCACCAATTCGGCGGGCGGCGTGAAGGAGCTGTACTACTCCAACGGTGGGATGCTGGACATGGACAAGCAGACCGTCACGCCGACGGGCGGGCTGACGGCGCGCAGTGCCGCGGAGATGAAGATGCAGGCGAACCTGCTGCCGAGCTTCAGCCTGGTGGACAAGGCCGAAAAGATGCAGACCGACGCCGACACCGGGCACGACGATCCGCAGACCACCGCGAACGTGCGCAACTGGATGGAGTGCGTGCGCAGCCGCAAGCAGCCGAACGCCAGCATCCATGCGGGCTACAGCCACTCGATTGCGCTGTGCATGTGCGTGGCCGCGGTGCAGACCGGGCAGAAGGTGACCTTCGACGACAAGACGCAGCAGGTGATCGCAGGAGGCAAGGTCCATGCGTAGGCTGGTGTGTGGTCTGGTGCTGATGAGCGCAATGGCAGCGGGCGCGCAGGGTGTGGTGCTGAAGGAAGACGCCGCTGCGCACCGCGTGGATGTGACCATCGACGGCACACCGTTCACCAGCTACCTGTGGCAGACCAACCAGCGGAAGCCGGTGCTGTATCCGCTGGTTGCGCCGGACGGAACGACGGTGACGCGCGGCTATCCATTTGCGATGCGGCCGGGCGAGCGTGTGGACCACCCGCACCACGCGGGGCTGTGGTTCAACTACGGGAATGCCAACGGCTTCGACTTCTGGAACAACTCGGATGCGATACCCGAGGCGCAGCGGCCGAAGTACGGAACCATCACGCAGGACCGCATCGTCAGCGTGAAGAGCGGCAAGAACGTGGGCGAGCTGACGGTCGAGTCCACGTGGACGACGGGCGCGGGCGACAAGATCCTGCTGCAGACGACGACCTATTCGTTTGTGCGCTCGAACATTGGCGGTACGCCGGCGCGGTTCATCGACATGAAGGTGACGCTGAAGGCGCTCGCTCCAGTGGTCTTCCATGACGACAAGGAAGGAGTGCTCGGCATCCGCGTGGCGCACTTCCTGGAGTCGCCGACGGAGAAGGGCGGCGTCTTCATGGACGCAAACGGCAAGCCGACGCAGGTCGCTGCCGCCGATCCCGCGGGCGCGACCGGGGTGTATCACACCAGCGAGGGCAAGACCGGCGACGCCGTGTGGAGCACGCGCGGCAAGTGGTGCACGCTGAGCGGGACCACGGCAGACGGCAAGGCGGAGACGATTGCGATCTTCGACCACACCGGCAACCCAGGCTATCCGGCGTACTGGCACGCGCGCGGCTACGGTCTGTTCGCGGTGAATCCGCTGGGCGCGCACATCTTCGATCCGAAGGCGCCGGCGCTGAACTTCAGCATCGCGAAGGGCGAGTCGGCGACCTTCCGGTACCGGATCGCGATTCTTTCGGGCACGGTGGACGACGCGGCGATGAACAAGGCCGCGAGCTCGTTCGACGAAGTGAAGCGCTAGAGCGCGGCGAGTACGTCCTGTGGGTCGGGGCGGACGCGGTGGTCGGCGTGCGCCTCGGCGAAGAGAACTTTACCTTCTTGCGCGATGACGAAGGTGGCGGGCAGCGGCAGGCGCCAGGTGGTGTCCGTACCGTCGGCGGCGGTCTGTGTTCCGTTGGTGAACGGAATGTTGATCAGGATGCTGCGGTAGTGCGCCTGCATCGCGGGCGAGACCATGTAGGTGATGCCGAAGAGCGCGGCTACGGCCGAGCCGGCGTCCGAGAGCACAGGGAACGTCAGGTGGTGCTGCTGCACCGTGAAGTCGTTTTGGCGAGGCAGCTGCGGAGAGATGGCAACGACCAGCGCGCCGCGCTCGCGGATTTGCGGATAGGCTGCCTGCCACGCTTCGAGCTCCGTCATGCAGTAGGGGCACCAGCGGCCGCGGAAGAACGTGACGATGAGCGGGCCGACGGCGAGTAGGTCCGACGAGCGGACGAGCTTGCCGGTGAGCGCGTCGTTCAGCGCAAAGCTCGGAGCGGCGGCGCCGACCGGGAGGATGCGCTGCTCGATGCCGCTGGCGAGCAGCTCCTGCACGGAGGCGTCCGTGATCGCGAGGCGTTCCGGCTGCACCAGCGCGCGGGTCTGCGCGGTGATGCTGTCGAGCTGCGACTGGAGCGGAGGCGGCACTTGTTTAGTGTAGATGGTCGACAGACCGAAGAAGCAGATCCTTCGACTACGGTGGTCACGTTGAAACTGTGAGCACCTCCGCTCAGGATGACAAAATTTCTACTATATGACCATCCAGATTCGCTACACGTTGCTGATGGTGGGAAACTGCACGCCGAGATAGCGCGGGACGATGGGCAGGATGGGCTTGTCGAGGCTGGACGCGTCGTAGTTCAGCTCGGACTCCAGCAGCATGCCGTAGTACAGCGCGGTGAAGCCCCAGAACCGCGTCTGGCCGAGGCCTTCGCCGGTCTCAGCGTTGTAGTACTCGCGCAGCACGGGGTTCTTCAGCACGGCCATGTCAAAGAGTTTGGTGGCGAGCGCGCGGGCCTCCTTGTGGAAGCCGTAGCGCTGCAGGCCCTGGAAGATCATGTAGTTGGTGGGAGCCCAGGTGGGGCCGCGCCAGTTGCACTCCTTGTGCGAGCCCTGGTAGTAGTCGGGCTCGGTCTTCGCGTAGCTGGCGACGGGGTAGGTGAGCCAGAACTCGGCGGGGTTCAGCAGGTGCTCATGCACCATGCGCTGGGCCATGGCGTGGGTGGGCGCGCCGCAGAAGAGCGGCGTAAAGCTGGTCGCGGAGAGCACGTTGACCTGTTGGCCGGTCTTCTCGTTGCGGTCGAAGTACATGCCGCGCTTCTCGTCCCAGAACGTGGTGTTGATGAGCTGGTTGACGTGGTCGGCGTGCTGGGTGAAGTCGGTGGCGTCGGCCTTGAGGCCGAGCGCGCCGGCGATGACGGCCATGGCGCGCAGCTCGCGCACGAGATAGCTGGCGAGGTCGGTGCCTTCAATCTCAAACGAGCTGAGCTTGCCGCCACGCGACCACTGGTTGTCTGTGCCGGCGGCGTCGGCGGAGTTCCACGTGGGCAGGCCGTTGTGGTCGCCGTCGTAGGAGAACCACTTGACGAGATATTTGCAGAGCCGGTCGTAGTAGTTGCCGCGCAGCCACTCAAAGTTGTTGCCCTCCTGCCGGCTGCCCAGCACGGCGAGCTGCGCGAGGAAGGGCTTGAACTGCTGGCGGTCGCGCTGCTTGATGAGCGAGCGGTTCACGTAGCCGTCGGGCTGTTCGCGGTTGAGGAACTCCTTCAGGTTAGTGAAGCAGTAGGGCGCGACGCCGAAGTAAGAGAGATAGAGGTTTTCAAAGTACAGGTCCCAGTCGTAGAACTCGTTGTAGGGGTAGCCGGTGAGGAAGGTGCCCGGCACGGCGGGGATGTGGCGCAGGCCGTGGGCGACAAGGTCGGCGTTGACGGTGCGCATGCGGGTCTGCACCTGGTCGAAGGCCGCGACTCCGACAGCGGCCTGCAGCGCGCGCGCAGCCGGCGTTGCGGGCGGCACGGGCGGCGTGGTGTCCGGCGGCAGCTCCGGCGGGACAGGGATGTGCGCTCCGGCGGCGGCCTGCTGCGCGGGGGTGAGCGGCGCGGAGGTTTGCGCCAGTCCGAGGCGCGCGGCGAGCGGTTCGAGCGCGGCGAGGCCGGCGAGCGAGGCGGAGGTGGAGAGCAGATGGCGGCGCGTGACGGGCATGGCGAGTGGGCCTCCTGGTTCGGAGCACAGTCCGAGGGGGAAACGTTTTCGCATAGGAATTTAGCACACCCGCGGGCGGCTTGGCAGCAGGGAGGTCCGCACCCGAGGCGGCGGCCTGAACCTTGGGCAGAACCATTGCGGGGTCAGGGAAGGGCTGCTGCGCGGGCGGGGGAGCGGGAGCCTCGTTGAGCTGGCGCTGCTGGTCATCTCGGGCGCGCTCTTGTTCCTGACTTTCGCGTTCGAACTTTTCGAGGAGCAAAGCGACCGAGCCCTTGCGCTCGAGCTGCTCGATGCGGGCGGCGGGAGCCAGCGTGCCGAACGTGGGGTCTTCGGCGATCTCCTCGACGAGGAGGGGCGGCTCGGCGTCGCGCGGTTCTTTGGGCAGGGCGATGACGGCGGTCTGCAGGCCGTAGAGCAGCAGGCCGGCGCGGCGCGGGTCCAGGTCGTTGGAGGCGATGCGCTCCAGCACCAGCGCGATGGCGTTCAGGATGCCGCTGCGGTCGGCGAGCTGGGCGGGCTCGGGAAACTCAAAGGTGCCGAGGCGGGCCTTGCGCGCGGCGGCGTCCTGGATGGGCCGGCGGGTGGTGTGGTGCTGGTAGCAGAGCTGCTGCCCGCGCAGACAGGGAGCGGCGCAGCGGTGGCCGTCCGTGAAGATGTGGCGGCAGCGGAAGCTCTGGCTGATGTCGGGTTGCGAGGTGTAGTAAGACGTACGGAAGTGTTTCTGGTGCATGGTCTGGTCTCCTTTGAATTTGGGTTCGGCGCGGACCCTCCCCCCCGGTTTTGGGGGTAAGAACCGCAGCCGAAAGGACTTAGCAGGGGTACCCTCCCGGTGGGGGAGGGCCACGGCGAAGTCCGGGTTTGGGTTGCCGGTTAAATGCGAAAGCCCGGCGGTTAGCCGGGCTGCTGCTGTGCTTCGTTCTGGCTCTATTGTATCGGGGCTGTCAAGGGGTTTGGGGTGTAAGTGGTGGTTATGATTGGCGATAAATTTGATATACGCTAAATCATAGGGCGGGATTAAGCATGATTTGCGGTTGAAACCAGGCGAGGGGGCACGCGGCGGGTCACGGCACAAGGTGTTCCGGAATGGATGCGTCGTATGCGTCGTCGGCGGGGAGATGGCCGGTGAGCAGGAATTGGAGCGGCAGGTCGACGCGGGCCGACCAGGAGGTTTCGGAGTGCTCGGCGCCGGGGAACTTCAGGGTGATCCAGTTGCGCCCTTCCACGTAGCCGCGGGCGCGGAGGGCGGCGTCCATGCGGGTCTGGAAGGGCTGGTACTGCGCGTCCAGCGTGGTGGTGCCGAAGTCAAAGTAGAGGCGGTGGGTGGCCGGGTCGGGGAGCCGCGACTTGACGTAGTCGATGACGACGCCGTCCGAGGCAGGCCAGTGCGTGGAGAGGCACGCTGCCTGGCCGAAGACCTGGGGGTATTCGACGATGGCGTAGAGCGAGATGAGTCCGCCCATGCTGGAGCCCATGACGGAGGTGGTGTGCAGGCCGGGCTGGGTGCGGTAGTGGGCATCGATGAAGGGCTTGAGCTCATGGACGAGGAAGGCAAGATAGGCGTCGGAGTCGATGATGCCGGTGGAGGGGCCGGGCATGCCGCTAATCTTTGCGGCGTCCGTGACGCCGGCCATGGCGGCGGCCTTCTGCGGCATGTAGTCGGCGGTGCGGTGCGGGGTGTTCCATACACCGACGACGATGGCCGGCGGCACGCGGTGCGCTGCGATGAGGCGGAGCATCGCAGTGTCCATCTGCCAGGTCTTGTGCCATGAGGAGAGATCGGGATCGAAGAGGTTCTGGCCGTCGTGCATATAGATGACGGGATAGCGGTGGGGCGCGGCAGCGTCATAGCCGGGCGGCAGCCACACGTCGACCTCGCGCGGCTCGACGAACTTTGAGGGGAACTGGCGGTAGCTCACGAGCCGGCCGGGGGCGTTTACCCAGGCGCCCGGCGCGGACGGGTTCGCGATGGTGGCGGACTGCGCCGACAGCGGGCTGGTCGCGGCGCAAAGCAGGATGAGGCAGAGCGCCTTCAGCAGGATTCGCATGACGACAGCCAGTGTATGCGCGGCGGCGCGGAGTGTTCAAGGCTTGTGGGGGGTGGG
>Ga0302320_10011322_pt1 | contig 18890 bp, 19 predicted proteins | sample Bog_T0_3_FD_202130 | JGI IMG/M metagenome (GOLD analysis project Ga0302320, IMG submission 202130) | Peat permafrost microbial communities from Stordalen Mire near Abisko, Sweden - Bog_T0_3 | ecosystem: Environmental > Terrestrial > Soil > Wetlands > Peat | place: Sweden: Abisko, Stordalen Mire...
AAAATGAAAAAATTGGATTGTGATTTTTCTTAAAAAATTTTCAAAGAAAAAATTTAATAATTAAATTTCCAAGCTATTTAATATATAAATTTCCAACAGAAAACAACCAAATTTGAAAATTAACAATTAAAAAAATTTTAAAACATCCCAAATATGACCCATTTCTCTCCCAAGCCCAAGCCCCCTTCCTCATTTTTCGAATTCAAAGAAATCCAACAAGCAAGTCCCCTGGCCTCCCCCAGACAAAAGCTTTCTTCATCTGATATCATAGCCCTGGATAATGAAAAAGACCTCCATGATGCATTGAATAATATTCTTGAAAAAAACATCAATGAAAAAAAAGAAAAATTCCTCCAAAATCGTCCTTTAATGATAAAAGAGGAATCTCCATTTGATAAGGAAGTAGATGAAAATGAGAATTCTTTCATAGGAGATGAAAATTCCATGAGGTTCTCTGAAAAAATCGAAAGTTTCTCTCCTTTGCAAAACAAAAGTCTTATGAGCAACATCAATGAGATCCTTTCAATGATAAATAAAGATGACATTAGCAACAATTCATGCCTGTCCTTATTGAACATTCCAGATGAAAAGAACCCTCCTGCTGAATTGGACCTTCCTTCCAAATCATTGAAATTCAACGGTATATAATTAATATTTCAATGAAAATCTAAATTTATTATTTTTTCCCCTTTAGAACTCACAAATCATATCAATGATACCCTCAAAGACATTCAAAATCAGATAAATTTGTCGAAAATTTCATATGATCAAGATAAAGAACATGAATCCCCATATACCACTCCCATTCCCCATCATAAATACCCACAAAAGAGCCTAATGAAATCTCAAAAGCTTACAAATTTCCCAACAAATTTCAACGACCATCTGAATTTCCCTCAACAAATCCTCAAGAAATTCGGATTTAAAGCCCTCCTCCCTTTTCAAGAACAGGCCCTCGAATGTCTAACTTCAAAAACCAATTGCCTGATAAGCCGACCCTCTGGAACCGGCCGATCTACAATCTATCAAATCTGTGCTCTTCTCCTAGAAGGAATCATTATAGTAGTGACCCAGAAACAATCCTCTCTAAAGAAAAGACTCGAAAAAATCAACACTTTAGTTTCTTGGGGGGCTATCAATTCTGACCTCAGTCCTGAACAACAAAATCAAGTATTTTCACTCGCGAAACAGAAAAGATTAAAACTTCTCTTCATAACCCCAGAGCTATTTCGTTTCAATGCTATAGCTCTGCTTTCTCCTGAGTTATTGGTCTTTGAAGATCCACAGGAATTTCATCTTGATGATTATAATAATGATTTTACAAAATTAGTTCTTTGTCCAATTTTAAACATGAAAATCCTAAATAAACTCAAAGAAGCTTTTAAAGTGAATAAAATGATCCCTGAAAATAATGATCTGTTAAATATTGAAAATCCAGTTCAAAAGGAGATAATGTCCTTGATTAGCAATGGCAGGAGCTCATTTTTCCTTAATGTGACCCCACATAAAGAAAATATCAAATTTAATAATTGCTTTAATTTTAATAACGTGAAATGGGTGAAGGAAGAAGAAAAAGCCAAATTTTTGGTTAGATACCTGAAGAATAACAAAAACGGAATTTTCTTGATATTTTGCAATAATAAAAGAAATTGTGAGAGTTTATGCCTGCTACTCAACAAAATTGGCTTAAAAGCAAGCCTTTCTACTCAGAATATTTCTAGAAACGACCAGATTTTTATCGTTAATACTGGTGAATTTATCGAAACTCAAATGAAAACTCTGATAAATTTTGTGATCCATTATGATTTTCCTTTGAATTTTGAAGATTATATAGAAGATATCGCGAATTATTCCGAAACTTGCCAATATGTAGGTATTTTATCAGATCGAGATTATTTCACTCAACGGAATCAGCAATTATCTAGTCTTTTGGATAAAGAAACCATTGAGAAATTCCTTAGAAATTACATTTATGAGAGCAATAAAGAAAATTTCGTCAAAGTTTCAGTGAAAAAATCGAATCAATTCATGAATTTGGCTCTTAATCAAGAAACATCTCGCATCATTACTTTGAATTTCAATGAAATCAGCAATGAATTTGAGTTAAAACCCGAAGTTTTCATTCGAATCATGAGATTTCTCGAAGAGAAAAATTATCTGAAATCGCTTAAGAAGAAAGCTCTGAAGGTGGGGGTCGTCTTTAGGCGGAAATTGGAAGAAATCATTGGAGAATCACATATTTTAAAGGGTATTTATTACCATTCTGTGAATAAAAATGGGAAAATGAAATTTGTGATGAGGGAAGTCGAAAATGAAACGAAAAGCTCAAATGAGGAAATTTTATTGGAATTGGAAAAGTAAAACACATTTTAGAGATTTTTTCCTTAAAGAATTTTTAATAATAGGTTCAGAGATCGGAAGTTTTTGAATTTTGAGGTAATTGAGGAAATTGAGCATTTTGAATTGTCTTTTGGTGAATCGTTTTATGAGGAAAGGATCTGTGAGGAGATTTATGAACAATTTAAGCAAGAAATTTGTTTGGAAGTTGAAAAAGTAAACTTTTTTTTTTTAATTAGAAAATTAATTATTTTTATAAGATTGATGTGATTTATTGCATTTTGAAGTCAATTGTTAGAAATGCTATGAAAAATAACAAAACAATCAATGAAAGTGCGAAGAAAACCAAAATTCCATTAACACTTTATGATTTTATTCAAAAAATGTTGAGTTCAGGAGGTTATTTTAAATAAAATTTTAATTTTTAATGATTTTCAAAGACATGGAGTTCAAGAATTTCAATGAAATTGATAAAACTGACCTTTTGCCGTTCCCCCAGTTTAAATCCCAAAGGGAAAAAATTCCTTTGATTGTAATATCTAAATATTTTTGATTATTTTTATATTTTTAAAATTATTTATAAAAAGAGAGAAACCAAGGAAATTTTCGAATCATACTTTTTCGAAATAACTGGTCTAATTTTCAACAACAACGGTTTAAATGAGAATTTAATAAAAACAGAGAATTTCACTTTAAAAAATCATGAAAAATGGGCCAAACTAATAATTAATGTGTTTTTGGGGTTGAAAAGCCAGACTTCAAATATAACCACTCTCAATCTATGGAAAGCGTAAATTATTTCTGATTTTTTTCTTTTTGAAAAAATTTAATATTGAAGCACAAAATTTTGGAAGAAATATTATAATTATGATTATTTGGAACTAAAAGAAATTATAACGGACACTCTCAAAGGAAAGCATCAAATTAACACAACGAATGCAAATAGCAAACCAATGTCCTTGCAAAGACAAATTGATCGATCAATCAAACACAAAAAACTCAAAATTTTTTAAATAGAAATAAATACACATCCTAAATTATTATTGCATATTTTGTCTTTTAATATATTTTTGAAAATTTTAAAATTCTCCATTTTAAAAAAACTTTTTTAGTCAGTGTTTATTTTTTCTTGAGAAGACAAAAAAATTTTGGAATTTAAAAGCCAAGGATATTGTTTATTGTTTATTTATCATATTTTTTTTTCATTAAACTATAGATAAATTTAAAAAAAATACAAACATACCGTAATTAAACTATATAAATTTTAAAAAAATCATAGAATTTCTGCTTGCAACATGGACATCTGCTTTTTTCCCTGTCCCTCAGCAAATAATAGCAATCTTCGCACAAACTTAAATGTTTACAAGGCATCAAAACAACATTTTTTGTTTTCATCCGGCAATTCGGACATGTTAAATTTTCATCCATATTCGTATAAATTTCATTTCCAGGGAAATAATTTTTCGGTTTATCCTCCTTATTCATCATTTGAAATAGCTTAAAGGCCACCAATCCAACAGTTCCCAAAAACATAAGAAATAATTTTTGTTGTTGCGATGAATAAAGTTTTTTGAAGAAATCAATGAGACATTCTTTATCCTTGAAGAAAAACAAAGGTTTTTCTATTCTCAATGACTTTTCCTTATAATTGTAGATCACATTACCCAAGACTCCTAAGGAACTACCAATTTTTAACCCAAACTCTTTGTTTTCAATACCCAAAACCAAAAAATTTGGGTGTAAACTAAAAAATCCAGTGAAGAAACCAATAATTCTGGAAAAAAATGAGGTTTTGTGTTGATTAGCATTTCTCAGTTTTTGACCGTATATTTTGTCTTCCCTCTGAAAAAACCATTCAACATCAGGATTTTTCATAATTTTACACATGGTAACCGGTGGTTGCATCAATAGTTTTCTTAAAGACCCTTCGATTTTGGCATCAGAAATCGCAAAATTTGTCATTTCTATGGTGCTTTCATGATTTTTTATGAAGTTCCAATCATTTTGGAGAGTCTTTTCTTCATTTGAATAATAAGGGGATTCCAAACCAATTCTCATTATCAAAGGAATTTTGTTGTTATGTTGCGAAAACAATGTGGTTTTTTCGGTTTTTTGAACAAAGCCCTTTACTATGAAATTAGTGAAGATCATCTCATTAGAGTTATATGGGTTGGCATATGATTTTGGTAATTTGGTTTTTCTTTTCTTTTCTATAAATTCTTTCAAGGCATGGGGGTCAAGGGCTGGTTTTTCTTCAATGGAATGAAGGACATTGTGCAGGGAATTGCAATGCGAGTAAGCTTGATAGATTTTGAGAGAAAGAATGATGAGCAAAATGTTTAGGAGATAGTCTTCAATGATTTGGTCCATGGAATTGGATTTTTATCAAATAAATATTTTTTAGTGTTTTTTTGATAAAATTCATGTATTTAATCTTTTTTTTAAATTTTTTTTTATGTTCAAAATTTTTAATTTCTGAGATTAAAATAATTTTTTTAAAACTTCTTAAAAATAAAACAAAATTATAAATTTATAAAAAAATCGGATTTTGTAAAGTCCCTTTGTTGTATTATGGCATAGAATCCAGTGATTTTTTCTTCATTAAAATATTAAAATTAAAAAAATCACCAATCAACTATTTTTTTTTATAAAATGTCTTTTTTTTTTCTTTCGCTTTCAAAGTCCCTAGCTTCTCATTGAAAATCCTAACAAAAACATCACCAAAATTACTTTTTTGATCAGCCAATTTCTTATAAATTTCTTCAAAAGCAGCCAAATTCTTTTTCAACACCTTTTCTTTTTCCTCAATCCCATCTGCCACTAATTTGATCTCCTTTTCCATCATTGATCTCAAATTCGGCTTGGCTAAATCCAATCCCATTTGTTCATAAGTTTCAATCAAAGCATATCCCAAGGCAGTTGGATGGAATTCATTTTGGATTTTAATGGCAAATTCTCTTTCTTGTATTTTCTTGATATGTTCATGAATGGTGGAATCGGTCCCGATTTCAAATTTATCCATCAAATCGATTAATTCTGATTCGTTTAGAAGTTTCGGTGGGTAAGTTTTTCCTTCCTTTATATAGATTTTGACATTTTCCAAAATCTGCCCAATTTCAAATTTGTCAATTATTGCTTGGGTTTCCAGCCATTTCTCATAAGGGTAAATCTGAAGATAATTTAGTTCTTTGATCTTTAATTCTTTGAAATAAAACGGTTCTCCTTGCAAATCGACTTCGAAGATTTTTTCAACAGCTGATGCGTCTTTTGAACACGAAGCCAGAAAACTTCTTGCAATAAGTTCATATAAAGCAATTTCCTCTGGAGTGATTAAATTTGTATTATCAAGATTGATATTTTTTCTTGATAATGCCTTGGCAGGGTATATAGGTGGATGCGAATTATCATTTTTGGGACCCTCTCTGGGGTTGAAAATTTTATTCGAGAGGAGAGAAGTGGCATATTGGCTTAAAACTTCATGTTCTGCTTGAAATTCCACTAATTTTTTGAAATTTGTGAACGGCTTGAATGCGTTGGTTTCAGTTCTTGGATAGGAAATGTACCCTTTATTATATAAGAGTTCCGCTGTTTTCATCGTTTTATCGGAGGGGTAGTTCAAATGGTCACTTGCTAATTTTTGAAGCTTGATCGTGTTAAGAGGATATGGTTTATATTTGAGAATATCACTTTCTGTGATCTACTAAATTTTTAATATATCAAATTTATTTGAAAAAGTTTACATTTGTTATTTTCCCATGATATGGCTGGGGGAGAGATTTGAATAGGGATTGAAGGTCGTTTTTTGATTTATTGTTTTCTTTTCTCCAATTCAAAATTATTGGTTTTCCAGCTTGACTAAAACAAATTTTATATTATAAATTTTTTATGAAAAACACAAATAACAAATAAAAAATTGTTATATTAAATTCACTCTTTTTGAAATGTTCCTTCTAAAAACCAGAAGTTTTCTGATCGAAAATTTGTTCTTTCTTTATATCTCTGCACGATGAAGCCGAGGGTCGGAGTCTGACAAGGGCCATAACTAAATTAGTTTTTTTTAACCGAATTCAACTTAAAAATCTCACCTCATCATACTATATTTAAGATCATTATGTTTCCCCTGTAGATTTACAGTTTGAAACACAGTATATGAGCTTCCGATCCTCAGATCCAGCTCCTGTCTTAAATCCACAGCCAGAGCTAGATTTTTATTGGGTTTCTGTAGATTTTCTATTGCATTTTTTATTTCTCCAGCTTCAACTACAGAAAAAATGGCTCTTTTTATTTCGATCTTTGGGTTGGCCTTCATGCAAATGTCTATAACTTCATAGGCGATGGACTCCCCCTCCCGGTCACAATCCAGCCATAAAATCAACAGATCGGCCTTTTTCGAAAGATTCTCCAAATTCCAAAGCAAAGGGTTGTTTTCTTTAGGAATTTCCTTATGGATTTTCGCTAATTTTTTCATTTTAGATATGATTTTAATTATGAGAACATTTGAAAAGATCAAGTGGATTGATTTCCTTCCATTTTGTATTCGGGGTCATGAAGTTTAATTGGGTGAGATGGCCTGTAATTGATGTGAAATTCATGTTATGGGTTTGAAGTTCGCTGTCTAGTGGGAATTCATGAGCGAAAGAAAAAATCGGATTGAATTTAGAGAGACTCTTTTCTCGGGCGTAGTTATTCGAGGAAAGAAATTCAGTGATTTTTTTCGCGATGGAAGGTTTTTCAGCAACGTTGAGAATTTTCCTCATTTTTTTAAAAAAAAAATTTTAGAAAAATTTAGATATTTTTTGGATTCTGTTGAGAAAATCTGAATTTAATTTTTCATGTTTTTTTTAGTGAAAAAAAAAAAAATTCATCTTAACTTTTATAAAATTTCAGAATTAAAAATGTCAAAAAAACCTCTGCTAATTAAGAATTAGATGCTAAAATACATCTAAATCGTCTCCCTTCTTGCTACTCTTTCAATGACTGGAATCAGCTTACCTTCTTCCATATTTTCATTAAGGTTTTCCTCAAACATAAGCTCATCATTGGAAAAAAATTCATTCATTTCTTCGTGGGCTTCACGTTCCCTCTCAAATACCATCATCTCATTCTTAAGGAAACCTTTACATTCTTTGGCATTCCAGTTTTTTTCATACATATTGTTTCTTTTTGACAATTGTTGTAGAATTCGTTTTTCTTCATTCTCTGAGCAGTCTGACTCATTCTCATTCTCATTCTCATCATCAGAATCAAATTTTCTATTTTTACTTTTAAGTAAAAACATTCTCATTTTCTCTTTTTTCTGTTGTTTGACTGAACATGTTGTTTTAAAATGACCCACACTGCCAATGTGTTTCAATGATCTTTGCAATGGAATAATAATGGAGGAAGGTCTAGGCCCTGTTTGGAGAGAGCTTTCTGTGGATATATTTGATAAGGCTTTGACTTCAGAATGATAGAGCTCTTTGATCTTTTCAAGGAAGGCGGCTTCATTTGAAGACCATTCGAGAGTTTGCACCAAAGAAAGCACAGTTTCATCATTGAGAGCCAATTTGGAAGAGAGGTAATCTCGGAGGTCTTGAGATATGACATTAGTTTTAAAGAAGGTGTAATAAATCGAGAAGGATAACATTTTAGAGGGTTAAAAGTAGCTTCCTTTTTATATGAAAGACAAAATAATTATAATAAAAATATGATTGGAAAAGGTTCGTATCAAATTTAATACATTATAGAAACGCAAAAAATTCAACACTGTTTTATTAGGCCTTTTAATAATTATAAATGATAAATTATATTTTGTAATTTATTAATATAATAATTCTTTATTTTATTTGAGAAAAGTCTGGATCAGGAAAAATCGCATTTGTGTTTATTAGTTTTTCCTCTTACTTCACAAAAACGATCAAACGTCCAATATTTTAATAAAATCTAAAAGAAACAGCGATAATTTTTTTATTTTTTATAAAAAACCCTAAATTATTTTTAAGAGATTTTAGTCAATTTTAAAGAATTTGGTGGAACAGAACTATGATTAATTTTATTTTTGGAATATTATATTATTGTTTTGTGTTTTAAATTAAATGGGGAACATTTTTCAAATTTATAACAAAAAGAATTATGAGAATGTAGATGTTGAAAGACAAAAGCTAAAAATGCAAAATAAAAACATTGAGTAAAATTTCAACAGTTTCTCAGTTGTTCCAAGAAGAAAAATACAATTTTTACTAAAATAGGCAGAGTTAAAACTCTCTTCATCATCAAAAGCAAAACAGGGAGATTGATCGCCCCAATTTCATATTATCCAAATGAAGAAGAAGTGCTTTTTCTTCCTGGAACCATATTTTATATCTATGGTAAAAATCGGAGTTTTTTTGGTTTGGAGTAAGAAAGTTGAGGTGTTTCAGTTTTTTGGAGGAAAAATACAAAGGATGCCTTGGCTCTTTTTTCGGAAGGAGAAGGAGAGAAGTTTCTGTTGAAGCTAAATTTTAACAATTTTAAAATCATCACAGATCTGAAAATGGATGTTTAGGCAGGAGCCAAATTGATTCAAAGCTTAAGGAAAAATGGATATTATGGGAAAGTGGCAGTGTTTTGCTTGGATCAACAAAGAGCGATAGAAAATTGCCAGAAGCGATTAAATTCTTCACGTCCAGACATCAATTGAAACAGACTTATCTGTTTTAAATGCAAAAATTAATTATTTTAATTAAAAAAAGAGAAATTTTAATACTTTCAAGTTTTTAATTTTGAATTTTCACTCTTCGAATAGTTTGATATATTTTCAGATCATTCTTTATAATTTGAAAAAGCTTAAATAACTCCTTTAAAGCTCATTAGTTTCATAAATTTCATTTCTATAGCAAATGTCTACCTGTCCTTTGATTAGTCTATCTTCCCTCTTGAAAACCCATACTATATCCCCAGACCTCCATGAATATCTTTCTACCAAATTGTCCTTCAATGATGAAACTGTGATTTCTCTATTTCAAGCACTAGAATGGTCATCAAACGAACCGGCTTTCCTTGAAAAAGTGAAAGAGCTTTATAATTTTGAGGTCAAAACTTTATCAAATATCTCCACAGAGACCTCTCTTCAATTTAAGTCTCGACCCTCAGCAATCATTGTTCCTTTCAAGAAATCATTGAAGTATTTTGCCAGTGCGAATGATTTTAAAGAGTTATGTCTAGCCGAAAATAGGAAAACAGAAAAAACCAAAAAGTTTTTAAAGAAGGCAAATCAACAGAAATTTGATTCTGATGAAGAACTTGATTCAGAAGACTCAGAACAGGAAAGGAAGCCCACGCCCATTTTACAACTTCGATCAAAAAAAGAAAATATGTTGGAAAAGTTGAAAGCTAAAGACTTCGCGTGCAAAGAAGAATTCAAAAGCCTACAAAAAGAAGCATCGAGTGAGGAGGTCTTTAAAAAATATGAACACGTTTTTGAGAGAGAACGTGAGGGGTTGGAAGAGATTAATGAAGAATTCTTTAATGATGAGATTGTAATCGAGAACAATTTTATTGCAAATGGAGAAGAAAATCAACCAATTCCGGTCATTGAAAGGGTTGGGAAGGATTGGATTTAAATGCCTTTGTTGGAAAAAGGAGAGCAGAAAATATTTATTGAGAGTTTTTTTTGTAATTTTTAAGTATTGGTGAAATTTTTTTTAATTTGAAAGTTTTTCATTAATTATATTGTAAATAACATAATGTATAATTATGATGTTAAGTTCAAAAAAACAAACGAAAATGTCATTAAAAAAAAATTTTTACGGACTTTCTTTTCAAAAATTTTAATATTTTTCATTTTAATTTGGAAATTTATTATTTTCCATTTAGTTTTTTCATAAAAAATTTATTGAATAAAAAAATCCAATTTTTTTCCAATTATAAAAATAATCATTATTTAATTAAATTCCTTTTCAATAACAAAATCATATTTTTTCCATAATAAGTATAATCTCATTTTCGGATATTTTTTCTATTTAAATCTATATTTTCATATTTTCATCCCGATCCAGGCTCGGTTTCACACTGATCGGAGAATATAATTGAGCCAACTTTTCTGTGTAATTTGGAAAATCTGGTGAATCATTTGATTTACTGCTCTTATGTCCCACCACCACACTCGACCAATTTCCAGATTTCTTAATCAATGAGGATGCACCCAAAAATTCATGCATTTTCTGTAATTCCTTGATTTTATCATATAAATTATCAGCTTCTTCATTGAATTTTTTCTTGGTTTCATTATTATCCTCTAGATTTTTATATGCCCCACCTAAAAGATTCTTTAAATCATCGACTTCCCTTTGTGAATAAGGTTGTGGTCTTCTTTTTTCCTTTTCTTTCTCGAGCAAAGGGTCGAAAGTTGTGAATTGTCTGATCTTTTTATTATCGATTTCCTCATTTAACATCGAATTGGTGCCCTCTTTGCTATTGTTATTCATATTGTTGGGATTTTCATCAGTGTCTCTTGAAATGCTTGAATAATAGATATTTTTATTATTAGACCCCCCGCCATAATAGTTCAAAGGCTCCAAAATATCCGATTTCTCCTTGCTTTCGAAATGTTCATATAATTTCTCTAGGTCCCCCCCTTCTGATTTATTGTTAAAAAGTCTAGAATTTTCTATGGTCGGGGGGACATTCCGGCCACTTTTCAATGAAGGACTTTCATAGGATTTCACTGGATTATCGTTAATATTGTTATTTGGCATGATTTCAGCTGAATAATTCAACTTATTTTCTAAATGTTGTTTGGCTTTTTCTAAATAATCGATTCTTTGGCTCATTTTCACTAAATTGGTCGATTTGCTAGTGTCGTCCCGTCGGAAATTCTCCAATTTCTCAGTCATCACATTGATCATTTCAGTGTAATTTTGGTTAATATGCGAGATTTCCTCCCCTTGTTTTTCCTTTAATCTTTCTATATCTAATGTCACTTCCTCTAGAATTTGCTTATGTTTCGTATATAAAGTGTCTATAGCGGCCCTCAACTGCATCAATTCAGTCAATAATCTGCGATTTTCCTCATTTTTATCAGATTTCGTCATTGAAGAAGTCAATTTATCCTGTAAATTAGCGATTTCGCCCTGTAATCTCGCGTTTTCCATAGAATATCTGGCGTTTTCACTCTTTATCCGCTCGATTTCAGCCAAATTCTCAGGCTTCCTCTCATTATTCAGCCCGATTTCTTGTTTCATCCTAGTATTTTCAATCAAAAGACTCTGCAATTCGCTTTCTAATTGCTTTCTATTCATTCCGAATTCCTGAACCCGATCCTTTAAATCCCTGATTTCGAAATCCTTCTCTCCAATATCTTTACTCAATGAATTTCTATTGAATTCTCTAGTTTTTTCGATTTCCAGTCTCATATTTTCTTCTTTTTTCTTTAAAGAATTCCTCAAGATCTCGATAGAGAAATGTGATTGGATACTAAGGTCGTTTTGAGCTATTTTGATAGCCTTTTTCAATGCCAACTTCAATTCCATATTATCTTTTTTAATATCTTCTAGTTTCCTTTGGACATTTCTATAGATTTTCTCTTTAAAATCATTCATTAGTCTCTTAATTCGAGTAATTTTAGCCTTTAATTCTTTTTTCTCTATCAAAATACTAGTGTTTTCATTGTTTCTAACTATGAATTCCTCTTCTAAACCTCTTAAACTTTTCTCCAATTTCGCGATTTTCACATCTTTTATCGAAATCTCCTCGATTTTCTCTCTAAGTTTCTCTTCCAAACTTGAAATCTCCTTGAAATTCACTCTGGAACTCGTGAAATCAGGCTTGTTTTCTATGAGAAATTCATTGTTTTTCTGAGAAAGCTCATTATTCCGAGATTTCAAATAGTCGATTTCTTGTTCTAAATGCGAATTTTCATGTTTTAATTGCGAAAGCGTATTTCCTTGATTTTTTTCTAATAAATTGGCTTTATTCCTGAAATGCATGAATTCTTCAGCTGAATTTTCGAGCTTTTTCTTATAAATTTGAAGATTTTCTGTGAGTTTATTGATTTCCTCAAGATTTTCCTCGATTTTCCGCTTCAAAACCTGGATTTCTCTGATATTCTTAGTGTTTTTCTCTGTTAAAACTGAGTTTTGGCTTATTAAATCCTCATTTTTCAACATCAATTTCTCCATAGTTTTCTTATTATCATTATTATCGATTCTAGGTGAATTTATCGTTTTTTCAAGGCTTTTATTAGACAGGAGGTCTTGTTCTAAAAGGGCCTTTTCTCTGAGGATTTTCTTATAGTTTTCTTCAAGTTTCGTATATAATTGATTAGAAGAGTTCTTTGCTTCGAGTTCCTCCTTATATTTCTCTTCAAAAAACTGGACTTTTTCTATATTTTATGAGCTTTTTTAAGTAAATTTGGTTTTTTTTCGTACGATTGGCAGTTTTCTGAAGCAACTCGAAGTCTTTTTGATATTTTTCCTCATAAAACCGCTGTTTTTCAAGACTTTCCCTATGAAAAGTGAGACCTTTCTCTTCAATTTCCTTTTTTAAATCCTCCAGAAGACTTTCTAAGTCTTCCACTATGCGGAAATGCTCAGATTTCTTGATAAAATTGGTGTTTTGCTCGTTTGAAAACTCTTCTTGAAGCCTTTTGGTACGTTCGAGTTCAGATCTTAGGAAGGTTAGTTCTTGATTATGTTCATTTTTGAGTTTCTCTATGTTGAGCTCGAGAACTCGAGTGAATTTGCGTTGGTTTTGCTCAAGATTTTCATCTTGCTTCTGAGAAAGCTCGCCCTATGTCAAAAAAATTATTTAGTAATTTTGGAAAATGTTATTATTATATTGAATTTTATTCATTTTAGGTGATTTTTGTTTAAGGTTGGGCCGAAAATGTTAATTTTAAAAAAATTTAGGGAAGAAATTTTTTTTGGGATGTAATCTCAAAAAATTTTTTTTTTTTTTTTTTTTCTTGCCAACCAAAATTTTTTTTTTTTTGGTTCACCCAAAATTTTTTAGTTTTTATGCCCAGATTTTTTTTTTTTGGCATCCCCACTTTTTTTTTTGTGCCCATTAATTTTTTTTTGTGAGCATTTGTTTTTTATAATAAAAAATGACTAAGGAATTATAAAAAAAAAATACCAGAATGTTCAAATGTTTCTTCTTGAGCTCCTCAACCAATCCCTCCAATTCATTCTTTTGTGAAAATATGGCATTTTTCTCAGTTTCCACTCTTTTCACTTCCCTTTCAAGTTTATCCTTAATTTCATTACCTATCCTTTCATTTTTCTCTGCATTTTTCTTATATTTATCCAACTTCTCCTTGAATTTCCTCTTTTTCTCTTTATAATGTTTTTTCTGTCCTTCCAATTTCTCCTCCATGACTCCAATCATCTATAAAAAAATATTTTATGATACCCCCTATTCAAACCTGATGAAACTCCTCATATTTTAGAATATTTTCCTTCTCAATTTTGAAACTTTGATCGAATTCCTGTTTTTTTTCGAACCTTAAAACATTTATTTCATTGTTCCTTTTGGTGAGTTTTTCCTTCAATTCGTTCACTTTCGCCTCTAATTCATCATTTTTTCGCTTCAGTTTCACATTTTCTTCTTCTAAAATCTTTAATTTCCCTTCAAAATCCTTGCTTTTCCTAGCAAATTCCTCCTTTTCTTGTTTGAACATCTGTAGATTCTTATGCATTTCAATGTTTATCAAAGAAATCCGATTCAAATCCTCTTCTTTTCTAGACTTGTCTCTTAATACTTCATCAAATTCTTTGCTTCTGCTTTCAAACATCTTCTGTTTTTCCTCTTCGATCATAATGCTCTCATATTTCAATTTTTTGCCCATATCCTCACATTTACTCTTGAACCCCACATTTTCATTTATCAACTCTTCCTTTATCTTCCTTTCACTATCCAGCTCCTGCCCTAAATCCTCCACTCTATTCCCAAGATCAGTGATTTCTTTATGGCATTGAAATATTATCTAAAAAGAAGATTTACCAAAAAAACATTTATTGTTCTTTAAAAAAAAAAAAAAAAAAAAAAAATATTTTCTCAACAAAAATTTTTCATGACAAAGAATAAATTAAAAAAATATATAAAGCACCTCAGTTTTTTCAGCCTCCACTCTTTTCAACTCATGCTTCAAATTCGCATATTGTGCTGTGATATTGGTCAATAGAATCTCTTTATCATTGGAAACTATCTCTTGGAAAATTTCTCTCACGCGCTCATTAATGAAATCTGCTGAGATAGCGTCTTTTTTCAACGTCTTCATCAACTCGTCATCGAAGAGACGCTGATATAATTTCGAAAGGCTTTCCTCGAAATTACGTAGACGCAATTGGTAAAAATGTTTCATGGTGGCCATTTTGTCGTTAAATTCCTCTTCGAGATCGGTACGGGTGGGGAAATTCTCCTGTGTCTTGTATGATTTGACGGGGAAGTAATGAGATGTCACGGGACTCTCCGTGGAAAAACGCTCGAAGGGAGATTTATGGTTACTTTTCAGAAAAGATGTCTCCATGGGATGTTTGGAATTTGGCCGATAAAATTATTGTTAGAAAGACAATTGAAAAAAAAAGTATTTCAAAGTTCAAAAGTCGATAATTTTCTAAAACAATTAATTATTTATTTTATTTTAAAAATTTTTCACTTTTCTGTGTTTTATTGTTGGATTTGCTAAAAAATGTTAAAAAATATTAAAAGAATGTTAACACAATGTTAAAAAAATGTTAAAAATATATATTATATGTAAAAAATCAAAAAAATAATTAAAAAGGTCAAAAAAAAAGTTAAAAATGATTTGTTTTTTCTAAAATTAAAAAAAAAAGAGCAAATTTGTTTATTTTCTTGCATAGCCTAAAATATTTAATAAAAAATAATCACTGATAAGCTACTTTATTCCATGAACTCCATTGCATTCCCCCCTGTTTTCTTCATCGCCTTGGTTTTCTTCGCAATTTGCGGCCTGTCCAAAATGTCCTTTTGTTATTATTTTCCTTTTAATCAACAACCACCCACAAATTTTCTTACATCATTCATATTCTTTATCATTTCCTCTCTCATTTCCTTTCCCTTTTCAGCTTTCATTTCCGGTACTATCAAAATAAAAAATCAAATTGTCCATAATAAATCTCATATTTTTACAAATTATAGTTTTTATTAATTTTACTAATTTAAAAACGGGTTGCACTCGCTTAATTTTGTTTAAAAAAAAAAAAAAAAAAAAATTTAATACTTGCAGGCAAACCATCCATGCCAGCCATTCTCATTCCTATCAATTTGGTTAGATTTTTCTTGATATCCTCTCTGCTGACATCCACAGTTGTTTGAATATCAAACATGTCCTCTAAACAAAAAAACACTATCAACTGATCGTTTCAACCATACCGAAAGTTTTCGAGGCTCTTTTGCCATTTGCTAAAGTGGCTGGAGCTATAGATTTCTTCTTTGTATATCCTCGACAATCGTCATTCATTCGCATAGGGTTGCCCCCTCCCTTTTTGAACAAATTGTCCAATTTGTTTTTGAAATCCTGGTTTTTCACAATCGAACCATTTTTAAATTCTTCTTCCGAACAGGGGTCGCTAGGGGGGGTCTGACATTTTTTTTCCTCTTTAGTGAATTTCACGGCTTTTTTGTGCAATTCCTCAGTTTTGAATTTGCTTAGAGGTTCGGGTGATTTTTTTTCAGCGTTTATGGGTTTGGTAACCCCAGGTTTTACGGATTGTGTCAGTCTGATTTCCGTGTCTATTTTAGTGTATATAAAGGGTTGAAATTGTAAAAATGCTAATATAGACTTGCTCTCTCTCCTGGTTTTTTCTCTGTTATACCTAGCAAAGATTTTAAATTAGAAAATAAATATATATTTTTTGGTAATAGTATGTCCATGCATGTGTAAATATGTTGAGATAAATATTTAAAATATGTTATGTAAGATGCATTTATATACCTAAAGGAGATTTCATGTCTTTGTTCTTTTCTAAAACTTTTGGGGGTAGTCCTTTTTTAGGTTTCTTAGTTAATAAATTAAGCCAATTATTATTTTTACCAGGCGATTTTAAGTCTTTTTCTTTATCAATGGCCTTCTTTGCTGACAATTTGGTAGGTGTGAGTGCTTATGTTTTTTCATTAAGAATTCTTTCATGAAACTATAAATTACCAGGTGATTTCATGTCCTTTTCTTTGTCCTTTTCAACAATCAATTTGTTCGGGGACTTGAGAGGAGAAGTTTTATCAGCACTGCCACCCCCTGAAAATGTGGATTTTATATTTACTTGTGGTTTCTCTGGTTTTTCTTCGGGTTTTTTCTCTGATGCTAAAAATAGGATTTAATGCAAAAAAATACAGAAAAATATCAGACGAATGGATGGTTTATTTATTATGTGATCTGACTTCGGCTTTTTGCAATTTCGGCATATTTTCACGTCCTTTGGATCGATTTTCCAATCGGAGCAGCCTTCTGACTGCATTTTTATTCTTGAATTGAAATAAAATTAAACGATAATGTTTATTAATTTTTTATTTAATTGTTTTTTTTTTTTGTAATGTTTTATTGTTTAAAAGTCAACGTTTTTTTCTTAAAATAATCTCTTTTTCCATATTCTATCCTATCATTTTCCTTTTCCTCCTGCTCAAAGGCATTCATCTTTAGAAAACAAGTCTCATTTCTTAATTTCTCTTGAACTTCCTCCATTTGTTCTGTAAATGTCTTGAATCTCTCATTCCTTTTCTTCTTTTCCTCTTCATAATGTTTCTCCAATTCCTTGACATCGCTCACGAACCAATCAAAAGTCTTAAAAAGATTTCTCTTGGTTTCTTTAGACACGAGGTTATTATTCTTCATATAGGCATTATTGATTGAGTTCCGATGGACGAAATCCAAATAAGCGTCATATTTCCGGAATTTGAAGCTTTCTTTGACCTCAGGACGAAGCTCAGGGGAATTTACTATGGAAACTTTATGGGTTTTTTGAATTTCTAGCAATTTTTTCATTTTATCATTCTCTTTCTTATTCACATCCAATTCAATGATTTTCTTCAGAACATTATCTTCTGAGCCTTGTGTGAGAAAAGCATCGATTTTATGCTTAGAAGTATTGCTCGTGAGGCTTTTGAAAATATCAGAATTGCTTGAGGTTTCTGTTTTCGAGAGGTTCCGCATCAATGCCAATTTCTTATATTTATTATTACTTTGGGAGAGAGGCATCATTAATGCATTCCTCCTGATTCCCACATGCGTTTTATTTTCTTTAAATTCCTCCATATTTTTCCTCAAAACGTCCAAACTAGCATTTTTCAAAGTTCTTCTGAAATCATTGACTTTCTGGGTATAATTCACTGAATAGCTACTGGTTTCTAATTCCTCACCTTCTTGATTGTTATTATTAATGTTGATGCCTAAATTTTTCAATAGGTTCCTTATTTCCTGAATTTCTTTATAGGCCTTGAAGTTCTCGTGAAGTTTCATTGCCTCCACGTTTCGCTTGTGGGCTGTAAAATTTGGTTCACTGGACCCTTCAAGAGTATTATGTTCAGATTGAGTTAATAACAGGTTTTCATTTGAAATATAGTTCGTCATTTTCGCATAGAATTCATCATTTGGATCTAAACTACGCTCCTCCTTTCTCAATGATTCCATCAATTGATTAGATAAAGATGATTGTGAGTTTTTTTTCTGCTGTAATTTAATTTTGGCAAGTTTCTGATGGATTTTCCTCAATAAATTCTGATGGTTCGGCTTATGGACAAAGTCTAGGTTCTCTTCTTCTTCTCTATTGAATTTTTCAGGGAAACCATCAGTTTCCTCCTCTTGAAAACGAGTGAAGGAAGGGTCTTTTGTGAGTTTATGATGTTCTAAAAACTCTTTGAAATCGTCATCTTCTTTAATGTTCATTTTCTCGATCACCTGCTTCAAATCAATGAAGGTGCTTAGTTTACGAAATGCCTCAAGTTTTGCGTTGAATTTTGACTCGTTGTTTTGAGTTATAAGCTTACCACGCTTGTTTTTTTTGCTCAAAAGAGCCAAAACATTGTGTTGATCATAAATTTTTGAATTTTTTTTGCCTGTGATCTTTTGAAGCATCTTTAAATTAGAGGCCTTTTCCTTGATATGTTTCCCTTTATTTTCTTCAATCTGAAGCTGAATATATTCTTTGCGACCTTCATTTGTTGAAAGCTTTTGAAGATTATTCAGTTTGTTTTTTAGTTTAGCAGCGTTTGATGAGAAATCATTAGCTTTTTTCAATGGTTGGATATCTGGAGTCATTGGAGAGGGCAGACCACGAAAGAAACCGCTGGTTTTAAACATTTCTTGAGAGTTGAGCTCACGAGTTAGACAATGGGATAACTTGGGGGAAGTTATTTGGAAGGACATATTTTAATTTTTAATAGTAAGGCACTATATTGTTTTTTAGTTGGTATAGGGTTTTGTATAAAATTGTGTATTTTTTGCATGAAAATAATTTTTATTTTCTCATGATGTTTTATTCCAAAATTGTCGAAAAATGTTTTTAAATTAAATATTCAAAAATGGTATTCTTCTGAAAAAGGATAATTTTTTTGCATTTTGAATTATAAATTGTTTTTTGTAA
>Ga0302320_10011324_pt1 | contig 18888 bp, 17 predicted proteins | sample Bog_T0_3_FD_202130 | JGI IMG/M metagenome (GOLD analysis project Ga0302320, IMG submission 202130) | Peat permafrost microbial communities from Stordalen Mire near Abisko, Sweden - Bog_T0_3 | ecosystem: Environmental > Terrestrial > Soil > Wetlands > Peat | place: Sweden: Abisko, Stordalen Mire...
CTTTAACCATCGTCTTGACTTATCGGATGGAATCCTGGTCAAGAACAATCACATAGATCTTGCTGGCGGCGTGCGTATCGCCATCGAGCGGGCGCTGGCCAACCGCAAGGGCGAACAACCGGTCGAGGTGGAAGTGCGCGATATGCGGGAGCTGGAAGCTGCTCTGAAATACGGCGCGGAGTCTATTTTGCTGGATAACATGACTCCGGCGCAGACTCGCGAGGCCGTCGCATATATCCGCCGCGAGGCGCCGGCCATGAAGATTGAATCTTCCGGTGGAATCACGCTCGAAAACGTGCGGCAATATGCCGACGCCGGGGTGGATTACATTTCGGTCGGTGCATTGACGCACTCGGCTCCGGCGGTGGACCTGAGCATGAGAATTCAGTCAGCTTAAGGTTCGCGCCACAACCCCGAATCAGCCATCTCAGATCAATCGTGGCGGGCTAACTCGCGCACAATTGCCGCTACCAGCAAAGGTTTGAAGCGGTCAAATACCCGCTCGACCGCCTGGTGAATTCGTTCGGCTTCACTGGACCGCCGTATGACCTCCGGAGAAGATGCGCTCGGCTCCGCCTGCATCCCAGGGACTGGAGCAGTTGGCTCCGGCTGAAGCTGCACGGGGATCTCAGCGGCCGGCTCCGTCTTGGTTTCATGGTGCAGATCCTGCGCTAGTGCGGTTTCGTGAACTACCTGAGGCAAGGCTTCGGGAACGGTCTGCGCTCGCGCGACCGTGGACTCAGATGCCGTCTCCACGATCTCCGCGCCATGCACCAGTGCGGGAATAGACTGTTCAGCGGTCTCGGCAGCCATATTCTGCGACTCAACCGCGTGCGCATCGAGCGGCGCAGTCGGTTCACTGTGTGTCTCAACTTCAGGAGCATGTTGCGCTTCCACTGCGGGAACTTCAGATGCTGTCTCCACGATCTCCGCGCCATGCACCAGTGCGGGAATAGACTGTTCAGCGGTCTCGGCAGCCATATTCTGCGTCTCAGCCGTGTGCGCATCGAGCGGCGCAGTCAGTTCACGGTGTGTTTCAACCTCAGGAACAAGTTGCGCTTCCACTGCGCTGGATTCAGATGCGGGCTGTGGAAGCCCTGCGGGATATTCGGGTGGTGGAATTTCCACCGCCGCAGCGCGAGATTCGACCACGAGGTCTTGCGTTTCAGGTGCGGGAGCATCGATGGATGACGCCGCTTTCAGTTCAATGTGCTCTTCCGCGTGCGGATGCGAGTAGCCCGGGGCATTGAATGTCGTTTCCGGCTGCCACGGTAGCGCGGTCACTTCTGACATCTCAGACTCAAAGTCGCCTTCCAGACGGGGATCGCGGTCGGGAATTTTGCCGATTGCGTTCGGTGGCTCCTCTTCCTGCATGAGATACGGATCAGGTTCAGGAGCAATGAACTCGGGCTGATCGTCAACCAGCGGTTCAATCTCGGAGTCTGGCGCAACTTCAAAAGGATGATCTTTTGAAAGATCGGCCATGCTTGGAAGTAGGACCGTACGGTTTTCCGGAACTGGAGAGTCCTCCACCGGAAATGGGTCGGTCGAATTGAAGAGTTCTTCAAATGCCAGGCGTCGCGCTTCGTCTTGCGGGTTGGGCGCAGGCGCCTGCGGGTTCCGATCGCCCTCGGCGTGATCGGCGAGCGCCTCAGATGGGATTGCTCTCGAAGACTCGTCAGGCTCCGGGGCGAACACCTCCAGCAGGGGATCGCGAGCTGGAATATCAAGCGCGGACGATTCCAACTCCGCCGCTCCACTCGAACTGGGAGCAACTGGATCTAGAGCGACCACGGCGTCAGTCGCCATGGCCGGGGCCGGGGAAGCAGCTTGTCCGGCGTCAGCGATTGCGGCGGGTGTGGCTGGTGGCGTCTGCTCCACGGTGGAGCCTACCTGTACCGCTGCCGGCGAATAGTGCGATGCCTCCGGTTCCAGATCGAACTCAGTGAACGCGGAGGTATCGGCCGCCACCGGGGCGTGCGATGCCGCTGGCAGCAGATCGATGGCCGAAGCGCTGAACGGCGTGTGTTCCGCGTCCGGATTGAATACAAGGCTTTCGGGCCCATCCTTGGAGAAAAAGGGCTCATCCCTCTGCACCTGAGTTGCGGAGGGCCCCATGGCGAAAAGCGGTTCGTCGGGCTCTTGCGAGGCTCCCGCGAACTGGGGCACCGAGGGGGCAGCGGTGAGCGCGTCGTGGGCATTTTCAGTCCGTGAGGGGATTTCCTCGGCGTGGGACTCCTCAACCGCTGCCGGTATGCCGATCAGACTGCGCACGGCAGAAATCAACTCGGCAGCGGCAAACGGCTTCACGATGACGGCGTTCGAGTGGACGTGTTCGCCATCTTGCGGGCGGTATGGTTCCAGCTTTCCCACGGTCAGGATGACCGGAAGCGAGGCCGTGACGGGACTGGCGCGCAGACGTTCACATATCTCGAGTCCCGTATATCCGGGCATAAAAATGTCAAGAATCGCGATGTCTGGCACCGCGTCAGCTATCTTTCGCAGAGCTTCAAGGCCATTGCTGACCGTGAGCACTTGATAGCCAGCATCCACGAGAATTTTCTTCCCCATGTTCTGGGCTGGTACGCTGTCGTCGGCAAGCAAAATGTTAAGCGGCACGTGGAGGAGTCCTGATTTCGATAGATTCCGAGGCAATCTAAAGTGCCACGTTATCGCGTTCCTACCGCAAGGTCAATCCATGTGAGCCGTTTCGGTGAACCGAAGGGAAAGAAAAAAGCCCACCGGATCGTAACTCCGGGTGGGCTCTTTTCCGTTTTTGCATGGAACTAGAAGGGAATTGGAAGCTTGAAGCGGTGCTTCTTTTTCGCCTTGCGGCTCGACGCAGCGTCTTTCGCATCGCCTTTTGCCGCGTCAGTGGACGACGAACTCGAAGCCGCCTCTTCCGTTGAGGATGAAGAGCTCTCGTTGAGTTGGGCGGGCGCCTTCGCCGGAGTGTCATTGGAAGACACCGCCGCGGAAGACACCGCAGCCTCCGCCGAGCGTGGCGCTGGCTGGTTTTCTGGAACCTTGCTACCCGTATTCACCGTTTCCATCGTAACTTTGCCGCTGCCGGACTTGGAGGCCATCTCCGATTTTGCGAGCGAATTGATCTGGCGCACCAACGATGGCGCATCCGTTTCCTTGGGATCAACCAGGGAGGGTGAGCCGACTCTGGTTGCCGCACTCAGGTCGGGACGCTTTCCCATGTCGTTCATGAAGTGTTCATACCGGGTGCCTTTCACCCGGCTCGCGAGTTCCTTCTTGTTCAGCGCAATCGCCTCGGGGGTTGGCGTGGGTACTGGGCGGTTGATGGCTGCCAGCCGTCGGCGCGCATCCTGATATCGCGCCATCGCCGGGTAGCGAGTCACAATTTTACTGTATGCCTGCGCTGCTTCATCGAGGTAGCTCTTGATCAGGCGCTGCTTCAGTCCGTCCGCGAGTTTCGCTTCGCGGGTACGCTCTGCCTGTTGCTCATAAGCCTGTCCTAGTATGTACAGGGCCTCGTCGGAGCGGCTATAGAGCGGATAGGCATCGGTCAGCGTTTTCGCGCGCGCAATGGACGCCAGCAACGACTGGCGCAGGTAATAGAAGCGTGCGATGCGGAACTGGCGCTCGGCCAACACCTCCTGCACCTCCAATAGACGCAGCCGCGCGGTATCGGCCATCTTGCTGTCCGGATACTGCAGCAGCAGTTGGCGGTACTCATCCTCGGCTCGCCGGGCGTGGGTGTAATCGCGGTCCGGCTTTTCCATCTGGCGGAAGTGAATGTCGGCAATCTTGAGTTGCGCTTCGGAGGCTTCCGGCATGTTGGGGAAGAAGGTGATGAAGTCGCGGAACTCCGTCTCTGCCTGGGCCAGTGCCGCCGTGGTGCCCTCCTGATACCAGGATTCGCCCACCGTCAACTTGGCGCGAGCAACGAATTCGGAGTCGGGATAGGTGTTGATGAGCGTCTGCAGGGTAATGCGCGCGACGTCATACTTGTGCTGCTTCATCGCATCCATTGCGCGATCGAAGAGCACCTTGTCCGGCTGCTTGGAGTTGATATGAGCCAGCGGGTTGTTAGCCTTCTTATTCTTGCAGGCCACGCTGGTCAGCAAGCTTGCGGCCAGCAGCAGGGCTATGAAAACGCGACGAAACATGCCGGGAACACCTCGGTAGAGCTTGAATAGGAGCCTTACGCCTTCTGCAGGTTAGCCGAACGGGCCGCCTGCAAAAGCTGTTGAACATTGTGGCCGGAATTTCCACCGCTAAAAACGGCACTGCCGGAGACCAGAATCTCAGCGCCAGCTTGCACCACAGCACTTATGGTATCAAGCCCAATGCCGCCATCCACCTCAATACGGAAGCTGAGAGAACGCTGCGCACGCAATTCCGCAAGATGGCGAATCTTCCCGAGCGTCCGGGGAATGAATTTCTGCCCGCCAAAGCCAGGATTCACCGACATCAAGAGCACATAATCCACCGCGTCCAGAATATCGGTCAGCGTCGCCACCGGCGTCGCCGGATTGATTACAACCCCAGCCAGCGCGCCACGCGAGTGGATGTGCTGGATCACACGGTCGAGATGAACACAGGCTTCCTGATGCACGCTGATCCAGTTTGCTCCCGCGTCTGCGAATGCAGAAATGTAGTCGTCCGCGTTTTCGATCATCAAGTGGCAGTCCAGCGGCACCGTTACATATTTCCGCAGCGCGGCCACCACCGGAGGCCCAATCGTAATGTTGGGTACGAAATGGCCGTCCATCACATCGACGTGCAGCACCGTTGCCCCCGCTTCCAGCACGGGTGCAACCTCTTCGGCAAGGCGGGCAAAATCAGCCGACAAAATGGATGGCGCAAGCTCGATCAATCGGTTCTCTCGCAGGGAATTGCTGTGGAAAATTTTAACACGTTGGTGGCTCCCGGCCTTGCGGATATTGCCAACGTAGCCAGCCTTGCTAAGTTTCAGGGGTTAATCGACTCGCTTGGGCGTGTTACGCTTTTCAATATGGCACTGGTGGAAGCCGAACATCTAACGAAGATTTACGACACAACTGACGCCTTCGGGCGTACGACCGGAAACGCCGTCCGCGCCGTTGACGACGTCTCCTTCACCATAGAAAAGGGCGAAACCCTTGGACTGGTCGGCGAATCCGGCTGCGGCAAAAGCACTCTTGGCCGCATGTTGCTGCGCCTCATTGAGCCCACCAGCGGAGTGGTGCGCTTCGATGGCACCGCAATCACCTCGCTCGGCGCGCGCCCGCTGCGCGAAGCCCGGCGCGAGATGCAGATCATCTTCCAGGATCCCTTCGGCTCGCTCGACCCGAGACTGACTATCGAGGAAATCGTCACCGAGCCGCTGGCGATCCATGAAGATCTCGGCAAGCCCCTGCTGCGCCAGCACGCCGCCGAACTGATGCGGGCCGTTGGACTCGAAGTCAGCATCTTGGGCCGCTATCCTCACGAGTTCAGCGGCGGCCAGCGCCAGCGCATCGGAATCGCCCGCGCCCTGGCCCTGCGTCCCCGCTTCATCGTCGCCGACGAGGCCGTCAGCGCTCTCGACGTAAGCGTAGCCGCGCAGATCGTAAACCTGCTCAAACAATTGCAGAAAGATTTCGGCCTGACCTACCTGTTCATCTCGCACTCGATGCCGGTCGTGCGCTACCTCTCGACTCGCATCGTCGTAATGCGCGGCGGAAAGATCGTCGAGATCGGCGACACCGAGCAGATCACCGGCGCGCCGAAGCATGAGTACACGCAGGAATTATTGAGGGCGGTGGAGGAGTAGGAAGCCGAGGCGAAGGTGCTGAGAAACTACTACATCAACAAAGGATTCATGGTTTCCAACACGGCATGGAGAGTCTACCGTTTGGCGACATGCGCTTCGCTGGGAATGTGCGTGATATTGGTCGCTCTGAAAATTGCTGGTGGAGTTCCCCAAGGATTTCTAACAGTTGTCAAAGTGCTCCTATTTGCCGGTGCCATGGGCACTGCGTTGGCATTCGTTGCCATGGAGTACTTTCTATTCGGGTTTGACAAGTCATCCGCAATAAAGAAAGCGTTCTGGTTTTGCGTAATGATTAAGGTTCCAATCCTTGGACCGGCGCTGTACTGCTTTCTGGTGTACTCCCGTTCTGAGGTGGTGAAGGGCGGTTTGCCACGACGAGCGAACAGCGCGTCAGCCTAGAACTCTTCCTCCCGCTCCCTACTTCTTCCCGTCCTTCTGTAACTCCCGGTACACGTCGCTCTTGCTGATTCCCATCTCCTTCGCCACCCGCTTCATCGCCTCTTTTTCGTCGATCTCCTCTGCCTTCATCAGTTCGCGGACGCGCGTGCGGGCGTTCTTCTGCGTCACTGCCGGGAGGCCGTGTTGTTCCTCGGCTCGACCGATCAGCAGGGTGATTTCTCCTCGAATTTCATCGCGCTTCTTAAAGCTTTCGAGGACTTCGGCAGCCGTGGCGCGCACAAACTCCTCGTAGATTTTTGTGACCTCGCGAGCCACCACCACGTGACGATGCGGACCGAGGACCTCCGCGACATCTTCCAGCGTTCCCAGCAGCCGGTGTGGCGCTTCGTAGAAGATCTGGGTTCGCGGCGAGTGTTGAACCTGCTCCAGCAACTTGCGGCGCTGGCCAGACTTTACGGGCAAAAAGCCGTGGAAGACAAACGAATCCGTCGGCAGGCCGCTGGCCACCAGCGAGCTCAGGAAGGCTGATGCGCCCGGGATCGGCACTACCGGAATCTTGTGACGGATTGCCAGCGACGCCAGCCGGAAGCCCGGGTCGGAGACGCCCGGCATCCCCGCATCGGTCACCAGCGCAATCGATTTCCCCTGCTCCAGGTGCATGATCAGCTCCGCCGAGCGGGTTAACTCGTTATGCTCGTGGTAGCTGATAGTGCGGGTTGCGATGCCGTAGTGGTTCAGCAATTTTGACGTCTGCCGCGTATCCTCGCAGGCGATCATATCGACCTCCTTGAGAATGCGCAGCGCGCGCAGCGAAATGTCCTCAAGGTTGCCGATGGGCGTGCCGACCAGGTACAGCGAGGGTTGAGTTGCAGACATGCTTGCCTCCCACAATTTGAGTCCGAAGATACAGTGTGACAGTTTAGCGACGGGTGCGGGCCAACCGATGGCCCTCCGGTCGCTGACGCTGGGACGCAGTGGTGCCCTAAACGCGAAGTGTACCAGAGCCGGACCCCACAGTATTGACCGGAGCGCCAGAGGAACCTAGAATCAATATAGAGTTGTTTGAAACAGAGCGCCGCGCCCGCCTTCCGCGGCGAGGTTGACCCGAAGGAACCATGCCTTTATACGAGTACAAATGCACTGCCTGCGCCAATCGCTTTGAGCGCATTGTGAAGTTCTCCGATCCACCCCTGAAGACCTGCCCGAAATGTGGAAAACAGACCATTAAGCAGTTGATCTCCGCCCCGGCTATTCAATTCAAAGGCTCCGGCTGGTATGTGACGGACTACGCCCACAACCACTCAGCTCCAGGCTCCTTTGGACCGTCGAACGGTTCGGAGGGATCAGGGAATTCAGAAAGTGGCTCAGGCGACTCGGATTCCGCCTCGGCGAGCAAGGAAAAGAACGCCAGCGGCGCTGACGGAAATGGCCGCGCTCCATCGAGTGCGGGCGGCTCTGAAAAGAGTTCAAGCAGCACCAGCGATAGCGCAGCCAGCAAGCCGAGCGCTGGATCGAGCGGGGATTCCGGCAGCGGCACAAACGGCAGTGGCGCAGCCAGCAGCGCCACCGAGAGCAAATAACGCAATCAAGTTTCAGACCACGGCCACGGGCTGCGTCCACCTGCGCGGGCTTGTCGTTCTTCTGCATACGTTTCTGGTCAAGCTGCCTTGTCTTACGGTTTCTCTGGAACCTTCTTACCGGCCCTGCGCGCCTCGGAGAGCCCGATCGCAATCGCCTGCTTCGGGTTGTGAACGGTCTTGCCGCTACCGCCGCTCTTTAACTTCCCTTGCTTCATCTCTTTCATCTCTTCTTCAACGTAGGCGCTGGCTTCAGGACTGTACTTACGTCCGGCGGATGTCTTCTTCTTTGTAGTCGCCATGCTGTCTAGCCTCCTTGATTGGGTTAAGCCGCGCCGCGGGATGATCGAAGCTGCGCGGAATGCTGGATGAATCGTTATTACTTGTTGCAACATCTATTTACTTAGAGGCCGCAGAAAAACGCAGCCAGGAGGTACGGATGATCATATTACGGCCAGCCAACGAGCGTGGGCATTTCGAGCACGGATGGCTCAACACCTACCACACATTTTCGTTTGCGGATTACCGCGATCCCAAGCACATGAACTTCCGGGCCTTGCGTGTCATCAATGAAGACGTGATCGACGCGAGCAAAGGCTTTGGAATGCATCCGCACGAGAACATGGAGATCATCACCTACGTTCTGAGCGGCTCGCTGGAGCATCGCGACAACCTTGGGACCGGCGAGGTCATCCGCCCCGGCGACGGTCAGCGCATGAGCGCCGGATCGGGGATCGTACACAGCGAGTTCAATCCCTCGCCAACCGAGCCCGTACACCTGCTGCAGATCTGGATTCTTCCGGACAAGGACAAGCAGGACGTTAAGCCGAGCTACGAGCAGAAGCCGTTTCCGGATGAAGAGAAACGCAAACAGTGGCGGCTCATCGCATCTCCCACCGGAGAGCAAGGCTCGGTGAAGATCAACGCCGATGCCCGGTTGCTGGTGACCAAGCTCGCACCCGGCGAGAGTCTTCCAATCGCGCTGAATGAAGGTCGCTATGCCTGGCTGCAGGTCGTCAAGGGAGCTGCGAAACTCAACGGCAAGGCGCTTCATCAAGGCGACGGTGCAGGCGTCAGCGATGAAAGCAAGTTGATGCTCGAAGCCACAGAGGACGCTGAGGTGCTCCTGTTTGATCTCGCTTAAAACACAAGAGACGGAAGGGCCGCGAAGCATCTCGCATGGCGAACGCTATGTCGGGTTGCTGATCGGGGCCTTTGCTTTGCTCTCCGCGTTTTACGCCGTCTGCATTGCCACCGCCGTGTTGCCATTCAACTCAGGTTCGTGGGTAGTCGGCGAGGAAGTGGCCATGCGAGGATGGCTGGCGTACGCGGCTTCCGCGGTCGTGCATTTCTTCGCCGCCGCCGCGCTGTGGCGAGGTTGGCGAGGGGCTCTCTGGCTCGCCGTCTTCTTGCTCGTCATCGGATTATTGCCCGCAGTATCGGGTATCTCCTCTGCTGTAATCGATCTGCGTGTTTCCGGAATCGCGTTGTGGGGCACGCTCATCATACTTCGAAGCAGCGCACTCTATGTGCTGATGAGCAAGGACTGACTGCGGAAGGAAATCAAAAAAACGCCCCGGTCACCCAGGGCGTTTCGGTTATTTGCGAAGGTGTTATGTGAGCTGCGCCGCTTCTTCGTGCAGCTTTGCCGCTTCTGCTTCCTTCCGCTGCACATCGAAGGTTAGCTTACCGTCCTTCGAATCCACCACTACGTGGTCGCCGTGCAGCACGTCTCCGTCGAGAATCTTCAACGCCAGCGGGTCCTGTATCAACCGCTGGATTGCCCTCTTCAACGGACGCGCTCCGTAGGCCGGATCATAACCGCTGGTGAACAGCGTGTGTTTGGCGGCTTCGGTGAGTTCGATGGTAATTTTCCGGTCGGCTAATAGCGCCTTCAAGTCCTCCAGCCGCAGCTCGACAATCTTCGTGAGTTGCTCGGTGCCCAGCGGACGGAAGACCACGATGTCGTCGATGCGATTCAGGAACTCCGGCTTGAAGTGTCCTCGCAGAGCGGTCATCACCTGCTCACTGGCGCGCGCAAAACGCTCGGGCGAAGTCAGGTCTCCGGCCAGCGAGAGCGAGCCGATGTTGGAGGTCATGATCATGATGGTGTTCTTGAAATCCACCACGCGCCCTTTGCCGTCGGTGAGCCGCCCATCGTCCATGATTTGCAGGAAGATGTTGAATACATCCGGGTTCGCTTTCTCGATCTCATCGAAGAGCAGCACCGAGTACGGACGCCGTCGCACGGCTTCCGTCAGTTGACCGCCTTCCTCGTATCCCACGTATCCTGGAGGCGCGCCAATCAATCGCGAGACCGAGTGTTTTTCCATATATTCACTCATGTCGATGCGCACCATGGCGTGTTCATCGTCAAACAGAAACTCCGCAAGCGCACGGGCAAGCTCAGTTTTGCCAACGCCCGTAGGCCCCAGGAAAATAAACGAGCCGATGGGACGCCGTGGGTCGCTCAACCCTGCACGCGAGCGCCGAATTGCGTTCGATACCTTCTCCAACGCTTCGTCCTGGCCGATCACCCTTAACCGCAGCCGCGACTCCATCTGCACCAGCTTCTTGACTTCGCCTTCCAGCATCTTTGACACCGGAATGCCGGTCCAGCGGCTGACTATGCGGGCTACGTCTTCTTCATCCACTTCTTCTTTCAACATGCGCGACTGGTTTTCGCCGGCCTTCGCCGTCAACTCCGCAAGCTGGCGCTCAGCCTTGGGTAGCTCGTCGTATTGCAAGCGCGAGGCGCGCTCGTATTCGCCGCGCCGCGCCGCTTCCTGCTGCTGCAGCTTGAGCTGCTCAATCGACTCCTTGAGCTTGCGAACCCCGGCGATGCTGTCTTTCTCCTCACGCCAGCGCGCCTTGAGCGCATTGGCCTGCTCGTTGATCTCCGCCAACTCGCGTTCAACAATTGCCAGCCGCTCTTTCGAGTTCGGATCGCTTTCCTTCTTCAGCGCCTGGCGCTCAATTTCCAAGTTCGTCGCGCGCCGTTGAAGCTGGTCGATCTCGGTTGGCATGGAGTCAATCTGAATGCGCAGAGAGGCCGCCGCCTCATCGATCAGGTCGATGGCCTTGTCCGGCAAAAAGCGGTCGCTGATGTAGCGATGCGACAACACGGCTGCCGAGACAATCGCCGAATCCTTGATGCGAACGCCATGGTGAACTTCGTACTTCTCCTTCAGCCCACGCAGAATCGCAATCGTGTCCTCTACCGAGGGCTCACCTACGTACACAATCTGGAAGCGACGAGAGAAGGCAGCATCCTTTTCGATGTACTTGCGATACTCGTTCAACGTGGTTGCGCCAATGGCACGCAGATCGCCGCGAGCCAGCGCCGGTTTCAGCATGTTGCTGGCATCCATTGCGCCTTCCGCGGCGCCTGCTCCCACCAGGGTGTGCAACTCGTCGATGAACAGGATGATCGTACCCGCGCTTTCCTCAATGTCTTTGAGCACGGCCTTGAGCCTGTCTTCAAATTCGCCGCGATACTTTGCGCCAGCCACCATCGCGGCCAGATCGAGCGATACCACACGCTTGTTCTTGAGCTGCTCCGGCACATCTCCCTGAACGATGCGCTGCGCCAGTCCTTCGACAATCGCCGTCTTACCGACGCCGGGCTCGCCGATGAGCACAGGATTATTCTTCGTGCGCCGCGATAGAACCTGGATGGTGCGCCGAATCTCTTCGTCGCGCCCAATCACCGGATCGAGCTTGCCGCGCCGCGCCAACTCGGTCAGATCCCGCGCGTAGCGCTCCAGCGCCTGGTACTTCGACTCGGGATTCTGGTCGGTCACCGTCTGATTTCCACGCACCGCCGTCAGAGCCTTCAGCAGAGTGTCCTGCGAAACCCCTAGCCCAGTCAAAATCTTCTGCGCAGGGTCATGCTTCAGGGCAATCAGCCCAAGCAGCAAGTGTTCGGTGGATACGTATTCATCCTTGAAATTTGTTGCAGCCTTGAAAGCAAGATCGAGCAATTCCGAAGTAGAATCCGCCAGATGTGCTTGCGCCGCGCTGGCCAGCTTTGGAAGCGCCGCGATCTCACGCTGCACCTGTGTCTGCACGGCCCCGGGCTGCGCACCGGCGCGCGCCAGCAGTGGAAGCACGATCCCTTCCTTGTCTTCCAATAAAGCTGCCAGCAGGTGTAGCGGGACGACTTCTGGATTGCCATTTTCGCTCGCCAGCTCGCCAGCGCGCTGCATCGCTTCCTGCGCTTTCACCGTCAACTTGTCCCAGCGGATTGCCATATGATTGCTCCTTGCGTCGCCGCCCGATCCAGTGCTATGACCGGCGCGGATAAATTTTAGTCCGGAAAATTGAAAGGGGAGCTGGAGGACTCAGCGAATCCGTCCAACACTCCCCAAAAGCAGGATGCCTGCGATTACTCCCGCGGCCATCCGAGCTTACTTGCCGCTGACGGCCTTTTCCGCGAGCTCAGGCGTAACGTTCACCTTGATCTGCTTTGGCCGAGCCTCCGCCCGCTTGCCCAAGGCGATGGTCAGCACGCCCTTCGCATAAGATGCCTTCACCTCTTCCGGGTTTACCGTATTTGGCAAAGTGAAGCTGCGGGTAAAGCCTCCGTAGCGGCGCTCAATACGATGGTAGTTTTCTTCCTTGGTCTCGCTCTCCAGCTTGCGCTCGCCGCGCACCGTCAATAGGCTGTTCTCCAGCCGAACGTCAATGTCCTTCTCATCGATGCCCGGAACTTCCATTTTCAGCCGAATCCCCTGCTCATCCTCATACACATCGACAGGCGGGACGAACGAGCCTGCCGAGAGCGACTCCTGGCTGGTGACGGGGCTGAAGGAATCGTTGAAGAGACGGTTCATGCGCTCCTGTAGATTTGCAAGTTCGCGGACGGGTTCCCAACGGGTTAGTACAGTCATGGCTAAATCCTCCTAGATTCAGGAATGTTGTCTGATTTGGCGAGTCCTTAGGAACCCGCCATATACAGACTTTGATGCAAATGTAACCACGAAAGAATCATGAAATATGAGTGCAATATTGTCAAGTATTATTAAATGAAAAGTTTGCAACGTGCGCCTATGCCGTAACTCATTGAATGGCTGTGGATTAGAATAGGGATGAAACCGTGCCCTGCAAGATCGTCAATCTCGAAGAAGACCGGCCGACGGTAAATGTCGGACTCCTGCGGCTGGATCGCGCCATCGCTTCCGCCCGTGCGGAACGCGTCGCGGTCATCAAGCTGATTCATGGATACGGCTCCAGCGGCGTTGGCGGACGATTGCGCGAGGAAGTGTGGATGGCTCTCGACCGGTTCAAGCGCAACGGAATGATCGCGGACTTCATTTCCGGCGAAGATTTTCGGATCTCCAACGAAGCTAGCTGGGGCTTGTTGAAACGCGACAAGACGCTTAAGGAAGATCGTGACCTTGGGCGAGGCAACCGCGGCATCACGATTGTCATACTTTAATGGAGCCGTTTCAAAGCTACCGGCCTCCGCGCCAAATTGAAAAGGCCGACCCTGAGTGGGCCGGCCTTTCGCAACCAACCAGAAACTACTTTGCCTTCTTTGCCGGAGCGATTGCATCTTTTACGGCCTTGCCAACGTAGAACTTCACTACGGTCTTGGCAGGGATCTTGATAGGATCGCCGGTTTGCGGATTGCGGCCGATGCGAGCCTTGCGCGCCGACTTCTTCAAACGCCCCAAGCCGGGAAGCACGAATACGTCGTTCTTTTTTGTTTCCTTGACGGCGATTTCCGCCAGTGTGGTCAAGAACAGTCCAGCGGCCTTGTTGCTGGTCTCCAGCTTTTCTGCCAGAAGACGAACGAGAGCGGTCTTGGTCAAGCCTGCAGCCATTTGGGTATTCCTCCTTGAAGATGAAGCGCAAACCACGCTTCAGTCCCGCTCATATTAACTCAGTGATTTTGCGCACGACAAGCATTTTCACCTGATTTTATGCGGGTTTTCCACAGTTGGACCATTTTCAGGCCGTATTCATGCGCTTTACGCCCCGTTGCCTCCCCAATGGGATGGCACGCCGCCCAATTTTCCGTGGATTCCATACCATCTATTGTGGCTCAAAGGTCAATGTTTCCGGCTATCCCGCTACAATAGGCGCAGCCGGATATTTTCCTGGAATTTACGGGAGCGCATGGAGCAAATCTACTTATCGCTGGGTTCGAATCTCGGCGACCGCCTCGGGAATCTGCGGCAGGCCATCGGCTCGCTGCGCGAATTTGCGGAAATCACCGCGCTCTCTCAGGCTTATGAGAGTGAGCCCGTCGAGTTCACTGCGCAGCCCTGCTTTGTAAATGCCATCGTCGCTCTTCGTTTGAATTCCGTTCCCGGCGGCGATGCTGACGCTCCGTATCGCCTGCTCGATCGCCTGCTTTCCATTGAGCGGGAGATGGGCCGCCGTCGCACGTCTGCCGATTTCATTCCGAAGGGGCCGCGTATCATCGATCTCGATATCGTGCTTTATGGCGACCGCGTGATCCATTCGCCGACGCTCACGGTTCCTCACCCCGCCATGCATCTGCGCCGGTTCGTGTTGCAACCGCTGGCCGAAATTGCCGCCGGAGTCGAGCATCCTCTTCTGCATCAGAGTGCGCTACAAATGCTGAAGGCTCTGCCCGAAGATGGTCCATTCGTGCGCGCCTTCGCAACCTTGAACTCGCCGGAGGAGTAATTGCCCAGACGCCTGAAATTCAGTGTAGAGTGTCTGGAAGCGGCGTTCTGCCTGCCGGTGCAAAAATCGCCGGGATGTCGCTTTGGATACGCCTCACCTCAAAAGCCGGAGGATGGTTTGTCGCACAGTTTCTGCTGCGCCTTTCGTCGTCTCAACCGCTGGGCTGGCATTCTCGCAATCTCGCTTGCGCTGTCCACTCCGTTTGTCCTTGCGCAACAGCCTGAGCCTGCGACCGATGCGGAAGCTGCTACCGAATCGAATTCCGCGTCTCCAGTTCCACCTCCAGTAGCCACAACGGCCAAGGTGGGAACCCCGGAGCAGCTTCGATTCGCGCAGCAGCAGGGAAAAGCAGACACCGCGGTCGTCGAATGGGTGCTTGCAAACGCCCAACTCAAGGGCGATATCAGCGCCGGAGAGTTACGGATAGCTTTCACAATCACTCCCGCCGAGGGCTGGTGGGACAAAGCGGGAGGCGGCAAACTGGCGTGGCATGACGCTCCCGACGGTAACGTTCACCTTCGCATCTTCGCACTTGATCGCGCGGATGGAAGGCTGGTGCCCGGGCTCACGCTTCGGGCCGCCCTCATCGACGACAATGGCAATGAGCAGTCCGTGCCAGCCGACTTTGGCTGGTATCCGCTGATCAACGCCTATGGCGGCAATGTACCTCTCGACACAGACAGCGCTTATACGCTGCGCGTTACCGTTGATCCGCTGCCATCGCGCCATGTCTTCGGGGTCAGCGGGCGCTTCGAGCGCACGGTCACCGCGCAATTTCCACCGGTGCAGATCACGCAGGAAGCGATCTCAAAACTTCCCCTTGCCACCGATGCTGCATCCGCCAGTGAGGCTGAACTACTCAAGCCCTGCACGGTCGCGCTAAGTGCTGCCATTACCGCCAGGTGGCAGCAGTCGGTCTCCGGTGCCGAGCAACCCGTGGGCGATTATTTCGTGGGCTACGCACTCAATTATGCCGGATTCTCCAAGCCGCTCTCGAGTGCAAAGTTCCACTTGAAGAATGTGATTGACCCCACCGGCAAAGACAGCGTGCGTCTCGATCTCCTGCCCCGCGATTCCCGAACTGGCCGGTTGATTCCGGGACTGAAGATGCAGGCCAACCTCGTCGCCTCCGATGGCAAACCCAACGGACCCGGCGAGTTGATTTTGACCTGGGATCAGTGGCTCAACAACTATGGAGGGAGCGCCCGCGTCCCTCGAAAAGACGTCTACAAGCTCCATGTGCATTTTGACGCGCCGGTATTTCGCCGCTGGGGACGCCAGAGCGAGCGGTTTGGCGCACCCGTGGACGTTGAGTTCGATAACATATCGCTGAAACCCGAAGCTAAGGACTAGCCCTGTGAGCGCCCTGCAAACGCCGGAGGAAATCGCCGATCTCGTCTCCGGCTACATCAGCGAAAATCCCAGCGCGGTTGTCGTCGAAGACGGGCAGATACTCTTTGACTTCTCAGCCGCGCAATATTCCGCGGCCAGGGAGCGCGACCGTTGCCTGCTGCAGTTCTGGTCCGAGGAGCGCAACATCGTTCGCCGCGCCGCCAGTGCGGAGATCAAGAACGGGATTCTAAAGCTGTCGGTGGTTCGCTTCGGCCAGTCCAAGCCCTCGCGTCTGGAGATATGCGCCAAGGCTGAGCGCCGCTCTCCGTCCGCGCTCAAGACCATGCGCGCCGCCTATCAACGATCTCTGGAGCGCAGCGTCGCCAATGTCTTTCCCGGTTGGACCCTGGAGCGCATCACCACCTCCGCCGATCTCGAACACTCCTTCGGCGCGGTCTGCGCTCGTGGCCTGTTGCGGCGCGGTCAGGAGCGAATTGCCGTTGTTGGCTGCGGTGAAGGCGAGTCCCAGACCACCATCGACAACTCAGTTGCGGTCGCCATCCTCTGGCTGGATTACTGCCGCGAGCACCTTGCCAGGAAATCGCATTTTGCAACGGTTGCACTCTTCGTTCCCGAGGGCCGGGCCCGCACCGCGCAATTGCGTATGTCGCACCTCCATCGTGAGGCAGCGCAGTGGCGTCTCTTCGCGCTCGATGAAAACACCGGGCAGGCTGAAGAACTTGACATGGCAACCGAGTTGAATCTCAGCACCCGCCTCGTGCAGTGCTTCAGCCGCGAGCAAACCATCGAGCGCTTTGCCAAGTCCGTTGAGCGTATGCGCGGCCTGTGCCCCCGGGCCGAGATTGTGGCGCAAAGCTCCGCGGCGATCAGCTTCCGCTTTCACGGATTGGAATTCGCGCGCGCCACCATGGAGCCCGACCGGCATTTCCGCATGGCTGAGCGCATCGTCTTCGGCGCAGCGCCCGCCGAGTACGAATGGAATGAAGACACCGAGCCGTTGCTTTCGAAGTTGATCGAGCGCCTATTGCTCAAGCGAGGAGGGCGCGATCACAACCATCCGTTCTATCGGCTGCAACCCGAGCGCTGGCTGCAATCCATAGTTGAGCGCGACATTACCCTGCTCGATTCGCGCCTCGATCCCACGCAGTTTTATGCGCAGGTGCCTGCCTTTGCCGCTGGAGACCGCGCCGTGATCGATCTGCTCGGCATCACCCGCGATGGCCGCCTTGCCGTAATCGAATTGAAGGCCGCCGAAGATTTCCATCTCCCAGTGCAGGGCCTCGATTACTGGGCGCGGGTGCGATGGCATCATCGCCGGGGCGATTTCCAGCGTTTCGGATACTTTCCCGGCCGTATTCTCTCCGAGCGCGATCCCATCCTGATTCTCGCCGCGCCTGCCCTGCATGTGCATCCCTCCACGGCGGCAATGCTGCGTTACTTCTCTCCTGAGTTGGAATGGAAACTGGTAGGACTCGATGAGCATTGGCGCGATGGAATCCGGGTCGTCTTTCACAAGCAGAAGGAGTAACTGCAGAATACGAATTGCGGACTAAATCACTCGACGTCCTGCCGTGTCGCAACCTTGGATGCAGCCCTTTTTGCCACAAGCGCCATTGTGATTCTTCAGCTTTGGCCTTGCTAATGCCCCCGCCAGCAGTACAATGCGTGGGTCAGGACTGTAGCATGAAATTCCTGACATGAATCAGATTGCGAGATTTGGAACGAAGCAATTCTGAAAACTCATTGGAGGAATGTAATGCACAACAACGACTGGAGCCGTCGGAAGTTCCTGGTATCGATCCCTTGTGCGGTTGCCGGCATGACTGCGTTGGCTCATGGCATGCCCAGCGGCAGTGAGCAGGGAGTCGCGGTGAAATGGTCATCGGGCACGGAACTGCCTCATTTGAAAGTGCCCGCGAATGCTACCGACTGCCATCATCATATCTACGACCCCGCGCGTTTCCCTTATGATCCGAAGGCGGGTTTGAAACCAGGTGCTGGCACCGTAGCCGATTACCGGATGTTGCAGAAGCGTCTCGGCACGACTCGCAACGTCATCGTGCAACCGTCGACCTACGGCGTCGACAACCGCTGCCTGCTTGATTCGCTCAAGCAGTTCGGCAAATCGTCGCGAGGCATTGCCGTAGTCAACACCAGCGTAACCGACGCGGAGTTGAAAGAACTAAACGCAGCTGGGGTGCGCGGCATTCGCTTCAACATCGCGCAGGGCGGCGGAACAACCTGGGAGATGATTGCCCCCTTGGTCAAGCGCATCATGCCGCTGGGATGGCACATTCAGATTCAAGCCACTGGCCCGGACATCCTAGCCCATAAAGAGCTATTGAACGCCGTTCCTTGCCAGGTCGTCTTCGATCATCTCGGTCACGTGCCTGAACCCGACGGCATAAAGTCTCCAATATTCGCCATGATTGTGGAAATGCTGCACAAACGCAAGGGATGGGTAAAGCTGTCCGGGTTCTACTACGAAACCAAGGTCGGTCCTCCTACCTATGCCGATAGCGTCGCCGTGGCAAGTGGGTATGTGAAGGAAGCGCCAGAACGCCTGGTCTGGGGCAGCGACTGGCTGCATCCCTTGGAAAAGGATAACGCGAAGCCTGACGATGCACTGCTGCTGGACTTGATGGCCACGGTGGCACCTAGCGCAGCCACACGCAAGCTCATTTTTGTCACCAACCCCGCCAAGCTTTACGGGTTTTAGCAAGCGACACGAGCAGCCATGTGCCCTGCGTTAGCTTGTCTCTTTTGGCAAGCTAACGCAGGTTCTATCAAAGCCGCGCGAAGCGCTCTCCAAGCTCCCATGCGTCCGCAGTCGCATATATAGGGATTGTGAGTGATATGGCGATTATTCGTTGGCTGCCTACCCTCCTATATTTCCCGGCAAAAATTTGAAAACAAAAAGGTTAAATGGGGGCTGGAGGGTGGGAGAAAATCCCACATTCGGCTCTACTTTCAGGATAGCAAATTCGCGCGGCATTCCCTCACTTTTGGGAAAACTCTATTTTGTGTGGAATCAGGTGGTTGGGAGGAATTGGCGAGAATTTTCGCTTGACAAGACAAAATCGGAACAAACGGGCGCATTTTCGAGGCGCTGCATCCCACATCTGCTAACTG
>Ga0302320_10011326_pt1 | contig 18887 bp, 18 predicted proteins | sample Bog_T0_3_FD_202130 | JGI IMG/M metagenome (GOLD analysis project Ga0302320, IMG submission 202130) | Peat permafrost microbial communities from Stordalen Mire near Abisko, Sweden - Bog_T0_3 | ecosystem: Environmental > Terrestrial > Soil > Wetlands > Peat | place: Sweden: Abisko, Stordalen Mire...
CGCCCGGTTTGGTATGCCAGGCGACGATTTCAGCATCGACCGTGCCTTCGCCCAAATCCGGCATCTTGAATACGAACTGGCTCACGCGCTCTCCATCACGGCCTTGAGGGCCATTGCGACTCGTGCTTGGCCCGGAAAGTACTCCCATTCGAAGGCGTGCGGGTAGGGCGTGTCCCAGCCGGTGACGCGCTGGATCGGCGCTTCGAGATCCCAGAAGCATTCTTCTTGTACGATCGACAAGAGTTCCGCGCCGAAGCCGCCGAAGCGGGTGGCCTCATGCGCCACGACGCAGCGCCCGGTCTTGCGCACCGAGTTGCAAATGGTGTCGACATCGAGCGGCACCAGCGAGCGAAGATCGATGATCTCGGCATCGATGTTCGCCGCCGCCGCGGCTGCGGCCGCCACGAATACCATGGTCCCGTAGGTAATGATGCTCACCTCCGCTCCGGTGCGCACGATGTCGGCCTTGCCGAGCGGGACTTTGTAGTAGCCCTCGTCGACCTGACCCTTCGGGTGCGAACTCCAGGGAACGGCCGGCTTGCTCGCATCGCCATCGAAGGGTCCGTTGTACAGCCGCTTGGGCTCAAAGAAAATCACCGGATCATCATCCTCGATGGAGGTGATCAGAAGCCCCTTGGCATCGTACGGATTCGACGGCATCACCACCTTGATGCCGCTGACGTGAGTGAAAATACCTTCCGGGCTTTGCGAATGCGTCTGGCCGCCGCGAATCCCGCCGCCGCACGGTGTGCGAATCGTCACCGGCGCGAAGAACTCACCCGCGCTTCGATAGCGAATACGCGCCAATTCGCTCGCGATTTGGTCGAACCCCGGATAAATGTAGTCCGCGAACTGAATTTCGGCGACCGGCCGCATGCCATTGATGCTCATGCCGATCGCGGCGGCGACGATGCCGCCCTCCGCGATCGGCGTGTCGATGACGCGATGCTCGCCGTACTTGCGTTGCAATCCCTCGGTGGCACGAAACACGCCGCCGAAATAGCCGATGTCCTCGCCCATCAGCACCACCGAGGAATCCTGCTTGAGCATGATGTCCATCGCCGAGTTCAGGGCCTGAATCATGTTCATGTGGGCCATGACGCTCAAGTCCTCCCGGAACGGCTGCGCTCTGCGCGCATCAGGGCCCGCTGCTTCTGCAAATGTTCGGGCATTTCTTTGAATAGGTCCTCGAACATCAAATCGGCGTCGAGCCGTGGCCCCTCGGTCATGGTGCCGAAGGTGGTGGCTTCCTTCCAACTCGAGGCCACCAGCGCCTCGAGGTCGGCGGCGAGCGCCTGATGACGTTCCTCGGACCACTCGCCCAGCCTGATCAAATGCTGCTTCAGGCGCACGATGGGATCGCCCAACGGCCAGTGTTCATGATCGTTCTTGGCCCGATAGCGCGCCGGATCGTCGCTGGTGGAATGCGCCGCTGCCCGATACGTCACCAATTCGATCAAGGTGGGTCCCGCGCCGGTGCGTGCCCGCTCAGCCGCCCACTGCGTCACGGCGTACACGGCGAGAAAGTCGTTGCCATCGACCCGCACGCCGGCGATTCCATACCCCGGACCGCGCGCGGCAAACGAGCGCTGCTCGCCGCCCGCGTATCCCTGAAAGGTGGAGATCGCCCACTGATTGTTCACTACGTTGAGAATCACCGGCGCCTGATACACCGACGCGAATAACAGCGCATGGTGGAAATCAGCTTCCGCGCTGCTTCCCTCCCCGATCCAACTCGCGGCCAGATGGTCCTCGCCCTTGATGGCTGCCGCCATTGCCCAACCGACTGCTTGGGGAAACTGCGTCGCCAAATTGCCGGAGATGGAAAAAATGTTTCCCGCCTTGGAGTGGTACATCACCGGCAACTGGCGGCCCTTGCACATGTCACGGGTGTTGGAGAGGAGCTGACACATGAGATCCACCAACGCGATGCCGCGCGCGATCTGTAAGCCCTGATTGCGGTAGGAGGGGAACAGCATGTCGCCGGGGCGCAGCGCCATGCACTGTGCCACCGAGACCGCCTCTTCACCCATGGAGCGAATATAAAACGAGATTTTCCCGGCGCGCTGATTGCGCTGCATTCGATCATCGAAGATGCGCGTCAGCAGCATGTGGCGCAGGCCCACCTGCAACTCCGCCGGATCGAGATGCGGATGCCAGGGCCCCACGGCGTTCCCCGAATCGTCGAGTACTCGCACCAAGTCGAGCGACAGCGAACCGATGTCGCGAGCGCGCGCGTTAACGTCCGGACGCGCCACGGCGCCGGCGGGCGAGAGTTGTACATAGCTGAAGTCGGGAGCCTCGCCAGGCCGGGCGGGCGCGCGCGGTAGATGCAATCGCGAGTGTTTGTCCATTGCCATAATTTACGTCCCTTGCCGCCCAAGAGTTGCATTCATTAGGGGTGCGCCCGATAATTCGGTATGCCTATTCCGAAATATCGCCCCTAATGGAAAATTTATCTCGCCCCGCCATCGATCGACTGGATCTTCGTTTGCTCGACATTCTACAGCGGCAAGGCGCTCTGCCGGTTGCCGAAGTGGCCGCCCTCACGCGGCTCTCAACCACCACCTGCTGGCGGCGCATCCAACAACTCGAACAGAGCGGCGTCATCAAAGGGCGAGTCGCACTGCTCGATCGCAATGCGCTCGGGCTCGATGTGACGATTTTCGCGCACGTCAAGCTTGCGACCACGGGCCGCGATGCGATTGCCGAATTCGAAGTGGCCATCCGCGAGCGGGCCGAAGTGCTCGAGTGCTATACGCTCACCGGTGAGTGGGATTTTCTGTTGAAGATCGTCACCAAGAACATCAAGGCGTATGAAGCGTTTTATCTCGACTATTTGTCGCGGATTTCCTGCGTGCGCTCGGTGAACTCCTCGGTCGCAGTGACCGTCATCAAGGAATCGACCGCACTGCCCTTGGGGATTTAGGCGCGCTTCGCTGAACGCAGCGACGATCGCAGTTGTATGCCGTCATGCTCGCTGAAGGTTTCCGCCACCCATTCGACGAACACCCGGATCTTGTTGGACAGATGCCGGTTCTCCGGATACACGACGCTGAGCGGCGCGGGCTCGGAAAACCAGTCGCCGAGCAGAAGTTCCAGGCTGCCGCGTTCCATGGCGTCCTTGAGCACGAAAGCCGGAATTTGCGCGACGCCCAAGCCCGCCTCGGCGGCCGCGAGATAGCTGTTCTCATCGTCGAGAGCGATGGGGCCGCGAAGCGTGGTTTGCAGGCGCACACCATCCTTGGCGAACACCCAGTCGAAGATCCTCCCGGTGCGCGGCGAAAAGTGATTGATGCAGCGGTGCGCTTTGAGCTCATCCGGATGATGCGGCTCGCCGTGTGCGGCGAGGTAGGCAGGCGAGGCACAGGTACCGAAGTACAGCTGCCCCACGCGGCGCGCGATCAAGCTGGAATCTTCCAGCTCTCCGCTCCACAACGCACAGTCGATGCCCTCTTCGATCAGATCCGCGCGTCGCTCGCTGCATCCGAGTTGCAGTTCGATGTCCGGGAAGCGCGCAAAAAACACCGGCAACGCGGGCACGATGACCAGTCTCGCAATCAGGGTCGGAACTTCGACCCGCAGGCGCCCCTGCGGTGCTGCGTGGCGCTGCGCAAGCGCCTCTTCGGTCTCGCGAACTTCCGTGAGAATGGCGACGCAGCGTGGGTAGTAGGCCGCACCGTCCGTGGTCACACTGACCTTGCGCGTGGTGCGGTTCAAAAGCTTCACACCCAGCGAGGCCTCAAGCTGCTGCACCAATGAGGTGGCTGTCGCCTTCGGCATCTGCAGGCTATCCGCCGCCCGCGTTACCCCGCCGGTTTCGACGATGCGCACGAAAACTTGCATGGCCTGGAGCTTATTGATCGCCATTGTTCATATTATTGAATAATCAGTTCATATTGCCAGACTTTAATAGGTCTTTTAGAACAATATAATCCCATCTTGACCCTTAATCGCGGGAACATTCATGAGCAAGATCAAACATGTCACCGACACGACCTTTGGTAGCGAGGTGCTGCAATCGGAGCGTCCGGTGCTGGTCGATTATTGGGCCGAGTGGTGCGGTCCGTGCAAGATGATCGGGCCGGTGCTCGATGAGTCTGCCGAGAGCTATGCCGGGCGTTTAGACATCGCCAAGATCAATATCGATGAGAATCAGGCAGTGCCCTCGCGCTATCGCGTGCGGGGTATCCCGACGCTGATGTTGTTCAAAAACGGCGAAGTGGTGGCCACCAAAGTAGGCGCCGTATCCAAATCGCAGCTGGCCGCATTCATCGACGCGAATTTGTAGGGGTGCCTAGGGCAGCAACAGTGTTGCCCCGATGGTATTGCGGCTCTCCAAGGCGCGATGCGCCTGCGCGGCGTCGCGCAGCGGCAGTTGTTGGCCGATATGCGCCTTGATTTCACCGCCCGCCAGGCGCGCGAACAAATCGGCCGCGCGCGCCGTGAGTTCCTCGCGGCGCTTGATGTAGTCGAACACGCTCGGCCGTGTCGCGAACAGCGATCCGCCGGCGGCAAGATCCGAAAATTTGAAGTCCGCAATCACTCCCGAGGATTGGCCGAAATGCACGAACATGCCGCGCCGCCTCAAGCTCTTCAAGGATCCGCGCCAAGTGTCCTTGCCGACCGAGTCGTAAACCACGTGGCAGCCATTACCCTGCGTGATCTCATGGACGCGCGATGCGAAGTCCTCGCGTCGGTACTCGATGACGTGGCTGTAGCCGTTGGCCTTGGCGATCGCAGCTTTCTCCGGCGAACCGACGGTTCCGATGGAAATGGCGCCGAGCGCTCGAAGCCATTGCCCGAGCAGCAACCCGACCCCGCCGGCGGCCGCATGCACCAACACGGTGTCGCCCGCCTGCACCGCATACGCGGCGTTGAGCAGAAATTGTGCCGTCAAGCCTTTGAGCATGATGGATGCAGCCACATCGAAGCCAATTGCGTCCGGCAGCTTGACCAGGCGATCGGCGGTGATCAGCCGCTGTGTGCGATAGGCGCCGGATGACACCACGTAAGCCACGCGGTCCCCGACCTTAAGATCGGTCACTCCCGCGCCCAATTCTACGACCACACCGGCCCCTTCGGCGCCGGGAATCAACGGCGTCGTCGGCCACGGGTACAGGCCGCTTCTTAAATAGGTGTCGATGAAGTTGACGCCGATCGCGCGTTGCGCGATGCGCACTTCGCCGCTTCCCGGAACGCCCGGCTCGAGCGCCGTCCATTCGAGCGCCTCGGGACCCCCTGCGGTGCGAACCACCATGCCCATGTCTTGTTCAGCCATGTCTAGCTCCTTAAATGTTCAACGAAGCGACGAATGCGGACGATCGCCTGCTCAAGCAATTTCGTGTCGGCGGCAAAGCATACCCGGACAAAACCGCCGGTCCCCTTGCCGAATGCGCCGCCATCGAGCACCGAAACCCGCTCGGTGCGGTACAGCTCGCACATGAAGTCGTAGCCCGAAAGTCCCGTGGCGCGCACATCCACCAGCAAGAACATGCCGGCATCGGGGACATGACTCTTGAGCCCGGGGATGGTAGCAAGTCCGGCCAGCAGAAAATCGCGTCGCACGCCGCAGTACTCACGCATGCGCGCTTCCGCGGCCTGCGCAATACTCAATGCCGTGACCGCCGCTTCTTGTATGAATCCCGGAAGCCCGAACAGCATGCACTGCGCCATGGCCTCCGCATGCAGCACCAATTGCGGCGGACCCACCAACCAGCCGGCGCGCCAGCCCGGCATGGCGTGCGACTTGGACAGGCTGCCGAGCGTCACCACCTGTTCCGGCAGCTCGGCGGCGAGGCCCGGTACGCGGCCGCCAGGAGCGAGACCCGCGTATACCTCGTCCGCCACCACCCACAACGAGTGCCGGCGCGCGAGCTCGCCGATCACCGCCAGATCTTGCTTGCTGAAGATCACGCCGCTCGGATTATTCGGCGTCGCGAAAAACAGCGCGCGAGTGCGCGCCGTAATCGCCGCCTCGAGCGCCGCGAGATCGATGCGAAATCCATTCGCCGCCGGTGCGGGTACCCGCACCATGCGCGCACCGGAAACCTCCAGCGTCGCGGGATAGCTCGGATACAAGGGTTCGACAGCGATCACTTCATCGCCGGGTGCCGCGACACACAGCGACGTGACGAACAAGGCGTTCTGCGCTCCTGCCAGGAAAATGACGTTGGCCGCATCCACCGCCTGGCCGGTCCGTGCGCGGTGCGCGGCGGCAATCGCCTCGCGCAAATGTTCGCGCCCCATCGCCGGCGTGTAATGCGTATCGCCGGCGCGCAGCCGCTCGATGGCGCGTTCCAAGACCGGCGCCGGCGACTCGAGATCGGGATCGCCGACGCTCAACAACACCACGTCTTCGCCGCGCTCGGCCGCGGCGCGCGCCGCGTAGTGAACGCGCCAGGCATCGGCGCCCTCACCCGCAATGCGCTTGACCAGCGGTGAATATTGCATCTTTTCTCTTGCCTACCTGATGGCAGTGCGCAATCCTAACGCGCTTTGTGAAACCGCGTTCAAATTCGAGAATACGCACATGTCGCGCAACGTCGGCGCTTACCTAGTCGAACTGCTGGCCGCAAACGCGATCGACACCGTGTTCGGCATTCCCGGCGTGCACAACCTCGAATTGTATCGAGGCCTCGCCGCATCGAATATTCGCCACGTGCTGGTACGCCACGAACAAGGCGCGGGTTTCGCGGCGGACGGATACGCGCGCTTGAGCGGCCGGCCGGCGGCCGCCTTCGTGATTTCAGGACCTGGCCTAACGAATATCATGACCGCGGTGGCGCAAGCGTACTCGGACTCGGTACCCCTGTTGGTGATCGCCAGCGCGCCGGTACGCGCCTCGTTCCGCAAGCAGTGGGGCGTGCTGCACGAGTTATTCGATCAGTCTGCGCTTGCCGCCGGCGTGTTTGGGGTGGCGCGCACCGCGTTCAGCGCCGAGGATGTGCGCGATCATTTGCGATTGTGCCTCGCCTCGTTTTGTACCGGCCGGCCGCGCCCCGCGTACCTCGAGATCCCGCTCGACGTGCTGGCGGAACCCACCGCATTGCCGGCGCAACGTTTAGAAATGGGCACGCTGATGCCGGAAGCGAGCAGCGACACGATCGACGCCGCCGTGCGGGTGCTCGAGCTCGCCGCTCGTCCTCTGATTATCGCCGGTGGCGGCGCGCGTCACGCCGGGGCGGAGCTGCATCGCCTGGTTGAAACCCTGGATTGCCCGTTGCTCACGACGGCAGCGGGGAAAGGCGTGCTCGCCGAAAGTCATCCGGCGAATTTCGGCACCTCGCTGCCCTACCGGTCGATCCAACAACTCATTGTCGATGCGGATCTCGTCCTCGCGGTGGGCACCGAGCTCGGCGAGACCGATATCTACTTTTCGACCAAGCTGCCGCTCGGCGGCCTGCTGGTGCGGATCGATGTGGATCCGGTGAAGTTGGCCGACCAGTACTCGGCCGATGTCTGCGTCTGGTCCGATGCGCGCAGCGCCTTGCACGCCATCAATCAAGCCCTGACACAGCGACTACCCGCTGGCGCGGTGCGCTCGCGTTGGCGCACGGCGCTCGGCGACGTCGCGAAGTTCCGCGCGGAAATCGCCGGCGGCTTCGATGCCAAGGCGCGAGCTCAGTGGAGTGCGCTGCGCGCCATCAAGGCGGCGCTGCCGTGGGACGGAGTGGTGTTCAGCGACATGACCCAAATTGCCTATTTCGGAAACTATGCGTACCCCGTCGAAAACCCCGGCCAGTGGTTTCACCCGTCCGGGTACGGCACTTTGGGATTCGCCTTGCCGGCGGCGCTCGGCGCCAAGATCGCCTGCCCGGCGCGCGCAGTGATCGCGCTCGCCGGCGACTTCGGCTTGCAATTCACGCTGCCGGAAATCATGACCGCGATCGAGAGCGGCGTCAGCCTGCCGATCGTCGTGTGGAACAATTCGGCTCTCGGTCAAATCCGCGACGACATGGTCGCGGCGGGCATTGCGCAACTCGGGGTGATCGCGCGCAATCCCGATTTCGTTGCGTTGGCGCAGGCCTGCGGCGCCCAAGGGTGTCGAGTGCACGATGCCAACGCACTGACCGACGCAATACGCACGGCTCTAAATCATGCGGGGCCCACTTTGATCGAAGTGGTGGCCTCGAGTTTCTCAACAACCGAGGGGATAAAATGAAAATTACGAGTTGCTTCGCTGCGCTTCTGGCCGCTCTGCTGACGCTGCCGGCCTTCGCCGCCGAACAAATCAAAGTGGTCGAACGCCCGGTTGGCGAGACCACGGTCGATATCGGACCGAAGGGCGATTCGATCGGCGACCTGTTGGTATTCGCCAATGGCATTTTCGACTCCGCGAACAAGGTTCAGATCGGCTCCGATCAGGGCTATTGCGTGCGCACCGTGGTCGGCAAAAGCTGGGAATGCATGTGGACCATGCTATTGAAGGGCGGCCAAATCACCGTCGAAGGTCCGTTCATGGATGAGGGGGATTCTCTGTTCGCCGTCACCGGCGGCACCGGCAAATACGCGGGCGCGAAGGGCAGCATGAAGCTGCATGCGCGCGATGCCAAAGCCACCAGCTACGACTTCACCTACGATCTGTTGTAATGGCGTACACGCACGAACACTGCCTGCGCGCGCGGCAGGATTTTCCGGCGCTCATGAGCGCGCCGGATCTCGCCTATCTCGATGGTCCCGGCGGCAGCCAGGTGCCGCGTGCGGTGGTGGACGCCATTGCGGACGTGTATGCCTCGTGCAATGTGAACACGCACGGCAACTTCGCGCCTTCGCGAGAGATCGACCGGCGCATGGAAGCCGCGCGCGGCGCCGTCGCCGCATTTCTCGGCGCACCAAGCGGCGCCTGCATCTCGTTCGGCCACAACATGACCACGCTCACCTTCGCATTGAGTGCGGCCATCGGCCGCACCCTCGCCCAAGGCGACGAAGTGCTGATCACGCAACTCGATCACGAGGCCAATCGCGGACCTTGGAGCGCCCTTGAGGAACGCGGCGCGGTGGTGCGCGAAGTGCGCGTGCTCGACTCCGGCGAACTCGATCCCGCTGACATGGCGGCGAAGATTTCACCGCGCACCAAGCTGTTCGCACTCGGCGCGTCCTCGAATTGTCTAGGTACCGTGAACGATCTGGCACTCGCTCGGCGCCTGACCCGCGACGTCGGTGCCCTGCTGGTGGTCGACGCCGTGCACTACGCGCCGCATTTTCCAATCGACGTTCAGGCACTCGGCGCCGATTTTTTGCTGTGCTCGGCCTATAAGTTTTATGGACCGCATGTCGGCGTGTTGTATTCGCGGCCCGGCGCTCTCGATCGATTGCCCACCTATCGCCTCAGCGTGCAGGATCCGGCCGCGCCCTTCCGCATCGAAACCGGCACTCTGAATCACGCAGCCATCAACGGCGTTCGCGCCGCCATCGAGTACATTGCGAGCTGGGGGAGCGGAGCGTCGCTGCGCGAGCGCATCGTCTCGGCGATGACCCAGATTGCCGCCTATGAACACGAGCTCGCCACAAAGTATTTCGAGGCGGTGAGTAAGATGCGCGGCGTGCGGGTCTGGGGTCCGGATTTTGCCGCCGGGCGTGCCCGCGCGCCGACCGTGTCGATCACGCTTGCCCAGGTCGGCGCGGACGCCGCCGCGATCCGGCTCGGCGAACGCGGCATTTGCGTTTGGGACGGGAACTTTTACGCCGCTCGTCCGGCGGAAGTCTTGGGTTTTACCGGGCGCGGCGGCCTGTTGCGCACCGGAATCTCGCTGTACAACACCCGCGACGAAATCGATCGGCTGCTGGACGCTCTGGCCGGCCTGTCATGAGCCCGCGCCGCCGCTGCGCTCCACCAAATGCGACGCGAGCTGCCGAGCGTGATCTCGCAGTTCCGTCGCGGCGGTCGCCTCCCAATGCTTGGCGCGCAGCATAGGACCTAAATAAAACAGCCGCTGGCTCGGCACCCCGTCGCTGTCGATGCATGCTCCGAACTGCGCCGTCCGCAGCCCCAGATCGAGTCCGTCCTCCGCGACCAATCCGGCCTGGTGCATGGAGCTCAGCAGTGGATTGGTCGAGGCTTCGAGTCCGTAGCCGGGACCGGTGGCGTTGACCACGCAATCCACGGCGAGGGTTAAGGGCGATCGGCCGCCGCGAGGCCGCCAGGTGACGCGCAAGCGTTCGCCGTCCGCCGTTATCGCATCGATCCGGCCCGCGTTGACCCGCAATTTGCCGCTGCTGCGCAGCGCCGCGATGCGCGCGCCCATTTGCGGCGGCAGCCGGTGGCGATGCACATCCCAATGCGGTTGCAGGTGCCGCACGAAGCGTCGTCGCTCGCTCGGCGGCAGCCGCTCCCATAACGCCGGCGCCAAGTGCCGAATGAAGGTCACCACTTCGCGCCAGTCGCCGCCGTTCTGCTCGGCTTGGCGCGTCCACTCGCGGGCCATGCGCAACACGCGCAGCAGCGAAGGGGCGCACGCCAGCATCGCAGCGCTGTCGCCGCGCACGGCGCCTGGGCGAAACGTGGTTTGCGGCAGCGGCATCAATCCGCGGCGCGAAATCGTGTGCAGCAGCGGCGCGCGGTGCGCATCCTCGCTCAATGCCAGCGCGGCGTCCGCCATCGTGAGTCCGTTGCCGACGATCAGCACCGCGTGCGTGTGCGTCAACTTCTTCGGCAGCATCCACGGATCGTGCACGTAGGCATGATGATCACGCACCGCCTCTGCCCACGTCGGCAGCCTCGGCGGCGAATTTCCCACCGCCAGAATCACATGGTCTGCCGGCAGCGGCGGCCGATTCGCGAACTGCGCCACGAACGGCTTGTCGCCCGCGTGAGGCCTGATCTGCAGAACCTCATCGAACAGGCGCACCAGCCGCACCTGCGCCGGCGCCTCGCGTTCGGCGCACAGCAACACGTCTTGCAAATACTCACCGTACAGCGCTCGCGGCAGAAAATCCTCCGCGTCCGCGCCCGGCAGTTGACGCTGTGCGAAGCGCAGGAACTGCAGGGGATCCTGCGCATCGGCCGACAACCGTGCCGCGGGCACATTCAAGAGATACGGAAAGTCGCGCGCGGCGTACGCGACGCCGCGGCCCATTTCGGCGGCGCGCTCGATCAGCACCACATCGGTGGCGCAGGCGGGTGGGCGGCGCAACAAGTCGGCCGCCAATACGGTGCCGCTGAAACCCGCGCCAACGATCATGATTCTATTGCGCATTCAGAAAAGTCTACCAGGCGGCCCAAGCGACACCGCAAATCGACATAACGGGGTCGTTGAACTTCGCCAACGCGCCCATATCTAACTCACCAGCGGTCAATTCGACCTATTCGGGGGCCTGTTATGCGAAGAGTAATCGTTGCTGCAACCCTAGCAGCCGCCGTGGCTTTCTCCGTCACCCTGCCGGCGTTTGCCGATACCGATCCCACCGTGGACCAGATCTACGCGGAAGCGAACAGCGGTCATCTGCAGCGGGCGCAGGAAATGGTCAGCCAAGTGCTGGCGGACCATCCGAGCAGCAGCCGCGCTCACTTCGTGCAGGCGGAGTTGTATGCACGCGCAGGCAAAACCGCGCTCGCGCGCTCGGAGCTTGCCTCGGCCGAACAACTGAAGCCCGGGCTGCCGTATGAAAGTGCACGCGCCGTGCAGGAGCTCAAGGCACAGCTCGGACTCGGCTCGCGCAGCGCCGCGCCGATCGGCATGCGGTCCGAATCCTTCGCGCCGAGATTTCCCCTGGGCACCGTCCTCATTCTAGTGGCCGCCGTCGGCCTGCTGTGGATGTTGTTTCGCCGGCGTCGCTATGGGCAGTACCCGGCGGCCGGACCCGGAATCGGCGCTGCGCCCGGCTACGGACCCACGGGCTATGGTCCCCAGCCGGGATATGGTCCCGGCCCGATGGGCGGCGGCGGAATCGGCTCCGGGATTGCCGGCGGCCTCGCATCGGGTCTCGCGGTGGGCGCGGGCGTTGTCGCCGGCGAGGAGCTGGCACATCACTTCTTGGATGGCGGACGTGGCGGTGGCGTCATTCCTCCCGCAGAGGCCGGCGAATCGGGCTCCAGCAATAGCGACATGGGTGGCTCGGACTTCGGTATGAGCGATCCGGGGTCGGGCTGGGACGACGGCGGCGGTTCGGACGGCGGGGGCGGCGGCGACTGGAGCTAACGCACCCGCCCGGGACGGGCGTGCCTCGCTCACCAATGAAAGACCTGCCGATTGTTTGGCAGGTCTTTTTTTGCCCCTCGGTTCGATTTGACATAACCCCCCAACCGCTCGCTCGCGCCACCGGCAATTCGACCGGGCGGCGCCGCTCAACGGGGTCTACCGGATTTGCGCGAGCACGCCGACCACACTCCGACCGCAGCAATGGCCAGCGAGCCGCAGGGCTGTCCAGCGACCCCCCGCTAGTTGCTGCTGCGCGCCACCGCGGCCGCCACCGCGTCATGCAGCGCCTTCATGCCGAAGGAAATGTCCTGCACCACGCCGTCGATGAAGAAGGTGGGCGTTGCGCGAATATGGCTGCGGCGAGCGCCGTCGATGTGTTCGCGCACCTTCTGCAAATAGATATGATCGTCCATTTCCGCTTTGTAGCGGGCCATGTCGAGGCCGAGTTCCGCGGCGTAACGATGCAAATCTTTTTCTTTGAGGTGCATTTGGTTTTGGAACAGGACGTCGTGCATCTGCCAAAACTTCCCCTGCGCCGCGGCGGCTTCTGCGACCTCGGCCGCCATCAGTGCATGCGGATGAGCTTCTTGCACCGGAAAATGCCGAAATATGAAGCGCACCTTGTTCGGGTATCGCTCGAGCAGCAACTTCGGCGTGGTCACGGCGACTTTGCAGCTCGGACATTCGAAGTCGCCGTATTCGAGCAACGTCGTTCGCGCGTGCAGCGAGCCCTCGAGATGATCGGTAGGTTCCGGCGCCACTGCCAGCGTGATCGCATGGGTCTGTGAGCTCATTGCAGCGACTCCTTCATTCTCACGCGTCGCGCGCGGGTAATTCGCTTGGGCGGATTTTTACATTAATTAAGCTCGAACGGCGCAGTAACTGCAACTCGCAGTCGCGCCCGATCCAACCGGCATCGAGCAGCCGCTGCAGGCTGTCGATCCCGTCGATCGACACCCCTTCGAGCGCGATCATTCGATCTCCCGCCTCGACTCCCGCCTGAGCCGCCGGGCTCCCCGGCACCAGTTCCAACACATGCACGGCACTCGAGCTGCGCAATCCAAAATGGCGCACCACCCGCGTCGCCACCGGCACCGTGGCACCGGAAACGCCGATATAGGCACGCCGCACCCGGCCATGCGCGAACAGCTGGCCGATCACCCATTTGGCGGTGTCGATTCCGGTCGCGAAACAAATCGCCTGCGCCTCGGGGATCATCGCGGTATTGACCCCGATCACCCGCCCCTTGGAGTCCACCAGCGGGCCGCCGGAATTGCCGGGATTGAGCGCGGCATCGGTTTGAATGACATCGTGCATCAGCCGGCCGGAGGAGGCACGCAGGGTCCGTCCGAGCGCGGAGACGACGCCGGTGGTCACGCTCTTCGAATACCCGAGCGGATTGCCGATGGCGATGACCACCTGGCCCACCTTGAGCCGCGCCGAATCGCCAAACTCGGCGAACGGCAGCGCGCTCGCTGATCCGATTCTAAGTACCGCCAGGTCCGAATCCGGATCGTTGCCGACGAGGTCCGCGCCAAAGCGCGTGTCGTCGTTCAGGCGCACCGTGATCTCATCCGAGCCGTGCACCACGTGACTGTTGGTCAGAAGATAGCCGTCGGGCGTGAATAGGAATCCCGAACCCGTGCCGCGCGCGGGTCGATTTTTTGCGCGCTTGTGCATCACCTCGATGAAAGTCACGGCCGGTGCCACGCGTTCGAGCGCGCCGATCACCGCGCCGGAGTAGGCGTCGAGCAATGCGTCATCGGGTGACTGCTCCGACTGGTCGGCCGCGGCCCATTGCAGTGACAGCATGCTCAGCCCAGGATGATCTTCGGCGACGCCGCAGCGCCTTCAACGATGAGCCGATTGATTCGGCGCACGAAGGTCGCCGGATCGTCGAGCTCGCCGCCCTCCGCCAGCATGGCCTGATCGAACAGCACGTGGGCGAGATCGGCGAAAGCCGCCTCGTCGGTGGTGTCCCTCAGGCGCTCGACCAAGGGATGCTTCGGATTGAGCTCGAGAATCGGCAGGGTGGCGAACGGATTGTTCTGGCCAGCCTGCTTGAGGATGCGGCCCATGCGCAAACTCATGCCAAACTCGCCCGCCACCAGCACCGCCGGCGAGTCGGTGAGGCGCGCGGACACCTGCGCGCTCGCGATCTTGCCAAGCAGAACTTTGCCCAGCCGTTCAGTGGTGTCCTTAAAGACCGACTCCGCGGCGGCTTTTTCCGGCGTCTCGATCGCAGAGGCCACGTCGGCGGCGCTCGACGCGACGTTGGCCAGCGGCTTGCCTGCAAACTCATGCAGGTGCCCGGCGACCCACTCGTCGATGCGATCGGTCAGCAGCAGGACCTCCATGCCCTTGGCGCGAAAGCCCTCGAGGTGCGGGCTGTTGCGTGCGGCGGGGAGGCTATCGGCCGTCAGGAAGTAGATGGCTTTCTGCTCGGCTTGCATGCGCGACACGTACTCTTCCAGTGTGACCTCTTGGGCATCGCCGGCCGCGGCGGTGGAATTGAAGCGCAGCAGCTTCGCGATCCGCTCCTTCTGACTGGCATCGTCGATCACGCCTTCTTTCAGCACCACGCCGAAGGTTTTCCAGAACTCCGCATACTCCTGCGGCTTGTTCGCGGCCAAATCCTCCAGCAAGTCGAGCGAACGCTTGACCAGCGCGGACTTGATTTTCTCGACCGTGCGGTTGTTCTGCAGCAGCTCACGCGACACGTTCAGCGGCAGATCGGCGGTGTCGACCAGTCCGCGCATGAACCGCAGGTAGGGCGGCAGCAATTCCGCGGCCTTGTCCATGATGAAGACGCGCTTGACGTACAGCTGGATACCGCCCTTCTGCTCGCGCTCGAATAGATCGAACGGCGCCCGCTTCGGCAGGTACAAGAGAGAGGTATATTCGATGCTGCCTTCGACCTTGTTGTGCGCCCAGGCGCGAGCCGGCTCGGAATCGTGGGTGAGGTGTTTGTAGAATGCCTGATAGTCCGCGTCGCTCAACTCGGACTTCGGGCGCGTCCAGAACGCCTTCGCCTGATTCACCGTCTCCGCGGTCTCGCCGTCTTTCAAGACGATGGGAATGCTCAAATGATCCGAGTATTTGCGCACCAATTGGCGCAGCCGCGAGGGCTCGAGAAATTCCTTGTCCTCCTCGCGCAAATGCAGAATCACTTCGGTGCCGCGATCCTGTTTGTCGTCGGCCTGGATCTGATACTGGCCCTCGCCGTCCGACTCCCAGCGCACCGCCGGCGCGTCGCTGCGCTTGGACAGCACGGTGACCTTGTCGGCGACGATGAAGGCCGAATAGAAGCCGACGCCGAATTGGCCGATGAGCTGCGCATCCTTGGCCGAATCCCCGCTCAAGGTCTCGAGGAATTTCTTGGTTCCGGAACGCGCGATGGTGCCGAGATTATCGATCACCTCGGCCTCGTTCATGCCGACACCGTTGTCCTTGATCGACAAAGTACGGGCCGTTGCATCGGGCGTCAGCGTCACCGACAGCTCATCCGCTCCCAGCAGCTCCGGCTTGGCGAGCGCCTCGAAGCGCAACTTCTCGCAGGCATCCGAGGCATTCGAGATGAGCTCGCGCAGGAATATCTCCTTGTGCGAGTACAGCGAATGAATGACCAGGCGCAATACCTGTTTGGTTTCGGCTTGGAAGTCTTTTGTCTGCGGCGGTGTTTCGGTCGTCATGGCCTTACAATCTGTTTGTTTTACGGACACTTAAGTGGCGGAAGCCTCGCTTGAGATGGGGCTGCCGTGAGATTCTTCAAGATATCATGGCAACCAAGGGCTCCAATCTCGCGGTCTGGGCAGCGCTCGCCGGCAACTTGGCGGTCGCCGCCTCGAAGTTCGTCGCTGCCGCATTGACCGGATCGGCCGCCATGCTGAGCGAGGCCGTGCACTCGCTGGTCGATACGCTCAACGAGGTGTTGCTGCTGTACGGCATCGCGCGCTCGAGCCGCCCCCCCGACCGCGTGCACCCGTTGGGCTATGGCCGCGAGCTCTATTTCTGGAGCTTCGTGGTCGCATTGCTGATTTTTGCGCTGGGCGCTGGGGTCTCGGTCTACGAAGGGGTGGATCGACTGCTGCATCCCAAGCCGCTCGAAAGGCCGCTCGTCATCTTCGCCGTGCTGGCCCTGTCCTTGGCATTCGAGGGGGCCTCATGGCTTATCGGAATGCGGGCATTTCGCGCCTCGCAGCGTAGCTTTGGCTGGTGGGAAGCGTTTCGCCGCTCCAAGGATCCGCCCATGTTCATCGTGGTCTTCGAGGACTCCGCGGCGATACTCGGCATCGGCGCGGCGGCGGCCGGCGCGGCAGCGACCGTCTATACCGGGGATTCGCGCTGGGACGGGATTGCGTCCTTGGGCATTGCCGTGATCCTCGCGGCGGTGGCCGCCTTGCTCGCTCGAGAATCCAAAGAACTGCTCATCGGCGAACGCGCGGACCCGAGCTTGAGCGATGCCATTTTGCGCACCGCGTCGGGCATCGCGGGGGTCTGCAGCGCCAACAACATCGTCACGGTGCAATTGGCGCCTGACAATGTCATCGCCACCTTGAGTTTGGATTTCTTCGATTACCTCAAGGCCCCGGACATCGAGCGCGCCGTGCTCGAGCTCGAGACGCGCGTGCGCAGCGCTCACCCCGAGGTGCGCGCGTTATTCGTCAAGCCGCAGAGCGTATTGGTGGCGACGCAGCGCTCGCAGGACGGCAGCGCCGGCATGACGCCGGATAGTTTCGACGTCGAGATCGGCGACGGCTGAGGTCTACGGCCAGCCGGCGCGCGGATCGAAATCGAATTCGCTTTTCATCCTTTCGTAGGCTTGTTTCGCCTGCGCGGACGTGGCGGCGGGCGTCATGATCTTGATGACGACGAGCTGATCGCCGCCAGAAAATCCTCGCCCCCGCAAGCGCAGTTTCTGGCCGGATTGAGCGCCCGCGGGCACGGTGAGTTCGACCTGACCGCCGAGCGTCGGCACGGCCACCTTCGCGCCCAACGCAGCCTCCCAGGGAGCCAAGGGGAGCTCGATGTGTACGTCCTTGCCCTGCACCGCATAGAGCGCATGCGGACGGACTTTGATGCGAAATATCAGCGAGGCGTTTCCGCCCGTCCCCGCAATGCGCAGCGACTGTCCTTCGCTCACCCCGGGCGGAACTTGCACGTCGACCGAGCGCGATCGCCCGCCTTCGTTCAGCATCACGCGGCGCTTGGTGCCGGCGAACGCTTCCTCCACGGTCACCTCCAGCCGGCCGGCGTCCGCTTCGGGCGGCGGCGCGCCGACGCCGCCCCCAAACAAGCTCGAGAAAAAATCGCTGAAGCCATTGAGATCGGAAAAACGCTGGCTGCCGGACTGACCGAACCGCTGCGACCAATCGGGCGGTGGCCGAAATTGCTGGCCGGGACGGTAGTCGCGGCCGAGTTGATCATAGGCCGCGCGCTTCTCCGGATCGCGCAGCACCTCGTAGGCCTCCTGGACCTCCTTGAACTTGTTCTCGGCGTTCTTTTCTTTGCTGACGTCCGGATGAAACTTGCGCGCGAGCTTCCGATAGGCACGCTTCACCGTCTCCGCATCGGCGGATCGGGTGACGCCCAGAACCTCGTAATAGTCCTTATACTGCATGCTGTCCTATTCGATATTTCTATATATTACCAATACATAGACGCGCTTGTGCGGCGCGCGGCCGGTCCCTTGAAATCGACCACAACGTCCCGACCATAAGTTGCGTCGCGTTAGCATATTGCGGATGGATTCCCCAAAGAAAAGCCCCATGAAGCGCATTTTCCTGTTTTTGGTCACGAACTTGGCCGTTTTGGCCCTGCTGAGCGCGGTGGTTTTCATCATCGAGCAGGTGCTCGGCGTGCGTTTGAGCGGCGACGGACTCGGCGGCCTATTGGTCTTCGCGGCGATTTTCGGCTTCGGCGGGGCGCTGATTTCCCTCGCTTTGTCGAAATGGACCGCGAAACGCATGCTCGGTGTGCGCGTCATCACGGCACCGCAGTCCGACCTCGAAAGCTGGCTCTTGGGCACGGTCAAGGGCTTGGCGGACAAAGCGGGCATCGGCATGCCGGAAGTCGGCATATTCGACTCCCAGGAGATGAACGCGTTTGCGACCGGCGCGCGCCGCAATGCCGCCCTGGTGGCGGTCAGCAGCGGCCTGTTGCGCAGCATGTCGCGCAGTGAAGCCCAAGCGGTATTGGGTCACGAAATAACCCATGTCGCGAATGGTGATATGGTTACTCTCGCGCTGCTGCAAGGTGTGCTAAACACCTTTGTGATATTCCTGGCGCGGATCATCGGCAGCCTCGTCGACCGGGCGTTGTTCAAGAATGAGCGGGCAGAATCCGGAATCGGATTTTTCCTCACGACCATGGCGGCGCAGCTGGTGCTGGGCCTATTGGCCAGCCTGATCGTGAGTTGGTATTCGCGCCGCCGGGAGTTTCGCGCCGACCGTGGCGGTGGCAATCTAGCCGGTGCCGGTAATATGATCGCCGCCCTTGAAGTTTTGAAGCGCAGCCAAGGAGAGCCGATGCCCCCGCAAATGCAGGCCTTCGGAATCAACACCGGCAGCAGCAGCGGCCTCATGCGGCTATTCATGAGCCATCCGCCGCTCGACGAACGCATCGCGGCATTACGACAACCTTTTTAGGATAGGCAATGACCCCAGAAAACGAGATTGTGGTAGAGCCCCCGGCCGTCGAGCGCGTCGGCTTGGAGCTGTCGCGCTGGTTCGGCAACAGCGACTTCGG
>Ga0302320_10011327_pt1 | contig 18886 bp, 17 predicted proteins | sample Bog_T0_3_FD_202130 | JGI IMG/M metagenome (GOLD analysis project Ga0302320, IMG submission 202130) | Peat permafrost microbial communities from Stordalen Mire near Abisko, Sweden - Bog_T0_3 | ecosystem: Environmental > Terrestrial > Soil > Wetlands > Peat | place: Sweden: Abisko, Stordalen Mire...
CTGGGAACTTCCCGTCCAGAGATACAACGGATTCAAGGGAAAACTTCTGGATGACTGGGCGATGTCTGGAATCATCCAGTTTCAGACTGGCTTCCCCATTCGCATCCAGACCCAGGACGATGCCGAGCTGATCAGCAGCTTGTTCTTCCTGAGTGCCGACGCGCCCCAACTCACCGGTCCCCTGCAAACCCAGAGCGGAAAACAAGTAACCACACAAGTGGTTAACGGCAGCTCTGAGACTGGACATTTCTTCATCAACGCTGGCAGTTTTTCTGATCCCCCTCCCGGCAGCTTTTCAACCACGCCCCGATCGATCTGCTGCGGACCCGGGCAGAACCAATGGGACATTACCGTCTCGAAGAGGATTGCGCTCTCAGAAGCGAGATATTTCCAGTTCCGCGCAGACATTTTCAATCTCTTCAACAAGACGGAGTTCGTTAATCCTGACGGAAACTTCAGCGACACCACGTTTGGCCAGGTGCAGCAAGCCCGGGATCCGCGTGAAGTGCAGTTTGCCCTTAAGTTCTACTTTTAGTTTGGCCGTGTAAGATGTGAAAGTCAGCACACCCGGGCGGCTTGCCGCCCGGCATTCTAATGGCCCGCTCACCCAAGTGACGACGGCCTGACTATTCCGGAGTAATCCGATGTACCCCGATCTGCAGAAGGAACTCGACACGTTCGAGCGCCGCACGCCCAAGTCCGCCGAAGCGCACAAAAAAAACCTCAAACGCATTCCCCTGGGCGTGGCCAGCAACTATCGCTACTACGATCCCTGGCCCATCTTCGTGAAAGAAGCCAGCGGCAGCAAGTTCCGCGACCTCGATGGCAACGAATATATCGACCACAATCTCACCTTCGGCGCGCTCATGGCCGGACACTGCCACCCCGCCGTGATGAAGGCCGTCGAAAAACGTCTTTCCACCGGAACTATGTTCGGCATGCCGCATGACATGGAATGGGAACTCGCCGAGGAAATTTGTGACCGCTTCCCCGTCGAGATGGTCCGCTTCGGCAATAGCGGCACGGAAGCCACCATGCACGCCATTCGCCTGGCCCGCGCCGCCACCGGCCGCGACAAGATCATCAAGTTTGAAGGCGCTTACCACGGACTGCATGACTCTGCTTTAGTCAGCGTAAAGCCGCACGCCCCCGACTTCGGCGACGTCGACAATCCCATATCCGTTCCTGGCGGACTCGGCGTGCCGAAATCTGCGGTGGCCAACGTGACGATCGCCACGTTCAACGATCTCACTACCGTCGAGCGCCGCTTCAAAGAAAATCCCGGGGAGATCGCTGCGATTATTATCGAGCCCATCCTCATGAACGTCGGCCTCTGCATGCCGCAGCCCGGCTTCCTGCAGGGCCTTCGCGACCTCGCCACGAAATACGGCGCGCTCTTGATCTTCGACGAAGTGAAAACCGGCGCCAAACTCGGCTGGGGCGGCGCCAGCGAATACTTCAACGTTCATCCCGACATGATCTGCCTCGCCAAGTCGATCGGCGGCGGTCTGCCGCTCGCCGCGTTCGGCGCCAGCAAGTCCGTGATGGACCTCATCTCGCAACACAAGGTCTTCCACGGCGGCACCTACAACACCAACCCGGTTTCCATGGCGGCTGGCCTTGCCACGTTCCGCGAAGTCCTTACCCGCGCGAACTATGCTCACGTCGATAAACTCGGCAAGAAGCTAGCCGAGGGATATCGGAAGACCATCGCCAAAGTCGGCCTGCAAGCCTATATCGCGCAAGCCGGCGCGAACGGCGCGCTGATGTTTTATCCGCAAGAAATTCGCAACTACCGCGACTGGACCGCGATCGATATCGATCTCTGGCGCCACTACTGGTTCGCGATGGTCAACCGCGGCGTAATGCCGCAGCCCTACTGGTGGGACGAACAGTGGACCATTTCCGTCCAGCACACCGAGGCGGACATAGACAAGCATCTATCTGCTTTCGATGACATAGCGGCAAGTTTAGCGAAAGCGCAGCAAGAGCGGATAGGCCAGCCCGTGCTAGCCGCGCACTAGAACCGGTCGTCGGTCCTCGGTCGTGAGCGAGGCCATTTTGCATGTAGGCTGACGACCGACAAAGACGACTAATCTTTTGTCCACCTCGACCCAACCCGCTGCCCAGCCCCACCTGATCCGCGCCCTCGGACGCCGCGATCTTGTCCTCCTCTTTGTAGTCGCCGTCTTCAACTTAAACGTAGTCCCCTCCATCGCGGCCAACGGCGGCGTCACCATCTGGCTCTGGATCATCTCGCTTCTTCTTTTTTTCTGGCCGCAAGGCATCGCCGTCATCGAACTCGCACATCGTTATCCCGGCGAAGGCGGCGTCTATCTCTGGGCCAAGGAAGTTTTCGGCGACTTCCACGGATTCCTCTCCGGCTGGTGTTACTGGACCAACAACATGCTCTACGTGCCGACCATCATGCTTTATTTCGTCGGCGTCTCTGTTTTCATCCTGGGCCCAAGCTACGCCGGTCTTGCCGATCGCAAAGTGTTTGCGCTCACCGTTTCGCTCGCGCTACTTGCGCTACTCACCATCCTCAACATTTTCGGCCTCGGCATCGGCAAGTGGATCAACAACCTCGGTGCCATCGGTACCTTCATCGCTGCCGGGGTGCTGATCGGCCTCGGCGTACTGATCTGCTCGCGTTTTGGCACCGCCATCACCGCCGCGGACTTCAAAATTCCCGCCAACCCGCGTTTCGTTCTCAATTCTTTCGGTGTCATCTGCTTCGGCCTGATCGGCCTCGAACTCGCCTCCGTCATGGGCGACGAAATCCGTGACCCGGCCCGCACTCTTCCCGGAGCCGTTGCCTGGGGAGGCCTCATCGCTGGCACGCTCTATGTCGCGGTCACCCTCACGCTGCTGATTTCTGTTGGCAAGAGCGTCAATGTGCTGCAAGGCGTGGTTCAGGCAGTCAGCGGAATGGCTGCACGCGTCGGCCTGACCTGGATCTCCGTGCCCTTTGCCGTGATGCTAAGCTTCGCGATCGCCGGCATCGGTTCCGCCTGGATCGGCGGCTGTGCCCGCATTCCCTTCGTCGCCGGCCTCGATTCCTACATGCCCTCCTGGCTCGGCAACATTCACCCGCGCTTCGCCACGCCCTACGCGGCGCTGATCGTTCAGGGCATCGTCTCCGCCGTGCTCGTGATTTTGAATCTCGCCGGCGCCGGCGTTCAGGAGACTTTCCAGAAACTACTTTCACTGGCCGTCGTCCTGAATCTCGTCCCCTTCGTCTACATGTTCGGAGCGCTCGTGAAATTTGCCGTGACTGAGCCTGTTCCACGCGGCCAATACGGCCGCACCACGTTGTTCCTTGCGGGCACCAGCGGCCTGCTCACCACCATCCTCGGCATAGCGCTTGTATTTTTCCCGACCCAGCAGATCACTTCGCTATTCTGGTACGAGGTCTGGATGGTAGGCGGCACGCTGTTTTTCGTCGGCCTCGCCGCATTCTTCTTCTTCGTCTACGGCCGCCACCGCAAAGCCCCGGAGGGGCGACCGATAATAGCCCAGGACGTGAGTCCTGGGTAAGCGAACAACGAGAGAGAACAAGTCCCGTAGGGACGGCAGAACGGTTCGTATCAGGGCACGACTTTAGTCGTGCCGCTGAGACGAGATTGAACTTGGGCCTTCAGGCCCTGAGGTACCGAGGAGGTCGAAACAAAATGCCCGGCGGAATCACAACCGAAGTTCCCAAAGAAGTCCGCACCTATCAGATGTACATTAACGGCGAGTGGGTCGCGAGCAAATCCGCGAAGACGTTTCCCGTCTACGATCCCTCCACGGAAGAAATCATTGCCCAAGTTCCCGACGCCGGCGCCGACGACGTCAACCGCGCCGTAGCCGCGGCCAAAGCTGCATTTGAAGACGGCCCATGGGCGAGCAGCACCGCCCAGGAGCGTGGCCGCGTCCTCTTCCGTCTCTCCGAAAAAGTCCGCGCCAACCTTCCCGCTCTTGCTGAACTCGAATGCCGCAACACCGGCAAGCCCATCGTCGAGGCCGAATTCGACATCAACGACGCCTCTACCTGCTTCGAATATTATGGCGGCCTGGCCACCAAAGTCGTCGGCTACGTCAATCCCGTTCCCGACAACGCGATGTCTTTGTCGCTCAAGGAACCAGTCGGCGTCGCCGGACAAATCATTCCCTGGAACTATCCGCTTCTCATGGCCGCGTGGAAGCTTGCGCCCGCCATCGCCGCCGGCTGTACCTGCGTGCTCAAACCCGCCGAGCAGACTCCGCTGACTGCTCTCGAATTCGCCAACTATTTCGCCGACTGTGGTCTGCCTCCGGGCGTTGTCAACATCATCACCGGCTTCGGAGAAAGCTGCGGCGCTCCGCTCGTCCAGCATCCCGACGTCAACAAGATCGCCTTCACCGGCAGCGCGGCTGTCGGCAAGATCATCGTGAAACAGGCCGCCGATACCGTGAAGCGCGTCACCCTCGAGCTCGGCGGCAAGTCTCCCAACATCTTCTTTGCCGATGCCGATTTCGAAGCTGCCATCGACGGGGCTCTCTTTGGCGTCTTCATAAATCAAGGCGAAGTCTGCTCTGCCGGAAGCCGCATCCTGGTGCAGAAGTCGATCTACAAGAACTTCGTCGAAGCGATGACCGAGAAAGCGAAGAAGATCAAACTCGGCCCTCCGCTTGATCGTGAAACCAAGATGGGTCCGCTCGTCAGCAAAGAACAGTACGACCGCGTCAACTCCTACATCGAAATCGGCAAGAAAGAAGCCACACTCGCATCCGGCGGCGGACGTCCCGAGAAAATCGGCAAAGGCTACTACGTCCAGCCCACGATCTTTTCCAACGTCACGAACTCCGCCCGCATCGCCCGCGAAGAAATCTTCGGCCCCGTCGCTGCCGTGATTCCCTTTGAAGACGAGAAGGACGCGCTAAAGATCGCCAACGATTCGCCCTACGGCTTAGCCGCCGCCGTCTGGACCCGCGACATTTTCAAAGCTCTGCGCGCCGTGAAGGCCCTGCGCGCAGGAATCGTCTGGGTAAATCACATGCAACCCACATACGTCGAAGCCCCCTGGGGCGGCTACAAGCAATCCGGCTTCGGCCGCGAACTCGGCCCCTGGGGTGTCGAAGAGTATTTGGAAACCAAGCAGGTCTACATCAATCTGAACGAAGCCCCAATCGGCTGGTATTGAAAAACAGTGGCCAGTGGTCAGTGACCAGTGGCCAGTTCGCAAAACCTGAATTTACTGGTCACTGATCACTGATCACTGGCCACTTGGGAACTGACGATGTCAACCATTCGACTGCTTACACAAATCCCCGGCCCCAACTCCCGTGCGCTCTCCGCCCGCCGCGCCCAAGCCGTGCCCCGTGGCCTTTCTCACGGCACGCCAATATACGTGGCCAAAGCCGAAGATGCATGGCTCGAAGATGTCGACGGCAACCGCTACATCGATTTCGCCGGAGGCATCGGCTGCGCCAACGCCGGTCATCGCCAGGAGGCCGTGATCGACGCCATTCGCGGCCAGCTCGACAAATTCCTTCACACCTGCGTCCAGGTCACGCCCTACGAAGGCTACATCCGCCTCGCCGAGCGCATGAACGAAGTCACTCCCGGCAAGTTCCCCAAGAAAACTCTCTTCGTGAACAGCGGCGCGGAGGCGGTCGAGAATGCCGTCAAGATCGCCCGTGCCTACACCAAGCGTCCTGCCATCATCGCCTTCGAAGACGCCTTCCATGGCCGCACCATGATGACGCTTGCGCTCACCAGCAAAACACATCCTTATAAAGCTGGCTTCGCTCCGTTCCCCGGCGAGGTTTATCGCGTCCCGTTCGCCTACTGTTATCGCTGCACTTACAACTTGAAATACCCCTCGTGCGATCTCTACTGCGCGCGCCATCTCGAAGACACTTTTAAACGCGTCGTTGCCAACGAAGAGGTAGCGGCGGTCATCGCCGAGCCAGTGTTGGGCGAAGGTGGATTCGTCGCGCCACCGCCGGACTATTTCAAAGTTCTTATCGACCTCTGTCACAAGCACAACATCCTTTTCATTGCCGACGAAGTGCAATCCGGCTTCGGACGCACCGGCGCGCTCTTCGCCAGCGAACGCTATGGCATCGAGCCTGACATTCTGGTGACCGCGAAATCCCTCGGCGGCGGTTTGCCGCTTGCCGCCGTCACCGGCCGCACCGAAATCATGGACGCGCCGGTTCCCGGCGGCCTCGGTGGCACTTTCGCAGGCAATCCGCTTTCCTGTGCCGCTGCGCTCGCCGTGCTCGATTTATTCGAAAGAGAAGATTTGCTAGCCCGCGCCAATGAACTCGGAGACCGCTTCCAGCGCCGTGCCCGCGAATGGCAGCGCCGCTGGCCCCTCGTCGGCGACGTCCGCGGCCTCGGCGGTATGCAGGCGATCGAACTGGTCAAGTCGCAGGAAACGAAAACTCCAGCCTCGGACGAAACCAAACAGATCACGCAATATTGCTATGAGCACGGCCTGATCACCATCACCGCCGGTTCGTACTCCAACGTGATCCGCGTCCTGGTCCCGCTAGTTGCCACCAACGAGCAAATGGACGAAGGCCTCGACGTGCTGGAATCCGCGCTGGCGGCAGTATCCGACAAGAAAGGCGTCGTTGCGCAGTTGGTTTGAGATTTGTCATCCTGAGCGAGGATTGTCCTTCGCGCCTGAGGCGCGAAGACCAACCGCGGTCGAAGGATCCCTACCAGCATTGGTATCATTGATCTTTGTGCACGGAACAAAGTAACGGAACTCTTTGCGATAACAGAGGTATCCAGTCATGACCGTAGCCGCACCCCCAACACTCCGGCTCACCAACTACATCAACGGCCAATGGACCGACTCACGCGCCTCGGAATGGCGCGACGTCGTCAATCCCGCCACTGGCGAGGTGCTCGCCCAAGTCCCGCTCGCCGAGGCTGCAGAAGTCAATCAAGCCATCGAAGCCGCTGCCGCGGCCTTCCCCGAATGGCGCCGTACTCCTCCCGAAGACCGCATCCAGCCGCTGTTCAAGCTGAAGATGCTCCTGGAAGACCACCTCGACGACATCGCCCGCATCATCACTCAGGAAAACGGTAAGACCTTCACCGAAGCCAAAGCCGAGATGCGCCGCGCCATCGAGAACGTCGAAGTCGCCTGCGGCATTCCCATGATGATGCAAGGCTACAACCTCGAAGACGTGGCCCGCGGCATCGACGAAATGATGATCCGCCAACCTCTCGGTGTCACCGCCGCCATCGTGCCCTTCAATTTTCCCGGCATGATCGCGTTCTGGTATCTGCCCTACGCCATCGCGACCGGCAACACATTCATCCTCAAGCCGTCGGAGCGCGTCCCGCTCACCATGCGTTACGTTTACGAGTTGCTGGAAAAAACCGGCCTACCCAAAGGCATAGTGAGTCTGATCAACGGCGGCAAAGCTGTCGTCGACGCGCTCATCGACCACCCCAAAGTCCGCGCCATCAGCTTCGTTGGATCGACTCCCGTTGCGCGCTACATCTATGCGCGCTCCGGTGAAAAAGGGAAGCGCTGCCAGTGCCAGGGCGGAGCCAAGAATCACGTCATCGTTCTCCCCGACGCTGACATGCCCATGGCCACGCAGATTATCAGCGATAGCGCATTCGGATGTGCCGGCCAGCGCTGCCTCGCCGTTTCAGTCGCGGTGACAATCGGCGAAGCACAAAAGACTTTCCGTGACTCGATTGCCGACGCGGCTTCTAAACTCAAAGTCGGCAATGGCCTCGACGAAGGCGTGCAGATGGGCCCAGTGATCACGGCACAAAGTAAAGAGCGCGTTGAGTCGCTCATCGGTCTCGGCGAGAAGCAGGGAGCGAAGGTCCTGCTCGACGGCCGCAACTCGAAGATCCCGAAATACGAATCCGGCAACTTCGTGAAGCCCACCATCCTCGACGATGTTCCGGTGACCAGCGATCTTGCCGATACGGAGATCTTCGGTCCCGTCTTAAGCCTCGTCCACGCCGACAGCATGGACGAAGCTCTCGCTTTCCTCGAACGCAGCGCTTATGGCAATCAAGCGTCGCTCTTTACGTCGAGCGGGTCTGCCGCGCGCCGCTTCCGCTACGAAGCGCCCGCGGGAAATATCGGCATCAACATCGGAGTCGCCGCGCCCATGGCTTATTTCCCGTTCAGCGGATGGAAGAACAGTTTCTTCGGCGATCTTCACGGCCAGGGCCGCGACGCCATCGAGTTCTACACCGACAAGAAGGTAGTCGTCGAGCGCTGGGCCAAAGAGCACAGCCGAAAGTTCTGAAGGGCATTTGGTAATTGGGCAATTTAGTAATTTGGTAATTTCAAGTCGATTTTGCGTGATGTTTTCAAATTACTCAATTACAAAATTACCCAATTACCAAATCATCTGCGATGATCTCGCATCCACAACTGAGGATTCCATGACCACAACTCTTACCACTCCGACAATGTCCGGCAAAGAAATCGTCGATCTCTCGCGCAAGCACACGCTGTATGAGTGGTCGGCGCAGTCGAAGGTCGATCCAATTCCGGTGGCGCGCGCGAAGGGGATTTACTTCTACACGCCAGAAGGCAAGCGCTTCATCGACTTCAACAGCCAGCTCATGTCGGTCAACATCGGACACGGCGACCCGCGCGTGATCCAGGCGATCGCCGAGCAGGCGGCAACGCTGGCTTACGCGAATCCCTTCATGGCGACGGAAGTTCGTGCGCGTCTTGGCGCGAAGCTTGCCGAAATCACTCCCGGCGATATTGACACGTTCTTCTTCACCAACGGCGGCGCTGAGGCCAACGAGAACGCCATCAAGATCGCGCGCTTCTTCACCGGACGTCACAAGATCATGGCGCGCTATCGTTCTTATCACGGCGCGACTGCGGGAGCGATGAGCCTTACGGGCGATCCGCGGAGATGGGCTGCGGAACCTGGCATTCCGGGCGTTGTGCATGTGCTTGATCCTTATCACGGGATCGAACGCGGTTGGGAATCGGCGGAATCTTCGCTTGCCATGATTGAGGAGACCATTCAGCTCGAAGGGCCGCAAACCATCGCTGCGTTTATCCTCGAGCCTGTCACTGGAACCAATGGGATTCTCGTTCCGCCTGATGGATATCTTGTTGGGTTGCGCAAGCTCTGCGACAAATACGGCATCTTGATGATTGCCGACGAAGTGATGTCTGGTTTTGGTCGAACTGGAGAGTGGTTTGCGGTCGATCACTGGAAAGTTGTTCCCGATCTGCTTTGCATGGCGAAAGGATTAACGTCGAGTTATTTACCGCTGGGAGCGGTTGGAATGCGGCATCCCATCGCGCAGCATTTTCAGGACAAAGTTTTTTATGGAGGGCTAACTTACAACAGTCATCCCATGGGATGCGCGGCGGCGCTGGCGACGATTCGCGTGTATGAAGAAGATGGGCTGATCGAGAACGCGAGAAAAATGGGCGCGATCCTGAAGGAACTGGGAGCGGAGCTGCAGGCGAAGCATCCGTCGGTGGGGGCGGTGCGGTCGATCGGTCTGTTTGGCATCGTCGAATTGATTCGAAGCCGAAAGACGCGGCAGCCGATGGCCCCGTTCAATGGGACGTCGGAGGAGATGGTTGCTCTGGGACGCTTCTTCCGCGAGCGAGGGCTGTATACGTTCGTGCGCTGGAACACTTTCTTCACCAATCCTCCGCTGTGCATCAACGAGCAGCAGATGCGCGAGGCGTTTGCGATCATTGACCGCGGGCTGGAGATCACGGATAAAGCTGTAACGGACTAGTTTTCAGGTCGAAGTGCGCAGCCGCCTTATATGTTGTCATCCTGATACCCTATTACAAAAAGGTAAACTGGCACGGCGGCTAAACCCGCCGCTTTACTTTTTGTGGGTGATCGCACCGGGTGCGGCGCTGCATGCGAACAGCAGGTTCCTCGCGCGCCTTCGGCGCCCTCGGAATGACAAAGTTTGGATGGGGGTAGGGATCCTTCGACTGCGCGAGCCATTGGCTTCGCCAATGTCTCACTCCGCTCAGGATGACAGCCCTGACGGGCCTGACAGAGCTACTACTGCTGTTGCTGCTGTTGTTCGTGGTCGATGCGGGGGGTGCGGAGGGGGGCGGGGCGGGATTGGATGACGATGGTGGGAGTGGTTTGTTCGGGGGGCGGGGCGTCGGAGGGGCTGACGGTGACGGCGACGCTGAGTTCGCTCTGGGCTTCGCCTTTGTGGACGCCGCGGGTGGGAGGAACGTCGGCGTAGTCGCGTCCGATGGCGACGCGGATGTGGCGGTCGGCGCCGATCAAGTTGTTGGTGGGGTCGAAGGCGATCCAGCCGAGATTGGGGACGAGAGCCTCGATCCAGGCGTGGGACGCGCCTTCGAGAGAGCGGTCGGAGGTTTCGGCATCTTCATCGCGGTGAAACATGTAGCCGCTGACGTAGCGGCAGGGAATGTGGAGAGGACGCACGAGAGCGATCATGATGTGAGCGAAATCCTGACAGACGCCCTGGCGGGAGTGGAGAGCGTGGTCGATGGGAGAGTCGACGTTGGTGCTGTTGGGGACGTAGTTGAATGAATTGTAGATAGCTTCGTTGAGTTCGGTGAGCAACACGAGGGGAGTGTCGCGGCGTTCGCAGTGGAGTTCGCGGGCCAGGGCTTGCAGGCGGGCGGTGGATTGAGCGAACTGGCTGGGGAGCAGCATCTCCCAGTAGTCTTCGGTGGGGGAAGGGGAGGCGATGGCGCGGTCGAGGTCGGCCCAGCCGCCGGCGTCGGCGGGGTAGGGAGGCGGCGCGGATTGTACTTCGATGGTGGATTGGGCGGTGACTTTGACTTGAGTGTGGTTTCCGGCGATATCGAAATGATGCACGGTGTTGCCCATGAAATCGCGGTACTGCATGATGTTGGCGGCGGGGCTGACGTCGAGTTGAAAGGTGAGGCAGTGCTGAAGGGAGTCACTGCGGGGCTGCAGGCGGACTTCCATGACGCTCTCGCGGACGGCGGGCTGGTAGGAGAAGGTGGTGGTGTGCAGTACCGAATAGATCATGCAGTCCCTCAGATTTGGTAATTGGGTAATTTAGTAATTTTTAAAATCCAAACCTTCGCGTTGTTTCAATTTCCCAATTACTCAATTACTCAATCATTTCAATCCCTACGCGACCAGCGCCGACTCGACGGAATAATCGAAATAAATTTGATGGATGGCGGTGTGGGCTTGGCTGCATTGCCAGCGGATACTGTCCACGAAGGCGTTGGCGCCCGAGGCCATGATTTCGTCGATCTGGCTGAAGCTGAGAGTGGCGCGCAGGCGGCCGGCGATACGAACGGGTTGCCCGGCCTTGCGTTCGGTTAGCTCCGAGATCGCGCTTAGCGCGGCGTGGATCCTATCGACCGAGAAGCGCACGGAGTGCGGGAATCCAGGGTTCAGCAGGAGGAATTCCGCGACACGAAGCGGACGTAGTTCGGCGGTATGAGCCTTGCAGTAGGCTTGAAACGCGGCGCAGGACTTCAGCAACGCGACCCACTCGAGATACTCTTCGCTTTCCACAGCCTGGTCGAGGGGATGAGGCGAGCGGTTGAAGTGCGCGCCGATGAGGCGGGCGACGGCGTCGGTGCGTTCGACGAAGCGGCCGAGCTGAATGTAATGCCAACCTTCGCCGTGCGACATGGTGGAGTCGGTGACGCCTTGAAACAGGTGGGCTCCGTCTTGCACGGCACGGAAGAATTGATAGGAATCGAGCAGGCCGGCCTCACTGGAGGCGGTGCTCTTCACTTGCAGGAAGAGACGATTGAGTTGCTCCCACATGTCGGAACTGCACTGCTCGCGAACCTGACGGAGATTCTCGCGCGCGGCGGCGACGCAGGAAATAATCGAAGAAGGATTGGTGCGGTCCAGGGTGAGAAGATGCGTGAGGGTCTCGGCATCGAGGGAGCCATCTTCCGGAGCCGGGACTTGCAGGGCTTGCAGCAGGCCGAGCCAACGCTCCGAACCGGCGTCCGGAGAGTGATCGAGGCGGAGTTGGAGATCGACGTCGATGAGTCGCGCGGTGTGCTCGGCGCGCTCGAGGTAGCGGCTCATCCAATAGAGGCTGTCGGCGACGCGCGACAGCATGGTGGTTTCGCGGCGGTCGTTCATAGGTACGACTCGTCATGGGCGTAGCACATCATGCGCGTAACACCCAGGTATCTTTGCTGCCGCCGCCTTGCGAGGAGTTCACGACCAGCGATCCGCGACGAAGCGCGACACGGGTGAGGCCTCCGGGAACCAGCGTCATGTTTTCGCCATAAAGAATGTAAGGGCGGAGGTCAACGTGGCGGGCTTGCGCTTCTCCTTCGAGGAAGCAAGGCGCGCGAGACAGACTTAGAGTGGGCTGGGCGATGTAGTTGCGGGGTTCGGCCTGGATGCGGCGGCGGAAGTCTTCGCGCTGCTCGGCTGTGCTCTGGGGACCGATCAACATGCCATAGCCGCCGGATTCACCGACGGCCTTCACCACGAGTTGGTCCAAGTGTTCGAGCACATAGTTCCGTTGCGACTGGTCGGTGAGCATGTAGGTGGGAACATTGGCCAGGATGGGATCTTCTGCCAGGTAATAACGGATGATTTGCGGAACATAAGCGTAGACGGCTTTGTCGTCGGCGACGCCGGTGCCGATGGCGTTGGCGAGTCCCACGTTGCCGGCGCGGTAAGCGTTGAATAATCCGGGAACGCCGAGACTGGAATCGCGCTGGAAGCAGAGAGGATCGAGAAAATCATCATCGACGCGGCGGTAGATGACGTCCACGCGCCGCAATCCGGCGGTGGTGCGCATGTAGACCAGGTTGTCGTGGACGAGCAGGTCGCGGCCTTCCACCAACTCGATGCCCATCTGCTGAGCCAGAAAAGTGTGCTCGAAATATGCCGAGTTGAAGACTCCGGGAGTCAGCAAGACCACGGTGGGCTCGTGCCGGGCCGAGGAACCGGGCGGGCTAAGCGCACGCAGCGTAGCCAGCAGAGCCTGGGCGTAATGATCGACGGGGCAAACGCCATAGTCGCGGAATAATGTGGGAAAGACCTTCTTCAGGACTTTCCGGTTGGCCAGCATGTAGGAGACGCCGCTGGGCACACGGAGATTGTCTTCGAGTACGGCGAAGCTGCCGTCGGGGAGGCGCACCAAGTCGGTGCCGCAAATGCTGACGTAAATTCCCCGAGGGATGTTGAGACCGCGCATCTCGCGGCGGAAGTGGCGGCAACTATAGACGAGTTCCTTGGGAACAACGCCATCGGCGAGGATTTTTCCGCTGTGGTAGATGTCTTCCAGAAATAGATTCAGAGCCGCGATGCGTTGGGCAAGTCCGCGCTCGATCTTCCCCCATTCGGCGTGAGGAATGATGCGGGGCAGCAGATCGTTGGGGAAGACGCGCTCGGTGCCTTCGGAGTTGCCGTAGACGGTGAAGGTAATCCCCTGATGCAAGAAAGAGAGGTCGGCGGCTTGCTGGCTTTTGCGTAATTCTTCGGGAGGCAGATCGAGCAAGGTTTGAAATAGAGCGCGATAGTGGGGGCGAGGGATGCCGGGCGCCTCGAACATTTCGTCGTAGGCGCTGTCAAACTGATAATGACGGAAAGGAGGCCGAGACAAGGCAGGAGCGGGCTCCGGCATGGTCATGCGGCGCAGAACACTACGAGTTCGAGTACGGCTCGACTGCACCTAAGGACTCTAAGGGGCGGGCAATGGCAAGTCCAATCGAAATTGCTTATGGGGATGATTCGGATTTTGGGGTTGCTGGACTGGCGTCGCTGCGCTCCGCTGACAGCCGAGGCGGCTATCCCTACATGAGTTGTGGCTCTGTATGCGAACAGCAGGTTCCCTTCGACTTCGCTCAGGGCAGGCTCTCGTGCGCCTGCGGCGCACTCGGAATGACAATCCTAATCATGACAATCCTAATCATGACAAGGCTCACAATGACGGGCTTGGTGAGGGAGCGGAGCTAGGTGCGCCAGATGCGCTGCTGAGTGTCGAGGGAGGAGAACATCACGGGCTCGTGGTGAACGCTGGTGGCGTGGAGATTGATGGCGGTAGCGGCCTGGGTGCGGAGGTTGCCGTCGCGGGAGTCGAAGTCGAGTGTGCTGACGTGGTGCGCGCAGCGGGTACAGGTAAACTTCATGCCGCCCTTGATGCGTCCGATGGTGTAGTGTCGCTTCACAAATCAAGTGTAGTCCTTTCGCGCGAGAGCAGCGCGCACGTCAGGAGGGCAGCGAAAGTAATGAGTGGATGAGACGGTTCTAAGGTGGATCGGGAGGAATGCAGAAGTTAAGACCGCTCTTGGTTTTACTTCTGCATTTTGACTTCTTACTTCTGACTTGGCGTGAGGCGGTTGTATTTCTTTAAGACCTCGCGGAGACGGTCGTGGGGCAGGGCGATGACTTCGTGATCGTCGATGCCCTTCATGGTTTCGGCGGCGACCATGGCGTTGACCACAGCTTCTTCGGTGGCCTGGACGGTGGCAAGGAAGAGCGGGTCGAGAGAATCGTTGGGGAGCATGGTGAGCTGGTGCACATTGTTGGGCTGGTCGCTTTTTGGACTCACGGCGCCGGGGTTAGCGGTGGAGAAGGCGAGGAAAATGTCGCCGGAGCCGTCGCCAGAATAGCTGCCGTCGCGGCCGAGGCCGAGAGAAACTTTCCTGGCGATGCGCTTGAGCTGCGTGGGTATGAGCGGAGCATCGGTGGCAACGACGACGATGATGGAGCCCACATCTTCTTTGAAGACGGTGTGCTCGGGGATTTCGCGGCCAACGTTGATGCCTGCGATGCGGAGTTGCTCGCGGGCGCCGTAGTTGCATTGGACGACCACGCCGACGGTATAGCCGCCGGACTTGGCATCGAGGATTCGCGAGGAGGTGCCGATGCCGCCTTTGAATTCGTTGCAGATCATGCCGGTGCCGCCACCGACGTTGCCTTCTTCGACGGGACCGGAGTGGGCGACGTCGAGGGCGTGGAAGGCGTCTTCGGCGTGGACGTGGAACCCGTTGATGTCGTTGAGATAACCATCCCAGGTTTCGGCAACGACGGGCAAGGACCACCAGTAGCCTTCCATGTCGGGCTCGCCGCGTTTGACCTTCCAGGCGATAACGGCATCGCGAACCACCCCGACGCTGTGGGTGTTGGTGATCATCACGGGGCCGTTGAGGAAGCCGGAGTCGTCGACCCACGTAGTGCCGGTCATTTCGCCGTTGCCGTTGAGGGTGAACCAAGCGGCGAAGACGGCGTCGTTGGAATTCTTGCCGCGGGGATGAATGGCGGTGACGCCGGTGCGCACTGGGCCCTTGCCGATCACAAGCTTGCCGTCGCCGGAGATGAGCGTGGTGTGGCCGACTTCGACGCCAGCGACATCAGTGATGGCGTTGTTGGGGCCGGGAGTGCCGTCGAAGGGGACGCCGAGATCGCGAGCGCGGGGCTTGGTTTGGGCGGAGGCAGCGATGGAGAAAATGGCGGCGAAGGCGATTACGATGAGTGGCTTCAGGCTACGGGCTTCGGGCCGCAGAGTAGGGAAGGGATTTGGATTTGCAGAGTAATGCGGGATTGAGCGTTCCGACATAGAGCCTCCGAAAGAACGGAGAAGTATAATCGTTCCCAGTGGAAATGTTGCGCGAGGGGAAACTTTTCGGGGGACAACATGGACGGATGGAAGAAGGCGGTGGTGGCGGGTTCGATTGGGGCGGCGACGGTTTTGTTCTTGAAGAAGAAGTATCCGGCGGGCGTGCTGGCGACGGGCGTGGGTTTGGCGGTGCTGGCGTCGGAGTATCCGGAGAAATTTGAGAAGGTGCGGAGATCGCTGCCGGATTACTTTGACCGTGGCATGCACGTGATGGAGATGGCGGCGCGCGCGGGCAAGCGGATCACGCAGGCGGCGGGGCAGAGCGCGATGGATGCGTGGGAAGAAGTTCGTGGGTAGCGGACCTCAGACCTTGGACCTCAGACTTCAGGACTCGCCTACGTCACGTCAGTGCTTGCCGAGGTCTGAAGTCCGGTGTCCGATGCCGCATTTCACTCGATGCCGAGTTGCTTCCTGGCGTCAGGGCTGAGGCGCTCGGGGGTCCAGGGCGGAGTCCACACGACGTTGACTGCGGCGTTGCGGATGCCGGGCAACTGCTCGAGGCGCGACTTCACTTGCGCGCTGATGTTGACGTGTTCGGGGCAGCCTTGCGAGGTGAGGGTCATGTCGACGGTGACGTCCTGCTTGGCTTGCTCGGGAGTGTCGGCGGGCGCGGGGGCGAAGTTCACCTGGTAGATGAGGCCGAGGTCGACAATGTTAACGGGGATCTCGGGGTCGTAGCAACTCTTCAGCGCGCTCAGAACGTCTTGTTCGGTGACTGGGGACATAGGATTTCCTTGCCACCCAGTGTACCGCAGTGCGAATGCCCTGCGGGGCCGCGGGGATTATCGAGGTGAAAAGGGGTCCTTCGACTCCGCAAGAACTTCGCCTCCGCGAAGTTCTTGCTGCGCTCAGGATGACAAGGGAAAGTACGTATCTGGTAAGGTTTTTGCATGATGAGTGAAGAGGCGAAGCAGAGGATCCAGATTGCTTTGGCGCTGGCCGTGGTGGTGGCGGGAGTGCGCGCCGGGTACATCCTTTATGAGCGGCACGAGGACAATCTTGCGGCGCAGAAGCAGGCGGAGGCGAAGAAGATTGGCTACTCGAACGCGGATTATTACGTGGTGCCGAAAAAGCTGTATCCGTTTGATTTGAAATCGGCCAAGCAGTTGACGGAGCAGCCGGTGTGGGTGAAGGAAGGATATCGGTATACCTATTATCGGTTTGTCCCGGTGGTGAAGAGCGTCGATTTTGCGCATGAGGCAGGACTGTTGGGCCCGATCGAACGGCTGGAGATAAAGGACGTGATGGCGGTCGCCGCGCCGGGCGGGAGGAAGCAGGTGGTGGCCACGTTTGAAAAAGATGGGCACGGTTACGCGGTGCCCATCGGATTTGAGAACGATGGACAGTACAAGATTTATTCCGACGAGATGTTCTATGTGGAAGATCCGCACGAGTTATACAAGCATTGGCCGGCGGATGTGTGGCAGGCGATCACGCAGCATGAGGTGAAGCCGGGGATGAACGAATTGCAGGCCGATTTCGCGGTGGGGATGGGGACGCTGGATGCGGGGAGTTCGTCCGCGGAGAGAACGCTGCATTATGCGAATGGAGGGAAGCCGCTGGTGGTGATTTACCGCGATGGGAAAGCGGCGGAGATTAAGGCGGGGACATAGGGAGCCGACAGCTCACCACCCTCACCTGTGGTTATAGGGATCCTTCGACTGCGGTTGGTTCTTGCGCCGGGCGCAAGAACCAATCCTCGCTCAGGATGACAAAGCTCATTTATTTCACGGTGGCCAGAGCTTTCGAGACTTCTTCGATATCGGGCACGACGGGGATGTCGTAGTTCTTGTGCCAGGCTAAGTTGCCATTGCGGTCGATGATGGAGATGGCGCGTCCGGTGATGCCTTTGTCCGCGAGATAGACGCCGTACTCGGCGGCGACGGCGCCGCGGGGATGGAAATCGGCGAGCAGCGGATATTGGATGCCCATTTTGTCGGCATAGGCCTTGTGGGACCAAGCGCTATCCACGCTCAGGCCGAGGACTTGCGCATCGAGTTGCTCGAATTGCTTCTTGTCGTTAACGATGCAGGCGTGCTCTTTGGTGCACACGGGACTCCAGTCGAGCGGGTAGAAGACGAGGACCACGCGCTTCTTGCCGCGGAAGTCGCTAAGTTTTACTTCCTTCTGATCTTGATCTTTAAGGGTGAATTCGGGCGCGGGTGCGCCGATGGTGGGTGACATGATTTCCTCCGTGCTGGTCTCTTGGGATAATTTCTTCACCCATCATAAACCGGGGATCGGTTTAGAGGGCGGTCGGTTGTACAAATGCCTCGCCGAGGCGATGGGTGCGCCTAGGTGAGAGGGATCCTTCGACTTCGCTCAGGATGACAGCCACTTAATGAGTAGCGGCGCTGAGGACGTCACTTCACAACTGGCGAGCTCGCGTCCGCTGGTTTTTCTTCGTCGGCGTGGATCTTGCCGTCGTCTTCGGCGTAGAAGGAGCGGTGTTCGGCGTCGAGATGCTTGGGCGTCAGGGTGAGGATGAAGCTGTCTTTCTTGCCGCGGAAGCCGGCGCTGTAATCGCCGCGGTCGGGATTGACCATGCGTTTGGTGAAGGTTCCGGAGTGAACGAGTTCGGCGAGAGACGTGGCAAAGTGGCCGTACTGCTTCTCGAAGTGGTGCTGGGCGCGGAGGACGACGCGCATGTAGCCGAGGGCGGCCGCTTCGGAATCAGAGCGGGCGGGATCTCCGGGGAATTTTGGCTGGTAGGTTGCGGCAGGAGCCTGGGCGGCGAGAGCCGGAGGCGCGAACATGGTGGACGCGGTTAGTACGAGGCTGGCGATAATAGCAAGAAGACGAGTGAAATTATTCCTCATGCAGAATCCTCTCCCAGGGCGGCGCAGCAAGACTTGAGCCGCGGTTTTGGGTTGTAGAAGGGCTCTTCGACCTTCTTTTTCATGTTACTCCGGTAATTCAACTTCGGTCACCTTCCCTTTGCATAGGGCACAAATGCGGCTATGCTCTAGGTAAGCAACTACGCCCTACAGAGAAACCTATGAAAGCAGCAGTAGCGAGAAAACCAACGATCAAAATTGCCGTAGTGGAGAGCGACCCCCTGAGGTTTGTGGGGTTCCGCGCCTTGTTCGATACCGAACCTGAGTTCGAACTAATTTCCGCCGGCTTGCCCGAGATATCCACGTTGCAGAATGTGGACCTGATCCTGCTCGGAAACCGTTCCGGCCAAAACCTGTTTGATGTGATGGCGAGCCTGAAGGCGACACGGCCGGATCTGCGCATTATTGTGACCGGGTCTGGAGTGGATGAAGAAACCATTCTCAAGGCGATCGCGTCTGGGGCCAA